>Ga0214544_1002036_pt1 | contig 42599 bp, 16 predicted proteins | sample CNSS3metaG_FD_160074 | JGI IMG/M metagenome (GOLD analysis project Ga0214544, IMG submission 160074) | Root nodule microbial communities from cowpea collected in UCLA plant growth center, Los Angeles, California, USA - CNSS3 | ecosystem: Host-associated > Plants > Roots > Nodule | place: USA...
TATATATACACATATATATATATATATATATATATATATATATATATATACATATATATATATATATATAAAAGTTGGGCATATGTAAAATAAAAAAATTATTATTAATGTAATATATCTTTTATATCATGCATTTAGTTATTTTTGTAAAAATACATATTATATCAATTTTATTCTTAATTAATATGATATATTATGTTATTTTTTTAAATTATAATATGATTTATACGTACATCAACATGCAATTGTAAATAAATAGCAATGAACTATACCAAGTCATCAAAATTAAAATTTAATATTAGTTCAAACTAATATAAGATTCTACTTAAACATTAACATCAAAATTATCATAAACTTAATTATATGTAAACTAATCATAATTATTAATAAAAAAATAAATTAACTAGATAAAACACAAAATTATATCGTCTAAATACTACAATATAACATAATAAATACCGATTACTAATATGTAAAAGGTTTAAGGTTTAATTAGTCGGATGGTATCCACTTTTGTTTACATGTGTCAGTTTGGTACCCACTCTCAAAAAAGTGTCAAATGAGTCTCAATTTTTGAAAAAATGTTTCAATTAGGTCCATTTCAAAAAAAGAGTTATTAACATTGTTAACGGTATTGTATTGGTATTTAAAATGTCTTACAAAATTAAGTATTAATATTTATATTAAAATTTAGTGGTAAAAGTCATGAATAAAGTTAACGACATTAATATTTTTTTGCTAAAATGAACTTAATTGAGTCACTTTTTCAAAAGTTGAGACTCGATTGACACATTTTAAAAAGAATGTACCAAATTGACATATCTAAACCTAAACGAAAATAGGTACTATCCGACTAATTAAACCTATATAAAAAATAACTTATCAATTTGTAACAAATGTTTTCAATTGCAAATGTGCTCAATAATTCATCATAATAAGAAATAAATACAATAGCATATATGAAATCATAATATGAGTTTTCTATAATACTTGAAGTAGTTTATTAAATATTTCCAATAATTAACAATATTATATAAGGTATAAAGTATTGTTCCAAATAATGTTATATTAGACATCCCTATAAACTTTAACATAGTAGTTATGTTCACACTTCAAAGTTCATATATCATTTGTCATCAAATGAAAATTTTATTAAAAAAAAAAGAATACAAAGCATGCAACGACCATACAAGATCCATGATAAAATTTATACTTCACAAAAATAGGCAAATTATACATATTATGAAACAAATTTAAATAAATACATGGAGGTAAAATATTAAACCACATTTTTATTATTCTGTATGATTAGCCAACTTATCAGCACAATATTTTTCTAACGAAAAACATGAAAAATTTTGAATTGTATATGCTTACAAAATTGTAAGTATTAACTCCCTTTAAGAATCCAAAAAACTACTTTTTGATCCAAAGAATCATGACAAACTAAAAAACAAAATCATTATTCAACCAAAGTTTTTAAAAGTCTTCCCTTCAAAAGCATAAATAATGTCATGAACCCAACATAAATAGTAGTTTTCTATCGATAAAAAATTGAAAAACTATTCACATATTCATCTCAACATCCTCCAAAAATACCACATGTGTATAAGTTATAATTCATATAATGCATGTTGTAGTTGTCATTCTCTAAACTTTCTTTTTGTTTGTTGCTCTAATTAATACATAAAAGTTAACTATGTTAATTTATGAAAACATAATAAAGTGATCATAGTAGTTTCAATACAACATTAAATATTTTAGGATAAATCCAATGCAAGCTATAAAAAAATTTAGAATTGCTATTTAAGACATTACATATACTATTAAAATTAAAACAAAAAGTTACTAACACTAGTACAAATATATAAATTATCCGAAGACATTTTTTTTAAATATTGTTAAAATATAAGGTATGATTCATATCATATATCATATTAACTGTAGTATATATATACTAGTATACTTCGGTACCTTAGAAGAAGTGTAGCCTAAACTACGGTTATTAATAAAAATTATCAGGTCATCACCGATTCAACCAATTTCACTTCTAAAGCTGCTTCCAGTGGTAATGAAAATATAAAATTAGATAAGATACATATTTTTCTAAAAATAAAAAAATTTATAATATATAAATGGATTCAAATTTTATCTTACAAATTAATTTTTTAAAATTAAATTAGACTTAACTTATATTTTTAACTTTTAACTTGACATCAGAGCTATTTTTATAGATAATAAAATTGTGTATTTTGTTTACCACTTTAAAAAAGTGAAGTGCATTTTTATTTGACTTGTTTTTCTATTATTCATGTTTGATTTCTTGTAAATATTGATTTAATAAATTAAGGGTTTTAAAATTAACTTTCATTTTGTTGGTGATGTGACAAATTAAAAAATTAATCTAATATAATGGATATTTATCAGTTCACATTGCATTATTCTGAACAACGCTGTCATAAAGTTTGAAAAGGAGTTTGAGCAAAAGAAAAGAGGCTTTGATTTTAATAAACAATTTTCTAATACGCTTCTGAATTCGTTAATTTACAATGAATTGTGATTGGGAATGTTGCATCCTCTTTATTTTCTATAATATTTTGTAGATGATAATCCTTCTTATGTGGGCTCCAAACTCAATTAATATCATTAATTCAAAGATTATATATTTTCAACTGCTATATTGATAAGGCCTACAATAAATTAATAAAGGTTCCTCTTTATTTATATTTTTTGTTTCATTTTTGTAAGATGTGTTTCCTTTTTAACAATGAATTTTATATTGAAAATTTGTTTTTTCATGTTGTAGATCCTTCATGGTAACATTTTCTTTATTTTGTAATCGTTTTAACTTTCCTTTCACTCTAACTTTTTGGATAGCATTTATGTTTTCTTCATATTACAAAATTCTTTTTGTTGCTAAAGAAAAAACTGTCTTATGCTGGACAAAAGTTTAAGGAGTTTATAGCCTCTTTCAACAAAATTTATGACATAAAAAATAACATTATTTTTTTCTTTTGATAATCTCATTTTCTAAATAATTGTACGTAACACCCTCCACTCAAATTTAGGTGCTTAAAGCAGACTTATTGGCACTTGTGCATCTTGACAAATTATTTTAAAATACAAAATAACTCGTTCAAATTAAATGTAATTTTAATATTACACTTAGGTATGGATTCTTTAAAAAAAAAGGGTCGATTTGACTCATTTATTATAAAAGTATATTAGTTTACTAATTAATTATAGGCAGAGAAAATTTATTAATGATTTGATTAGTATTTTCAAAAAAATGGGTTATTTTGATTTATTTATATAAAATGTAATAATAAAATTTAATATAAAATATAAAATTTTATTTATATAAAATTGTAAATTTTAATATAAAATGTAATAATAAAATTTAAAATATTAAGTTTTAAAATATCAAAATTTTAATAAAATTTTATTTAAAATATTTTTAATCAAATTATTAAAATTTATTTTTAAAAAAATATATAATAAAACTTTAGAAATTATATAAAAGTTAAAAAAAAGTCTAATCATTAGTAAACTAATCATGTCATGTAATTAATTGATAAACTGGCCAATTTTTGTAATAAATGGATAAAAACAACCCATTTTTATAAAAGAACCTTTAGTTATGATAAAAAGATGTATATCAGATAATGGAAAAAATATTCATATATCTGAGTATATGCTGATAAAATTCGTGACAAATATCTTAATACTCATTTATAAAAGAGTTGTGTGCGGCTAGCTATTATACTATCTACTCGCATATATATGTTATATGAAAAAATTAAAATTAAAATTAATTTATATTTTATTAAGTTAAATTTAATTTACATTAAAATTTAATTTATATTTTATTAGTTTAAATTTAATTAAAACTAAATTTATATTTATATTTTAATCTATTTTATTTTTAAATTTTAATTAATATATTTAAAAATTTTATAAATATTATTTTTAAATATTCACAAATACCCACGAGAACTCACAAATTTCAATAAATTTGCATGTATTTTTTAAATGGAAAATGATATTTTAAAAACTAAATTTTGACAACTTTCTCTTACAACTTGATGTGTTATTTTTTAAGGAGTTTCTCATCTTTCATTTTTTTCATTTTTTCTATATTTTTAAACCAATTAGAAGATATCACTTCTGATTGTTAGAAAAAAGTTATTAAAATTTGATTGTCAACATATTATTGTCCTTTTTAAATAGGTACGTGTACAAATAAAAATATGGATAATAGATAAATTTTTTTATTACATATCAATTTACAAATAAGCATTGTCCATATCCGACTCGTGACGTGTTGCATTCCCTAAAACACTCATCTTACATTGGAGAAGATTTTCACTTTCTGAAGTCTTGCTTTTGATTTAATTTATTTGTTGGTGACAACTATGATAGACAATAATTTCACAATTCTAGATCTTTGCTTTTGTTAATGGATTTTAAATGGGGTTTCAGAAACAACCCACTTTCTTTATTGCATGCTCAGAAGCAGGAAACATGGAAGCGAATTTCCGAAGAGTGTTGAAGACACTGTTGGAAGAAAAAGACACAAGCAAGAGCAATGAGAATGTTGTAAAACTTTTTTTTAAATAAAAAAAACTAAAAGGAAAAGGAATGAGTTGTTATGTTTTCCATGTTTTAAAAGCCATAAATGCGTAACCCAGAGACTCAATCACAGAAACAAATCACTACAATAATATTGCTGTCATTAATTTAATAAAAAAATTACATTGGTAATACTAGGAAAAAAAATATTAAAATTAACTTTTCTAAAAAAAATACCCTTAAATAAAAAAAAATTCAATTAAAAGGAATTAAACCAAAATGGACTGATATTAATTTCAACCAATCAATTATCGTTCCAAAATCCAAGTGATAGATTTTGTTCCTATCTCCTTTGCTTCTTTTGTTTTAAATTTATTTAAATTTAATTTAAATATCTCTAATTTTAGATTGTTGAATGTGACTGAAACATGAATGCACATAACTTTTAATTATAAAACTCCAATAATGAAATGTGTGGACGATATAAAAAATAATTTTGATATAAACTTCCGCAAGAGCATTTTTTTTTTTTGTGGTCTTCCGCAAGTGCAAACACGTCTTGTTCATTGGTAGAGTAATTGGGCCCATTCTTAATTTAGAAGCCCACCATTTATATGAATGGATAGAGAGAGAGGACAGAAAGCTATGTGGCCCTCGCTATCCAAATCTAACAGCTGGGCATTGTTGGGCCATCTTGATAAAAAAAGAAAAAAAAAGTGACCACTAGAAAATGGCCTAAATAAATTTTTATTTTTCTTTTGAGTTAAATCCTCTTTGATAATGATGTTAGTTTTGGCAGGGATATCCCTTTTATTGAATCCTCTTAGTTATAATTCTATTGCTTTAACTTAATACTGTGTTTGGTTTCGTATCTTACATGGAACTAAATTAAATAATTGAAAAAGGATTTGAGTGCACCAAAACAAAATTTATTTAAATTAATTTGATTCTAAATGAATTCAAATCTATACAAAGGTTCAAAATGTTTTTTTTTTTGTGGTCCGTGAAATCAACTCTACAAATCTTAAAATAAAAGTCCACTTAGGACACGAATGGATGCTGGGCTTTTATTGGGCCATGATAGCAGCAAAGCCCATCCACAAACGTTATCGATCTCGTATTCGTGTTGTCCGCTTATTGTTCTTGCCTTATGATTGCAATAGAAACGGAAAGCAACATATTAATCTCTCTGTGTAGTCAATTTCATTTAGTTATCATTTTTTTTAAATATTTATTATTTTGAGAGCTTAAAAGAATATTAATCATTCTTTGGGTAATTATATTGTCATTTTTACATGATTTTTATTGTGATATAAAAATGAAAAAATAAAAATCTCTCATAATTATTTTATTAAGACTAGCGAAGATTCAAACGCCATTATACCACTGTGTTTACATTTTTTAAGTTTTAAAAATAATCTGAATCATTAATAAATTTTGTAATTAAAAGGATAATAAAAAAACAAATTAGATTTGTTTTCTTTATTAATTCTATGTGTGAATATGTAATAAAATAAAAGTTATATGTAACATTGCTTAACATTTCTATATCTTATAAATAGAGAAAATAAATATATTTAAAGATTATTCAAAAAAAAAAGTGTAAATTAGATAAAAAAAAATTATTATTTTATATTACTAGCGGGAAAGAAATATCTTTGTTTATTTGTAAAGTTAATAATGATTATTATATAAAAACAATGGATAATTAGTCATTTGTGATGTTTTTGTTATCGGCACTCATAACGCATTGTGTTGTTAAAGTGTGTGAAGTTACTTTAACATTTTGATAGTCTGTTTTTATTTTTATTAATTTTTAAATTAAAAATATAGTTAATAATAAGTAAGATTATAACATATGAATACTAAAAATGAATTTATAATATATAAATAAATATAATTTTCATTTCATAAACTAATTATTATAAACATAAAAACAATTCTTTATTTTTATAATATATATTTTTTAATATATTTATTTTCTTAAAAATATATATTTCGAATATAAAATTAAATATTAATAAATTACGATGACTTTGAATAACTCTGTCTTTAATATATATCACTTTATTTTTAATAAATATAATTTTATTTAATATATTAATTTAATAATATTATAATATCATTACATACTAATATAATATTATATATATTTAAAAAAATATATACACATGCCTGTATTTATGATAATTGTGGATTAAGAAAATTCTTAGATACCTTGAAAAACATTATGGAAGGTGACAATTTTAATGGTGGCGGTTGGTAGGGACCACAACATTGAGTTTGAATAAACGTATGAAATTGAAGAGAGTTACGTGAATTTGGCTGCATCCAAGTTTGAAATCAACGACCACACTTAAAACCACTTTAATTTTGTTTGAAATTCAAACTTTGTCATCAGTGTAATTGTGACATGTAACCGATTGGGGAACCAGAAAATTTTCAAATGTAATCATAATTCAAAATTATTTCTCATTCTTCATAATAGAGATCATTAATCCATTCTTTGAATTGAATATATAATTTTCTTTTATGAGCTGGTTTTTAATTGAATATTCGTGTGGGGAATGTTGAATTTTCTGGAAGAGCCGGCTATGAATATGTTTATTATAAGTATTTTGTGATGATGGCAACAAATAAATTATAATATATATTTCTTTTGATGAAGTAATAGTGTAGAAGCTCAAATTATGATTTTCATTGTACACCTTATATATGTGTATTTAATATGTGGACCTATGTGTATATATTCCAAATAATGTGTTGTGAATTATTTATAAAGTATTGATGTTTGATTTGTATTGATAATAGTTTATGTAACAAAGAGGGCAATCATGAATTAATGTATAGAGTGATAGAAAGTTTCCAAAATTTAATTGCTCAAACTTTATTTTATCTGATTTTGAAAAACAAAAATGTTGTAAATCTAGTTATAAGTTTTTATCAATATTTTCCCCTTTGTTTTTCGTTTTTACTTTCGGTATTTTTGGATAAAAATTTTCACGAATGATAAAATAAAAATGAAACAGATTTTTTCGTAATTTCAGTTGAGGTGCGAGTTTAAGAAAAAAATTTAAAGAAGTTATTGTAACATTTTTTACAAAATTAATTCATGCAAAATATAGTTTTACCTTTTTGAGAAACTTATTTGGTGTTTTCCTTTTGTTTTTCCGTCTTAAATTGTTTTAATTTTTTTTTTCAAACGTACCCTTTAATTTATTTTATGTGAATTAACTTCACTCAAATATAATGATAAACCATAAGATTTAAACTTTAATCTAAAGTGTAATCAAATTACTATCTTTTAGCACCGTTTTGTCATATCAAAATTCAGGTTAAACACATAAAAAAATATAAAAAATAAGATGTTTAACGATTTTATTGAGTTCATAAATAATCCAACATGAAAATTCTCGATAAATTACAAAATTAGGCTTTAAAATTATGAGTAAGAATCACATTTATTTTTAAGTTTTTTTTATCGTAACTCAATCTTGACTCCCTATAAAAATAAAGAAGTTATAGAAAGTTATATACTAAATTTAATCTATATATGAAATTATTAAATAATTTCAAATTTAAATTTTAAGAAGAGAGAATTGAATTAATATCATATCTCTCTCTGTCTAACTCTCTCGTTACAAACTGATTATGCGCAAAATATGAATAATAATAATAATATATTAACCATTAAAATTACATTTCTTCAATAATAACGTATAAAGATAGATCTATCCACTTACATATTCTTTACACATGTAAAACACCATATAATTCATTAGATATTATTATCAATTTCTCTTACCTATAGTTAAGGGTGATAAAAGGAACTAGTCCGGCCAATTTTGACTTCTCTCGTCCTTGACTTGTCAAAAAAGATGGATCAGCTGGTTTGTCATTGAAAATTTGGTTAAAAACTTTAACAAGCATCATCGTAGGGGTGGACTTATGGGCTCTCCCACCGCTTGTTTTTTATATTTTATATTTTATATTTTTTAAATTTTATTTAATCATATAAATATTTTTTAAGCTTTTAATTGATCAATTCATATCTATAATTGGATAAATTAAAATAATTATTATATTTACATGCTAAACTACTCTATTATAATTAATAATTTGAACTTAATTTGTAAGTGTCAATTATTTAAATTAGGGTTAAACATGTTTTTTATCCTTTAAATTTCATCAAAAATTAGAATTAGTCTCTTTTGAAAGTTTTGGTCCAATTTAGTTTTCAAGCTTTATAAATGCGTGAATTTAATTTTTTAAACCAAATTTTATTAAGTTTATTTCACGTTTCAAACGTGTTTCATGATAGTATAGGTTGTTTACACTGTTTGACACATATTTGCTTCAATATTAACTAACAAATATGTTTGAAACGTCAAATAAACTTAATAAAATTTGCTTTAAATGACTAAATTCACGCAATTTAACAAGTGAAACTAAATTGGTTCAAAGTTTTAAAGAGGAACTAATTCCAATATTTACTAAAAATTAAGAGACAAAAAACATATTTAAATCTTTAAATTATAATAGTATTACATATTTACATTTATATAAAAGTAAAATATAGAACAAATTTATATTTTGTTATTTTTAAAATAATAAATAAATAAAAACAGACCGTATGTCAGGGACAAACTAACTTGCCTTCTGACCTACACCAACATTTTAAGTTTGGTGAGCTACATATAGGACCTGCACTGAAATACTTGTTTACAGATAATAATTGAAATATAACTTTTAAACACAGTTTAGGTGTAAAAGAAATAAAGAGAAAATTCAATCTACGCTAAACCAAACATGTAAATAAAGAAGTAAGTAAAAGTGCAAAGTTGATTAAACGTTAAATTATGCCAAATCACACAGGATTGTCACAACCATTTTATGAATCATGTAGGTTTGCAAGATGAGACCTTGACGGAACTTTATACAAAATATCGAGGGTTGATAAATTAATTTTTTTTATATATAAATTACTTTTTTTAATTAAAAAAATATTTGTATTTTTTAGTTTATTCAAAATAAATATATATAACGGTGGAATTAAAAAATATGATTATATTTTATTATTATATCATAAAATAATGATAAAAAATTATTTTTTAGCGTAAAAAATTACTTGAAATTAAGTAAATTGAAATAGTTGAAATAATCTTAAAAATAAATTTTTAATATATTTTAAAATTACATTTATAAATAATATAATAATATATTAATTTAATTTTAAAAATATATAAAAAGTAACATGAAAATTTTTTGGAGATTTGTGGCTTCCGTGTCATAACCAAGGTCGAGGAGACATTAGCACACGTTGAGAAATAAAGTTGTGAAGGAGCATGTGTGCATGCAATGAAGAGGAGGACAAGAAGAATATACTACAAAAAAAAATTGATTGAGAAAGATAAAACATATGAAAAATAATAATCAATAAAAAAACTAATTGATTTTGGAGACATTATTCAATAAAAAACATTACACAATAAACTTTCTAATTAAGAAAAATCATCAAATAATAATCCATTTCAAAGACAAAATATAATGAATCATGACTAATTTATATATCAATTTATAAACTAAAGATTAATTGTATATAAAAGAATCTCTATTATAAATAAAAATTATAATTGATTTGTAAATTAGAGTCTAAATTGATATATTGTTTTCTAACATTAGTTGCTATTTAATGATTTTCTAGTATTGTATACATAGAAAATGTATAAAATTTTTTACATTTTTCAATATAGTATTTGCTCTTTAATATTTTTGTTAATTGTGTGATGTATGTTATTTTATCTCGTCATCTTACTTTTTTATGTCTTATATTGTCCTACAAAAACTGCTATTTCAAGTTGGGTCCTCATCTCACTTATATGTTGTGAATTGACTTTATCTATAGTCGATGTGAGACTTTCATAACACCCCACCGAGGTATATTCATCTTGTGTGTGGATTAGAAATTAGTGGGTGGTCCGATAGCGGGTGAAACAAAATGTCAAAGAAAGTTTGTTATAATAGACTCTAACTTGACTCTGATACCATGTTAGAAGTAAAATTTAAGCCTAACTCAACCCCAAAAAATCAGCTTGTAAGGTGATAATTGCACCCATTTATATATTGTAAATTAGTCTTATCTCTATTCTCGACCTGGGACTTCCAACAGATGGATATATCATATATTTTATATTCTTGTATTATTAACAAATATTAATGTACTATAATGATATATTAAATTTTATTGTTTTCCTTATATTATGAAATATTGTACTCTATATATCGAACACGTTTTCAATAGATCAATCTGAAAATTATATTTTAGTTCCTTTTCGTCATACACCACTTATGAATATTTTCCTTTTCTTATACATATCTAACCGATTTTTGTGATTAATATAAAATAATATTAAAATAATAAAAGTCACTTGTTTTTACGCTAACAATAATATAATTTTATTAATCAGAAAACCTTATGATAATATTGGTTTTTCATTTTATAGGTAGTGTTTGGGTGGACTCCTTATAACACAAAGTGTCTATAACTTTAACTTCATCGGTTTCAGTTCCAATTTTAATTAGTAGACTTTGGGTAGCCCACACTATTAGTGTCAACTAACTAATCCACACTCCATTTAAATATTTTAAAATATTTTTTATACTTAATGTCAGTCACCCTACACATCATACAAATAGGTTATGAATTGCATAAATAATCTCCTCATCCTATAATCGTAATTCACATCAACTAAAAAAAGCTTTGTAACATTTGGATAGTTAGGTAATTAAGTAGAAACCTAATCCGATGTATGAGTTGGATATTTGTAAGTTCAAACATTGGATTTTATCAACTACTTTCAAACTACCTGCTACAACTCCATCAATATCATCAAACTTGACTTTTGTGCTTGATGTGATGCCTCTTACTTCAATCTCTAAATCTCAATTATGCATCAAACGTTTTCCATTTTGAAAGAGACAGCTACAGATACATAATCAAAACTCCAAACCCTAGTTAGTTCACTAGTACTTGGCTACAAATAAATCTCATCTTCAACTTTTGGGAACAAAAATTAAAACATAAATTATATTTTCTTAAAATTAACTTCTTTTTTGTTATTGCAAATAAAATAAATTTTTATTACCTATTTTCTTCATTTTATCCGAACATATATAATTTTAGAATGTATGGTACACACCATTTTGGTCAATAAATCAGACCGATTAATGAGTCGATTGTCTTGATCAACTAACGAATTGATTTGTACATATTTGGGTCAATTATCCTGATCAATTAACGGGCTGATCACTCTGATTGACTGGCGAGTCAACCCACACACCCTTAGGTCGATTACCCTGATCGACTGGTGGGCCTATCATCCTGACTCATTGGCAAGTCGACCAACACACCTTGATAGGAATCTATAGACTGACTATTGCAAAATAAATGTCATATTAACACTAAGTCAATGATAATAACGAATCAACCAACTAATGTTAATATATGATTGAGCCATGATTAGGCCATCAAAAAGGTAAAAGTTCATAACAACTACTATAAATAAAAGAATAAAAGATTAAGGTATGGTTGTCGTGACAGATGCATTACAACATTTAATTCTCATTTACTCATACCTTATTTGACTTGAGTGTTGAAGTTTCCTTTGCAAGTACCTTGCAAATAGTGTGAACGATCAACAAAACATAAAACTTGAAGAGTACTTAAAACAAGGAATGTCTAATGAACTTTCAAGGATCAATAGAAAATAGATGATTCGACTTTACATAAACATAAAGTAATTGTCTTTCATTTTAACAAACAAATTTAAAAATTTATTTTTTTCATGATTATTTATATTAAACATAGATATGTTTAGAAATACATAATTTGACTAGCTATTTGTAATAAAAGAAAACTTCAATGGCGTGTCATAGTTTTTTTTTTGTACACCCAATTGTTCGTCTTAATGGTTCCCTGGTAGTGCAACGAATTAAACATTTACTCATAAAAAAAAAGTATATTTAGATATTTTTTTCGTGCAATCTTATGCAAAAAATAAATATTAGTATAATGTACTATTGGTAGTTTAATAATTATAATAATCCTTTAAAAAAATATTTCGTTTGACTTGTTCTATTTGGTTTCTTAATTTCATATTTCAACTTGACTCATGTATCACACTCATGAATTCTGAACTGTGTGTTGACTCTTGCTATAGATAATGAGTTAGTGTACAAAAGCCACCATGCCAGAAACATGCACACCTTAGATTATTCAAACAATACAATTCTTCAAAATTAAGATCTGCAACTAATACTGTGGAAAAAAAAATGCAAGTATTGCATATATATATATATATATATATATTTTACAAATGTGTGTCTGTGTGTGAATGTGGAAACAGAACTTTAGCATATGTCAATTGGAATATTGTTGCTAATTTGTATACTAAAAAAATGATAAGTGAAAAAAATAACTATTCTATTATTATATAATAATAATAACTACTACGACAATTAATTATTAATGCCGTGTTCATAATATTTAATGCATCTAACTTACACTAACTTTATTAAAAATGGATATGTTAAATAGCAACTATTATGTAGCCTGTAATAAACAAATGTTGGACTAATGTTTTTATTCAATAACAAAATAACTTTGACAGATCGAGGGATTTAAGTTTTAAATATATTTAATGAAAATTTTCTATATGTAATTATATTCAGCAGAAACTACATGATCAATACACGTCTATTTATCGTTTAATTATATAGTTCATATTTGCATTTTTATTTAATACTGATTATGTAAATGTAAAAAAAAAAAACTATATTGATAATATACATGAAATATACACTATAAATTATTGTTGGTATATTTTTCAATAGAATAATTATACAAGTCACTAAATAAACTAACAATTAAACGCCTTCATTAATTTTGGTCCGAAATTTAATAATCTTATATAACTTTTAATGGTAGAACTGAAGTAACACTTATATAAAGTCGATGTCATAATTATGTGATACATTAAACTGACATGCAAAAACTAGGAAATAAATTAACAATTAAATTAATTAAAATTTAGAAGTGAGAGAAGGTGTTTAATTTTTACCAAAATTTTAAATATTCATAAACTTTTGCATCTCAATTACAATGGACACTCAAAATTCATTTATCACTAATTTTTATTCTTGCATATTTTTTAATATCTACGGATATTCACAAATATCTGCAAGTAGTTACAAAAAAATAAAAAATATTTAACAACATATTTTAATTGTAAATTCAAATAAAATACAATACATAATATTCATAAATTTTAACCAAAGTCCAAATAATCCATTTAATTAGTGTTGAATGACAGTTTACAAATAATTTTTTTTTTTAAAGTAATTTATAAAAAAATAACTCATTCAAAATCAATATGTTAATATTTTAATTATATATATATATATATATATATAAATTTAAATTATAGTATAACGGGTATGAGTATCCACAGGTATGAGTATTCACTGGTACGGATACTATGATACCCGTACCTGTCTCATTAACATGCGAGTATTAAAAATACTAAAAACACCCGTATCCGTTACCTGCAGATATCTATTTATAATATACATTTCTTACCTGTTGCAGATTTCATTCACAGAGACCCGTATATACACATTATTTTTTACATCCCTATTCCCGACGTATTATAGCTTTTTACCTAGACGGAATTTTACACCATCATTTCACATTCAAGTTGCATTATTGTATCTCTATTAGGTTAGTTATCACATCATCCAAACAACATTTTCCATTCAACTTTTATACGAACTATTCAATAAAATCAACAACTTTATAATCAAAAGACAAACATTAAAATAATAAAATATTTCTATATACTTTCTTCACAAGCAAATCATTTAAAACCATCAAGCTAAAAAAATAAAATAAAAAAGCACAATTGCACAATCTGAGACGAAGAAAAAAAAATTCCAAAACTAATGGTTAATAAATAGATTTTAAGCTTAACTTAATTCTACAAAACCAATTTATACAATAAAATTACTTTATCTTTAATCGATATAGTATTTCTAATAACAATTATATATTCCGAGAGTATTAGTGGGATTATCTTAACTTTATGTATATATTAATCAAAGTTTAACCAATAGTTTGAAGCTTCTAAAAAATATATAGTGGCATTTGGTATACTTTCTCTTTCTGCAATTGCACATGTTTGACAAAGGTGCGAATTTAACAAAAAAGAGTAACATTAAAAAGGAAAGACTAACATAATCTAATTTGTATTAGTTTCGTATAGTAATTACTTATGGTTGCTTTCTACACAAGTAGTAGAATAATTTTAGGTTTGCCTAATCCCAACTATTGGTTCACCTATTTCACATTATTTTCTTTTCAGACTAAGTAAAATATCCACCAATTTCATACGATTAGGTCGTAATCCAAAGTGTGAAACAATATGAACACTTTCAACGAGGAATCTAGAAAGTTGATTCAGTGATTCATGTGTTTTCATCAATTACTTTCATCAAACTAAGGTGTTTTTTTTTTTAAAATGATAAATTTAAAGAATAATAAGGTTTTCAACTTTGCTACGTTTTTATATTTACATGTATTTTTTTGAATGACACTAGTGAAATTATTTTTTCGTTTCAATTTTCAACTTTGCTGTATTGACATCCACTCGTTTTCTTTTTTTTTTTTCTTTTCTTTCTAACAACAACAATTAGTCAATATTTGTCATGTACATTAAAACAACGACACAATATATACAAAATAATTGCCAATATTTTATACGAGTGTTAATTTGGTTTTTTAATATCCTGTATAAGGAATATAATTTCAAATATAATATTTAAACTCTCTTATTTTCTTAGCTTAAGAAAATTTAAAGAGATAAAAAATGTTTTGTTGGTGAAACAACGACATTTTTCAAAAATTAATATTTAAGTGAAACAAAAAATAAAAGAAAAAAATATATTTAAAATTTTTCAAGCAAAATCGAATAATGATTGAATATCTGGGTGGTAGTTGGTTGTTGTCTCTTGCGAGAGGCATTTTCATGGTGATTTTGGGTGTAGTGAATGTCTCCTTCATGTATCCTAAAAGTCAAATTCGCCCACCCTCTCATTTCAGAGCTTCTTTATTCGTTTTTTCTTTCATCAATTTTTTAATGCATTTGGTTCAAATCCACAGTTGTGAAAAGCATGGCCTTCTCACATTTTCTGCTGCATTTCTTCTTGTGGCGACCTGGTCTCCCAGACAAGACAATACCCACGAACCATCCAATACTGTGACGCCCTTTCACTTTCACCTTCCCGGTACTTAACATGTCGCACACCCATCTGTTACTTTTTTATTCTAATTTATGTATTTGTTTCAAAGTTTGAGTCTTTTTGTATTTTGGTTTCAGTTTTGCTTCTCTTGTCTCAGGTATTCTCCTCTACTTTCAAAGGGTTGTTTCTGAATTTGGTTTTGCTTTAGTGTAATAGCATGTTTCTTACTTGGAATGAGATAATTGTGGTATAGATGTAGTGTCAGTCTATACTAATGGACATTAATCCTTTATTTTAACTTATCAATGAAAAGTAGAGATTCTTCTCTCGATTTTTCACAACATGGTTTGTTGTTATCAGGGAGAGAAAAGTACACTGCTTAGTTCATGAGAGATATTTGAGAGTTGTAGTGCTTTTGCATTCTTGGGATGTATCTTTCAAAGAGTTTCAAGCATGAAGTCGTTGTCATCCTGTGGTTTTGCTGCTATTTGCTACATGCTTCTGGGCAGAATAACATCACTAGTTATGTTGAAGGTATGTTTTTCCTTCTTTTTTTTTTTTTTTTTTTTTTTTTAAGTTTTTTTTTTCTTTTTTTTTTTTTTTTTTTTTTTTTCTGTTAGGCATGCACTGATGTTTTTGGCTAGTTGGTTCATGACATTATGTAAGAGTCTCTACAATTAAATTATTTAGTCTAGAGTCTTATTCTTGTCTTCTTTATTCCTCTACATGATTAAAAAGTGCAGTTTAAGCACAGGGTAGCTGGACTTGTGCACTAACCATTCTTTAATCTCAAAGGACCCTTGTATGAAGGGGCGTGCCAGGGATGTACTATTAAAAAAACCCATTTATTTTCACCAAACAACTTAAGATTTTGAGATACTTGATTCGTGATCGCTTCTCTTTGATGGTATACAAGTGTTTGTGGAAGCGGTAGCTCTTATCTTGCAGAGTGATTTTTGTAATATGTCATAGCATATGCTATTGTTCCTATTATAACTATCATCTGAAAGATCACGTGTGAAATTGCTATAAAATATGAAAATGTGATATGTAAGTGTCTCTTACAACAATAATACCCAGATTTTTTTTTTTAAAATAAGAAGAAATGAGAACAGAGAATCCATAATTTCAATAAAAGAAAAAAAAACTAGGTAGTAGCTGTGAAGTGTTGCTTGTAATGTGTACTGTATTTGTTGGTTCTATTGATGATATGATGTTCGCATTTGAATTAATGTGCAGTTGAAGCATTGAGAGCCATTAAGAGTAGTTTGATTGATCCTAATGGAAATTTGAGCAATTGGCATCATGGAGACCCATGTACATCAGGGTGGAAAGGAGTTTTGTGCTTCAATGAAACACAAGAGGATGGCTATCTGCATGTTCAAGAATTGTATGAATTCTATCTTGTACTCGGCATTTCTTTTTCATAATTGATATTAGCATTTCCTTTGTCATTCTTTTACAAGAAAAGTGCTTACGGCACTCTCTTTCTCTTCTAAGATTCTCTCCATTACTGACTATAATTTAATGGAAATCGCAAATTTTGGTGGGTCATCTTTTTAACGAGTCCCGTTCTTGATTTAGATTTGGAATCACCAAAATTAGTGATTTTCAACAAATTTCAGCAGAGGAGTGTACAGTGTTGCTAGTCTTTCTCCTTTGTTGTTCTCTCTAACTCTCCTTCATAGGTTGCAAATAGATTCAGTCGTTATTGTGGGTCAAAAACCCTTCTACTCTATAGTTTGTACGCTGTCCTCTAGAAATCAGTATAATCACCTAAACAGGATGAGAACTTGGGACACAATAAGTGAACACTTCTTTATGATGATCTTTTCAGCATATTTCGATGAATTTACATGTCTTGATCAATAATCAATTTCCTTTTATTTCTAACATCAATAATTCAATACTTATAATGCATATCTATCAATGTGTGTGAGAATTGAGAGCTTTCTTCTCACTTCTACTCTATTAAGTTTGTTTTTTCTTGTCTGTAGGCAATTACTGAGTTTGCAACTGTCTGGAACCTTGGCACCAGATCTTGGCAAATTAACATACATGCAAAGATTGTAAGAAAATATTTGATCTGATGTTTGAAAGGACAAATATTCTGAACAATATTCAGTTTAGCATTTGCTTGATACTATTTTCACTTGAGTAGGGGATTTCGCTCGTTTGAGTTTTTTACCCCTTTGTAGCTTTTAGTTACCTACTTCCTCTGATACATGTTTTTCTTTGTATTCTAAAGGAACTTTATGTGGAACAACATAAGTGGCAGTATTCCGAAGGAAGTTGGCAATATCAAATCCTTGGAACTTTTGTAAGTTGTGCCCTTTAGGCATGTATGTTAGTCATCAAATTGATTGAACAATTGGATTGTTTTATTACATTTTAGACATATTAATGCATAAACATCCTTGTCATTGCTTGAATTCAGAGTTGATATAAATAAATTGAATTTTAAATATTGTTTCCTTAAGGGGTAAAAGATAAGTTTGAATGGTTGTATGAATAAAGGTGTAGTAGCTTAACAAGAGTTGCATAATTTCTGCATTATTTATCATTAAATGTGTTTTTTGCAGGCTCCTGAATGGAAATAATTTAACAGGTCCGCTACCAGAGGAGATTGGCTATCTTCCAAACCTGGATAGAATACAAATCGACCAGAACCATATATCAGGACCTATACCTACGTCATTTGCAAATCTGAACAAGACAAAGCATTTGTAAGTTTTTGACAACAAAAATGTAGTTCAAGAATGACCATCCTTTATCTTTTTACATTAACTCTTTTATTTCTCAACATTTGTTATCATGACCTAAAAAATAGAAAGAAAATAATGTTTAATCCCCATCCCCTCAATGGAGCAGTCACATGAACAACAACTCACTCAGCGGACAAATTCCACCGGAGCTTTCCCAGTTACCAAATCTTGTTCACCTGTAAGTTGGTAATTGGATATCATTGACATCTGTAGCTACTAAAATTTTTCTCGTGTTTTTATAGTTCTTAATGGTCCTGCCTTATATCTTGCTCAAAAGATGCATCTCTGTTTCTGCAGTCTTCTCGACAATAACAACTTATCTGGTTTTCTCCCCCCTGAGCTGTACAAGATGCCAAAGTTACTTATCATGTAGGTTTCTTATTGTTTAAGTAATATATATATCTAAGCATGTATAGTTTTATTTAATTATTTATTTATTTATTTTTGGATGGAAAAACGCATTGAGCTAGTTTCAAGGGACATCTTGTAAGATTTCAGAGAAAAAACAGAATGTGTATTGTATTGATTTTAGTCAAAATGTACAAGATGATCTAGTTACTGGCATACAGCACTATACATACTAGTCAGGACTAGGTATCAGTTATAATTGTCTGACTGCTACAGTTGTAACTTACTGTGACAGCTAAGCAACGAAAAGGAGAAAAAAGGTCCTATTATTCTTTAAAAAGGAAGAATTTAGAATACTTGTGAAAGCACAAGGAAAATGATCATGATATGAACACCTTGTACCAAGTAGAGAAATGAAATTTTGTTTCAATGCCTTTTGATGGTTTAGTTTTGATCAATCTTAGGTTATTAGAAGTGAAATTGCTAGGCAAGTAGTGGAAAACAGGGCTGGCTACTTTGCCAGCTATGTCATCTATCATAGATTTTGTTACATCAATATTTGAAATTTGCTACATTTGTCACTGTAGAACTTTTAATCCTTTTCTGATGTGTCTACTTTTCAATTGTTGTTTGTTTTAATAAATATTCCTTGATGTTTAATTAGATTTTTAAAGTGGTTCTTTATCTTGTTTTTGCAGTCAACTTGATAACAATAACTTTGAAGGAAATAGTATTCCTGATACGTATGGCAACATGTCAAAGTTGTTGAAGATGTAAGTGAATTCTGTAATTCCTTGTTCTTTAGTGGGTTTTGCAAGTTCAGGTGCCCGAGTCTTTATTTTAAATGTTACTGGTGAAGGACCAATTTGAGATACTATAACCTTTATGATTGATTTCTTATAGTAGGAGTGACAATCATACAAAAGGGAGAAGTCTTAGACATGATATGTAAGCACAGGGAAAAAAAATGTTTAAAAAAGAAGTGCTTGTGGAAATCATATTTAGACGTTTGAATCCTTGGTAGAGCACCATTTATTGTTATGCACATATAGCATTATGAATTTATGACTCAATGAGTTTGACACGAACTAATGTTCTTTCCCTCAAATGAGTATGGTCTAACTCTATAATATTCACTAGCAATGATGCTCTGTTACTAATTCTTATGTGTGATGTTCTCATTGTTCAGAAAGTTTCTTTTGGTTCCATTCTCTGTTGTCTTTATTTGGAAGGATTTCTGTAGTTGACTAAAGAAAAAGCTTTTGGTATCAGTTCTAGAATAATATAAAGACCATACTTACCCACCCAGTCTTCGTTGTTTGGATCAGTTTAGATATTTTGGTTTTTTGTCTCTTTTTTTATAAAAAAATTGAAAAGAGTATATTCAGTCACCAATCAAATGAAATTGCATTAAATATATATTAAGTGTAGAGCCCCAAAGCGATGCATGGATTTCTATGACGCCTATTCTTTCATTTATGGGCAACTCTTATCAGATAAAAAGTCAAATACATAATAAAATTCCTTTTTATTACTGAAACATAATAGAATTTCTAGAAGTTTAAGAGTATAATATGGAAACCACTAAGTTTAGTATGTCTGTGGTTCGGTTTTGAACATGAGAACCAAAAGCAAAACTTCACTGTCAGTTTTTCAGTTAAGGGTTTGTTCAATATTTGGTTCTTTAGATTTGTTTTACGGTTTGGAATGATTTGAATTGGCTCTTGCACACTATTGGAGGAGAACACCCAATCACTATATATTTCTTCTATCCTCTGCTCAATAAATTTCTCACCAGAGAAGAAAATTTAATTTGGTCAAGACGAAGGGCTTGATATCAAGATTGACTGTCTAAATCTTGTTAATGGTTTATTGGTATTATTAGGAGCCTTAGGAATTGCAGTTTGACAGGACCAGTTCCTGACTTAAGCAGGATACCTCACCTTCTTTATCTGTAAGTTCAGTTATCTGTAATAAGAGAAGTTTCTTTTCCTGAAAAAATTAAGGTTCTAATATACATGTCTGGAAAAGAAAATTTCTAGTGCAGTTTGTAACTGTGGTTATTCTATTATTTGTGTAAATTTCAGTGACCTCAGTTTCAACCAGTTGAACGAATCGATTCCTGCCAATAAGCTTTCTGAAAATATCACAACCATGTGAGAGTCTATCATTTTGTCTGTTGTTTGATTTTATGTTTAATTATTTGGATTCCATGTCATTTTTTGCCCATATTTGCCAAATATGTTTTTTGGTAATACGATCATATTGTTAGTTCTTGACCTCTTGAGATATGTGCAGTGATTTATCAAACAACCGCCTAACTGGAAATATTCCATCTTACTTTGATGATCTTCCAAGTCTTCAAAAGTTGTAAGTTGTTTTCTGTTTTGTCCTCTTTTCTTCTACATCAAGCAATATTACATTGTACATTCTATAAGCCAGAAAAGAGTTACTACTGTCTCCCGCCTTATGTCACTTACAGATCATATATTGGATTACTAATGACTCTTACAAAAGGAATTCTCAAATGGAAAAAAATGAGTTTTGTCTATTTCTTTCAATTGCACAAAGTGTTCGTAATACATCCACTGGCACTTCGAGGGTCTAGCAACCTTCCCCCATACGAAAACTCCTATTTATACACAACCTCCCTTCAACCCACAACTTAACTGTTAACAAATTTTACACCTGTTTTAATTAAAATAAACAGCTGCATTTTCCTTTTTCCTTGTTTCTTCTTTAATAGACCTTTGTAATAAGAGGTTGTGTCCTAACAGATGTTTTATATCCAAGTATTAAACGTTTATATTTCTTATTTAATCAATCATGTTATAAAAATTGTTTTTTTCTTCTAATATCATTCTATTGGGCAGGTCACTTGCAAACAATTCATTGAATGGAAGTGTTTCTTCCTCTATTTGGACGAATAAGACTTCAAATGGAACAGAAAACTTTCTTGTGTAAGATCATAAGTGATAAATTCCCCAATTTTTGGGAATTTCACCATGCTAATATCATTTGTTTATCTGTATGTCCCTCTGTGTAGTAGATGCTACTCAATACATTCTGGTTTGCTGAGCATTGGTTTCTGATCATGCAGGGAGTTGCAAAATAATAACCTTACAGTCATATCAGGAACTACTGATCTTCCTCCAAACGTCACAGTTGTGTACGGTTCTAAACTTATCAGCTATTATTGTCAGTTTGTTCTTAAATCATTGTGGTGTAGACTGGAGATTTTAATAGTTTTTCTCCTTGTTATGTATGTTCTAATCTAAAGATTACAGTCACTAGGCCTAAGGTCAAGAATATTGGCATTGGATTTAGCATCATCCCGTCTTTTTTAAATATCTTCACATTTCATTATTTGAAAAAAAAAATGTATTTCAGGCTTGATGGGAATCCCCTTTGCCCAAACATAACCCTTGCTAAGTTCTGTGGATCTGAAGGTGCTACTGTAACAAATGGCTCATTCACTACAAACTCCATTTCATGTCAACCTCAAGCATGTCCTCCTCCTTATGAGTACTCTGTTGATTGTTTCTGTGCACTTCCATTGCTTGTTGCCTATCGGCTGAAAAGTCCTGGATTTTCCGACTTTATTCCGTATTTGGATGATTTTGAGACCTACATGACTACTGGTCTTCAATTATCTACTGATCAGCTAGAATATACTTTTTATTGGCAAGCAGGACCTCGATTGAGAATGGACTTGAAATTTTTTCCTCTATATGTTAATAACACTAGCAATCATACTTTCAATAGAAGTGAGCTCCTACGGATCACAAGCATGTTCACAGGATGGCTAATTCAAGACAGTGATCTGTTTGGACCTTATGAACTGCTTGGCTTCGATCTTTTGGGTCCTTACAAGGATGGTAAGTCTTGAAACTACTTAGGATCTGCTAGAGTGCTTTGATGGAATAAGGATTGATGCATACTTTTAATAAAACTACTTGTTTCATGTTTGATTTTATACATACTGTGCGTTAGGACAAAACAGAACAAGATAAAAGTTTAAAAGTTATGTCGAATCTGGTAGATGAATCTGTTCCTGCTGTTAGGATTAAGTTTAAAGGACCAAATATGAACCAAATCAGACTGGATATTTTTAGGAAGTTTTCTATCGTTGTCTTGTTTCCTTTTTCCCTTCCTATTCATGAATGTAGGGGATATGTCTCCTTAGTTCAAAGTCCCGAACTATCTCTGATGGGGTGTTTATTGGGTCGGATAATCCGTGGTCCTAATCTAATCCAAACAGGTTGTGTTTTGTTTTTTTGTGATTGAATCAAACCTAATCCAACCCCATCCAAACTGACCCAATTTCTTACGGTTAGGTGACAAGTTTAAACTTGAGACCCAACCCAACTCAATCTGACCAAAGTTATTAAATAATGTTAATAGCTGTAGTTCTGTAGTTATTTAAATATTAAATAATATAGTCTTCTTTTTAAAATATGTAACAAAAAGTGTTTTGAAATTACAAAATTTAGCAAAAAAAATATTTTAAAACCTGTGACCCAATTAATGGACTTGATCTAATTCAACTCGAAGAAGGGTGAGTTAAGTTAGATTGAGTCTAATAAAAAATGTCAAAACCTGACCCAACTCCATATATATTTTTTGGATGTGTAATGGGTTTGTCCAAACACAACCTAACCCGATAGAAACTCAACTAAAATTCCTTCCCTTTCACACAGGTTTTGCATTGAATTAGCCAATAAAATTTTCTCTAGACACTATTTCAGTACAATCAATAGTTTAACATTTATCGGAGTTGAAGCAATGGCAAGGATTGAAAAAAAGAAAGTGTATTTAAATTGCTTTTAACTTTGATTTCTAAGTGATGTGAGACTATTGGATGTACGATACAAAAGAAACGCTATTAATTGAGAGGAGTCAATTCCTACCAAACAAGATTTCATGAATCAGAGCTTTAAACAAGAACCCAAGAAAAGTTGGGGTTGAAAAGTGTGAAACTGAAAGTTCCTAGAGCACAACAAGAAATTTAGGTTTTAGTTAAAACACTTGTATCATATCAAATATGTCTGAATAATACATGACTAATTTATAGCTATTCAAATCTGTCAATTAATGAAAGAAAACAGAAAATATTGTAGGGAAATTATAGAGGAATAAAAAAGGAAGAAATAAATCAAGGATTTAGCTAGTCCTTCAACCCACCAACTCCATAAATTCTTGTCCTTTAAATAGTTGCATTTCCTGCTCCTCCTTGTTGTCCTAGTGTATCTATGAAGAAGATGAAGTGCCACTTTCTACCAATACCCTAATGCATCATTTTTTCTAACTCCTGACAGCTTCCACATGGCCTTTCCGTTTTAGGTAATTGGAGTATTAGGAGTCAAAAGGAGAGGATCTTGTATCACACACATTATGTCCTCTTTTCCAATTTTGTTTGGACAAATATGTGCCGCACTTCCAAATGTTGAATATCATATTTGATAACTGTCACAGGTCTGTCTTCATAATGCTCATTGTTGTTGCAGAAATTGGCAAGGATTCAAAATCAGGAATAAGCACAGGTGCACTGGTTGGCATAGTTGTAGGGGCAATTGCCTGTGCAGTGACATTATCAGCAATTGTTACCCTTCTTATATTGAGAATCAAAATGAGAGGTTATCATACTGTTTCCAAGCGGCGTCAGGGTGAGTTCTGTAACATGAATTAGCGGCTGTATTGCTATTTTTCTCTTTAAATTGTTTTAAGTGCTCTTCCTCTTCAACATGAGAAGTATTGGTGTTATTATTTTTGCCTGAACCATATCTGAAATCTAGTTTCTTTTAATGTCATATTTACCTTTGGGATGGCTTCTGTCGACATGTCATAATAAATTGATTTCCTGACATAATTCTAAGATGTTCTGTCTCTTTTCGTTGCATTCATTGATAAATGTCCTTGGATATTTTTCTTGGATTTTGTTTTGATAAGAGAAAATTGATTAAATACAAAAGAGAGAAAATACACTGTAAAATTACTAATATTTTAAGTTTTTCCCATCAGAACTTCAATATTCTTTGTGGAATTATATCCATTTTTCTTCCTGTTTGAACTTGGTATGCATGGAATCAAAAAAATTATGTGGTACTATGTATGTACTACAAACCATATCTGATTGGTTACAATGAATGGTTTATTAATAAAGTCTTCTCTATTCATATTGACTTACGTTTATTTGCAGCATCTAAGATATCTATAAAAATTGATGGTGTAAGGGACTTTACTTATGGAGAATTGTCCTCCGCCACAAACAATTTCAGCACTTCTGCTCAAGTTGGACAAGGTGGCTATGGGAAGGTTTATAAAGGGACTCTTTCTGATGGCACAGTTGTTGCCATAAAACGCGCACAAGAGGGATCTCTGCAAGGTGAGAAGGAGTTCCTTACAGAAATATCATTACTATCAAGGTTACATCATCGCAACCTTGTTTCTCTGCTTGGATACTGTGACGAAGAAGGTGAACAGGTAATTCTTTTTCCAAATTCATAAAATTTAACACTACAATATTTTACTTTAGTAATCTTAATGATTATCTTGATTCGTGATGTCCTTTGTGGAAGTTTAAATATCCAATAATCCCATAGATTTGTACCCCCCTTTTTAACTCGAAGAGGATGTTATTTGTACAAAAATTAAGAAACAAGCCCTCACCAGCTTGGCTAGAACCACTTTAAACAAAAACAAGGAAGTTATTTATATGTAGGTTGTAACACACATCCAGTTGTTATTGAAATTTGGATTTTGATATTCATGTACGACTTAAACTTTCTTTAGCTGCTAACCTAGAGAGGATGTGTTATCCTTGTCCTTATTCTTTTTCTTCTTGTCCTTTAAGGAAATTTTGGCTTTATAAACTCCCTTTCATTCTTCTTTCTTTCTCTGACTATATTGAATTCCTTCCATTTGGCTTGCTGCTTCATGCTTGCAGATGCTGGTTTATGAATTTATGTCTAATGGCACATTGAGGGATCACCTTTCTGGTATGCATTATGTTCTTATTTTCTAATATTCTGAAATATAGTTAAGATTTTGGTTTCATTGCGTTGCTCTGATGAATGAGTAGCCACATATGCTGTGAACATTTTCCTTGTCTCAAAGCCCAACAACATATATCATTCTTTTTATGCAGTTGTGTGCCTAATTTCCTTTCTACGTTGTCTCTCTTAAGAGTATGCCTATTGTTTACAGTTACAGCGAAAGAACCCCTGAGTTTTGCCATGAGATTGAAGATTGCACTAGGGGCAGCTAAAGGTCTCATGTATCTACACACAGAAGCTGATCCTCCAATATTTCACCGAGATGTAAAGGCCAGCAACATTTTGTTAGACTCTAAACTTTCAGCGAAAGTGGCTGATTTTGGACTTTCTCGTCTTGCCCCAGTTCCAGATATGGAAGGAGTTGTGCCTGGTCATGTATCTACGGTGGTAAAGGGGACCCCGGTAAGGATTTCATGTTTGGATTTGGTTTTGCTAAATAGTGAATATGTATAATAAATACAAGATTAGAAATCATTTGTTGCATTACTAATCTATCTTGGGCACTTGCATAATACTATTAATGTAAACTGTAATGGATAAAGAAGTCTAGGGATAGCAGATCAATGATCTCGTAGCAACTATCTGTGTACTGTATTATTAACAAGCCAAATTCATGCCATGGAAAAGGCTACTGGCATCGAGCAGTAGTATACAGAGCATATAGAAATGAACAATAGGAAATAATGGTTTTGTGAAAACTATAGAGGCTGACCTAGTTATGGCCAATGTTAGGAGTGTTTCTTTTTGAGAAAATAACAGGTATTAAAACTTCAAAAGTATCAGAGCTTGCTGCTATAGCACCAAGTCGTACATTGATTGGAGATTATATAATGGTATATAACTTATAAGGATGACTAATTTAGAAAGATGGGTTAACATGTTAGGTTATATCATGCTTCATTCATGCAGTTGTCTCGGTCCAATTAAGCTTCAGTAATGAAATAGTACCTCAGCATGGTTTTTGGAAGGTTGACTTTTATTTACTTGGTGAGTTTTAATCTATTTTTCTCACTGATTTGAATATGCAGGGTTACCTTGATCCAGAGTACTTCTTAACGCACAAGTTGACTGACAAGAGTGATGTTTATAGTCTTGGTGTTGTGTTTCTGGAACTTTTGACTGGGATGCATCCTATCTCACATGGAAAAAATATTGTTAGAGAGGTATTTGCTTATCGTAGGACCTGTTTTCTCTCCCTTTTCCCTACTGATAACAGCTGGAACTTTTTCTGCCGTCTCATTATATTTCGCCCTCATATAGTTTGATTGTTGTTTGTAATTGAATCATGTCACCTCAATACAAAGACAGAGAGAGCCCTTTCTCTCCACATAAATTATTTGATTCTTTCTGTCTTCTCGTCAACACAGGTTCTGTTTTTTGTTGTCAAATCTTTACCTGGATCTTTTTTTTGGTTATTGATGTCCAATTATTATTCCCTTAATAGAAGATTTTGGGTGGACAGCATAACTAAGTATTTCACAACATCATAGGTTGAATCAAATTAAACAATTTTCAAATAATGTCTGTCTATCCTATGCCTTAAGATATCAAATAATAGAGAGTTTGACAACTTACCTTTCTAAATATTTCAGTCTTCTAAATTAATCTGAGTCCTTGGTGAGATCAGTCTCTAGCTTTCGTCTTGGGGATACCTCAAATTCACCTTGACACTCGCTTTTCTGAACCCTTTTCAGGTTAATATTGCGTACCAATCAGGTGTAATATTTTCAATTATTGATGGACGCATGGGGTCTTATCCATCTGAGCATGTGGAGAAATTTTTGACATTGGCCTTGAAGTGTTGCGAAGATGAACCAGAGGCACGACCTAGAATGGCAGAAGTGGTTAGAGAGCTTGAAAACATATGGTCTACAATGCCAGAATCAGATACCAAGAAAGCTGAATTTATGTCCAGTGATTCTGGCAAAACAGACAGTCACAGTATACCATCTTCATCCTCTTCTGCTATGAAGACTCCTTTTGTATCAGGAGATGTGTCTGGTAGTGACCTTGTTAGTGGAGTAATACCAAGCATCAAGCCAAGATAGAAACTATACAAGTTAAAAATGATTACCTTCTGCAATCATCCTGTGCATTAAATAATGTGGCCATATGGTTACTACTTTTCATTTTCACCCTTTAAATTTTCTTCTCTGTATAATATGATAGACTGATAGAGCTCTAGCTGGTAAATAACATCGATTTTGTACACCATTATATGCTGACTGGTTGTTTGTATGTAGTGCTAGATAAGTACTAGGGAGTTGAATTCTGTTTTGAAGTAGCTTGTTCAAATCTTTGTAGTGCTCTCTCTTTATTTCGGGTGAGTTTTGTATTGATACTGGATTATAAAGATTTTATTTTATACTATAAATTGGAACGATTTAAAAGTTGAGATTTGTTTTCAAAATAAAAAAGAATTCCACTGCTGTTTAAAAAGTTCATAAGGTATATTGATCTGAGAATATTTGCTATTATAAATTATTTATAAACTAACTTCAAATGATAAACAATTATTTATCTTTTCCTAGAATAGTTATGGAAGAGTATGCCAGAATATATTTCAAGATAATTTTTTATGACAACTAGCACCAGGGTATTTCAGTCCTACAAACAATTTTAATACATCGGTGTCTGTGTTGTGTTGTGGATGCGTGCTACAGTTAACTAAATTTTTAGAAATTACATTATTTTGAAATGTTTTGTATAAAATTGTTGCAGGTTTTTTTTTATATCTTTTTTTTGTTATTTTATTATATTTGTAGTTTCTACCTTAAGACATTTTACTACTCTAATTATTTTTCTCTTAATCAATATATATATATATATATATTATTAACTTATAATATAATAAAATAATTTTAAAAAGTGTAAACAGGCGGGTACTGTCACGTTTGTGTTTACGGTAATCTAGTATTTATAGAAATTAATTGTAATTACATTTTTTCTGAAACTATTGAATAATTTCTCAGAATACTAAAATTTTGTCAACAGATCAGTGGTTAAAAATGTCTAATAACACTTTATTAATAAGCAATAACACATTTGAAAATCAACCTTATTCAAATGGAGATTAATAACCTTTTTATTCTTTTCTAAATTTTTACCAAATCATTTTAAGTCGGTGGAAATTAAAAGGCTTGCCTGAGAGTGGTAGTTTTGGGCCTCAATGACGGGTCCAAAAAGCTAACCTCTTCTCGAACATTCTGGGCCGACACGCAAAACGGGCCCCCGCCAGAAAACATGACGCACGCCCATACGCACACCAACACAAACCGCGTCCGCCTCCGAAGAGTATAAAAGACCACCATCTTCTCTCCCTCCTTCTTCAACTCTTCGACTATTTCATCAACCCAACGCAAACATAATGGGAAGAAGTAAGCCACAACAATCTCTCTTTTCTTTCTTTCGGTTCCTTCTGAATGTTAAACCTGCTTCTTAAATGTATTACGCCAAACATATTATCATTGAATAGTGTAGAAATCAAGTAGAAGTAGTTAGCTGGTCATATTTAGATAAATTTTTTGATGATTTAATTCATTTATGTGGTAGCATAGAATATTCATCCTTTATGTTCTGATTCAGTAAATTTTCTTACATTTCGTCTTTAGATATAACCCTATTTTTGTGACAGTTATATAATTAGAAACTAATAACAGGCCTAGAACTTTTTGAAGTATAATATGAAGCGATTAGTTAAACTAGTTTTCCATCAACTTTAGTTTAACTTTAGGGTTTAGGTATGATTTGATTTTACATTTAAAGAAAAATTCAAATGTTATAGGTGTGTAGAATTTAATAATTTTACGCTGTGTATTAAAACTTGTAAACAGTTTGGTTAATAGAAATGATTGTTCAAACGTACCATATGATATGATATGATATGATATGAGCGAATCAATAGTTAATGACCGAAAGAGAATGAGAAGTTGCGTTACCAATTTCTGTTAACGGTGAGCGTGTGATGTGGTTCAGGACCGGCGCGTTGTTACCGTCAGATAAAGAACAAGCCGTATCCGAAGTCGCGGTTCTGCCGCGGCGTTCCGGATCCGAAGATCCGAATATACGACGTGGGGATGAAGAAGAAAGGCGTGGACGAGTTTCCCTTCTGCGTGCACCTCGTCTCCTGGGAGAAGGAGAACGTGTCCAGCGAGGCCTTGGAGGCGGCGCGCATCGCCTGCAACAAGTACATGGCGAAGTTCGCGGGGAAGGACGCGTTCCACCTGCGGGTGAGGGTGCACCCCTTCCACGTGCTCCGTATCAACAAGATGCTATCGTGCGCCGGGGCGGACAGGCTCCAGACCGGGATGAGGGGGGCGTTCGGGAAGCCGCAGGGGACGTGCGCGAGAGTGAGTATTGGACAGGTGCTGCTCTCCGTTCGATGTAAGGATGGGAATGGTCAGCACGCTCAGGAGGCTCTTCGCCGCGCCAAGTTCAAGTTCCCTGGCCGTCAGAAGATTATTGTCAGCAGAAAGTGGTTAGTTATTTTGGTTTCATATATTCACATATCAGTTTTTGAATTCTCTTATAACAAATTCGTTGGATTGGTTGAAATCGATAAACATCACTAGTAAATCGTTGAGAAAATTGAAATATTAAAAATATTGACAATGATATTTTCATTATTAAATTTTGATAATTTTTTTTACAATAAAAAATACATTTTTTAAGAAATTTTAAAATATTAAGAAAGAAAAAATTAAAAAATGAAAATCAATAAAATTATCAAAATTTAGCAGTCATAAAATATTTTCCTCAAAATATATAGTGGAAGTTGCAATAATTTGGAAATTTTTAACAGTTGCGCGAAAAACGTGGTGGCAGATTAGTTATTAAAACTAGTATTTGCAAATTGAGTTGTAGTGCTTTTACATTGTCTTAAAACTTAAAAGGCATACATGAGTTGTATTTCATTGGAGAATAGTTTTCTTTTATGTGGATGATACTAGGGATTTAAATATGGTTAATTCAGTGGTAGTGGCCGTTTATTTAGTAGTTTTCTTTAAATTTTCAGGGGATTTACAAAACTAAGTCGAAGTGAGTATTTGAAGTTGAAGTCTGAAAACAGAATTGTGCCGGATGGGGTCAATGCCAAGGTTTGTCCTTAGACCATGACAATGTGTTTTTGAAAAGTATTGTGCAATGTGATTCACTATTCTTGAATACATCCCTTACTTACAAGGGAACTTGGTAATTTAGATTTGACTTTAATATTGACTATTTGATTTTGTCCTTTTTCAGGTTCTTGGGTGTCACGGACCTTTGGCAAATCGTGCGCCCGGAAGAGCTTTCTTACCAGCTACTGCTTAGGTCATTTAGCAGTAGGAAATTCAGTGAATCTATGGCTTTTCTTTTCACCTGGTGAATTCATTTGTTACCTGTTCATTATAGTCTGAGCTGTAACTATAAATCATGTATCTATCTGTCTTCCAAATGTCATGGGAGCTTGAAAGACGCACATTTGTTGTATTGAAATCTCATTATTCTGTCACACTTTAAACAGAATAGAAATAAATAAATATGGTCTGTGTTGTGTATATTGTTTCTGAGCTGTGGTGATTTACCCTTGACGTTCTGAATTAGTAAAAAATATGACAAAAAAAAGAGGTCGAGGTCTGTGTTTTTTAGCGTATTACGCCTTTTCCAGAAAAGTCTTCTGAACTAAATAACACTTCCATTAAAAGGAAAATTTTGCGTACATAATGGTTGCCGTTTCACACATACAAACAGTTGGATCCTTCTCTACTAATGAAAGTTTCGTTCTTCGTGAAGAAGTTATTTGCCATAGACTCTACAACAGAGGTTGGGAATTTTACACATATACCTGAAAAATGTGCTTAAGACTGATTGTTGGGCAGTTTGACGAGAACTGAGTGCTCTGGTTTATGATCACATTCGAAGTCTAAATGAACAAATGCCCGCTCAACTTCTGGGAGTTTCTCGAGCTTTATCTGTAGGCTCTCTCCAATGGCGTGTGCTTCTTTTAAGGGTAAATCTTCTGGCAGTTCAATGTCAACCTGTCACCAACCAAATCCAAATGAAGAGTCTAATCGTACTGAAATATGACTTCTTAAATTTTCTTAGTGATTTAAAAAATATCATGCAATCAGCAAAATCAGATAGAAGAAATATAGTTTATCTGTGCTACCAGAGAATCGCATCCATTTCATACATGCACACAGTGTATCTCTCAATAATTCGAGCATGGATTAATGCGAACCATTACGAAAAAAAAGTTATATAGTCTAAACCATGTGCAAGTATCGATATTCTGAATATAAGTGCTAATAAAACTCAAGCCTTCGGTCGTCACAAATATGTTCATAGTGTTAAGTACATAGAAGAAAGAAACTACTATAAACTAAGGGGAAGCCTGAACGGAAAACATTTTTTTGTATAACAACAATAATGACCAGGTTTTATCTAAATATGATCAACTGCAAAGTTTAAAACGATTCTATTGGTCTATCCAAAACTAAATTTTCATAAAGTAGTAAACTCCTCTTTTATGTTAAATTTAGATGCCATATGACACCTGTAAGATTTTCTGGAGAAAAATTGCATGCAAAATCGCTTCTGATAGTCTGTGCTCCATAAATTCAAGCGGACCTGGATTTAGTTTCAAGTTATAATTTCTAAGATTTAACTAATTGAACTCAATTGGAGAGAGAAATCGATTGCCATAACTTGCTCAGTGTGAATGTTATTGTGTGAAAATGAGTTGGACCTAGACAATAACTTTTCTGACATTATTATATAATAAAAAGGAATAGAACAGGGCTATTTGTTGGTTGCTTTTTTCTTTTGTGATAATGAGTTAGACCTAGACAATAACTTCCCTAACATTATTTGTTCGTTGCTAATATTGAATGCTAAAATTAGCAAATAGGACTAGTCATTTGCAGTTTAATTTTTGGCAGACAGGGTTAGTCTTGTAGTAGAGTTCTTATAAATTGATTTTGTATTAATACAGCATACCTCCACAAAATACAGAACCCCAAATGTATATGCGCGAACAGTATCAATGCGCTTGACTCTAGGGTGCCTTATAACGAGATATGTGAGCTTCTGCAAAACTTCAGGAGGTGCAGATTGTCCCACCAGTGAAACTACATAGAAAGATATCCAGAATCAGAATTAGTAGAGTTTTGATAGACACCAGGACTAGAGAGAAAAGTGGTGGTGGAAGCAGTAAGAGCGAGATGTAAAAAAATCTACTTCTAGAATTGACGACATCTGTGCTTAGTGGAGAACCCTGATTTAATATCCCGTTTCCCAACACGGGACACGAGTAGTAGTAAATGTAGCTAATAAGTTACCGATGTTCGTTTATAGTTTTCTCTAATGGACACGTACACTCGCTAAAATTTGTCTGTTCAGAACACTGATAAGGATATACCTGCATTTTCCATGACGGTGCGTGACCAATTTGTAATAGTGTAAATTGCAAGCATAATAGCACCAATCGGGTCGATCCACCAGTAATATTTATCACCAAGTACGGCTGCGACTAATCCAACCACGTTTGTTACAACATCAAATTTATGATCCTGCAAGTTGGCATTTCTGAGATTGTTCAGTTGTAGTTTAACTTCATTCATAAAGAAACATCAGAAGAGAACCACCATACATCTGCATAGGCACGGACAATCCTGTTTGCCGATTTTCTGCAGTAAAACCAGAGCACAAGCTTCACTGCTGTTGCAAATAGCATAATAGAGTACAACCATATTAACTGTTCCGCGGACAAGCTTTCACCAGGACTGTTTTGTATTAGTTTTTGTAAAGCTGTGATTAATACCTGAAAGCCTATAGTGAATTGAATTAGTTCAATGCATCATGTACTCTTTTGTTTGTTAATATACGAATGCATTTCAGTACTTTTAATAACACAAGTCTGTGAAAACTGTAGAGTACTAAATATGTAAATTTAAAAAGCAGTAGAATTACAACCATTAACATTTGAACGTATAAACTAAAAGAATTAATTTAAAGACTTTGATTCTAGTAGAAGCTGTATGTTGTAAAATCTGGGGTTTAAAAGCTTGGGGATGTACCGCCTGCAGCATTGTTTCTCATTCCAGGACCTTTTTGATTTATGGTCGAATGAAAAAAATATGATTCTAAACCTATCTGTCATCATACTGGAAATTCTGTAAACAACCTGTTATCAGCTATAACCTAAAGCTGAACTGAATCCTTTTCTTTAATTAGGTAGATAAGAAAGCCATTAAGAATTTTGTTCTATTGTTTGGGAAACAGTATTGTCTCTTTAAGTTCACCATAGACATTAGAACTTCAAGCAGTTTCTACAGACAAGAGCAAAAGTAAAGAAATTTGATTCCTTCGTATTGGTTTGCATTAAGCATGAGTTGATGCACATCCAGATTGGAATCTGAATCAGAAGTCTTTAACTTATCTGAACTTAATTTAAATAAAACGGATATTGTAGCATGCAACTCTCAAGAGAAGGAAACACTTTTGAATAAAAATATAAGAGCATAATGGACAGTGAGAAAACAGGAATAGCTCAATTCAGTTTGACCCACCAAGTGTAGCCATGACTGCTGCAAAGATAATAATGCCAACAGGCTGAACTCTTAACTTTCCAATTGGGTATTTGTAGATATTTATGTTCTTCATTGCGAGGTGAGTGAACCAAAGTATGCCACCAGCCATGAGATCAAGCAGAGAATCCAAAGTTGATGCAGCAATAGCTATTGATCCACTCCTTATGGTGGCATAACTCTAGACCAAGATATGTATGTATTGTTATTTTTCAGAAAAACTATTAGGAATTGCAGTAGAAAAAACAAACAATTAAGGAGTTAATTATGATTAAACAAGTTTAAACAATCAATTAAGCTTCACCCACAAGTCCAAATAAGCTTATGTGATTGTTAATACGTAAAAGTTCTTTAATTTAGTTTCTTCAAAAACTGTTTTTAACTTATATATATATAATTTCAAGCTTAATCTTACTTTTTCTACACTGTGAAGAGATTTATCCAACAGGATCTAAGCTAGTTCAAAAAATCAATTCTCTTCTAAAAACTGGAGAGAATCCTTCATGACTTGGTCGCTACTTCAGATACACTACATGCATTCTAGACAGACACACAAATTGACATATCTATTACCTTTAATATTAACAATGCTATGTTTGCATAATTGGAAATCCTCATTGCTCTTTCTTGTTGAGCTAGTTCAGCACTGTCTTCCTCATCAATGCAATCAGATGACACCACGGAGTCCACTTCCTCAAACGATTTCAGAGTCGCTAATTGTCTTTCATAGTATTCTATTTCCCCTGTAAAACTCAACCAAGTTCAAAGTTAAGAAAAAAAACGTCAAACGATTTATTTCATCCTATAGTCATCTTGTTCTAAGTTCTAAACCAAAACACAGGATTTATTTCATCCTACAGTCATCTCAATCTAAGTTCTAAACCAAAACATCATATTCCGCGACGTTTACAAGATAACAGAATCTTTAACAGTTTAAAATCACCACAGAAACATCCCGACAGTTATAAATTGTTATCTAGAAGTATGTAGAGGCTATACATTATAAAATGAGAAACTAGGCGTATAGTTAGCAAAAAAAAAAGGAGAAAGAAAAAGGAAAAACACTATTCAAGAACTTCAAAGAAAGAAAGCAAGATTACGTATCACAGCCTTCAACAACTTCTCTGATTACATTTCACTTTCATATAACACAAAATTCACCGGCGTAATATATGCATAACACGAATATCAACTTAATCATACATTTTGTGAACAGTTATTCAATACAATATTAAACACCAAACATATCTATATACAAATGTTCATTAAACTTATATTCACATATATATAGAGAGAGAGAGAGATACCTTTGCTTAAGGCGGTGGTGGAGGAGATGTTAATGCCGTCGTAAGGAGACTCGGAGTCGAGGCCAGAACGGACTTTATCGGGAAGCTTAGAGAAGAAGAAGGTTCTGATCGAGTTGACGGAGTTCCGACGAGTGAGTCGGTCACTCCGGTCACCGCTTTTGGCGGAGTTGTTCTCATAATTGTCCTTTTGCAGAAGCGGAAGCGTCGGATCCAAACCCGTACTTGTTTCCATGACGATTGATGAACCTACTAAGGACAAAGGTCGTGACACATGCAAGCCTCACAGAAATTCTGAAAATGAACCGCAACTAACAAAAATATCATTTCCATAGCCTTCCACACAGATCATATATAACTACAATTAAAACTATGGCTTAAAACAAAATCAATTGAATTTTAATATATTGTGCAATAGTTTAATGTGTATCACATCAGTGTATTATTCTCTTTTATTGCGCGCTAGACTTCTAACAAAAAAATATCTATGTACTATACCCCTAGAAAGTGATAATAAATGGTTCCTTTTTCTTTCCAAATTTTTAATTTTGAGAAATGTCATGAAATTGGAAATGTAGAAAATCTGACACAATTATTTAGTACAAATTTAACTTACCAAAAATGTATCATGTGTTCTTAACTTTCTTTTTAAATGTAATAGTAGATTTTTGTATGAGAAAATCTTTATTTAATTTATTAATAATGTTATGAGTGAGAATTAACTAGTTAATATAATTAGAATTAAATTTGAGATTGTTATTATTATTAGTATTGAAATTATTTTGGTGTTGGTTAATCTTTGTAAGTTATAATAAAAGTATTTTATGTTCTTAATGCTAGATTTAGATCGTATTTAAAACTAAAAGGTGGAGTGTAGATGTGAAGGAAGAAAAGTTGGTATGAATAATTAAGGGTGAAGAAGGAATGAGCTATATGGGTTTTGAAGAAGTGTATTGAATGTGAAAAACATGTATTCTTATATTGAATTTTCCCGTATAAATATTTTTAAAAGAAATTATATATTAAAATTAAATAATGTATGAATTAAAATTTATCCTATAAAAAAGTTAATATAAATAATCTCTATAGTAAATAGGTTATTTTTAATTTATAGAAAAAGTTTAGTTTTTTTTTAAAAAAATTTTATTGGAATGGGGTCTATATACTATTAAAAAAGGCCGACATTGTTACCAACATATCTGACAAGAATACCCTACTTAATAAATTGGGTGCATATGCTGTTTTCTGGAAAAAGAAATTAATAAAGCAAAAATGTATGAAAGGAAGGTGTAAGATTCGATGCTATTAAATTTAATTAATGTCATAAATGTATTAAAATATTAATTAATTTTCAATCCTACAATATATCAAAAATTAATTACTTTTGTGTGGTAACATGATAAATTTAAAATTTATTTCATTGTAGAATTAGATTATTTTAGTGATAATTATGTTCACTAAGACGGTTCGTAATTTATAATTTCTCAACATTTTATACAAAAATGAAAAAAGGAGTGAATAACTTCTTAATAGATTTTATGTAGAAGGTTAAAGTAAATGGAACCGTACTAGTTAATATATTTGAAAGAAATGTTGTATTTTTTTTATATATAATTAAAAATAGGGAAGTGTTATCATTTTCTTAAAAAAAACCCGGGTAATTTAGATAAATAACAAAAAAAGTTTTGGAGGTGCCCTTTAAGATTCGTTTGAAGAAAGTAAGAAGTGTAATATTCTTTTTATTTTAAGAAAATATTTATAAAATTTATAATATGTAAACAAAGTAGAAATTAGAAGAAGAGTAAAATTATAAAGAAGGAAAGAGCAATTACTATTATTTTAAACATTGAAATTACATTTAATCTAAAAAGAAAGTTTCCAGAAATACGAAATTTTAAAAGGAAGTTTGAAGAAGCATTTTGATGCGTGAGTTTCCTTTGATGACATGTGTGAAATGTCGTTACATGATGCGTATCTAACTTTGGACCAATTCAACGTACTATATGCTTATAAAATCCAAATTTAAAATTTCGTAAAACTTGTTGTTGTTAAAATATGACTCAACCACGCTGTCAATTATATTTAGTACTCACGTTACTTCTATCTTATTATACTTAGAGGAGATTATTATGCTAATATGAAAAGAGAAGTGCACTTTATGAAAACCTCAAGAAATATATCTGTAATTTACTCAATTATGAAGTATTCAATAAATTACTTTAATGACTTATTAATATTTGATGTAGTTTATTTTAGTGATCATAATTAATATCATTAAAAATGTTGACAATCAAACATTGTTTATTTTTCTAGAAAAATACACCTGTCTTGCCAATATTATTTATAAAGAAATATTTTACAGTAAACTCTAAACTTCTAAACTAATAAAACAATAGTTTAAAAAAAATCCAATGGATTAAGTTATATATTATATTCAATTATAATCTTACAACGTATGGGTATAATATGAGAACCTAGAAAATAGGGTACTCGAGGATTGACAGATCATTTAAGATAATGAATATTTAATTATTTTAATATTAAAAAGTTAAAGTATAAATAAAAATTTTATAAAGGAATTTCATTATTTATAAACATATTATCTTTCTAAAAAAAAAATGAGTTTTTTTCTCTTATCTCTAAATTTCTCATTCTTGTGTTTATTTTTTTAAAGATCGGAGACTGAGTAAGTTGACTTTCTGTCTTTTTTCTTGGTCTGATATTAATCTCTGTGCATGTGATGTGAGTGATATTGGCTCACATGTGGTTTCTAATTCCTCGTGAGTTTCTGCTAATCAGTATTTATAATGATGTTTCCTAATCAAGCTTGTGATGTTCTTAAGTTGAGTAATGTGTCTCGATACTAGAAGGGAGATTTGATACTTCTTTAGTGATTCGAGTCATCTTACAGGTGAGGGAAGCCAATTTATGTGTTTTTTAGTTGTAGAAATATTGAATTGATATATTGTATTCTTGGTATGTTTGATATGTGGAATGATACATAGTTGTGTGAAATTGATGTTTTAAACTTGAGGTTGTTACACGTGAGTAACATTTGGATTGGTTTTGTATTTGAGAGTTTTTTACACTCATGTTGTGGTTGATTTAAGTTTGGTATGTGTTTGGCATCTGTGAAGATTCTTGAGTTGCTTAGACTTGATTGGGAAGGCATAATTATGCAGAATCATGTTTTGAAGAATTATGCAGATTTGTTGGTCGAGGAATAACTCGCGTAGAGAATCCAAAGTCAAAGGTTCAATGACTTGGGAGTCGTTGAGCGAACCTAAAGTTAGGGGCTCAGTGACTTAAGAGTCACTAATTGAGTACCTACTCGCTTAGCGAATACAAAGTCAGAGAGTTCACTGACTTTGTAGTCGTTGATCGATAGCACCCTCGCTAAGCGAATTTTAGAAGGATTTTCCTCCTGGAGTTCCAGGGATACACTTGTTGGGCGAGCACGAGTGAACATTTGTGCATTTTTCGCCTAGTGGGGATATGGTTTCGATGAGCGAGTAGCAGTTGTTATATGATCAATTATAGAGGCTTTGTGATTTATATGAATGATTGTTTGAGAAATGATTGGTATGTGAGATGTAATTGAGATTTGTTGATACTAATTCAAGGAGAATTAATAGTGAATATTAGTAATATATGCATTGATGTAGGGGTTCAGTTGGAAGTTATTCTGACGCTCTAATAACCATTCAATTCTCAAGTAGTGGATAATGAGGTATGTGGTGAGAGGAGTAGGAGGTCCTAGTCTAGGAGTTTTACCTCTACCAAAGACGTTAATGGACCCTTGTGGATGGTAAAGTATAACTCTTTGTTTATGGCTTTGCAGAGACCGGATATCACTACAAGTACGAGGGTCCAATGGGTCCAATATCAATGCATGTATCCAGGTAATTGAGTCATAACCTTAGGTCTTTGTATGAAATAGGATGATTGATTATGTATGACTTAAGTAATTGAATTCTTGAATGATTAAATCTTTTTATACATTAATTACCATTTTCTCTATGTCTTGTTTGTCTGGTTTTGATTTCTTTTGCAATGATCACCTAATTGGTATGAGCAGATGAGAAAGTCATGGCTGGACCAGTTCAAAGAGATGATAATACAACTATCTAAATGATGTATATGGCTCTTGTGTATAGATATTTTTGAAACACTCCAAACTCTTATATAAATTTGTATTTCAGCTTATCTTATAGATGACTGTAATATGATAAACACATTTTAGTATTCTATACTTTGTGATTATCCTTTATGAAACATCTTGTTTAATGATTTTAGACTATTAAATGAAATGTTACATGTAACCTTTAGTTAATATAACCTTTTAATTAATTAAAACTGATAAGAAAACTAATTGACATAATCATATTAAATTGTGTAAGTTTTATTTTTATTTAAAAAAATTGACATGAAATAACAAATATATAATAATAAATAGACTTAATTGCAATTTTTTATCCTTCAGATATTATAATTATACAAATTTAATTGTTCAAAAATTTCTATTAAATGAATTAGGAATATATAAATATATATATTATCGGGATCAAATAAAAAATATTTATGTGATTTACTTACAATTCTGGTAATTACATTGCAATCAATCTCAGAATACATGTGTCAAATAACATAATAACTAACTCTATGTTATATTATAATTTACTTACACATTCAGAAAATCACTCACAACAAAAAAATAATGATGATAAGAATCACACAATTATAATTTATAAAATAAATTACAATGAAATTCCACGAAGTTTTCTTAAATTTTAGTTTTGTATATATAATGTGTTTAAAATTTAAGAGATACACATGTAATATTATTAAAACTTAAGATGGATGACATGTGCAATACAAAAAGAGCGGAACAATTTAATCTTTAAAAAAAAGTTTAAATATATTTTTTATTCTTCAATTTTTAATAAAAATTAAAATTAGTTTTTTTTTTGAAAATTTTGAATTAATTTAGTTTTTTATTTTTAAAATTTAATTAATTAATATCGAAATGAACATGTGTTAAACAGTGTAATAAACTAAAATATTATAATAAAATAGGTCTGAGTCATCAAATAAATTTAATAAAATTTGAAATTTGGTTAAAAATATAAAAACTAGACATTTACGAATTTACAATTAGATTAATTTAACATTTTCAAGAGAGTTCACTAAAAATTGAAGGAAAAAAACATATTTAACAAAAAAAATTGTATAACATTAAAAGAATGCATTATCAACGTAATTTTTTAAAATCTAAAGAGAGTATTTGTGTAATTTTTGCAATAGAAATCTAAAAGACCAAAATCACACAAATGTAATACAAAAGCGTGAAATTAAGCTTAATAAACAAATATTGAAAATAATATATTCAGTAATTATTAATGGACTTGTCATCTTTCCTCTCTTTTTTTTTTTCGGTAGAAAGTTATTAAATATTTTTAAATATGTAACTTTATAGCCTATATTCTTAAATTTTAAAAAGATATTATAACTTAAAGATAAAATTAATTGATGAAATATCAAATAATCTTTAAACTTTTAATAGTTTAGCAAGTTTAATTTAATTTAGACAGTGAGAAGAACTCTCAATCTAACAGTTGAATTAATATATTCAATGTATAAAAAATCATTAAGCAAAATAGGTTATTTAGAAATATGAAAAACTCTTCCCAAGTACAATTGTTTCCCAAATTCAACTTTATTTTGAACACACACAATAGTCAAATATTTATTTAAACACACTCTTTTGCTCTTTATAATGAAAAATGGACTTCTAAAAGCCTATTTCTGTTCTTCAATCTCAACATCAGTGACTGGAAAACAGGTTTGAAATCCATTTAGTAGAAACTGATTTCTGACCTAATTTATAATGATACAATGATTTAGTAGAAAAGCATGTTTGAGTTCATCTTTATTCCCATGGAAGAAAAAGTTGATCTTTATGGGGTGTAAAGGAGGTTCATAAAGGGTTGAAGAAAGCAAGTGATGGCCATGGTGAAATGATTGCTGCATGCATGGTGGACAAGTGAAATCTAGAATATCCCTCACTTTACACATGACAATGATCTATGAGTCAACCTACAAGAAGGTTAGTTTGTCTTTTTAGTCTCTCACCATAGTCATGGTCAATAACATCAACATCAACAATAAATTCTAACGCCCCCACCATTGATGTTAACCCTAAAAGACATGATTTTGTGCTACAAAAGGGGTTTCTTAAAAAGTGCATATAGCACAATTGTTTCTGCTTGGTGCTCATGTGGCCAAACTTTGTCTCAAAGAAGTGGCCATGATGATATTCAGAACAAGTGGTGCAAAGCTTTTTATGCTCAGTAAGGTGTTCATATGCCAAACTTTGTCACATGATATTCAGAAATTATTGTGCTTTGTAGATAGATAAACAGTACACTGTTGCAAACATGCATGTTATCAGGATTTGAGTGAAGTCAATTTTTTAGATTAATATAAGTGCAACTCAACTAGAAAAATTGCAGATATAAGAAAAAATTGAAGTACATCTGATATCTGATATGGAAACATATCTTTCCAATACTACAAATAAACAGTTTAAGAATCTAAAAAATATCATTTATGATAATGGGGCCATAAATAGGTCAAAATGTAGTTGAATAGTTTTTCTTCTTGTCTAGTGACAATGAATACTATGTTGTTTGT
>Ga0214544_1002040_pt1 | contig 42524 bp, 28 predicted proteins | sample CNSS3metaG_FD_160074 | JGI IMG/M metagenome (GOLD analysis project Ga0214544, IMG submission 160074) | Root nodule microbial communities from cowpea collected in UCLA plant growth center, Los Angeles, California, USA - CNSS3 | ecosystem: Host-associated > Plants > Roots > Nodule | place: USA...
ATACAATGATTAATTTTATTATTTAAATATGTTATCAATTTAATTAATTAAAACAATTTATAACAATGGTATTAATAATAATAAATAATATTAAAATTATTAACAATAATATTATCATTAAATTAGATTAAAATGCGTATATATACGTGGTTGTTAAAGTAGAATGTAGATATATTATGTAATATGATTCCGTATAAATGAAATACAATATTGAATTGATTTAAATATTTTGAATAGAAACACGTGTATATATAAATACTTGTATGTTATATTAAAATGAAATATATATGCACGGATCGTTATTAAAGTAAAATGTAGACATATGATGTTATATGGTCCCGTATAAAATATACAACATAAAATTGATGTTAAAAATTTTAAATATAAACACATGTAGATATAAATAAAAACATGTATATTATACTAAAATAAAATGCATATCCATGAGTCATCATTAAAGTAAAATGTAGACATATTATGTAATATGGTCCCTATAAATTAAATACAACATAAAATTGATGTTAAAATTTTTAAAACACATGTACATATAAACACTTCAATGTTATATCAAATTGAAATGCGTATGTATGAGTCTTTATTAAAGTAAAATGTAGGCATATGGTGTAATACGACCCCGTACAAAAAAAAAGAAATATATATATATATATATATATATATAAAATGAAATTGATGTTAAAATTTTTAAATAGAAATACATGTACATATAAACACATATGTATATTATATTAAAATAATATGTGTATCCAGGGACGTCGTTGTTAGAGTAAAATGTAGACATATTGTGTAATATTGTCCCGTATAAAATAATACAACATGAAATTGATGTTATATTTTTTAAATAAAACCACATGTAGATATAAATACATGTATACTATATTAAAATAAAACGTGTGTCCACGCATATAGTTAGAGTAAAATGTAAGCATATTGTATAATATAGTCCCGTATAAAATAAATACAACATGAAATTGATATTAAAAATTTTAAATAAAAACACATGTAGATATAAACACATGTATATTAAATTAAAATGAAATACGTATGCACATGTCGTGGTTTTTGATTTTTTTGTAATTTTTAAAATATATTTTTTTGTTATTATATATATATATATAAATGAAATATTAATTTAATTGTTTTTTTATTAATTTAATTATGTACGATAATTAATTTATTATTTTAGTTAAGTTAATTAAAAGAAATAGTTGTAATAACAGTATTAAATAATAAATATATAAATATGTTATTAATATTGGTGCATATTATATTGCATTTTTTAATTAATAAAATTTTTAATTATAATATTATATTTTACTATTATATAATTAATGTAATTGTTGTTATATTAATAATAATAGATTATACTAATATTATTATTATTATTATTATTAATTAGATTAAAAAATAATAGTTAGATATGGATTTGTTTGTTTTAAATTATGAAATTGATACTAATTGATAAATAATGTATAGTAAAATAATATTGTTACATGATTAAAATTTATAATTATAAATTTAAGTTATATATTATATTAAAATGAAAAGCATAAGTACATGTGGTCGTTAGTTAAGTAAAATGTAAATATATTGTGTAAGTTCTTTAGATATTTCGTTAAGCAGATTATAATTATAAGTTATATAGGTATTTCGTTAAGCACATAGATTGTTTATTTTATAATTACTTGTTAAATTGTTAAAAAATTAATCAAATGCTCGTGACATAATTGGTGTTAGAAAAATGAACAAATATATGAAAGAAATACTAAGTTTGGTTCTAAAATAATTGAAATGGAAGAATGGTTTATGAATCTTAATTGACATAAAATAATCATGTGTTCTGCCACTAATATTGTAATCATTATTACAATAAAATAAAGTCTCGTAGGATCTCAACAAATCTTGTCATTAATTATCATTCCAAGGTTGTAGCATAAGTTATATCCTGCAAACATTGAAAAAGTCAATTATCAACACCACAATATTCACATACAACGTTGTTAATGCTATAAAATTTCTAACCAAAAAATAGAACATTCATTTTGAGTGAATATTCTTAAATGCTAAACATACGTATTTTCTTGGTACAATTCAAAATTCAGTGTTAAAATGGTATATACAGAGATAGTTATAGCTAATACATTACAATTCAAAGAAGGGTAATTAAAATATCTCAAGTTCATGAGATACAGTGAACCAAAGTTAATTGCAAAACAACAAAACAGAATCAGTGATAAGACTCTAGACTTTGTCTTGCAGCTTCTCAATGTAGGTGATAGCATCTATAATAATTGTTCCTCTATTCATCTAAAACAAAATTTAGAATCTTTAATGAGATTATATCCCAGCAATTTGGAAATCAAACAATGAAGTTAAATATCGAATAGACTCTTAAACAAAGATGCAAGAGTCAAGAAAATAAGGACTTAGGTAATTGCATTTGTGATGATAGGGAATCATACCTCTATAGTTTACTCTAACAGTCATGTTGTATGCTCCCTACAATGGTAGAAAACAAAACAGTTACATAAATATTTAGATTAAATACCATAAACACGAAATCAACCAATGATTTAAGTTAGAAAAGCTTAGAAGTAATTAATATTTATCTAAATCCAACTCAAGAAAATTCAACTGATTAAACTTTATACACTATCAACAAAGTTCATGCAAAACTTCACAAACATCTATATGTCTAACCTATTTAGTTAGAACTACATTATGAATTTGGTCCTTTGTATCATACGCTAGTACCAATGTATCGTTATCTTTGTTAACATACAGCCTAACATTGTGTTATGACATTAACAACAATAACAACAATTTTGTCTCAAAGATCAAACAATATTTTTCACTTCTATTATCAACATTAACATAAAAGTCATGGTTAACCTTCTATCACCAGTGGACGTTGCAATTGCCATTGTTAATGAAGGATACTATTACTTTCATCTTTATACCCATTACAACATCTTGAGTTGCCTATCCTATCATTATTGTATAGGTTTAACTTTGAGAAGCAAAAAGAATAATCAATAGAATTTGAAATTATAAGATAGAAATATGAAGAAGATAAATTGGAAATAACTGTCATAAAAAAATAATGTTGAAAATGCAAGATATACCGCTACAACAATTCATGCTCGTCAGAGACATTTTTTAGAGCACCTGGTTTTGAATCTTCAACTCAAGTGACTTGTTGCCTTTTTCTGTTACATCAAATGTAACATTTGGGTTTGCAATTGAATTAACTAAAGAAACACACTCCTCCTGCAATTGAGTTTAAAAACGGAGCATGCAAGATCAACACCATCCATGCTAATAGCTTGAATCAAATAGTTTTTTATTCAACATCAAAACCAAAGCTCTCATATTATGTACTAAAACATATTTATGGTTGTTGAGTAGTTTTTTTTTTTCCCTTGAAGATGGACAAAAATTCTCAACACATAAAATTAAGATATAGGGTACCCATACTAATTTTCCACATAATACTATTGTGTTCCTTTCTGTAGTCCCCTCGGAAGGTGATCTTAATGTATTCAGATTCTTCTCCAAGCTTCACATATGCCTCAATACTTGTAGTACACCCAAGCAACTGCAATAACCAAAATTATGACGAACCCGTTAAAACCAAAAGATAAAGTTTAAACAACACACCCCGATTAAATTAAAATAAATAAAATTATGTCAAAATAAAATATAAAAAAGGAGTAAGAAGTACACTAAAACAAAACACGACAAAAAAAAAAGTCAAAATTTCCTAATTTTTTAATTTCAAACAAATATTGTCTTTCTTCTACAAATTTACCTCATCTGGACAATTCCAACATTGACCACCTTTTGGATCTTGTTCATCATCATAGGATTCTTCATATGTTCCTGTGCAACCTTGGGATTTTCCTTGAAATCAACCAACCATGTTTGATTCTTCATAGACAGTACAAATCTAATTATGTTAAGCATGTTTGATTCTTCAATCCACAACCAATAGACATCAAAGAAGCAACTAAACACACAACACTGAGATTAAAAACGAAAAATAGTAAATATGTCTTCTAAAATCAAAAGGTTTAACCTTTTCTTCAACCCACAACGATAGGTTTACGAAACAGAAAAAAAAAAGTTGAAGAAGACCATGAAGAAGAAGAAAGAAAACTCAAGCTATTGACTTTCAACAACTACTAAAATGTACTAATCCATGGTACACCATCTTCAACACAAAAACCCTCAAAAAAAATTAAACCTTTATTGAAGAAAAAGAAAGAGCACATAAGAAACAAAAGAAAAATAAATAACACCATAAAAAACAACATAGTAATATAGTTCACGAAATTTATATATACCTCTTGAGCAGCATCTCCAAGCTTGTTTTTGTTGTCTATCTTACCTACAATGACAATCAGATCATGCAATCTTTAGCTTGATCTTTAAATTTTGGAAACTGATTAACAAATGAATGCAGAATATTACTTTACCTGTTGGAACAGTCTTTGTTGAATCCCCTTGGAGACTTGGAGAGTTATGACCAAGAGTTAAATATAAATTATAGAAGTAAATCATTTAACAATTACAGAGGTTGTGTCTAAATATAAATTAGCATAAATGAAATAAAAATAAAAACCAAATAAACATGGAAGATGTAAAAAAATAATCTTTTTTTTAAATAAGACCATTGCAATACACTGTCATAAATGAATAATGAATCCTTTCTGCTTGTAGATTCAAGCACTGATCTTGTAACCTTTGAAAACCACATCCTCTACAACTTTGAAAAAGAAGAACAACCAAGAACAACTAAAAAGTTAAGAACTTTAAGAACTTTAATAAAGAAAAAAAATTACATTCATCAAATCAAACAATAAATCGTAAAATGTATCTTTTATGTGCAATTTTAACACCCAAACACCATATCCCTAGCGTTTCAAATGGCCATAGAAAAGAAAAATTCACAGACAAATAAATGTTCAAGATTTTATTCAAAAATACATTTTAAAAACAAAAACTTGAACATTTTCTTCAACCCATGGTAATATGCGTACGAAGTATAAAAAAATTACAACAATACCATCAACAACAACAAAACATGTTCAAGATTTTGTTCAAAATTACCTTCTAAAAACAAAATCTTGAACCTTTTCGTCAACACACAGTAATAGGTCTACGAAGTACAAAAAATATAAATACAACAACACCATCAACAACACTAAAACGTGTCCATGACAAAAAATATTGCAAAAATTAAACCTTTCATGACAAACAATCAACACAAAGTAAAAAAATTTTAACAGAGTACGAAGAAGAAAAAAGAATAAAGATCCAAGAAGAAGAAGAAATAAAATAAGAAATAGAAGAAAAAAGAAAGAACAACAACAAATAGAAGAAAAAAGAAACCAAAAAAATAACCTTGATCAAGAAAAAGTTCATTCAACTTTCAACAAAAACAAACTGGAAATTAAAAAAAAAAGAAAAAGAAAACCTAACTTGGTATGAAGAAGAAGAAAGAAGGATTGAAGAAGAAGAAAGAAACGGAAGAAGAAAAAAACAGAAGAAAATAAAAACTAACCTCGAGAATGGTGATTGCCTTGGAGAAGAAGTATGTTGGTGTCAGATAACATCAATTGGTATTTAAAACAGACTTTCAAACGGCAAAAACACAACAATATCAAAAAGACAAAAATACCCTCAATTTTAAACACGTGTCAATAAATTAAGATGTCTATTTCAGTAATTTACCTATACTAAGAATTTCTTAGATATATAGTAGATTTAAATATGTCTTCGGCTTTTCAGTTTTTTTAAATAAACTAATTTTGATTTAATTGTAATATATTATCATGTGATTTAATTGTAATATATTAATCAATAAATGTTCGTATGTTTTAGTAATAACACTTATTACACCTTAGCTTTTGTCACAATATTAATGTTAAATGTTCAAAATAAGTTTATATTAGATATGATTATAAATTTTTGAGATCTTAATTATGTGTTCATTTAAAAGTTTATCGATTACGTGAAAATTTATTAAAAATAAAAGATAAAATAAAATAAATACAAAGTATGGGAAAGTATACCAAATTCACGATAAAAATTATACTTCACGAAACATAAATAAATTATAGATATCATGAAAAAAAATCTAAATAAATACATGGAATTAAAGTAGTAAATCACTTATATTGTTCTCGATGGATAAAATCTAAATTAGTTAATTTATCAACACAATTATTTTCTTCAAGAAATACATGAGAAACTTTAAATTACAAATACAAAGGACCAACGTAAAAGAATCAATTTTACCAATATGTTGGAAAAAAAAAATCTCATTCATATTTTATAGTCAGAGGTGAAATTTTTGGATTTATAACAAATGATCAACTGCGAAAGTATTTGTTAAGGATGTTTTCACTAATCAATAACAAAAGTTGAAGACGAAACCATAGCCAAGAGCACGGACTTGACGGAATCAACGAGAAAAGAAGACATTGTTCCTGTTAGGCTTGACTCTAATCCGACTTTGTAAAATCACTTTAGAGGAAGAATTTAAAAACACAAAAGTACTATGAGTAATTAATTAATGTCTATTCATGCATATTATTTTGTGATTGATTTATATTTTTATTTAATTCTATTAAATTATTTATAACTGTTCGGTTACATTTGTATCTGTAAACGAATTTAAAAACTTTTTTAGAGGAAGAATATGTTGTAAATTTTGATGGAAAAAATTCTCGCAAACTATATTGAAATTTGTTATAAATTAGATGGTAGAAGTTTTTGGCTTCATATTTAAGATGTAAAACGAAGTTATAAAAAAACCTAACACAGTTAGTTGAGAAAGTTAATCAATATTTAGTTATCAAGTAAATTAAAAAAATATTTATTTTCTATTTACAAATTATTGTAGATTAGATTACAAAATTCATTACAAATTAGATCGTAGAAGTTGTTCACTTTATATTATTAAGAAGTATACTTTATTTTATTTAAATGTCTTGTTTTGTATTTTTTTTTAAATTAAGAAATATAAGTAAATCATATCCATCAACTAGTTAACTTATAAGAAGTGCAAGCAACATATTATATACTGCATGGTTATCAAAATACCTTTTGTTATTAATTAAGACTTATTTAAATTATGAGTTCTACTTATTAAATGATAATTATGTATCATAAAACTCTGATTCTAATAAAGTTTACCTAATAAATAATAATATATTCAAAAGAGTGTGTTTGAGAGTGAGTGATTAACATTTTTGAACTTATTTATTGGTGTTTTTGTAATTTAACACCAAACTAATGCACAAACTGGAATTTTACATTTTAAATACTTACAAAATCTAACTGTTTAAAAATTTATTAAAACCATAATTATAAAACCCCATATTTTTTCTTTTGAAAAAAAAATGCATCTAAATCGTTTGGATATATAATAACTAGAATTTTACTAAGGATTTTAGTGTGACGAGTAGTCATGAGTTGGGCTTAGGAGTTTGGACAAGAAGTTGCTGAGCTAGAGCCCAATAAAATCTGGACATTTCTGTGCACAAGATTTTGCTCTATGCACTCCCGTGATTACCACCATCACCCATATATTAACATAAAAAACCAAAATACTCTCTCATTCTATCATGCCGCCGTTATTAAAGTCATTATCATCGTTGGGTTTACTTCTTCACCGCATCTTTGTTTCTGAAATTTCTTCCTCCACCTTCATGTTTTCTTTCTGCACCTTAATACTTTTCAAAATTTCAATTATACTCTTACTGAAATTCTAGTTTCGGATTGTACAATCCGTAAATATTTTGTATTATACAATCCGTAATACAAATATACATTTCAGATTATGCAATCCATAATGAAAATTTACATTTCGGATTGTACAGTTTGTAACACAAATTTAGAAGGTAATATGAAATGTAACTTGCATTCTGGATTACGTAGCACGTAACGTAATTTGTACACAGTGTGGAAAATATCATTAATGCTTTGTGGGAAGAGAATAATGGTGTAGGAGCTCAAATGAGGTGTGGCACTACTATTATTAATAAGAGAAGCGACAATAGTAGGGTTCAATTTGGAGATAGTGGCGATCTACATTTGCGTTCCACGTTATATGAACTTGAGAAAGAAGAACCTTCCTGCGAGATTTGGAAATTGGGAAGAAGAGGCACCCACATTGTGGGTTTCGTCTCAGTCGATGGCCAACTATGGTCGCCACTCGTTATTTTCCTCCTGGATTGGGTCAAGTTTTTTTTTTCTCTAATTGTGTTGCTTTGTTTGTGTTCTTTTGAGTTCAATTAAGTGTGAGAGTGATAATGAAATGTGAGAAAGTTAAATGAAATTTGTAGCAAAATAATTATATGGGCCAATCCATTTTCAAATCTCTTACGAGTTATGGGACAGTCCATGACCAACCATTCTATAACCTAATAAGCTGACGAACAAGATGGATCAGATTTAGACGAGCTTACGAGTTCAATATACGATTTTTTTGTATTTCGAGATCCATTTGAAATGTAATTTGTAAAAAGGAGTTCATTGATTTTTTTTTTATAAAAAAGGGTCAAGTCGTCAAGGTGGAGGATGACATTACAGATAAAATTGTCCTCCACCCTACCAGTTTTTTTTTTTCGAGAAGCGAAACCATGATATAGGAGGCCGATTTCTATTCACCTGAAAAGTGAAGTCGTCCTCCTACATGACGACTTCACTTTTCAGTTTTTTATTTATATATTTTTTAACGTTTCAGTATTATAACTTACTCTACCATGGTGTGGGATCCTCTTTGTAAGCCAACGAAGACCACCTTCAATCTCCTACGAACCCTTATCATTGTCACAACCTTCTGCTTCTGTATTTCTTGCCATAAATGCACTTGAAAATAGTCTTGTATTTCTTGCCATCATGCCATGAATGCACTTGGAATTATATCCTTTTCTTTTAGAGGTCACAATTTGGCCCTGGAAACAGTGCCTTAAACTTTTAAGCACCCAGCTCGAGTGCCAATGTGGAAAGGAGCCAAGGTTGCTTATTTCTTCATTGCAATGTGTCTCTTCCCAATTGCTATTGGTGACTTTTGGACCTACAAAAACCAAATATCTACTTTTGATAGTTTTGAAGCTGGTTACACGAGCAGGAAAAACTGTCCCTACGAGTGAGATCAGATTTTAAAACTACAACTTTAAAAAAATATAAAAAAAATTGAAAAGTGAAGTCATCATGTGCGAGGACGACTTCATTTTTCAAGTGAATAGAAACCGACCTCTTACAACACGATTTTGCTTTAAAAAAAAAAGGAAACCAGTAGGGTGGAGGACGACTTCACCTGTAATGTCGTCGTCCACCCTATCGGTTTGACCCTATTTAAAAAAAAATTGAACAAATCCATTTTTACAAATTTCACTTTAAATGGACCCCGAAATACAAAAAAGCCTCAATATACTGACCTGACCAACTTTTTTTCTATTGAATTTATGGACCAACTCGTCAGACCTGATCCATTTTGTTACCCTTAACCTTAATTTTATATCAAAATGTCTTTAATCTTAAAAAGAAAATAGTAGAAACATAAATATAAAAAAGTAGAGAAAGGATAGAAAAATAGTTTATAAAAAATTGGTAATTTTTATAAACTAAAACTTGACTAATTATTATTTTTTTATTTGTAAAATTTTTAACTAATAAAATATTTAAACTCAATAAAGGATGACTTATATTTTTAGTAACATAAAGAAAATTTTTGGTACACATTTTATGTTTCAATTTTACACTTTAAATAATTTTTTTTTAATTAAAACAATTATGTATCATATTTTATTTGAATTTAACCATTTTTTTTTCTGTTTAACCATTTTTTAAACTAAACAATTTATTTCAACTAAAATAACTACCTGTAATGAAAAAAAATTATGTATAAAATAAATAAAAACAATCCACAAAAAAATTTTAAAAATAATTTATATTTATTTCTATAATTATATTGATAATTTTTTATTATAATAAAAAAATACACACATACACTAACGCATGACTAGTTCATTATAATTATTATTCACTATGTATATTATAGGAATTTAATTTTACATTAATTTTAAAGGTTATTATAATTTTTTTTATATAAATTTGATAAAATATTTCGGTTATTTTACAGGTATTAAAAGAAATTGTTACTTTCCTAATATTTTAACATTTAAGAGTTAAACACTTCTGGCTATATAAATAATATAATTTAAGATATAGAATTTAATTAAATTAAATGTAAATATTTGAAATTAAACATTACAGTCAAATAAACTGTTACTTTAATCTCTATCAGAAATTCAAATTTTATTACAGTTTTTATAAGATGAGATATTATAAGTATTTAACATTATCTCGTGTTTGTAATAATAAGATGCACTAATTAAACTAGTGTTAAAACATGTCAGTTAAGAAATAGTAGTTACAAGTAGTAAATTTGAAATATATATATATATATATATATATATATATATATATATATATATTTTGTTTTTATAAAAATATGAAATTAAGTTTGATTAATAAAAGTCAACCTTTCTATAAGGTCCACTTCCCATGTAATACAAAGTCAACCAATTCAGTTTTCTAGAGTCATTATTCCTTTCTGCAAAAGAAAACTCCTTCATCAATTTTTTATTAAGTGCCACCATGAAAATACTTGCGAGAAAAGAAAAATCACACAAACACCTTACAAAGTAATAATAGTAGTGTTTTTTTTAGGATGATGATATATAAATACTTAATTTTTCATGTAACAACCTCTCAACGTTAATAAAATAATATTTTTACTTTAAAATATAAAATAATTTAGAATAAGTTAACTAGAAAAAAAATATAAATATTAATTTTTTATTAGATTTTGAAAAGAGACGGAGAAATGAAAAGATACACATATATTTTTATGGGTCGTTGGAAAGGATATTTTTGATAAATTCAATAAAAATGTATATTATTTAATTTAAACTTTATGATAATATATTTATGTGTTATATTATTTAATTTAAAACTTTATGATAATATATTTATGTGTTTATATAAACATATATATTATATTACCAATTCTCAAATATCAAAATGTTGCATGTAAAAGTGTGGCGGGATCAAATTCAATTGTTACACCTTTTTCAAAATTGTAATAATATAATACTTAAGGTGATTAAATATTATTACCTATTTTTTAATGTAAATATAAAGTAGTTAATGACAAAAGAAACCTAATAGAAAATATTATCCTTATATAAAGGAAGAATAGAAGAACAATAATAATTAAACTCTTTTTTCAACGTCTCCGGTGATCTGAGATAGTTGAAAACACATAACTACCCTTTCGTTCTACGTTTCATCACGTCCAATAATAGCGTAACGTCATAACTAACGAAGGGTTCTTTTGTCAATTCATGCTGAGAGTGAGGAACCTCGCATACCCAAAAACGATCTCAGAAGCTCAAACATCAAGTACCGTTTTCGTAACCTGAAATTCAGATCATTCAACCTTGGTTACCAACTGTTTCCTTTTCACCTTCAAGATTCAGCGAAAACTCGCCGAGACAACTCGCTCTTGCAGCGCATGGCTCCGACATCGTAGTGTAGACGTGGCCGCATTGGATTGCCGTTGAAGATCTCAATCTCCGTGGTGTCGCCGAGTCGCAACTCGCTCCGAGCTCGGGAATGGCTTCTTCGGAAGCCGATTCCCGTCTGAGGCTGGTCGTGGTACCCGCGCTTGAGAAGATAATCAAGAACGCGTCGTGGCGGAAGCATGCCAAACTCGCACATGAGTGCAAATCCGTCATTGAGAGGCTCGGCCACCAGCACCAGCATTTTCCGACGCCGGGATCTCCGTCCGACAACGAGCCGGAGACCTCCGTCCCTGGTCCGCTCCATGATGGAGGTCCGGTGGAGTTCTCCCTGGCAGAGTCCGAGTCGATCCTCACGCCTCTCATCAATGCTGCCGGCTCCGGCGTCCTCAAGATCGCTGATCCCGCCGTCGATGCCATCCAGAAGCTCATTGCGCATGGATTCATCCGCGGCGAGGCGGACCCGGCCTCCTCTGCTTCGGCGCCGGAGGCGAAGCTCCTGGCCAAGCTTATTGAATCGGTCTGCAAATGCCACGATTTGGGCGACGAGGCGATGGAGTTGCTGGTCCTCAAGACCATGCTCTCTGCCGTGACGTCAATTTCGCTCCGCATCCATGGTGATTCCTTGCTTCTCATTGTGCGGACCTGCTACGATATATATCTTGTGAGCAAGAATGTGGTGAATCAGACGACGGCGAAGGCGTCGCTGATCCAAATGCTGGTGATCGTGTTCCGCCGCATGGAGGCGGATTCCTCGACTGTGCCGGTTCAGCCGATCGTAGTGGCGGAATTGATGGAGCCTGTGGAGAAATCCGATGAAGACAATTCAATGACGCTGTTTGTGCAGGGCTTTATAACGAAGATAATGCAGGACATTGACGGCGTTTTGAACCCTACGACGCCGAGCGGGAAGGTTAGTTTGCTAGGTGGGCACGACGGTGCGTTTGAGACCACCACGGTGGAGACTACGAACCCTACTGATTTGTTGGATTCTACTGATAAAGACATGTTGGATGCTAAGTATTGGGAGATTAGTATGTATAAGACGGCGTTAGAGGGACGGAAGGGGGAGCTTGTGGATGGGGAAGTGGTGGAGAGGGACGATGATTTGGAGGTTCAGATTGGGAATAAGTTGAGGAGAGATGCTTTTTTGGTGTTTAGGGCGCTTTGTAAGTTATCCATGAAGACGCCTCCGAAGGAAGCGGTAGGGGACCCGCAGTTGATGAAGAGGAAGATCGTTGCTCTGGAGTTGCTCAAGATTTTGCTGGAGAATGCTGGGGCTGTGTTCAGGACTAGTGACAGGTATTGTGTTTTACTGAAGTTCAATTTTAGGATTATTTTGGAGTTTGGCATTGTGGCCAGTCAGGGAGAAGATGTGTATTATTTTATTTTTGCTGGTAGATGCAGGACGGAGAATTTTCTGTGTTCAACGTAGTAGTAAAGGGGTAGACTTGATTGCATTGTCTTGATGTTCTGTCTAGGAGTGAACTTAAGTCATAACAATTACTTTCTTGCTTGTACGTTATACAGTTAAGGATTTAGAAATATGATGACACCAATGTTAGAACAAAGTGCTTTATGGGATGAAAGTGTTTTAGAATTTTGACATGGCAGATTATAACTGTACTTAAACTCGCCCAGAATAGATTTTAAGAAGGTAGAGCAAGATACACTTGTATGTAGATAAAGATTTTAACCCAAATAACAATCATATTTCTTGGACATTGCCAAAATAAAAAAATTATAAATCATTGTCATCATAAAAGTATTTGTGATTCATAGGTTTGGATACTTCATCTATACGTGCGTGGACTGTGTGCTCTTTGTTGTTGTTGACATCTTGATCCTTCAACGTCTTTCCCCTCCTTTAGAACTTATTATCTGGAACGCATTGCAAACTACAATGATTAAGGTCCTTTTCCTGGTTGAAAATGATTGTTCCATTTTTGGCTTCATTCCCACATTATTAGGACTAAAGAAGAATTCCCACCGGTATTCGCTCTTGGAGTTTCTCAATCATGATGGGAGTGAATACTAATACAGATCCACACCACAGATTAAGCAAAAGAAATAGAAGGAAATGAAAGATAATTATAACTCTGAGATTCTGTTTGATTGCAAGAAAAAGCAATACAGAAGGATGAAGAATCCCACGGCCAAGAGCTAGGCTCCTCTAGAGCAAACCAACAAGGTTTTCTATCCAACAAGTAGGAAAGCATAATAGTCAATAACGGAAAATATTGTCTCTTTCTCTCTCTCTCTCCTCTACTAACTACTCTTCCTAGTCATGTCACATCACTATCCCTACTTTTACACCCTTTCCTGTCTTGACTTGTGGCTCAATTCATGGGCTAGAGGCACCCATTAACTCTTTGGATCCCATCAATACTCTCCTCTGGAATAAACTGTATTGTCCTCAACATTCAATTCTTGAAATTGACTTCTTAAAGAAATCTCATCCTCCCCTGTGACCTCCTCTACCCCAGTTCAATGAACCAACCATTGGTTAACTCGTTCCCCCTTCTACATAATGCTTCTTGAAGCTATATTGAACAAGGCTCAATGATTTCCACATTTTCATCTTCTAGCCCTGTAGGTAATTCATCTTTTGCCTCATAGTCAAGTAAGGAAACATGGAACATGTGGTGTATCCTTGAAACAGGTGGCAATTTCAAATGATAGGCAACTTCTCCAATCTTCTCTAGGATCTCGAATGGGACGTAATACCTTGCACTTAACTTGGGGCTTCTTTTATTCTCATGGAATGTTGATGGTTCTGTTTGAGCTTAAGGAAAACCATGTCATCAACCTCAATCTCCTCTTTGTATGATGTTTATTGGCTTGCACCCTCATTCTATCTTGTGCCATTAATAGATGCTTCTTCAATTGCCTCAAAGGTTCATCTCTGTCCATGAGTTCTCTTTGAACAACTTGCACTATCCTAGGAGGTTGACTGCCATACACAACTTCAAAATGGTGTGGCACCTGCAGACTCATGAAATGTGGTGTTGAACCAAAATTTTGAGCCATGGTAGCCATGTAACCCATTTCTTGTGCTAGTCTATAGTGAAACACCGTAAATAAGTTTCAAGACATCTATTAATCACTTCGTCTATCCATCTGTATGAGGTGGTATGTTGTACTCATCCTTAACATGGTCCCTTGCATCTTGGAAAACTACCTCCAAAATGAACTGAACGAACAATGGATCCCTATAACTAGCCATTGAATTAGGAATGTCATGGAGCCTCACTTTCTCATCTACAAAAGCTTCAGGAATCGCTCTAGGAGTATAGGGTTGTTTGAGTGCCACAAAATGGCTATATTTAGTTGAAGAGTCCACAACTACCAATATTTCTTTGAATCCCCTCAGTAGTCGTGTATGCTTAAATCCTCCTCCAAATTCTCTCAGGAATTAGGCGTGTTGCAATAATCCTCAAGGAGAAGCAATTATGTATATCTGCATATGACAAGTATCACAGACTTGGATAAATTTGTGAACATCTTTTTTCAACCTTTTCCAATAAAAATTGGAGTGTCCTACTTGTAGAGTGGCATGAAAATCTTCTAGACACCTTGGAATCCAATGTGATTCCTAAGCAACAACCAATCTTTTCTTGTCTAACATTTTGCCAACCCTTGCTTATATGTGAACCCGGTGTAAGCCTTATCATTATTTCCTTGTTGCAGCTCCTCTATCTCTTTCTTCCATTCATTATCTTCATGAACATTTGCCGTCAACTCTTGACAATCAAGCCAAATAAGGGTATGTATCATACTCTTTAATTCTGGTTCCTCAATACTTCTAGACAAAGCGTTACCACCTTTAATCAAATTTGCCTGGCTTGTACACTATGCCAAAATTGTAACATAGAAGCTTTGTCACCCAATTTTGTTGGCTTCCAGTTGTGATTCTCTATTGCAACAACTGCTTAAGACTCGTTTGATCTGAGTAAACCTTGAATTTCTTCCCTATCAAATGAAACCTCCAATGCTGAATGGTCTGAGCAACAACCATTAATTCCCTCTTGTATGGTTACTTAGATACATTTCTAGGGTTCAAGGCTTTGCTATAATATGCCACATACCTTCTATCTTGCATTAAGATTGTCCCAATTCTAGCTCCAAATACATCACACTCAAACTCAAAACTCTTTTTTCAAAGTTTGGGAGGCATAATACTAGTGTTGTGGCGATGTTTATTTTTAACTCTTCAAATGCCTTATGAGCTTCATAACTCCACCCAAAACCATCCTGTTTTGTTAATTCAGTGAGTGAACTTGCAATTTTACCATAGTTCTTAATGAATTTTTGGTAATACCTAGTAATGCAAAGGAACCCACACACTCCCTTCACTTTTTTCTGTATGGGCCAATCCATAACACTACTGGCTTTTTGAAGATCAACAACAACTCTGTGAATAGATATTACTTGTCCAAGATACTCCAGCCTTTTAGGCCAAAACTTCACTTTTATCTGTTGGCCTATATTTGATGGTGTTGTCTCAAAATTTTGAGCGCTTCAGTCAAATGCTACGAAGACACTCTCTACCATTCCATTAAACTTGTCCAAAAACTCTTTCTTTAGTTCCTCCCATGTCAGATTGACAAAACCGTTGACTAAAGAATTGGAGAAATGTAACTTCCCTCCTTCCATGCATAGCTGGGCAAGGTTCACTCTGACAATTTCACTGGTTTGTTGTACTTTGGAGTAGATCTCAGTTTTCAATATCCATCCTGCATGGTCTTCCCCATTGAACATGGGAATCTTTCATTGATTGACAAATGTCGACGACGACATCAAGGAAGGGACCTTCTAAGGGATCACAAAGGAGGCTTGGATCTATAAAAGAAATTTTGTATGTTTGTGTAACTTTTGGTTTTACACCTTCATTGGGTCGTGTAATTATTTGTTTGCATTGGGCCTTGTATTTGTATTCTATATTATTGTAATTAGAGACTTTATGGACTCTAGCTTTTAGGAGGCTTGTTGATGGGCCTTAGTAGTGTTTGAACCCATGAGTACATGCTCCATAGTATATAAGCTTTTTTGTACACTTTTATACTCAAAATTTGAGCATTTTGGAATTTGAATCCTTTTTCGAAGTGAACATTCTCTCTTAGTTCTTTAGAACTTTTGATCCTTATATTTGAATTCCCAATTCAAAGCAGTGGATCTTCGTTTACTTATCATTTGCTCTTGATTGTGGTGTCAATTAAGGTAGATTGGAGCCTTTTTCATATTGAATCTCTTCAACATTTTCAGTTTTGTCAATGGTTCGTGAAAATTGTTGGAGATGATCCAACACAAGGTTAGTATTCCATCAGATGAGTATTATGGACTCAAATAAGAAGTTAATGAGATACCACAGTGAACTTTTCTTAAACCCAGACAGATATAGGTGGTTGGTGGGAAAACTCATTTATCTCATTATAACAAGACTTGATCTTTCTTATCTTGTAGGAGTTGAGTCAATTTATACAAAACCCTCACATGGATCATTAGAATGTGTGATTTTCATTCTCAGATTTGTAGGAGGGACCCTAGGACAAAGTTTGTTGTATATACATCAATAAAAAGCACAGCAGGGTAGGTTGAATGTACTATTTTTCCTCCATCTTATTTATTCAAGTAGTATGTTCTATAATCAAGATTGTATGTTCTATAATCAATATTGTATGTTCTATAATCAAGATTTTCAAGTCTTGGTATTTGGGATTATTTGACATACAAATTAGGAAGAGTATTTTTCTAATATAAATTTATGAGCCACTTGAAATATATAATCCAAATAGTCGCTTCCAGTTATTTTGGTTTTGCTTCTACCTCACATTTTCTTGCAATTTATAACTACAGTTTCCTGACTGTGTGATGATGGGGTTTTGTTTCCATTCACAATAAATTATGCTCTGTACGTCTTTGTCTTTGAATTTCCAGCATCTTAAGAATTCTTCACAGGCTAACATTGCCATGAAAGCTGTTGGAAAGCTGCCTTAACCTAAATTGCAACCTCAAGGGTTATAGTTTAGTTCCACATTGATCAGTGATATAGTTAAAATAAAGTATTTAAGTGAGGTGCAAGTCTTGTTTTAGAAGTCAGATTTGGGGAGTTGAAATACTCCTAAACCAAATTCTTAGAAAAGTCTTGTGCCTTTGCAAACTCTATTTGTAGCTAGCTGCCTGTTAAGTTAAAAAAACAATTGTATTGCCATAATTTTGACCATGCATAATTTTTTCCTAATTTAACTTGACATTTTTAGTTGTGCCAAAATACGTTTGAATACCCACCCCTTCTGTCTTCATAACTGATTCATCAGAAATTAGTATTAGTGCACCTGCCGTGTATGAATTGTACGTGCATCATCTTCTGCTATTATACTATTTTAGTATGGATTATTAGTGTATTTTGACATTTTTTGTGTGTGTTTTACTCTTGAATTTAAGATAGATCCTTTTCCCTCCTCATCATTATTTAAAAGTAGCATCTTTCTCTACTCTATACACCACTTGAAACTATGTTTTGTTTTCTTTGTAATTTTACTAAATGACAAAAAATAGTACTGATAATTAAATTTTGATTGTGCTTGAGCAGGTTTTTAGGTGCCATCAAACAGTACTTATGTTTATCCTTGTTGAAGAACAGTGCTTCAACTCTTTTAATTGTATTTCAGCTGTCGTGCTCCATTTTTATCAGTCTGGTGTCAAGATTTAGAGCTGGATTGAAAGCAGAAATTGGAGTATTTTTCCCTATGATTGTTCTCAGGGTCCTAGAAAATGTTTCTCAGCCTAATTTTCAGCAGAAGATGATAGTGCTTCGATTTCTGGAAAAGCTCTGTGTTGATTCACAGATATTGGTTGACATATTTATTAACTATGACTGTGATGTCAATTCATCAAACATATTTGAGAGGTGTGCTATTTATTATCTTATTTATTTTTTATAGTTATTTTGCTTTACATTAAAAATATGTGCAATTTCACGTTTAGAATATTGTTGTCTAGTTTAATAGCATTTCCGTGTTGGATTGTTTGTCATACACTGTTTACCGGTCATGCTGGTGTGGCTAAGGTTGTGTTCATTGTCACGTAGTATTCACTGTATAATTTACATCTAGTTGTTATGTTCCTCCTAGGATGGTCAATGGACTTCTTAAAACTGCTCAAGGTGTGCCCCCTGGTGTACCAACCACGCTTTTGCCACCCCAGGAAGCAACACTAAAACTTGAAGCCATGAAAGGCTTGATTGCAGTTCTAAAATCAATGGGGGACTGGATGAACAAACAATTGCGCATTCCTGATTCTCGTTCAGCCACGAAAGTTGAAGCATTGGATGACAGCCCTGAAACTGGAGGTTTTACCATGGTAAATGGGAATGGAGAAGACCCTCCTGATGGATCTGACACTCAATCAGAAGTCTCCAATGATGCTTCTGATGTTTCAAATATTGAGCAACGCCGGGCTTATAAACTGGAACTCCAGGTAAACAAATGATCAAGTTTTTTTACCAATAAACAAAGTATATCTTTGCTATGGCTTTTTACAATGAAGCTAATGCAAGTGGATGGCAGGAAGGTATATCACTTTTCAATAGGAGGCCTGAGAAAGGAATTGAATTTCTCATCAATGCCAACAAGGTGGGTGATTCACCAAAGGATATAGCTGCTTTTCTTAAAGAAGCATCTGGGTTGAACAAGACTATGATTGGTGATTATCTGGGAGAAAGAGAAGATTTACCCTTGAAGGTAATGCATGCCTATGTGGATTCCTTTAACTTTCAAGATATGGAGTTTGACGAGGCAATCAGGGTCTTTCTTCAAGGATTTAGACTGCCTGGTGAGGCACAGAAAATTGATAGGATCATGGAAAAGTTTGCTGAACGTTACTGCAAATGTAATCCAAAGGCCTTTTCTAGTGCTGACACTGCTTATGTCCTTGCCTATTCTGTTATAATGCTTAATACCGATGCTCACAATCCCATGGTGAAGAATAAGGTGTGCTCACAGTTCTTCTGTTCTGTAAAATGATATACAAATAATGATGACAGACACAATGGCTTAATATCTGTTTGGTTGTTGAGCTATGCAGATGTCTCATGATGATTTCATAAGAAATAATCGTGGCATTGACGATGGAAAAGATCTACCTGAGGAATACTTGAAGTCCTTGTTTGACAGAATATCTAGAAATGAAATCAAAATGAAAGAAAATGATGAGGCTCCTCAACAAAAACAGGTTGTGAGCCCTAATCGACTATTAGGCTTGGATAGTATATTGAATATTGTGATCCGTAAACGTGTTGAAGAGAATCTGGAGACCAGTGATGATCTTATCCGTCATATGCAAGAACAATTCAAAGAAAAAGCTCGCAGATCTGAGTATGTTTGTATTTTTCCCTCTATATGGAAGTGATAATTTGCTTTCCAAATCTTCTCAGGTTGAGCAAAACATTTAACCTGCTGTTTTTGACATAAAGAATCTGCTGTTGGCTAGAGGATGTTATGGATCCTGCCACATCCACTAGTATTTAACTGCTTTTTACATGATCCGTGTCTGCTTGAAGTGAGGTGTATCTAGCTAAAATTTTCACCAAAATTTTTACTCTTTCTTTTTCTCTATTATTTTAATGACAGTTAGATCACTTGTTTGCTAATTTTTTAAGTTGACTGGTTAAATAAAAATTAGTTCCTAAAATTTTTATTTTTTTGTTGATATGCATTTAATTGCAACTTGCAGATCAATTTATTATGCTGCCACAGATGTTGTAATCCTGAGATTCATGATTGAGGTGTGCTGGGCACCTATGTTGGCCGCCTTTAGTGTTCCTCTTGATCAAAGTGACGATGAGGTTTTAATATCTCTCTGTCTTGAAGGCTTCCGCCATGCTATTCATCTTACTTCAGTAATGTCGATGAAGACTCACAGAGATGTTTTTGTGACGTCATTAGCAAAGTTTACCTCACTACATTCACCAGCTGACATTAAGCAGAAAAATATAGATGCAATTAAGGTTGGTAAAATTTAACTTATCTTCTACCTGACTTATGAACATCATGAAAGCCGAAGTGATTATCAATTAGCATTTCTCATTGTGTTATGTTACTTCATACTCGTGGCGTAATGCCCCTTTCAAAATGCATTGTTGTTTGTATATTATTACATTCCCATTGCATCTTTTATCATTTCAAGATCATATGTACACTTTTCCCTTTAGTGCATGTCTTTATCCTGTCCAAAGCTACACTCTCTGCAATTGGACTTCTGTTTCTTGTTTTGCATATATGATAATTACCAAATTAACATAATATTTTTGTGGAGGTTTGTTGATTTGCTGAAAATGATTCTGGGAACAATGTCTAAAGGCATATGATAGTCATTATTTGTTGGATCTTTTTTAAGTTATGGATAATGTATTCATGGTACTTGAACTCAATGTTCAGATTTTGATGATTACGTTATGTGACTAAACTTACCATCTGTTTGTTACTAGGCAATAGTTGTTATTGCTGATGAAGATGGAAATTACTTACAAGAAGCTTGGGAGCATATCTTGACTTGTGTTTCTCGGTTTGAGCATTTACATCTTCTTGGAGAAGGGGCTCCACCAGATGCCACATTTTTTGCTTTTCCTCAGAATGATTCAGAAAAAACAAAGCAAGCCAAGTCAACCATTCTTCCTGTTTTGAAGAAGAAGGGAATTGGGAGGATGCAGTATGCAGCTGCTTCATTGATGCGGGGTTCATATGATAGTGGTGGAATTGGTAGTAATGGTTCTGGAGTCACTTCAGAACAGGTGAACAATCTTGTTTCTAATTTAAATATGTTGGAACAAGTTGGAAACTCTGAAATGAGCCGCATATTCACTCGGAGTCAGAAGTTGAACAGTGAGGCCATATTAGATTTTGTTAAGGCTCTGTGCAAGGTCTCCATGGAGGAACTGAGGTCTCCATCTGATCCACGTGTTTTCAGCCTTACAAAGATTGTTGAGATTGCGTAAGTATTTGTCACCTAGTACTTCAAACATGCTACGTCTTTGCCTTACATCCAAACTGTTTCTCCTCATGGATCATGGGGTTCATTGGTTGGGGTCTTCTACAAGAGAAGCATAGTTAATAGTGCTGGACAATATTTATTTTATTGTTTATAAACTGAGCATACTAGCAACCTATTTTTCCCTTTTTGGTTGATTAAATCCCAAACTCTCTTGCTCACATCTTTGTAGTCTGAGCAAATTGTTTAATTGAACTGTATTTTCTGTTTAACTCTGATAAAATAACATGAGGTTGCATGTCAAGAGGTCACCTGTGTCTTTTGACGCTCAGTTTTGGTTCTGATGGTGAGCCAAGGGATAAAGTGCTTAATTTTATTGAAGAAAAGGACATTATAAGTGTGCCCAAAGATCAAGGTGGGAAAGTGTGATTCATTTGGAAAACAAATGTTTGGGTTGAGTATGAAGCATGTAATTTTTATGTTTTGCATGATTGATTGATGTTTATATACTGCTTTTTATACTATTTGACATGATTATTATATAACAGGCACTACAATATGAACCGCATAAGGCTTGTGTGGTCAAGCATCTGGCATGTTCTCTCGGATTTCTTTGTAACTATCGGCTGTTCTGCAAACCTTTCAATTGCAATTTTTGCAATGGATTCTTTGCGTCAGTTGTCAATGAAATTTCTGGAGCGGGAAGAGCTGGCTAATTATAATTTTCAAAATGAATTTATGAAGCCTTTTGTCATTGTTATGCGAAAGAGTAGTGCTGTTGAAATTAGAGAGTTAATTATCAGATGTGTCTCTCAAATGGTTCTATCTCGTGTAAACAATGTCAAATCAGGATGGAGGAGCATGTTCATGGTAGAGCTGATAAACTCTTATTGTCTATAGAGAGCTTCAGTTAACAAAATGTTTGTTTAATTTTTTTTATCCAATGTACTTATTGCTCATAGACCTGATTTCAGGTATTCACAACAGCAGCTTACGATGACCACAAAAACATTGTACTCTTGTCTTTTGAAATTATTGAGAAGATTATTCGCGATTACTTCCCTTACATCACTGAGACTGAAACTACAACATTCACAGACTGTGTAAATTGTCTAATCGCGTTTACCAATAGTAAATTCAATAAAGAGATTAGCCTAAATGCCATTGCTTTTCTCCGGTTTTGTGCAACAAAACTTGCAGCGGGGGACCTTTCTGGAAAGGTTTCCCCATCTTCACTTCAAACAGCAAAGGAGGGGGAAAATGATAATGGAGAGGCTGCTGACAAGGATGATCATCTCTATTTCTGGTTTCCTTTATTGGCAGGTGAAGGCATTATATGAAGTTTATCTAGGCATAAATATTACGGAAAAAGTAATAAATTTATGTTGCATATCACTGTCAAATGATTAGTGCTTCCTTTTCCTATCGTCTTGCTTCATGTCTTAAGAAGCTCAGCTATTACAGATATACTTATTTGTTGTTTATTTTCTGCAGGTTTGTCTGAGCTTAGCTTTGACCCAAGACCTGAGATTAGGAAGAGTGCCTTGGAAGTCCTGTTTGAAACCTTACGTAACTATGGCCATCTCTTTTCGCTAACTTTATGGGAAAGAATATTTGAGTCTGTCTTATTTCCAATATTCGATTATGTTCGACATGGTATTGATCCTTCAGGGAGTTGTTCACCAGCCAATGAAGAAGCGGCAGATCATGGTGAGCTTGGTCAGGATGTTTGGCTTTACGAGACATGCACATTGGCCCTCCAATTGGTTGTAGATCTTTTTGTTAACTTTTACGACACTGTCAATCCACTTTTGAGAAAGGTGCTGATGCTCCTGGTTAACTTCATAAATCGCCCTCACCAAAGCCTTGCTGGCATTGGTATTGCGGCTTTTGTTCGATTGATGACTAATGCGGGGGAGCTATTTTCTGATGAAAAGTGGTTAGAAGTGGTTTTCTCATTAAAAGAAGCAGCAAAGGCAACACTTCCTAACTTTTTGTTTCTGGAAATCGAGGACTTCATTGCAAGTGACGAGGATGCTTCAATCGCTGATGATAGAGATTTTGCTGAATCTGGCTTCCCAGATAATTTGGCACACTTGAGGACTCGTGGTCTTTATGCTCATTTATCTGATGCAAAGTGCCGAGCTGCTGTTCAGCTTTTACTGATTCAGGTAATTTTATATTCCGTTCCACCAAAATATATTAGAATGCCGAGTAGAAAAAAATAATGGGGGAGCCCGAGTGCTGTAGCTGTGATATTTAGTCTATTCAGAAGTTCTGGGACTGCTTGATTAAGATGATTTGTTATTATAAGTTACATAAAATCCTTATTAATTTATGCACCTGATGGGAGCATATGCATTCTTCCTATTGCGTCCCAGTCAATATATGCATGTAATGTTGAAAAATGACGTTAACTCTGTTTTTTGAAATTGGTAGGCGGTGACGGAGATCTATAACATATATCGTTCTCAACTTTCAGCAAAAGCCATGCTAGTCCTATATGATGCGTTGCACGAAATAGCGTTACACGCGCATCGGATTAACAACAATACCATGTTACGTTCAAAGCTCCTAGAGTTTGGTTCTATGAGCCAAATGCAAGACCCTCCACTCTTACGCCTTGAGAATGAATCGTATCAGATCTGCCTTACATTTTTACAGAACCTTGTCATTGACAAGCCTACTAGTTATGAAGAGCAAGAGGTCGAATCTCATCTCATTCAGCTTTGTCAGGAGGTTTTGGAGTTTTATATTGAAGTTGCAGATTTTGGAGTAAAATCTGAATCTTCTAATGGTAGAGCGCCACATTGGTATATTCCCTTGGGCTCCGGGAAGAGTAGAGAATTGGCTTCTCGTTCACCTCTCGTTGTGGCTACTCTGCACGCTATTTGTAGTTTGGGAGATGTTTCCTTTGAGAACAACCTCTCTCATTTCTTCCCTCTTATTTCTAGCTTGATACGCTGTGAGCATGGCTCCAAGGACGTCCAGGTTGCTCTCAGTGACATGCTTACTTTATCAGTTGGTCCTGTTTTGCTACAGTCATATTGATTCATCATCATATTGGTAAAGTTCACCCTACATTTTCAGATGTACGATTTTTTTTGTTTAAATCTTTTTGTTCATAATTTTCTCTGCTCTCCTTTGCCTTGGATTACGTGTCAATAATATACCATGCCATCACAGTAAAAGTTCGTAGTAGTGATTTTCTCTTAGCCACACCTTCCTAACTTCTGTATTTTAGAAGCTAACTTCTCCAGTCGGAATTGATTTGTATTACCATGAGTCTCAATGTTGTATTTTTTACGTTTTATTCGTTTTTTCTAAAAGAATTAGTTTTGCAGCATTATATACTGTCGGGGGATTTTCCTGCTGCGGTGATAATTTTTCTGGTTATGACTCATTAAGTCATAATTAATAGTCATCTTTCATTTGAATTTTTATTTTAATAAATGATTTTTGTTGAAAATCTTTAAGAGCAAAGATATCTGATTTTTATTAAATTATATGATTAGTTTGTGCTATTATATGGCTTGGTGGTCCAAGTTTTCTGCTGGAAAGGTATACGTTTCTTTCAGAAAAGCTTTTCAATTTTACGGGGTGACTCCTATAACTTGTACACAGTGTTTACAAAACCGGGTGGGATAATCAACTGATTTTACCTGTGGCTTAGTTTCAGCTAATTGTTGACTCAGATGTAATTATGAAAGTAGTTTATATAAAATAAAAACTATGCATACATAATTATTAAACTCAATTAAGTAATAACTTATAGGTATTTTTTATATGCATGCAACAAGTTGTTGATGAGATGAGATCTTTAAGCTTTGTAAATATGTGGATTCCAATAACGGAAGTACATTATTTAAGTATGAGTGAAAATCTAATGGAGATCCAAGTCAGTATGAATATACGAAGATAATATCTGATATAAAGTATCGAATGGGTATGAATTGAAGTTTGACTTGTTGTAAATGTGTTATTATATAGATTTCTTAGCTCCTTACTTTTAGATTTTAAGATAATAATAATAATAATAAATATTTATGTTTGTTGATTTATTATCGATATATTATATTGGAGATATAATAGAACACAATTAAGTTATCAAACTTTATGTTTTATACGTTTATCAATTGATATGTTAATAGTAGTTGATTTCCTTAATGATATTTTGTGACTTTATTTTTCTAGTAGTTGTTAACTATAAAATGTTTTGAGATGAGTGTTTCTATTCTAAGCTTTTACTATTACTTTTTGAGTTAATTCTTTAAGTTTATATACACACTTTTCTAAGAAGTCTAACTTGGTATTAGGTCATTTAAATTTAGTACCAGCTTATCCTATTTCTAATCTCAACGCATATCTTTGAGTTTTTCACAAACGAGTTTTACACGTATTAAAATTTTGTTGATTGACATAAATATTAATATTTCTTCGCTGTATTTTTAATAGGTTCTTCTTGTATTTGAATTGTTTCTTAAATTTCATTGATCAAATCTAGTTTGGCCCTTGATCTTTCATCATCACTAGTGTTGTCAAATTGTTGTAGACGAGATGTTTCACTAATTTTGATCGAAATCATGACACATGTTCCGTATGTAAGTAAAAATGATGCTCCTTTTTCACATGATTGTGGTGTGTAATGATAGCTTCATAATATGCATGATATCTCCTCAACTTACAAATCTTTAGCTTGAACTAGCATATTTTTAAGCTTTTCAAATATGACTTTATTATAATTTTTTACTTTTGTACGAGTATATATATGTTTGACTGATAAGATTGATATTTGATTCTAGGTTACTCCAAAATCTGTTCAAAATATTTGAAGAAGTGTGTCAAATAAACTTTTTCCACGGTGGTGATAATCACAAAAGATAAAAGATATTGAAAAATAGTATTATTTTAATTATATTTATATCATTTTTTAATTTAAAAGTATAATACATATTACTATATTATTAAAAAGAGTGTTAAATAAATGTATTTTTAAGAAGAGTGTGAAACAAACTTTTTCATCTATAAACTCTTTGAAGGTAAAATGTGCATTTAAGTTGTGGATTTTAAGATTTGTGAGTTGAGTTGTGGTTTTCAATAACAAAAAAAAGGTCTAGCTAATGAATTTCATCTATGTAAAATACCAATCCATTATAAATTGAATGGGATTTTTGTGGAGACCATATTATATAGATTTTTAAAATATAAAGTATATATGATAATAATAATAATAAAATAATTATTCTTTCATTAACTCATTGTGATTGATGTTGTATTAAAAATATAATAAAAAGTAATCAAGTTATTGAAATTGATATTTTTTATATTACGAGTAACACAAATAATTGATTTATAAGAAATATAGTTAGACGATAAAAAAAAAAAGTGTCCAATTATAGTCCACATTATTTTAATGCATACGATATTACCAACTTTTAGGCCGGTCATACTAATACAAGAAAAATCATATTTACATTATTAGATAAATTATGGTTCTCGAAGTTTTAAACCGTTTTATTTACTTTATTAGATAAATAATATTTGTATTTTTTTTTATCGACAAAGAATTAAATTAAATTAATAATAGAGCACTTGGAGGGTGCTCTAACCTATTTACAAAAACATAAGAGAAAGATGGAGTGCATCTCTAAAACTTGTCAAAACAACTATAAAACTTTCACGTACAAAAGCTAAGACTCCCTAGACATTGGACATAAAATATATAACTTAGGGGTCTTCGAACAACATCTAAACAATATTCTTGAAAAGGAAATAGAGCTTGAGTAGGCACCAACAACATACTATGCTATTACAATAATGTAACAGACAAATTAAAACTGGACTTTCAATGCAAGAGATATACCTTTCCAACGTCAAGCTGGGTAGGAATCTTAAGATTAGCCACCCAAATCGCACCTTCCCCGGCCAGTCTACTAGATTACACAGAAAGTGGAAACGAAACCAGGTATGCATGGTTCGTTGCGCTCCGGAGACTATGTTCTCTTGGTTGTTACAGAGTAACCAAAGAAGTGTGTATAATCACTGATGAAGAACTCATTGCTTTAGACATGGGAATCCCTTTCATGCTTACCTGACAACTTAAACATAGAAAACATCATATCATTGAGATTTTAAACACGCAATAGGAGCGAATAACCAGTCACTATATGAAAACTTTACCGAAGGAATTTTATGTTTCAACCAAGCCCAAGCGTTAACTTGAGCAAGACTAAAAGTCTCTTCAGTGTCAACTTTCTTTTGCTTAAAGATCACCTCATTCCTATGTCTCCAAATTTTCTCAACTATAGCCAACCACATTCCTTTTCACATTGTGTTTTGCCTAGTGTTCAAGCAACTCATATGAAAGTGTTGAAAGTGTATCCTAGCTTGGTTGTAATGCACTGAACTCACCCTTATCTAGCTATCACACATTTTCCACACCTTTTGAGACACTGTACAAGAGAAAAATAGGCGTGATGCACTCTCTTCACAATCTAGGCATAACTCACACAAAGAATGTTGTAATTGAACCCCTTTTACCAATAATTTATCCTTTGCCGATAACTTATCCAAGAGTAGCCTCCACCCAAATAACTATGCCTTTGGAATCACTCTTATATTCCATAACTCTGTGAACACCTTGTCGCTTTTCCCTTCGGAGCTACCCATCAACTTCATATATGCAGACCTTACAGTATATGCTCCTTCTGCGGTTTCCTTCCAACTCCAGATATCCAGATTCCCTTTCCTAAATACACGACTATTAATGAGCTTATAGAGTTGTGCTTCCATAGCTTGCTACTTGTAAAACGGTTTGGACATTTCAAATGCTCTATTAAATATATATCATTACTTGTTGATAAAAAAATTTAAATTAATTAAAAATAAAAAAAATTGAATAAAATGATAATATTACATATATTTAAAGACAAAAATAAGTAATATATAACATTAAGATTGAATTATATTTTAAGTTTCTGAAATTTGAAATAACTATGATTTTTGTTGTTCAAATTTTAACTTATTTAGTTCTTTAAAATGAAAAGAAAAATGATTTTAGTTAATTTGAAAAACTAAAATAAATCTTTTAGGATTTAAAATTAGGATAAGAGGTTTAATGTTTGTAGTAGCTCCTATAGATTAAATAAATTATTATTTTTTGTTTAAAATTTAAAAGAACTAAAATGAATCTTAAAATTTGAGCAACCAAAACTAAAATCTTGTCCTAAATTTAACACACTGAAAACATAATCAAACCAATAATTGTTATAAATTATTGGTTCTTCATAGTTTTCTACGTTTACTCTTTATATAAGATTTAACTATTTTTATCGATTCTAATATTTGAGTTGTATATTTTGAATTGCATTATATCTATAAATAGATTTTCTTAATAATAATATACGGAAAATTATATTCTTCATTCTTTTTTATTCTTTTTTTTTTCTCTAATATCATCTTTATATTTTATAATAATAATTAAGTTAACTACAAAATATATTTCAATTTTGGTAACTGACCGGAAAACACTTGAAGAATAAAAAATAACCACCTTATTACAGAACACAAGTTCATCAGAAAAGATGATTAACTTGTCTTCTTGCATGTAAAATCCAAATACACAGTCACCAATGAGAAATGCTTGGTCAATTTCATTCGAAAACCTCAACAGGTAGAAAGATAACAAAAAAATCGTAGGCCTGTGAAAGCGAAAGTTGGTAGCACATAGTAATGTGTTGATGATAACAACACTTCATGACTCTTCTACATCAGCCACCAATTAAGACCTTAATCAAACCCAAAACCTATGTTATCATCACTCTGTAATAGCTTTGTTAAAAGTCCTACTGTAAGAAATAATACCAATTTATTATTTTGAGACAATTTTATATGACTGAGTTAGACTTAAAGTTCACTTCTCAACGGTTCTATAATGGATGAAACAAAATGTTCAAGAAAGTTCGTTAGTATAAACTCTAACTTGACTCTAATACTATGTTAGAAGTGAGTTTTAAGCCTAACTCAATTTCACAAAACTGATTTGTAAGATGAGATTTGTAACTCAATTATATATTATGAATTAACCTTATTTCTCATCGACGTAGAACTTCCGACAAAATCACAAATTCTCTAAAGATAAAATCAGTTCCAACAAAATCACAAATTCTCTAAAGATAAAATTAGTTTATAAAGTTTAAAATATATAATTGAATACAACATCATCTTGCAAATCGATCTGAAGACAACCTCATCTTGCAATTTTGTAAGATTTACGGGGTTAAAACTTTTCAATCCTTATCTAATTCTGTATGTAGTTTAATCAACCACAGTTTTGTATCAGAAGACCCATGTTTTGTCTGAGAAAGGGTTCAGCCTTTTGCAAAGAGGCACCAGAGTTGAGACCTTGGAATAAAAGTTGGAGAAGTATTACAATTCAGAAAGTGACAAAAAGGGCATGTCATAAATAAAGTCACCCTACCCTACACTACACTACACTACACATGCTCAACAAAAATTCCTTTAGTCAACTCAACTATATATCACCACAGTTCTTATCCTCAATCTCTCTTTATCAACTATGTTGCAACCCTTCATCACTTTCTTCACCTTCCTTCATAGGAAGGCCAAATCCATGTTCAAGCATCCAAGAAGAATCAAAGAAACCCTAGCCAAGAGAAAATTCTCTTCATCTTCTTTCCTTGAGATGGAACTTTCCTCTCAGTTTCATCAAGTTTTCAAGCTGATTGACTCTAATGGGGATGGGAAGATCTCAGCCAGTGAGCTGAGTGAGGTGCTTGCATGCCTTGGATACAACAAGTGCAGTGCTGCAAAAGAAGCTGAATGCATGGTCAGAGTGTTGGACTTCAATGGAGATGGGTTTGTGGACTTGGATGAGTTCATGGTTGTTGTCATGAATGGCATGGAAAAGGAAGAAAAAGACGAAGAAGAAGAAGAAAAAATTGATGGTTATCTCATGGATGCTTTTCTTTTGTTTGATAGTGACAAAAATGGCCTCATTTCAGCGAAGGAACTGCACAGAGTTCTGTTGAATCTAGGGTGTGAAAATTGCAGCCTCAGAGAGTGTAAACGTATGATCAAAGGTGTTGATAAGAATGGAGATGGCTTTGTAGATTTTGAAGAATTTCGATGCATGATGCAAACTGGAGTTGCAAGTTAGAAGTGTTTGTGTTTCTGTGTTTGTTTGTTTTTTTCTTTCTTTCTTACTTTTCTCAGAACACAAACATGTCTCAACTAATTTAATTAACATGATGGTTTTTTTTTTTTTTCTGAAATAAAATAGAAAAGTTGTAGATTATATGCATAGTGTAATGCTATGATGAAGAGTTTTGCTAGACTTAAAGGCTTGTTTTGTATTATTTGTTGTTTTTTTTTTTGTTTAATTCATAGGAATGACAAATAGCAAGAAACGAGAGATTTACACGACACAAACTTCTTTCTTATCAAGTTGATTGAATAGTTTAGAACACAATTATTTTATTCATCCATTTCAAATTGATAGACCTTTTAATATTAAAAAAATTAAATTTATTGACTTATGAATTTATTTAAAAAAAATCTAGTTTTGACTCCAAATAATTGTTATTAATTATCTTGAAATACACAATGATTGGAAAAAGGTGAAAAGGAATGTAAGAGTATATCAAAAAAATTATTTTGTTAATTAAGTGATTTCTTGTATTTCAATGAAATTACTTTATAAACCTTCAAGATATTCATCAACACTTTATATATTTTTAAAGAGAAAAAATAAATAATAAATTTGTAAGATGTATAAGATGATGAAATGATAGATATAGAAATAAAAAATAATAATATTCAAGTATATAAAATGAAAATATATGTGCATTATTTTGTTTAGGAGATAGGAGATAAGTTTTCGCAGATTTTGAGGTGAGATAGATTATGGATAATGACTTCGGAGGAAAGGAAAATGATAGGGTGACATCAAGTAATGTACACCCGTCTTTCATTTTATACCATGCTTTTGTTTCTTTTCCCTTTATTTTCAGATATTTTGCCAAGGATGATGATATATTTTTTTACTATAATATATATCAATAATAGTCCCCTTATCACAAAATTTCTTAGGCTAATGCTTCCTGCACCCCTAATTACTAACTGCACCCCAAAATAGAAAAGAAAATTCAAACAATGAAAGTTTTCTCAGAAACGTATTTCACCGTGTTTTGGGAAAGTTTTTCGAGACAAGTTTTTTATATGAATATTTCAGAAAATACATTCCAAAGACAATTTTATGAATTTTAGAATTTTTTTTAAAGTCTCATTTCGAAAAATTTATTCCAAAAACATATTTCATATGTTATGAAAATTTCATTTCGAAAATCACATTTTGAAAAATTGATTCCAAATATTCTGTTTCATAAATTTTATTCCTAAAATATTATTTCAGAAATTTCGAAAAACTTGTTCCGGAAAACTTGCGGATGTAATCTAGAAGTCACTATTTCAAAAAGAAAAATGGCCATATTGAAAGTTTGAGGGAGTGTATGCAGAAATTGTGGGAGTGCAGGAAGTAAAAGCTAGTTTCGTAAACACTTTATTAAAAATTCATTCCACTATTCAGATTTGAAATAAAAAAGAAATACTTAATATGAGTAATGAAGAGTGTTCTGTTTTTTTTCCTCGAAGATGGAGGAATTTGCTTCCTCGCATTCATGATCATTACCTACATCTTCATGTTAATAATAACTAAAAAATATATTTTTTTCTTCTGAATTTGTTGTTATAATTTATCATTGAATTTTTCATGTCATTGTTAGATTCCATTTTCAAATGTTATTGTTTTTTCCCAAATAAATTTTCCAATTTTTTTTTGGAAGCTTAAGAAATATTTTCAAAATAGACAATGTAGCAGTCACATTAAAATATACTATTAAAGGTAGAAATATAATGTAAAAGATTATAGAGTGCAAGTAGTAACCATAGGGTGCAGAAAAGAAAACCCAAGATTGAATGTGTTGGGCCATCTTTCTGCTAATAGAACACAAACTATTGATTGTGGAAGAAAAATTATTAGGTAGCTATATATCACCATTTATCTATGGTTTCAATTAAGATTTGTGTCACATTTAATTATTTTATCTTAAATTTAAATATTTAAATACGTATTATTTTTCTACAATAATTGATAAAAATTATTTATCGATAAAACAAATCATTACCAATACAACTTTTAAACACAAAATAACTTTTTTTCTTGATTTATTTTATTTCAAAAGTGAAATTCTTTATCAATAAAGAACATTTTTTGTACCAGAAAAGAATATATATATATATATATATATATATATATATATATATATATATATATATATAAATGAAGTATTTAAGGTACTTCAAAATATCAAAACAAGATAGTATTTTAGTCCATAAAATATTTTACAAATTATTTGTGTCTATATAAAAATTGAATATAATCCTTATACATAAAAAGGTGATGCAATTTAATTTTTTCATTAGGTCTGAAAATATATATTTAGAGACTAAAATAGAAATTTAACAGACCAAAAACTTATTTTATCATAATGTTATTTAGATATGTATATTTTGTTTCTAATTTATTCATTCGTTTGTGACTGATAAGTACATGGACTTGTGTTTTCCCTCGTGATTCATATTACTTTAAATTAAATTAATAAATACTTTAAATTAAATCATGTGGAAATTCTATTTTGGAATTTTTTTTTCAACAAATCTTATTATGAAAATTTTAGAAAGTCTGTTCTGAAAATTTTCCTAAATATATATTTTGGAAGTTACTTTTTCAGTAGGTAAAATGGTTATTTTAAAAAATTGTATGGCTGTGTGAAGAAATTGTGGGGGTGCAGCAAGTAGAAGACTATTTTATCAGGCCGATAACTTCAATAAACAGGTATAAGTTGAACGGGCCTTGGGCCCATTCTTAATAGGCTAGTTGCTCCTCAATTGAATTAATAACTCTAATTTTGTTAATCAAAGTTAACCATTTTAATTAATTGTTGATTTTATTCATCGCCCGAGAAAAAATATAAAAAATATAAAAAAATTAAATCTTAAATCATTGTTATATAAATATACTACTGTGTTCTGTTTGAAAGATTAAATGCCTACTTAAAGTTTTGACTTTTGTTTAATTTGAAAATTCTTGTGATTAAAATTTCTCTAGAAAATTCTGATTATAGGTTGTTCATATGTAAAAAATTCACATAATTTAAGAGTAAAATAAAGATCAATAAGTTGTTCCAATATATTAAATATTTGTAAACAGGTTTATTCCTTAACTTAATAATGTACTTATTAATATTGATTTGGAATTATCTAGAAAGTTTATATATATATATATATATATATATATATATATATATATATATATATATATATATATATATAAAGGTTTTTCACATTTACTCAACTGTAAACTCAACCAAATTGAAATCTACGAAATGGGTAAATTAATTGCTTTGTTTATAAACCTTATCCATGTTTAGAAGATTAAATATAGTTTTTTCTATAAATAATATTGAACCCTTAATTTAAGTTATTTTAAGTCGGTTTGATTGGACAGAGAAGGACAAGAATGATATATAAAATCTATCTCACAATCTATATAAGTTATTAATTAAATTACAGATTAAAAAATTAAAGGAAATAAAACATACTCTGCTAACAATGGATTTTATATATCACAAGTTGCTTAATCCACATGTTTTTAAAGTAATTAGCAAAAGCAGATATTGTGACACTTTCACTACTCTCTTACACATTAATCTATTGAGTTGTTTAGGTTTCTACCAACAATCATTCCTCCCAAATACAAATTTTAATGGCCAAAACGATTTATTATTGAATAAAAATAAAAACACTTTTTATTGATAGCTTAAACAAGAATATTAATATTGTATTAATTAAATAAACCCTGCCTAGTCATGTTTGTTTCTAAGTAATCATTCTTTCAAGTGTGTATATTTGTTTAAAGACAATTCCTTTTCTCATACATAATATCAAACACCAATGTGTCCTTGCAACATTCTTTTATTATATAATATCTTTTATTATATATAAGTTCCCTAAGCTCCAACAAAGCTCAATTTTATTACTACTAAACTTTTTAATTTCCCATAGAAGTTTCTAAACTATAATTGCATGCACTTCCAAATATGTGGGAACTAAATTCTTTAAGCTTCCTACTATTTCCTTTTTTTCTCCTAGGCGAATCACCCTATATTAATAATTTATTTCTTTTTTATTATATAAATATAACAATACAATCTAAATATAAAATTCATCTCCAAAGGAATATATAATATATTTTTCACTACCACTCCTTTTCATAAAAACTACGATACCTCAAACTTAGTACGGTGTGTTTTTTTTTTTCGTTTTGTCCAATGAATTATATATGAGAGCTTCACAACAATATGAACTTACTCCTACAAGATTCATCGCTTTTTTACTTACACTTAGAAGATTCTTTACTTTTTAAGTTAACTATAATATAATACTAGTTTAAATTTAATATATTCGGTTAACCATTTTTACTTCTCATACATACACATGATTAAATGGTTAATTTGGTTATAAAATTTTGATTTCTATCATCATTAAATTCTCACATATGTTTTTGTATATATATATATATATATATATATATATATATATATATATATATATATATATAATAATACATTTTCAAGAATTCAAGATACAAATAGACTCTAAGTTATATGTTAAAAGATATTTTTTATTATTACCATTTTTATAATATTGATGTGTAGTTATAAATTGGTAACTTTTTGTCAAGCTTAACTATTTAAAAATTCATATATGAATTGGTTTTTAATTAGTAAATAATATTATAAAAAATCTTTACATAATTAACATCTCAAAATTAGACTGTTAATTTTCCTTCTAAAATAAGTTTAGTTAAGTCTGAATATATTTCTACACGATGCCCTAGTAGCAAACATAACACTAAAATATACCTTAAATTTATTCAAAACCCACCTTTAGTATAAAGGGAGTTTGAGTAGCCTCAAAGTTTTGGTATATAGTTATTATTTTATTGTGTAAGCACAAAAGAATAAAGAGAATTTTTGTAAACACAGAACTAAAACATTTATTTGTCATAATAATTTCCATTAGATTTAGAGTCTTGGTGGGCAATTTAGATTAAAATTTAATGAAATTTTTATCATAGAAATTACCAAAGCAAAACTCTAATTTTTTTTTTCAGGAACAAAATTTAAAAAACACCAGTTTAAGTTTCGGCTGTGTTGTAGAGATTGAATCTGCAAAGAGGATAAGGTTTTAAACAGCGAGGCTCATTAATAATGTTGACCCGACAATAAATGTGGCCTTACACAAGAAAAGTTCAATGCATTCAAATTCAAAGTATACTCCATAGTTAAATCAACCAAGAAGAAGAAGAAGAAAAAAAAAATAATAATAATAATAATTGAAAGTACACGATAATGGGAACAAGTTAAGATTGGCACTAAGGAGAGCATGCAGGCACCAATGAAAGAGAAGGAAAATCGTTGACATTAGGGCACCAATGGTATGCAAAACTTGATCTAACAAAAAGAGTTATTATTAATTAAATAATTAAATAAAGAATTAATTAAAGTAGCAATATTTAAGCAGGTGCATGATGACAAGAAAGGTTCGAAATCTATCATAATCTGTCACATGAAGGGTTGAGTTTGGTCGGTTGTTTAGGGCTTAAAATAATAGGGTGGTAATGGTGTTTGAATTAATTAACATAAATTTGAAAGCTTTGGATTGGCTTTCCATGGAAGACAAGAGATGTGTGTGCAACAATCTCAACCCACTTTCAGTGAAAAGCGCTTTCTAAAACACTCACAACGTGCTTCCTTCGATGCCATAGGTGCTCTTCACATGCAAAATTCAAACTTGTTCAGTTTTTTCCCAAGTGGTCCACACTCTATGGATTAACTTTACTAACAATTCTTTAATCACCATCAACAGTAGTAGTGCCTTCCATTTCTTTAAACGCTTTATTAACACAACTAACCCTAGTTTATGCTGCTCTTGTTGCACCAGTAAGTACCATGATGTTTTTCACATTTATGTGTGTCTTTCTCGACGACTAAATGTCACTCACAAAATTCAAAGCACACATGCATGTCAACACCCACACACACACACACATGGCTTTTTATATTTTAGCCATAAGCGTGAACCAAACGTTGGTTTTGTTCTCTTCTGTTTTGTCTGATTTTTGTAACCCTTGACTCTTCACCTTTTTATCCAGCTTTACCTTAGGGTCACTGTAACTGAACCCTTACAAAGTAACCTTTGTGAATTACTCGGAAGATGTTGAGAGCCTGATATAGATATAAAATAAGGTTAATTTATAATATGGAAGTGAATGTAAATCTTATTTTATGAATAGGTTTTGTAGTATTGAACTAGATTTATACTAACAAAATTTGTTGTTTGTTGTTTATTGTTCCATCTACTATTAGACCGCTATCAGATCACTCATTGATGTCTAGTTCTACACATTATTAGAGTTGAAGGGCGATTTTCCTAAAGACCAGATATTAGATGAGTTTTGAGGACTTGACAAAGTATAACTTGGTCATTTACGAATAATTGGTGCCCACCGTGCGACTGACAAGTATTTTGTAAAGTCAAGTGTGTTGCGGTCGTAGTCTCACATCAATTAAAAATAACACTAATTCACAGTACATAAGTGGATAAAGTCAATTAATCGGTTATGTGGAGTTGAGATCGGTTTAAAATCAGAAGCAAAAATTGATGCTTACCCCAGAAGAAATATATATATGCAGAGGAAATGAAAAGAAGGTTGAGTTCAGTTATATCAGCTTTTAGAAAGGCTTATATATGAGCCTTCTTCTTTTGGGTGATCATGTTTGCATATGGCAGAGGTTGTAATATTGTGCTGGAAATTTACGTATCTGTATCTGTGAGCAACTTTTATTGGTGAAGAAGCCTGAGAAAAGCTGAGGAATGCTTGAACAACTAGTTTATATAGTGGAATTCTTACTAACAGAAGAATAAACTTTGTGAAACTGGATATTATTAATATAAAGTGTCTGAAACATGAATCAAAATATTAAAAAAGAGACACCAAAAAAACTGATGAAATGCCTATCACATCATACCTATAAATGCATGCAATATTATTATTAATATTATTATTATTATTATTATTATTATTATTATTATTATTATTATTATTATTATTATATAAAGTATTTACATGAGCTTAAATAGTGGTCCACACATATTAAAGGTTGGCCAGCTCTGTCGAAGTGATTAAAATAGTTTATGTGTGTGTGATCTGTTAGAAGTTAGAAATATTATATAGAGTTATTTCTTAGTCATACAAGGCACCAATGTAATAGGTTATTCCGTTCGTCACCCTTTACCTAATTATCCTACTCAATCAAGTTCCGTAACTATATGTGAATTCGCCAAAACAAGCTAGTCTTTATAAAATTTAATGGATTTTTTAATAAGCCAAAGAAAAGGATGTAAATGGAACATTTAGGATGCTTCAACCGTATAAAAAATAATTAAATACCATACACAGTATATAGACAGAAATATTATAGCTACTTGATTCAATATTAATCTTATATATAAATAATTATATATTAAAGATATTAAAGATACCTATTATTGTTGTTGTGTCAAATTAAAAATGATAAAATAGTATTACAATATTTTGATAGTTATGTATCTAAAAAGTTATGGGATTTTTAATATGAATAATTAAAGAGTAATTATATTTTGTAATGGATAAATAAAAATATTAAAGAATAATTTCATTTGTCCATAATACATTAGTTTCCTAAATGACTATTATGATTACTGTGGTGATAGGCTTAATGCCAAAACATTAAAGTAGGACATTGAATCGAAGTTAAGAACAAATTACACAATTTGTCTCTAAGGAATTGAATTTGTGATTTTGTCCTTGATATCAATTGTTAAGATCGAATACTTACCACTATACCAAAAGTTATAGCTTTTAATCAGGGTACAACTCTTTTTATTTAAGAGTGTAACACAAACCCAAACATCAAGATTCGATTGTAATCCATTTTACTTGAACTCTGTCATAGAACAATTGATGTCACCTGTAACATTATACGTTGAGATTGCCATCAGTTTTGATTATTAGCATGATACATTACAAATTATATAAACAATATTTTTTCATCAAAAAGCTTATGGTTAAGTTTGATTCTAATACTAAATTCTCGGAAGCCACGTGGTTATATTTGCAGCAATGTGAATAATCTACCTATAGATACTTCGCTAGAGAATAAGTGTGTACATTATCTTCATCAACTGCTCCACATGTACGTAAAACACCCTTTTCCACCTCTCATAGCTTCAAAGATGATCATGTATACTCTTTTTCCAAGTTGCAAATGGAATTTTGTAAGAGATAATCATCCTTAGTTGCTGTTCAGAAAAAAAAAATTAGTTTGTGGTCTGAAGTATTTATTATTTTTTTTTTCAAAAATTGATCTCAGATAAGAGAATCTAACTCTCAATGATATTTTTCTTTCCTTCACACTTTCCATTTATATAATACTTGAAATTTGTACACGCGGATCGTTTTTTTATTTGAAGTCGTTATTAAGCTTTATACAAGATATAATATAGACTTGCCAACTCTAAAAATTCTTGAAGCATGTAAAAGGATTTGTGGACCACTGAAAATGGAGAACAGAAAAACTTTCACTTTATTGTATTTAACTATTACCATGACTTTGATGCTATGAAAATAAATAAAACATATTCACTGTTAGGTTCTTCCTTTCTAAAAAGGACACCATTATTCCTATGCAGGCAAAGAGACTAAACAACATTAAACCATGCAAACTTCCAAGCTGTCTTTGTTTTATTTCCACACCAACCATCATTCAAGAAGTGTATGAACGACTTGAGTAGGTAAAAAAATATTGAGATGGGAATTATACATCAACTTTGACGGCAAAGTTGTTTTTTAATTTTTCAAATATAAACCACTTCAAACAAAGCATCATTTTAATAAAAAATAATTATAGATTATACAGATTGTTTAAAAGGGTTTGTCTGAACTCACTCTTAGCCCAACCTAAGCAAATCTATTTTCAATAATCAATGAAGTTTTACAAATTGTTAAATTCCGAATTATACCATTTTTTATTTTATTTATTTTAGCATATAGATATTGTAAGAAATAGAAACAATAGAACACATGTGGGTAAGAAAATCTTACGTATTTTGGTCTAGATAATGAGTTGAATAGGTTGTAATAGACTCTAAAGAGTGACTCAGTAAGTTGAGTGGGAACTTGTTAACATAATAGAACATGAGAAGAATATGGTCCTATATTTTATTATAAATCTTTTAGCTTATTTATCTATACACTATCCATTTATACTTATTTTTTGTATATATTTTTATCTTGTTTTTCTATACTTTGAGCTATACTTTGGCAGGTTTTCGAAAGGTTTGGAACACCCCAAATATTATCCTTTTTTACATATTCCTTTAGCTATTAAAAAGAAAAGTTGTAACATTTTTATCTTTATTTTATTAAAAATTTATTCTTTTTAGAAAGTTTCTTTATCTATAATTTTATTCGTAGAAGTTTAAGTCGATCATTGGAATCTTGACTCAAGTAAGCTAACATTTCCTTACAATTGATACAATCCATTCTCTTTTCTTCTTGGGATTTGGAAGGAAAATGTTACAGTAGTATATTCAAGTTGTAGGATTAACAATTTGAATGTATATATTCTGGAGTAGTTTAGTTAGTGAGACACCTTAATTTTGGGGTAAGAGGAGTTAGTTAATTGCATCTATTTCATTTGAAGTTGATTTAAATGTGTCAAAATGATTGATTTGAGGGTTGAGGTGGAATATCATGTATATGGTAATGATAGTGATATTTAAATTAACTTAGGCTAATTTGCAATTAAGATTTGAGATAACTATTTTTTCTAAAGTGATTTATAATAATTATTGACTATAAAATTTGTGTTTTATAATTAAACTAGTGTATAATTGGTAAATTTTATTCGCATCACATTGGAGCTGAGCTTTAATGTGTCTAGATGTATATTGTATATGGGTGCTAGATTGTCACTCAAGTAGTGAGTAATTATTATATATAACACTCAAGGTCCTCTAAGCATTTTCGTGAACACTCAAGTGACATGGCATGTTGATGAAACTATGACTTGAATGCCAAATCAATTTTATCTAGCATGTCGGTAAAACTATGACTTGAATACCAAATCAAATTTATCTTTTCTTTAGAGAGTTATTTTTTCTTTTTTTTCAAATTTTGAACTCATGAAATTTTTCAAGTTTAATTTATGTAAATGCATTTTTTTCATCTTCATCGCAAACCTCCATCTTAAAAAAAACAGTTATTTTACCCTAACCCTAAACCACGTGTAAAAGGAAAATAGATTGCTTAAAAAAAAGATAGAAAATAAACTTACTTAAAAGAAGAAATTGTTCTGTCTAAAATGGTCCTTAAATCCTCAATTTCAATGTGGTAGAATTTGATTTTGAAAATAATGAAAGATTGAGATTGAAAATTGAGTAAGAAAGGAGAGGTGAGAAAGAGATAGAGGTATGGAAGAGAGAAACCAAAAAAAGAAGAAAATGAAATACAAAAGGGAAAAACTTTGTTTTCAAGCGTAAACAGAAAACATTTTTAAACTAACTTAATATACATATTATAATTATTAGATATATTATATTTTATGTTAATTAAGGAAACATAACGTCTATTGTTTATTAGAAAAATATAGACATTATTTGATATGGGTAAATATTGTTGACATTTTTTATAACAATATTTTTTATTTACCATATTTATGTTTGATTATCATATATATTTGTATCACTTTTTATTATAAATATATTAATCCTATGTGTATTTTAGACACAAAGAAAATTAACTCTATACAATTTTTTATATATTTAACTAGTATAAAATATAATTTTAAAACATATTTAAAAAGCAAAATGAAAAAGTTTTGGAAGAAGCGTGACTCTCCTTGATCATTAAGAAGGAAGTAATTTATATGTGTATGTTTATATAAGTACTTTAGATTGTATTAGATTCCTAATGAAAGAATTATTGTGAAAGAATTATTGAGGAAGATTTTGCATAATGCATTACTTGTCCTGTAATAAAGATTAGTTTAAGTAAGTTAAAATTGAATGGTGTTATTTGAACTATTATTCACTCGAGTAAAATAATCATAAACTAGTTATGAATTATAACTTTTCATGGTAAATACTTGATTCAATATATGATGGTAAATTAAAAAAATTTGAAAGAAAATAAAATATACATCAGACTAAGCATGATCAACCAATTAGTGGGTTAAGATTAGGGATAATAACCCGACAAGTGAGATAAGTTTAATTATCTCATATTCATTCTCAAAGAAAAAAATCATATTTATCTTTATACTTATATCCATACTTAACAGGTATAACATTTTTATTTGATCATCATCTCCACCGGATAACAGACCCATTTAGAATTTAGGGTTTAGGATTTAAAATTTTGTGTGAGTCTAAAAAATAATTTGATATATCCATTCAATAAAATCGTACAAAGAAAAAATAAATATATAATTAAATACGTAATAAGATGAATAGTACCTTGAAAATATAAGAATTTTTTTCTAATATTAAAATATAAACAAACTATTAAAAGATAATGAATATTATTTTAGCAAAACAAATGTTCTTTATATAAAACAAAAATTAAAGATCAAATATCAAAGATAAAAAAAAAAAGATACATTCTTCAATACTACCAAGTAAAAAGATTTATGTGATTGAACGGACATTTGAAATTGAGAATCGTATATATATATA
>Ga0214544_1002041_pt1 | contig 42522 bp, 22 predicted proteins | sample CNSS3metaG_FD_160074 | JGI IMG/M metagenome (GOLD analysis project Ga0214544, IMG submission 160074) | Root nodule microbial communities from cowpea collected in UCLA plant growth center, Los Angeles, California, USA - CNSS3 | ecosystem: Host-associated > Plants > Roots > Nodule | place: USA...
TTTTTTTTTTTTTTTTATATTTATTATATATATATATTAATATATATATATATATATATATATATATATATATATATATATATATAGATATATATATATCTATATATATATATATATTTTGCCCTTTACGAGTGCCCTTAATTATATTCTGACAGTTTCCTTCTGCACCTCCATAAATTTCTTCTCAATCTCCTGTATTAAAAACCTTTCCATTTTGTCATTTTTATTTATTCAATCTGTTAGTTTTCCAGTTGCACTTTTAACTTTTAAATTATATAATCCGAAATTATGTTTTTCTTAAAAAGTTAACTTTCAAATATAATCTAAAAATTTGAAAATTATTTTTTACTTTCAGATTATACAATTTCAAAAAAATAAAATAGAAAGGTTTTTATGAAAGTACCAGAAAAAAAAAATCATGAGAATAGACGAAGACATTTATGGAGGTGTAGGAAGATGTCGCCTTATACTCTTCGGATACTTGGTTCTGCACCAAATACCATGCAGACAAGATCACGTCAAGAAAGAGAAATAACAAACTACTGTTTCTAACTTCTGATGGGACATAAGAATGTGTAAAAGCATTGTCATGTTAATTAAAATTATGTTGTCCATAATTTTTGCTTGGAATTTATTCTGAATGTGTTTGCAAACATTTATCTCCATGGGAATTCCATCTGAAACAAAATAATGCTACAATCAGGATTGTGATTCAATATTTTTAAATTTGCTTTGAGATCTATAAATGACTACGTGAAAACATTCATGTTCAACCAAATAACTTGAGAGTATGCTAATGGCTGTTTATGGCGTTTTCAAAAGTGAAGAAGCACATAGCATCACATTAATTCGGAGATTGAGAAAGAAAAATGGGCAGAGAATGAGTGTTCTATAGCAATTACAGTCAAGACCAAAATTGTGACCTCCCTCCTTATATGAAAAATCCTTATGACTTTTTTTCTCCTCTCAGTCGCCTCCATTCATGATCCGAAAAATCGTCCGTAGTTGGTTGTTCTTTGGGGCGTTCAGTGTTGCACTTCAGGCAAGACAAATTTCTTGCATAATTGTAGAAATCACACCTAGAGACAGTAATACAATAAATGAAAAACTTTAAATGTGCAAGAAAATAAGGTTGGGATAGAAGGAAGCAAAACAACGGACTTACTTGGGACAACCCCAATCCCCAGGATATTTCTTGGGACTAGGGTTTGGCTCTTGACAATGCAAACACTTCATTTTACTAGCAAAATTCATGAACCCACACCTACATACATAGGAACATCCATGAAATAGAACGAACTGTTCACCACATGTGTCAACATATTGATTATATACTCTTTGCATAATGGAAGGAATCTTATATACACTTAGAGGGATGGGAAACAAGGTGTTTTCATGGTGGGGGGAAGAGAACGATGACTTACTTGGTACAATTCCAATCCCCAGGATGTTTCTTAGGCCTTGTCTCGGGACAACGCAAACATTTCGTGTTCCTAGCATAATTCATGAAACCACATCTGCATGTACAAAAACATTCATGTTGAAATTGAACTTTACTGTGATTTACAATTTTAGCTTGAGATGGATAAAAGAGTATTAAAGAACCTATATACTATCAACAGCATTAAGGTAAGGTGTTTTACATTACATAATGTAGATTGTAACATAACAAGTAACTAAAGTTAATGAATTACGATAAAATTAAAGAAAAGCAGATAATTCTTAAGGATGTGAGTTAATCAATTAAAATTCAAACAATAATAGATATATATGGCCACTAAAATACCCTATTTCTTAATGACCAAAACTTAATCCCTACATCTGTACAACATAACATAGCTATAAAATGAGTAAAATAGATTAGACTGCAGCAACGACAGATTGGATATATGGGGCTTAACATACAATGAAGTCTACAATACATAACAATAACTAAATCACGAGGTTGTGTAATCCAGTGAGTGCACAATACGATCATGTGGATGAGAGTTTGCTGAAAAAGAACTTGTAAAACTGAGGCTTTGAGAAATTTCATCATTAACTAGCGTAACACAGGCGCGATAGCGCCTGTGTGTATATATTTTTTAAATATACGTGATATTATATTAGTAGGTGATAATATGATAATGTTATTAAGTTAATATATATATATATATTAGAATTATATTTATTAAAAATAAAGTGAAATATATCAGAACAGATAAAAGAATAACCATTAATAAATAAAGAAGAAGCAGAGACATCTGATTTTATAAAATTTTTGTAAAAGTAACGGTCAATTTTAAAAAATTTAAAAAATTGTTATATTTAAAGGGTAAAATCGGTATTTTGAAAAGTGGACACAAAAAGGGGAATCCCCTTTATATATTGTTATAGATGCAAAACTGAGGGACCTAAGATTATTCGTAAGTGCCAAATGCAGCTGTCCAAGACAATGGAAATATTTCGGTGAAAGGATAAATGACATAAGTTGAATGGTATTTTTAATAAATGAACATGCTCTGATATTTGTAAGTAAAAAATATACAAATTAATTAAGAAAAGTCATATTAAATAAAAGGACCCTATGACAAATAAAAGAATTTTTCTAAATATTTAATGAGAATGAGGAATGCAAAATGAAAGATAATAAAGGAAAGAATGATGACAAAATATAGAGAGATTGATAAAATGATTATCATATTGATGTCTGCAAGTTATCATTGTTTAAATTTACGGACAGTTGTCAAAATTCAAATTATTGACATAAAATTGATTCATCTTCTATCATAGCAATCAGAAACTAAAATACGATCAATGAGGTTTTTCTTGTCAGTGAAACAGGGAACTCACTGTGGGCAAGTCCAATCCCCTTTTTTCCTTTCAACTTCATCAGTAATAGTATTGGCTTCCTTTGTTGGTCCCTCTGTTTTGCATTTTAGACAACGTGTGTTTCTGGCAAAATTTAAAAAATCGCATCTGTAACGGAACCAAAGAGCAACCATCAGCACACGAGAAGATACTAATAAGGGGTAATTTAACACATGTATTTGAAGTCAGCATCAATACCAAACATAGGAAAAATAAAATAAAAATCTTATAACACAAGTCGTTTAAGATAAGGGTCAGTATAACATGCATAAATGCATATGAACAGAACAACAAAGAAAACTTGTAGGACAAAAAATTAATAGCAGAGGTTCAGAGGCACTTCATTTAGTTCTATTCTATTGTTTTTAATTAACTGATGTGATCACATTCTCTTTGAAAATGAGGCTGACAAACACTCAGAAATTGACTATGGCGTGTTAGCAAAGCTAGTAAGCAACTAGAGGACTTACTCAGGACAGGTCCAATCTCCTTGCTTCATTTGAACCATAGGCGGGTTAATATCCTTAGGTTTATCATCATTACAATTCAGGCATTGGATATTTCTGGAGAAGTTCATAAAATTGCATCTGCAAGAAATTTTGGGTGAAACTCTTAATAGTGAATTATCAAATAGCTGAAATCTAATTTACGATTCTAACATGTACCATTTCCACTATAAGAGATATATGTTGAAAGCTAAATCATCAATATTCATGCATGGACGAAGTACATTACTGAAAAAAAAAAAGGATATAAAATGAATCCAATCATCCAGCAGCCAAAAATACTTACAGTCACTGAAAACTATCACTCAGAAAATAAACTAGGATCATTCACAAAAAGGATATAAAACAAATACACTCATCCCACAGGTCAGTCAACAATTCTTCTAAATAAGTATTATCACTAAAAACTATCACACTGGGGAAAGAATCTAGTATGACGGAAAAAGGGATAACACAAATCCACTCATCTCACGGCCAAAAATACTTCTAGAAGAATACTATCATTTAAACAATAAAAAACAAAACAAATTTTCACTGCATTTTTAAATATCTATCATATCTAGTATCTATTATCCCAGTAAAAGATGCGGGGAAAATATAGATGGTAGGATTACTTGCTAAGTGCCTAGTGGATGGAGAAAAGTTACTTCTGCCAGCAATTCCTTCCTAATTTTATGTGAAAACACAAAAACCGAAAGTTCACGGATTCAGGTGCAAAGGTTACTGCACACACAAAGAATGCGATTCCATGAGCGAAAATAACTCACTTTGGACATATCCAGTCACCTTTCTTCATCTCAACATCTTTAGACAACTGATTACTTTTAACACTTAGAGACCGGCCTTCTCCCACAGCATCTTGTGCAGTAGGCTTTGAACGAGTAACTGCAGGGGCAGGGGCAGGAGTAGGGGACTCACTCAACTCAATCAGCTGACAGAGAAGTTTTCTGGCGGATGATTCAATAACTTCTCGGCCAGATGGTTTGTCTCCTCCAGAAAGGACAAGTGGATCTAGTGCATAGAACAAAAGTATTCGAACTATATCCACAGTTCGAGCATCAGTTTCAAAATTCTTTAGAATCACATAAGCTCTATCACAGGAGCTTCGTAGGTTGCAAGCACCACAGACCTGGATGGAAGCAAACTTACCTTGTCAGACAACAGGGAATCAAAACGCCACCTTCAAATCATGTAGGAAAAAAAAGATTTAAAAGGAAAATAAAATCTGATCTCATACATTACCCAATACTAGCTGGTGACAAAATTTAACATCTTGCTGCGTTAGCTAGAATAAATACTAAGAATACACTCACTAACACTCTGATTTCATTAGTGAGTAAAATCCGCACTTCTATTGATTAGACCGGCATGAGATTTTCATTCAGACAATAATAAACAACTAGCAAAAGATGCAACTTGTAAATTGGGACCATAAATATCTTCCGAAAAATTAAAGAAAATGCACTAACACACATACGTCCCCTTCATCTAATTGCAGGTGTGCTCTCAGCCTCTTAGCTGAATTAACAGCTTTACGAAGAAGATTAGGGCACCCTCCCTCAACAACTGCTTGGATGTCGCTCATCCGCAGCAACCTGCGTAACATAACAATAAACAAGAGAAATGGTAAAAACACATTATATACCCTTATAAACAACTCTCATTATTTGAAGTTTATTGAAAATTACAAAATTGTGTATCTCATCATGTCTTTATGTAACAAAATATACTGATTTCAAAGTTTTCAACAAATGTTAACAAAATAAAACAATGTTTTTAATCAGTAAGAGAGAATAGGCAGCACTCCTTATAATATAGTTACTTTCATATATACATATACCATTCTAATCATGAACTCTTTCCTAGTGAATTTGAATAGGGAATATTTAGACATACTTCGCCATAAAAACCTCCAAAAGAGAAAAAAATAAGAAGAACAAAAAAAATGAACTTCTTCCTAGATTAAAATTAGCTTAAAATACAAATTTAGAAAACTGATATCATGCATAAACTAATCTTATAGCTCATTTCTTCTTCTTCTTTTTTTTCTTATTTTTCCTCTCTAAAGATACGAACCCCAAAACAACACCAAAAATAACATCAGCTTCTTATTTCCCCCAGTTATCACCAAACAAACCATAGTAAAAGAAAAAACTAAGTCTTGTTTGGACCAAAGTTTTCATAAATACTTTTAGGAGACAAACGTCAAGACAATAAAAGGTTTCTGCATGTTAACTTACACGCCAGCTAGCAAATTTTAGCTCATGGAGCAACACATAACTTTTTCATCTAATTTTCACATTGTAAAAGTGTTTAAAGAGAATTCCACCCAAAGAAGTTCAAATTTCTCGTCTCAAAATTTAAAAAGGTACGAGGAGACGAACAGACTTGATAAGGTCGTAACGGTCGCGCCCGAAGCTGAGACAAGCGTCCTTGAGAGAGTTCATGTCGGTGTAAAGGCTTACAGTGTCATCGGAAGAGGAGGGCTTGGAGAGGTAGCCTTTGGCGTTCAAGCGGTCCACGAAGGACACCCATTCCGACCAGGGGTGGTCGACGGAGGGTAGGGTTTCGGCGGCGGCGGAAGAGGAGGAAGTGCGGCGGAGGAATTGCGGTGGCGTGAAGGGAATGGGTTTGAAGAAGATAAATGAAGAATTAACAGCTACTGGTGGTGCGGTTCGACGGGTACGGAAGATTGCGGATCCGATTCCGTACAGTGCAAACTTAGAAGCTGACATTGTTTTGTTTATCTTTCTCCTTTCTTTAAGGAGTGAGGTTTATCTCATGGAACACAGTAGCAGGGTTTTGAGGTAGGGGATAATAAATGATAAATTTGTTATATTATTTAATTGGATTTTGATTTTCTTAAAAATTTTATAAAAAGAAAAAAAAAAGTAGCAAATATACAAACTTATTATACCAAACCTTATAAATGAAAATCAAATCCATTAATAAAAGAGAAAAAAAAAACATATCTGAATATGACTGGATTGTAAAGTAAGTAAAAGACAAATTTCTCTTGTAAATATGTTTATGAAAATGAGAGAATTTGAAAAAAATTTAAATCCTTTCTCGCAGAGTATATAATCAATTTTGCTTTATTTCAATTTTGAAAAGAAGCATATATATATATATATATTTTGAAAAAATAAAATGAATGGTAATAAATTACATTATTTTTAATTGAATGTATAAAATTATTAATTATTTCAAGGAATTATAAATGCATAAATGATATTTCAATTTTTTCCAAATCATAATTGATTTTCTATTTGCTTATATTAATTTTAAATATTTCAAACTAATCTATTGTACTACTTCTTAATTGAATAAATAATTTGGATACACTTTTTATAACATATTTTGAAAATTAAAATATTCATAGACTAAATAAATATGTTTTATTTACATTTATGAAACATGATATAGAAATACGATATATATGTATAATTCTAAGAAATATAATAAATATATAATTATTATTGTATAAATATAAATTAAAATCAAATATTGTTAACCTAAAAAATTATAAAATATTATCATATTCAATTTATACATTAAATACTTTGTTAATAAATATTTATAAAATATTGGACACATGCTAAACACATATATCTAACTTAAATTGAAATATTATTACATAAAAAAATATTGGTTAAAAATGGTATATATATATATATATATATATATATATATATATATATATATATATATATATATATATATATATATATATAAAGTACAGATAAACCTAAAGATTAACAGTTGTAATTACTGAAAAAATGTGTAAATTAACTTTTTGGATCAAGTGAATTACCGAAAGCTAAAACCCTGTATGTGTGGATCTACGAAACCCACATAAATGATAAACCCTTTCAACTGAACAACCGAAGCCATCGTAAGACAGTGAGAGTCAGAGATCTGATTTGTTTCTGTTGCGAATCAATCAAATCTCCGACACGACGCTATGAGAAGGGTACCCTCCATTCTGTTCAGAACGCTCGCCACCCGACGCGCCACCTCCTATGTCGTCCACAACCGCCTTCTCCACGGCAGTGTCACCGCCGCCGCCCACGGCCACGACCACCGTCGCCGCTTCCCCTACCTTCTCGCTCCCTTCGCCGCCGCGTCTCTCGGCGTCGCCGGCGCCCTCCTCTCTCAGGAAGTCCTCGCCAAGGAGCGTCCGCCGCCCGAGGCTCTTCCACGCGACGTAGTTCTTTACCAATACGAGGCTTGCCCTTTCTGCAACAAAGTCAAAGGTTAAACCTAACCGCTACAAATCTAACCGTTGAATTGTATCATGTTAGGTTGATCGTCACGCTTAGGAATTTTAGATGAATTCAATATTCATTGATTTGTGAGGCTGTAACTTGAGTTGTATTTTTGGTAAGTGTAATATAGGTCGAGAGAGGAAGTTCATTGATGAAGAATACACTGGTCTTTAGATTGTATATTTTTTGTACATCTGAAAACCTTAATGTAAAGTCTCAATCTAATGGTATGGAATTCAATGTATCGGAGTTTTGACAATTGGTTAATAGGTCGTTTATGTTAAATTCCACGTCTAAATGCAAAGGCTACTTCTAGCTTGTTTGTTTCCATGTTTCAGATGTGTTTTTTCGCGTCGAAGACGTGATTTTAGAAGCTAATAGTTTTAGCGAACACATCTCAAACACGTGGAAGAATGTGGGTTGAGTGGTAGGAGCTTGTTCCTCGGATTTATTTGATAGATTCCTCTAGATTTGTGTCAGAATTTTGAACATAACCATGGAGACATAGAAATAGAAAGGGGATGGAAGGATGGAAAAATGACGCATTGACAGTCAGTTGAGACTTTTAAATGAGGCTGTATTCACCCTATTGATTTATCTCGCATATCGTGGGGTGCATGGACTAGTATGCTGTTCGTTTATTTTGCTGTAAATTTTTAGTTTATTTATTTTTCTGTTGCTTGCATTGCGATTTGGCAGTTTAAGTTCCCTGTTTTCTGCTACTGATATTTTTATTTGTTTTACCAGCATTTTTGGACTACTATGATATACCTTACAAAGTCGTGGAAGTCAACCCTCTCAGCAAGAAAGAAATCAAATGGTCTGAATATCAGAAAGTGCCAATATTGATGGTAGATGGCGAGCAGCTAACTGATTCATCAGGTTTCTACATTTTTCCTTGAAATTCGTTTGTAAAGTTTATCATGGACTTGTGCCTATTGAAGTACTGTAATTTTTGTTTTGTTTTGCAGCTATAATTGATAAGCTGGGACTTAAGATTCTGTCCAAGAAAATTCCAGATTCAACTTCTGAGGATGAAGAGACAAAATGGCGACAGTAGGGTTTTCTTTCTTTTGGCTTTGTTTTATTTTGTAATCAAGCACATGTCTAATAAATGTAAGAGAGTGAGGCGGCAGCAAAATTTCTTTGATAGTATGATTGAATTTCATTTTTCCAATTATAAGAAGCTATTTTCAGTTTCACTCTTTCATTTGTGAACCAATTTAAAACGAGAGATTGGTGGTGTGACCGGAAGAGAAACCTTTCTTTCTTCCTCAGTTTCTGCCTTTTGATTTTACTTTGCCCTTAGGTTTAAAGAAAATATATTTACTGATGATTATAACATTTGACTTATCTTTTACATGAAGAGAGTCCACATATAAATGCAATGTGCTATTGTGCTAGCAATACTTGATCATTTATCCCTATGTAAAACCAGTATAATTTAAGTTGGTCCTCCCTTTGTTTTTGGTATAGTTAACTCTTTGGCTTTCTTTATGTGCTAGACTTGATTTCAGTCCTCTTTTATTGCACATTTATGTCAGGAATCTTATGTTTCCTTACGGGGTTAGGTTTTAATCAATCTAATTTTTCAATTGATTGTTTTTTATTCTCTTGATTTGTATTGTCGGTTTAGTATTTCAATAAGTGTTACTATGGCAATAAATAACAGTTTGGCAATAAATATTTTTGTTGGCCACTCTTATTCTTTTTACTCTAGCTCTACACCTGATTGCAGTAAATACCAGCCAACTTGTGTTTGGGGGGCACTGATTTTTAGTGAGATGCTCACTATAGCATCCATTGTTTGTTCTCAAATTTGCACACCCAAATATTTTGTACAGTTTGGTTGGATTGCAAGATCCAATATGACAACTTGAGTTGCTGTCAGTAATATTTTCATGTTTGAGAAAAGTCAAACAATAAATTTGGGTGAAGTAATGGGGTCCACTTTAGCTTTAGCATGTATATCTAAAAGGCTAATTTGACTTTCTCTTCTGAAATAGGTGGGTTGATAACCATTTGGTGCATGTTCTGTCACCAAATATTTATCGAAATACCACTGAAGCACTTGAATCCTTTGAGTATATTACTAGCAACGGTAAGTTGATCCTGACCTTTGATTCACAAATATTTTCTCTTATTAGTTTTTACACTTATTTTAGCATGTGTTATGGTTTATGCTTCTTTCCACTAAGTTTTCTGTTGTATGGATTGCCCTTCTCATATAAGCATGGATTTTGAACAAAATCTGTATTGATGAAACCAAAAGACAAAATGGCACATTATAAAACTAATCATTATCCTCGTCCCCCTCTTCTAACCCAATATATTTCTGACATTTCCAAATTAACATTTAACAATCCTTCTTCTAATTTTTCCTCCTCGTCTTCTCCAGATTCTTCAACTAGAACCTTTTCTCTTAGTTGAAGGACTTTCTGAAAACAATAATTTCAAATTCTTCAACTAGAACCTTTTCTCTTAGTTGAAGGACTTTCTGAAAACAATAATTTCAATTCGCACCGTAAGAAACAGCAATAAATAGAAATATGTTTTGTAAAATGGAGAAATTAAACCCAGAGAACTTTAACAAAATACATAACCAAAAAGGAAAATAACTTTTGTAAAGTTAAGAAAGAGAGTAAAAAAAACTGATAACAGTAAATTTAAAAGCACCAAATTGAGAAGGAGCATTTGTAATAAAAGAGGAAAGGAGAGAAGAAAATATTAGAGAATGTAAAAAATAGCACCAAATAGAAAATGAACATTTGCAAAAAGAGAAAAGGAGAGAAAACTGAAATGGAGAACTGTAAAAAGGAACAAACTGTGATGAATGTCTGAAAGGAAGGTGCAAAAAAAGCAGAAATGGAATGAAGAAGAATAAAAAAGAAAGAGGAAGAAAAAAAGAAAAAAAAACTGTATTAATGGATCATCTGAAAATTTGCTGGAGTTCAGGTCGCCCTCAGGTCATTGGTGTTGTTCAGGTTTCTGGCACAGGTAACAATAAACTTCGTGAAGGAGAAAGCTGCACTAGGATTCTCTCAAGTTTAGTGTTGATGCGATTTCAAGGTTGATCATAGAATTAGGTCGTACTTTTATAGTGAAGAACCAATGGCAGTCCAGAGTATTTTTGTCTAAAGGTAAAGAGCCACCTCTTCAGTATGGTTTAATTCCAGAGCTTACATTTACTTAATCACTGCTTGACTCATCCGAAAATTGAAGGAGCCTCCTAGACAACTTTAGGAACAGAGACAAAGGATAAGGAAAAGATGAAAACATATTGAACAGGGGGGAAAGGTGATGTAACTTAGACAATTATAAATAGGATGGTGATGTATGCAGTGAATACTTTTGTAAATTGCAATTGGGAAGTTTGGAGATGAAAGCTGATACAGAGAAGGTGAAAAGGCTGGAGCAAGTGCCGAAACATTGGTCTCGGGGTGTGGTTATGATGCTGAAACTTTATATGGACGACTATGATAAGTTTTCCAAGGAAGAGCAACAGCTGAGGTTGGTAGGTAGAGGAAGAGAAAAACAACCACTGTCTTCTTGTAGGGGTGAAGTACGTAGAATCTTCAAGGAAGATATGTTCTGAAAAAAAGGTGCCAATTTAATGAAGGAGGGTAACACCTCTTTTTGTGCATTGAATATCCTATGTAGATAGTGTTGGAAATCTCACATTTAAAGTCAGATTATAATATATAAGTGAGTGCAAACCTTGTTTTACAAATCGATTTTATTAGATTGAATTAGACTTGAAGTCCATTTTCTAACAATGACCTTGGCTTTCCTAGAGAAAGATAATGAACAAAACCAAAAGCTGGAAGTTTATGTGTAAAGTGGACTTGTCTTGTAACAAAATGATATTAGGAATCTAAATATTTAGCTGAGGATGACACTTTTGATTAAATAACCAATTGTAAGAATTGTATTTGCCCAAAGCCAAAAGTGCTGAAATTTTATTTGTGAAGTAGACTCGTTAGGAAACAAACTGAAATGAGGAATGTAAATATTTAACACGGGATGACACTCTTTTGTAGTGGGACACCATCTTTTTGATTTGTTGCAGAAGATACTTAAGAGGATATCACCTGGGCTTCACTCTTGACTTGTACAAAAATGTATATGCATTGTCACTAAAGTAAACTTTCAAGGTTTACTTTGTCACTAATGTAATGCTGTGATACTGAAATGTGTATGCATGCATGTCCACACACTAACACATAAGCTTTCTCCCATTTTGACCTGTACAACAGTTCACACATCCAGAATCATCATTTTTTTTAAAACACAACATTTTCCTAGTCTGTTGTGTCTTTACTTAATCTATACTAGTGTACATTTTCTTTTGGTGGGCAAAATTAACTCTTGATGGTTTTCTTTTATCTCTTTCTTTTCCCTAATGTAAGTGCAAAGAACACATACAAGGACTTATTTTTTCTTCAAAGCTCTCTCCTCGCGTACCGTGCTTTATCTACCTTCAGCCCATGCATATCATGTTTACAAACGCTTAATTTACTTTATTTAAACTTTTTTTCGTTAGCCCTGATCTACTAAACTTGAAAATTAATGTGTTGTGATATTTTGTTTATATTGTTGCTTTTAGGCAATTTCAGCTACATAGAAAAAATTTCGGTGAAGTTTGCTGGAGCTGCAGCTATGTATTTTGTGTCTAAGAATCTGAAGAAGAAATACAACATTACTGATGAACGTGCTGCTCTTTATGAGGCAGCAGAAACATGGGTAGAAGCTCTGAATGGCCGGGAATTCCTTGGTATGTACTCTTCTATTGTGTTAAGGATATTATAATATCAATGCTTAAACATCCATTCATTGAATGATACATCATTATTTTTCTATCTTTTCAGGAGGGTCTAAACCTAACTTAGCCGACCTGGCGGTCTTTGGGGTTTTGAGACCCATACGCTATTTGACGTCTGGCAAGGATATGGTGGAGCACACTCGTATTGGTGAGTGGTATGCAAGAATGGAGAGTGCTGTTGGAGAACCTTCCAAGATTAAACCCTAAATTGAGTACTTTTATTGACATTTTTTTGTCTTCTATTACGGCTTTTGCCTCCATTGGTTGGAAGGGAAAAACATTTGGGTTTATGTGAGAGAACATATTTGGCTCTTTAGAACAATACTACTTACTTTGTAGTATTAGTGTTATATATAGGCAAGGTTTTTTGCTGAAATTGATTCTTTAGAAAAATTATTCTTCTGTTATAGGCTGCTGTTATTGTAAAGATTAAAGAAATCTTTCAGTTGTATGAAAGAATAAGGCAACATCTGTCATGCCAGTGATATTTAAACTTTGGTTTTGATTAATTTGAAAGAGTTGAATATGGAGTTTGATAGGATCACACTGACCAATCATGTAATGAGTTGAGAAAAACTGAAACCATTTAAATAGATGCCTATATCTTAAAGAGGTGAAGTATTGTTAGAGAAGGCAAATTTTAAATTTGACAAAAATATAATAGTAATTATCAAAAGCTTTGATCTCTGCTTCTGAGTTTTATTAGCGTGATTGCAACATTTTAGATTATATTATATATGTTATATTTTTTATTTAAAAAAAAAAAAAAAAGTGATTGTTCAAATGGTTTTGTTTGTCTTAAATGAAGTTGACATAATTTAAAAATCTTTTGAAGGTGACATTTCAATCTTTTCTTATTTTAAAGAAATACCTCATAAAATTTCAGTATTTTACAAATTTTACGATTTGTAGTGACTATTTTAATTACTTCCTTAAAATAGAGTATATAACATTTTAAATAAAACCATCAAACACATGGTATGAGTCTTCCATAAATAGCAATTATGAAAATTGTTTTCAAGTGGTATATTTTATCTTAATCTTATGTAGAGCACACAGTTTTTAAAATATTTTAATTTTTAATTTCAAATTTATTTTGATTTACCAATTACCTCCGAATTTTCTTCTTCAAAGTCCCCTCCTTTCGATTTTATTTGTACAACTGTTTAAAATTATTTCTCTCTCAATTTATCATTTTCATATTTATTCTAAGTTTAAATTTACTGAATTTAGAAAGCAATCGTGATAATAAAAAGTAACAGTGTAATTTACTTTTTCATAAACAAACATAATTTGCCAGCTCAAATCTATTATCTATTTAATGAGAATGTTAAGTATTGTGTATTACAAACATTTATTCATTATAGGGTAAATTATATTACATTTTTGCAAAATTGGAAATTTTTTTAATACATTTCTAAACAAAATTTCTATCATTTTCATCTCAAAAATTTAAATACAATTTTTAAGATTCCTAAAATGTAAGTACATTTTAGATTTTTAACATTAGCGACAAGTGCGTAAATTATTATTGCCTTTGACATATTTTCAATTTTATATTTAGTCAAAATTATTTTTATTCATTAAAATATCATACACTTCAATTTTTTATTTACTGTCATTACTAATAATATATTAAAAGTGTAATTAAATTTGAAAGAAGAAAATATAAAACTATTATTTTCAAAAAAACATATTTAACATATTTGAAAATTTACATAATACACATCTAATCTTTTACTATATAAAAATCTAGTCACAATTAGAAATGAAATTACCAAAATAAAATAAAATAAATGTCGAATGAAATGTGATATCCATCATATTCAACTGTTGGAAAGTCAAAGAAAAACCAAAGCAAAGCACATGTCACATCTCATCCCCACACAAAAAAACAAACACACAAACACAACAAAGACAATTCAAAGATCACAACTTCTCCTTCCCCTCTTTCTAAGCTTTCTCTCTCTCTCCTTCAAAAACCAACATTCCATCTTTGGTGGGTCCCACTTCCACGTTCCTTTTCTAATTTCATTTTTTCAATTACCAACAAAATAACCCCTTAATTAATTTTAAAATAAACAACTCCTTTATTCATCAATTTGGACTTTTTTGTTATTTTCCAGAAGAAACTGTTATCTTCTTATGACTATAAATTGTAAATAAAATAAAAGAAATGAAGGAATTGGATTCAATACCAAAGACTCTGATGGAAGATCTGCTTGGCCTTTTGAGGGTTCGCGTGAAGCGCGGTGTCAACCTAGCCGTTCGTGATGTCCGAAGCAGTGACCCTTATGTTGTCATCAAGATGTTCAATCAGGTTTTCTCTTCATTTTTCCTATTTTCATTTTAAAAATTCAATCTTTTTTGGTTCTACGCTACCCCATGTTGTTAATTTTGGAGATTTCTCTCCCTTCTTTTTAATCTTTCTTGACATCTACTTTTTATTTCTAGGTTTTAAGTGGGCCATGTTTTAATTGATGTTTGACTTGGATGATGATCATAACATGGGGGTGTATGTGTCTGTGTGTGTATGTGTTGTGTTGTTGCCATCATTAGTTGTTAATGCTACTGTTTGAAATTGAAGCATTTTAATTGCAATTTCTGTGTTGTGGTTGATCTTGTTTAAATTAAGACATCTTTTTTCTGGTTTGCAGAAACTAAAGACTCGTGTCATTAAAAAGGATGTGAATCCTGAGTGGAATGAAGACCTTACGCTTTCTATTATAGATCCGAATCACCTTGTTAAACTGGTGAGTGGCTGAATTTGTGCATTCTTTTTTCTAGTTTGTAAAATTCAGTTCAGTTGAAAGATGGTGATGCTGATTTTTCTGGTTTAGTCTGGTGTTGATGGGATATGTTGTTAATATTAGATGTTAATCATGTTTTTCTTGCCTCTTCATTGGGGAAAAACAAGTTATTTTCATGAATTGTATATGGAACTTCATGAATTGCTCTATTCTGATGTAATTATTGTCCTAAGAATTTTTTTTCGAAGTGTTTGCAAACTTCATTTTAGGTTTTGGCTAAGAGTGTGTTTGAAGTGATGCTTGGAACTTCAATTTCAGAGCAAGTTTGTCTGAAAACTTAGGCTATGTTTGGTTTCAGTTGGGAGTCCTCCAGATATGTTCAAAACGTAAACTGAAAAACTCTGTTGTTTGGTATTGAGTTCAATTCGATTGTAAACTGAGTTTTTCCTTGAAACTCAATTTGAAATGGAAGTAAAGGAAGGGTTTTGCAAATAAAGTTCATTGACACCTGAGTTTTCAAACTTTAATTCGACAATGTACTTAGTAAGAAATCTATGTTTGGATTAAGGTTTCCAAAATTAACTTTGAATAACTTTAATTTTTGTAAATTGAGTTTGTAAAAGCATTTTAAAAATACATTTGATTTTGTAAGCCTAGAAGTAAATTCATTTTAAAAGTTATAGAAGAAGTTCAGTTTAAATGTAAGTGTACTAACGGGCTTTTAATAGAAACCAAACCAAACATAGGCTGAACTCTTATTGCCAAACATGCTTTTGGTAGCAAACTCAATTCTACCTTAACTAACTAAAACAAAAGCTTTTCACTTAAAATCTTGTTTGTCATACTCAGACATGTGTCCTTTTTTCTCAAATATATAATGGTATTTGATCATCTTGCACGCTTTCTTCCTGAATAAAATTGCACAATTCAAATCAGCAAATCAAATGTATTGTTGGTGTTCTCAAAGGTAGTCAATAGATTAGACGATTTGTGACTTGTATTATCCTTTAGTTGCACAGAACAAATGTTAGAACGTTCAGAGAGCGTGTGTGAATTCAAATTCAAGTATAAAAGTCACTTATCATCAAAATTCAGCACATAGACAATCATTATTTGTATCATTGACTTGAGTTAAAGCTCTGATAATGTGAATATGGCAAACACAAGTTAAAAGAGTGATTTTTGTCTCAAATACACTCTAAGAAAGCTAAGATTAGATTTTCTAAACGCGAGTAAAAATGTAATCATCAGGGTCTGACAAATCAATTAGACTACTCATTAGTTGATGATCCTTTCTGGTTGCAGACTGTGTTTGATCATGACACCTTCAGCAAAGATGACAGAATGGGAGATGCAGAATTTGAGATCTTTCCCTTTATGGAAGCCTTGAAGAGCAACTTAAGTGGCATTCCAAGTGGTACTGTAATCAAAAGAATACAACCAAGCAAGGAGAACTTCCTGGCTGATGAGAGCTGCATCACTTATGTGAATGGCAAGGTTGTGCAAGATATGATCCTTAGATTGCAAAATGTGGAGTGTGGTGAAGTGGAACTTCAGTTGCAGTGGATTGATCTTCCTGCTGCTAAGGGTGTATGATCTTATTATGAACTTCATGCATATAAGATTGCCTTTTTCTGCCTTGTAATACTTAACTTGAGGTCAGGTTTTTCTAAGAATTGTTGAGGAACAAACTGAACTTGTATTTATAATCCGGTTTTTCTGATGCTTTAGTACAGTTTAACATTTTACTTTTCATGTGTAACCTGTTCATTCATTTGGTCTCATTTGCTACATGAAATCTGCATTCATAAGATGCTAACAAAATTAATGTCTGCATAATCTCACTTTATATCAACAGTGATTGCATAATCTTTGTTATTGTTGAAAATTTCATATCAATCAGAGATAAGAGATAAGGCTAGTTTACAATATATAAGTGAGTGTAAACTTCATCTTACAAGTCAGTTTTGTAAGCTTGAGTTAGGTTTAAAGTCTACTTAGTAAGAGTTATGATTGAATTGTATTATATATTATATATTTGTTTCATTTGGAATTGTTTGTAAGTGGTTTAAAGTATTCTCCCTACGTAGAAATTAGAGGTACTTTTTACTTTCATGGTGAATTTTTGAAGAACAGTTGTATGCATCTTGATCTTGATGCAGGTTTTAATTATTTGTTTCATGTTATATTTTATTTGTAAATAGGAAGAAAGATAAAAATAATGTACTGTATAAAGCAATATCATGAGGAAAAACCATTTATATATTCAAAGAGGATACACAAATGCTTTCATTTTCATTGAGTGAAACTTTTATCTAAATTCTGGAGTTGAACCTTACATTACACTAGTGTTCCATTTATAAATAATTATTCATAGTAAGTTTTTGGGATTTTAAATAACTATGTAAGAGCCATATTTTCACCATGATTTTTTTATTCATTTACCATGCAAAATCTTTAACCTAAACAATGCAGAAAAGTTAAACTCATCTTCTAATTTGAGATTCTTACAAGTTCAGCAATCTCTGCTACTTAAAAAGGAGTTGAGGTTCAATTATTATGTAAGAATTTATAGGACAAAAAAACCATGTGAGAAATCTTCTGTTTCCATGTCTGTATCCTTTCCAGAAACATTCAAGAAACTTTCAAACAGTTAGCGGCTGAAGATATATATATATATATATATATATATGTATACCAAAAATATCATTATAATATATAATATTTTAAAATAGCCACTTAGATCATAACGAGAATAATAAAGTTAACTAAATACGTTGATAGCATCCATAAAAAATTCACACGTATCAAATCTAAATTCATTTTAAGACGAGCAAAAGATAATTTCACAATTTTTCAATTGAAAAATAATTTTAATTTATTGTACTATTTAAATTACTTACATTCTTTGACATGTTTTTTCTTCACTTTTCAATTTTTTTTCCTTTTTTTTACTCCTCAAATTCATTTTCTAACTTATGTCTCCTTGTTAATATATAAGTTGTTACAAATAGAGAAAGAAAATAATGTTTACCACTGAAGAAAAATATTAAAAGCTTTTAAATATAAAGTGAAACATAGGATTTATTTCAAAGGTAAGATAACTATTAAGATAAAATAACCTAATTCATTAAAAAGAAGTATCGAATAATCTTTTAAGTAGATAGATACTAGAAAACCTCCTACAAGAAAGATGTTGTTTTAGATTTTGTGGTGCAAAGTAAAGAAAAAGATACATAAATGAGGTTCTACATTTTTCTTAGTCAACGATAAAATGTTTAATATATGGATTAAAATTAAAGTAAAAGTGCAATAAATCAAGTAATCATGCTTATGATGATAAAGCAAAAGTTTTGGATTAACCCAAGATATGAGGTAATTTTAAACTTTCTTGTTTTGTCTTTTTCTTTTCTTTTCTGCATTTCTATCTCCCCTTTCTTTCTTATGTTTTTTTCTATCTTTGTAAACCACTTTTTGTAAGCTTTCTGAGGTTAAAAAAACTAGTTCTTATCAACAAATTTCCGTAGATAATTTAGTATATTTTAATGAATTTTTTAATTATTTTCCATCACTATTAAAAAAATTTATATTTTCTCTTTGACATTTTTTTTAGAAAATATTTATAAATTTTGTTATGAAAAAAAATTTACAGAAAATTGTTACAATTTTTTTGCAAAATATTTTATATAAATACTTGTGAATTTTATAATTTTATAGAAAATAATTACTCATGAAAGAATTATCTGGGATGATTAAAATTCTTAGAAAAAATATCAGAAAAAATTCATTTCTTGCCAATTTTTTTAATAAATTTATAAAAAAATTCATAAAATATACAAGAACTTTTAGTAGTGAATGAACTTTATAATTAAAATTAAATTGCAAATTTCTATGCAATCAAAAATTACTAATTTTAATTAAGTTGTTTTTTTCTAAAAATTATTAAAATCTTTTTGTTTTCTAAAAATTTCATAATTTATTTAATAATTTACACTTATTTTCTCAAAACAAGTCTTGAAATACTTTTTCCATTAGTTTTTGGCCAATAAAAAAATACTGTTTATGGTAAATTCTTGTTTATATACCATTTCCATTTTCTCTGTATTTGATTTCTTCATATTCATTTTTTTTTTTATGTAAAAGGTTAAATAAAATATCAGTTGTGAAAAGTGGTTTACAGAATATATAAAGTAAAATCAACATTGAACAATGTGTTTGAAAATCCTTTGTGAATCCACATAGATATGCTTAATGTGATTTTAAAGCTTTGGTAATATGAAAGAAGCAATTACGTGCACAATTTCATCTTTGCTTCTTTTACCAAAAACTTTGTTTCCTTCTTCACAACACATTCATTTTAATTCACTTCAAAATATTTCTCACATTTATAATATATTTATACTGTTTCATTCATTTTTATTTTTTAAATTAAATAATTTTTTATTTATTTAGAAATGATAAGAGAAACATGATGTGTTGAAGTGAATGATGGAAGAAGAAGAGAGAACAGAGAATGAAAGTGAAAAGAGAAACACTGATTGACATGTGAGTCAGTAACAATTCTTTCATATTCAAAACAAACAAACCAACAAACAACACTGCAACACCCTTTTCTGTTTCCTAAGACCTTCAAAATTAAATACACACTAATTAATTAATAAAATATTTGTTCCCAAAGATCATTGTTTAAATCAAATTACAATTTCAAAAAAAATGTAATTGACTAATACAAAATGTTTAGATTAACGACATTCCCATATCCTTTTGGAACTTGTGATGCATGTGAAAAAAATAAGTAAAAATTGTGAGAAAAAATGAGTTTTGAGTTTAGTAAGACAAGGTATTTATTTATATTATAATTTGACAATACTTTTAAATTATTTATGACATTCAAGAACATCGAATGTAAAAATAGTGGAAGAATATGGTAGAATACGATAGATAAGTTTTAATAAATTTTAGGATTAAATATGTTTTTTATTCTTCAAGTTTATGTGAAATTTAGAATTAGTTCCTTTTTAAAAATTTTGACTAATTTAGTCATTCATCTTTAAAAATACATGAATTTAGTTATTTTAACTAAATTTTATTAAGTTTATTTGACGTTTCAAGCGCATTTCATGATAATGTTTAAATTGTTTACATCGTTTGACACATTTTCGCTTAATGTTAAATCAAATATTATCATAAAATGCGTTTAAAATGTCAAATAAACTTAACAAAATTTGGTAAGAAAAACTAAATTCGTGCATTTTTAAAGATAAAGAACTAAATTGGTATTAAATTTTGAAGAGAGACTAATTCCAAAATTCAGTGAAACTTGAGAAATCAAAAACATATTTAACCCTAAATTTTAATATCATATAAAAATAAATAAATTTAAATTTAACTTAATTTTACAAAATTAATTTATAAAGGTATACTCGTTTATATATTATAATTTTGTGTTATTTTGGATCTATGAAACACCTTTTTCACACTAAAAATTAAACATTTTGAACTTAAGACTATAAAGAATCTCATAACAAATGATACAAGGTTCAAAATTCAGGATATGAATGTACATTAAATTTAACCTCGCAAAACCAAATTAATAAATAAAACTTACTTATACCTATATAATATAATTTAATGATATAATAAATAAAAAATGATTCTAAATTTGAAACATGGAATACAACAAGAATTTTGAGATTCCAATGTGTGAGCAGATACATAATAAAGCCACATGCTCTGAACCACTGAATTCTATTATTATTAAAAACACTTCCCTAACCTCTTTTAGAGTTAAGATTAGTATTTTTAATGTTGTTACTATTAACAACTCTGTTATTCGAAATAAATAAATAAATAAAGTTAACTCCACTAGTTAAGAAGTACGTTTGACTTATTATAAACAAAGATTGTCCCAATAAATACAAACATTTATTTTATCATTTGTTTGGATTAAACGATGAGATATTGGACAGTGAAAAAAATAACAAAAAGATAAAATAAATTGTTTGAATTCAGTGAAAAAATATAGGAATAAAAATTTAAATAAAAATTTTATTATTTACACAGTGTGTCATATATATTAAGTGATCTTTTATTACACTGAAATTTTGTTATACTAAAGAGAGTTTAATTAAATAGAATTAGACAGTTTATATGTAGTTTGTTGAAGATCTACTCTCGATCAAAGATAAAATCATTTATAATATATAAGTGGGTGTAAGTTTTATTCTATAAGATTCTAAAAAATGGTGTTTTAAGAATGATAATGGTTTAATTTATTTTAATATTAAAATATTTTTGTAGAAATATAATTGTTGTAAATGATTTTCATTATTTTTAAATCATTATCACCGCCATATTTTCTAAGGTCTTGCATATTTTACAAAATGACGTTTTAAGAGTGATAATAGTTTAATTTATTTTAATATTAGAATGTTTTAGTATAAATAGAATTGTTATAAACGATTTTCATTATTTTTAAATCACTATCACTTTAAAAACGTTATTTTTTAGGGTCTTACATATTTTATATGTTGATTTTGTGATGTTAAATTAGGTTTATAGTCTACTTCTTAATATGATATTAGAACCATTCCAAAGTTTACCTTAATGAAATTTATTTTTTATCAAGTTTATTGTATCACTCATTATTAGACTGCTATCGAATTATTTATTAATATTTAATCTTTAGCTCGACATGTATATATCTCTTGACATGATGGGTAGAGATCTCATACATACTTCAAAATATATGAATTTAAGTTATATAAAATATGTGCAAATCTCATATTACAAATCAATTTTATAAAATTAATTTATTATTTGGTACACTTCTTGAAAATAATTGTAAATAAGATGAAGTTATTTTTATTTACTATTAGTAGAATACTCTTATTTAATTTTCATCTCCTTTCGTTACTAGTAGGCAATATATATTAAGATCGTTAGGATAAAAAGGAAAAAAAAAATTAAAGAAAGTATAATGCTTTTTAAATTATTATTATTATTTTAATTAAACAAGTTTTTTCATCTAAACATAAATTTATTTACCACACAAGTTAGTCCCAATTTCATGTGTTTTTAGAAGATGAAAAGAGAAAAGTTTATATTTTTATTATTCTGTTATCTTTTAATTTTGTATATCATATAAGAGTTATTGTTCAGCATAATAATAAATGGGTCAAAAGTCTAAGGAGACTTAGACCCTAATATGCACCAAACAATGAAAATTACGAAAGCTAATTATTATTTTTTTAATAGTAATATAATTAGTTTCTTTTAGTTAATGCTACCTCTTTTTGTTTCAACAATTGTGAGAAACAGTGTAACATTTACCTGATTTTTTGGTAATATTTTCCTTTTACAACCAATTATGCATTTTATTATGAATTTATGATAATTTCTGTTATCGTTTATTGCCATTTTCGGCCTCACACACTTTCAAATCTACTTTCCTACAATTTCAAGTTATACACTCCTCATTAGTCTATAGAATGGACCTAAATAATTATTATTTTAACTAATATTAGTTATGCCAAATAAACACACTTGTAATCCAATACTTCAAATAACCCTAATTTGACACTTTCTCCATTTCAAAAATTTTGCACACGGAATTAAGATATTTAATTCATACAAAGTTAGAATAAATTTCCATATTTGTTGTTTTACAAATGTTTACACTATTTTTACCTCTAATGAAATTTTCGCTGAAAATATTAATGTTTTGAGTGTAAGTAAAAAATTAAAGTGTATGTGATATTTATCTATAAAAATCTAGATGATAACAAAGTAAAATAAGATAGGTGCGAATTTAATTATATTTATTGATGCTCTATGAAAAATATAAAATTTGTATTTTATTTTCATTTTCATTTTCATTGAACAACAAGTATACTTGTATTGATACCTATATATATACTAAAATATTTATTAAATATTATCTTCACAAAAACATTATAACAAAAATTGATATCATTAAAATTTTAACATAAAAATTACAAACTTTTTTTTTCTTTTTGATAACAGATAAACTAAAAAGAAACTATAATAACATATATTTCAAAATAATTTATCAAATAAACTACAAATATTTTAATAATTTAAAATAGATATAAATATAAAACAAATATGTATATCATTATTTTCTTTTATCCCGTTTAAAAAATTAAACAATACTCTTATCATACTTATTTATAGACAACCCAAATATTCTTTGTCAGTATATAAATTCGGATAATATTTATATCTAGAAAAATATTTATTATCATAGTTAATAGTCAACATTAATTTAAAAAAGTGTACAACAATATATTAAAATTCCAAAAAATAAAAAAGTTTCGAAAGTTGAAAAACACATCCTCAAGATTTATTGCATGCTAACTTGTAGCATATTAAACATATATTTTTTATGATTTATATCATTTTACATGATTCTTCTTAACTTCACTTTCCATTTTTCGTTTATTTTTAATTCCTTACTATTCTGGCAATAACCTTCATCAATATAAAACTTTTAACTTGCTTCCATGACTATTCATTAATCACAGTTTCATTTGACAAGAACCATCATGTGTAACCTAAGACACTTTGATAAAAATTTTAATTCAAATTTTATAGATTCAACTTTTTTTTTTGTGTGTAAAATTGAGGTGAATTGAAGTTATTATTTATTATTTATTTAATTATTTACTGTGATGATTGTTTGGGGAAAGGGCATGAAACACAATGATGGTAACTCTGCAAATGCTGCTTGAGACCAATATTCTCTCCCAAACACTTTCCGTACTTAACAAAACATTATCATTTCACAAATGCCTCACTTCTTTCATTACATTAGTATCTTCAAAAAATAAAACCTTTGTCACTGTCTTCAAACTACAAGCTCCAATTTTTTCAGCACACTGGCTAGCCATTTATAATTTGTAAGTTTATCTTTTTTTAAAAGGTCTAAATTTTTTCGGTCAAATTTGTTAAAGATTTTATATCAATTAGAAACTAGCAAATTTATAATAGATGTAAATATTTTTACAAGATTTGTAAAGACTAATTTTATTTTGGTTCTTTAACTTTAATAAAAAATTTAATTAAATCCTTAATTTTTATTTTTTAATTTAATTTTTTAATTTTTTAAAATAATCTGATTAAGTATTTTTTTATCATATTATTTATACATTAAATTATTTTATCTAAAAAATAAAATTAATTTGAATATTTAAATTTTTTAAATTAAATAATTTAATATATAAATATTAACGGAAATGTGCCAATATAATATAAATGATTTAACTTTGATAATTTTAAAGATTAGAGGATTAGATTAAATTAAATAAAACTTAGAGATTTAGTTAAATGTTTTATAAAAGTTAATAACTAAAATAAAATTTTAATTGTTTTAAAATTGAATTAAATTTTGTTAGGAATACAAGTATGATTCTAAGTCCCACATTGGATATGGATGATATAAGAATAAAAAACTATAAATTCGTTATTTTTAAATTTTAAATTAAAAATAATGTCAATGTTTTATGTGGTTGAACTCGGATCTCATTGGTGTTATATCTCTCCAATAAAATTCCTCTATAAACTTAACAAATTTAAATTTTACTTTCTAGATTCGTCCAAAACTCATTATAATAATATATGTTCGACTATTCATGAACATTGGAATACTTGTTTTTTCTTCTGTAGTATTTACCAAACTCTGTCGAGGAGAGACTGGTTTAGACAGTTTTTTTATCAGAACACTGAAAAACTACAAATAAAAAAAGTTGAAAATTGTAAAAAGCTTTCGACAATATCATTGGTTAATTCATGGAAAGTAACTCATGTCATTGGTTTGAGAGATTGAAGGGATTAACCAAAGGATAAGATCGTGGTAACTATTGCGTCACGAAGGAGTTGATAGCAGAGGTAACAATGAAAAATTTTCTGATTTCAAGGTTCTGCAATTTTCAGATTCTTCATATTTTACCATTTGATTACAAACACAAGCCACGCAATGCAGCATTACAAGAAATGTTTTGTACCCTTTCTTATAAATTTATTACCACAATTCGGTTAAGTGTTGACAGCTTTATTGGTTCAAGTAAACAACTCCCAATGGAAGAAGTGTGAACCTTTTCTTTAACTTTGTACCATACTTAAATTTTAAATATTTTTTCATTCACCACTTTTTTCAATAATGCTACATGTGCATATTTTTATACATATTAATCCTTCTCTATAATAAAAAAAGGATTTTTTTGGAAAAATTTGCATTTTCTTAATTAAGAAGATGTGGGTCTTCACCCACTTTATTTTCCATACATTAAAATTGAAGTAGATTATTTCTTTTGTATCCATGAACATGAAACACAGTTAAAAAAAATAGTTATATATTTTATGTTTTATATTAAAAAATTTTCATCAACTAGAGAACGATAAAGTTGATTTAAAGTATATAATAATTGTACATCTCTTATAAGTCGATTTTTGAAGATCAAATTAGACTTAAAATTTATTTTTTAACATGGTATCAGAATCATGATGTAGAATTCATCCTAATCAAATCTGATGTTTGTTGGATTTATTGTTCTATCCGTTCAATCTTTCGAGAGAAGATCTTTGAAGAGATACATCAATAAAACATGAGTTGAATCCATAGGTATTAATACCACCTCTCACCCAAAATCAATGTGGATTTAGACCCAGACTTAGATTCCCAATAATATTTCTCTAAAGAGTATGCTCTGATATGACTGTTGGGTCTTTCAATCACTAGAAAAATACAACATTAATGAGACATAAGCTCAACCCACATATAAAATATTGATACTACTCTAACTCAAAACCTTAAGACAAAAAGTTTATGAGTCTTAAAGCTTATATGATATTCAACTTTCTTATTTTTACTCAATGTAAAATTTAGACCTACACTTAAATTCTCTAACGATTGTGATCGGAACAAATGTATACAAGTTTGATTCTTATATTAAACAAGTTAATTTGATATTATTTAATTTGAAAAAGAAGGTAGGATTGAAGAGTGGTTTATTGATACTATCCACCTAACAAAATGAACCCGAAGCTCTTGGAAATGGAAACCTAATTAGATATATTTAGGAAAAGGACAAGATGTGTCCACGTGATGTTTTAAACTCTCTTCATCTCTTCTATTTGTCCTCTGTTTTCTGTTCCCTTCACTCTTCTCAACTCATCAATGGCCTTATCTTTCTTTCTTTCCTTCATCCACCACTTTCCCATCTCACTCTTTTTCTGAAATGCTTCTCTAACCACTGATTTGATTCTCAAAATATATAATTTTAACTTAATTATGATACAAAATAATACTTATTTATGTACGTACCGACTTAAATAAATTGTCATCTTTTATTTTTAAGACTCACTTTAGTTATTTTAAACAATAATTGCATATTCCAATTAAGATTAGGAACACTTTAGTTTGAAGCTTTTTAGTGAGTCCATATTTTTTATTAGTTTTTTGTGTTGTTCTCTGCTGAGTATTAAAAATACGCTATATTAACATTTTAAATATTTTTTAATATATTTTAAAACGTCAAAATTAATGATAATTAATGTATTATGAGAATACACTAGAAAAATAACACCAAAAAATGAAACAAAAAATCCAAATTCCTTTTTAGTACATTGTCACATAACATCGTGAATAGCATGTGAATAAAGGTAATTTAAAAGAAGTTTAAATAAGTTATAAGCTCCTATAATAATAAATTTAGGAATTTACATGATTCTTTATCAAGTTTTTATTCTCCTCAAATGTTTTATATTTTTAATTGAGTATACATGTTTTTTTTTTTCATCAATAAGATGACGTGACTTTCAACATTTTACATATTGTCTATAAAATAATATTGTCATCAATATGAAAAATGAATATTTTTTATTAATTTAATCAAAAAATAAGTTAGAAAATGAGATGATTATAATTCATAAAGTTGTTAACAAAAATAATAAACATTCTTAATTTTAAAATAACCATAATATTATTTTATATTTATAACACAATCTCAAATCACACATGATAAAAATAAGATAATGTATATTAAAAAAAAAATCAAATATCAGTATCATAATTGAAAAATACAAAAATTTACAATACTCAATGAGTTAAGCAGACTGATCAGTTAAAAAATACTTAAATTTATCATAATTTTAAGTTTAATTAAACTTAAAAAAAAGAGTAATTATTTGAATGAAATCAACATGTCAACATGCTTATTAAATATTGATTATAAAAAGCACTAAAAGTTTTGGAAATATCGGTTTATAAACAATCAATTTCAAAATTCCAAAACATTTGTTTGACAAAAAATAAAAATAAATGGTGGAAAAAAAATCTTACAAAGGGAGTACGTGAATTACAGTGCATGGTTAGACTTCTAATTTGAATTTTTATAAGAAAATTTAGACTATCGACAAATAAATAACCAATTCATGTAATTAAAAGTTCCTTTTTATATAATATTTATTTCGAAAATTACAAGTACTTTCTATTTTGAGTGCGAATACATTTTTTTTTTGTGGTACATGCTGACTTTTTTTGGTTACAGTGCAAATACATTAATTTCATATGAACACTTTCGTTTCCGTATTCTATAAAAATGAGTACTTCTTTTACCATGCGCGTGAAGGGGACAGCAATTTTGCTTTCACCATTTTCATCCTTTTCTTCAACCAAAACATCGATTGCAAAATACTATAATTATCAATCACTTAACATTAAATTCTGTAAAAAAAAAAAAGAAAAAAAAAACAGGGTTCATGAAGATTCCTAATTTGCTTAACGTTATTCTCATTAATTCGACCCAAATCCCCATTAAAAAAAAATCCACTATTTTATATTTAACTTTTCATGACTTGTCTGCTCAAAGTAACTTTTATGGCTTATAAGAATGGTGAAATTGTATTCTTTTTCTGTAAAAAGAAACAAGAAACAATAATCACTTTCAATTCATCCGTTAACCAGCTTTTTTGGGAACTCATATAAACTTTATTCTGCCTCATATGTGATTGAATTTTGATCCATTTTGCAGTTTTTCTTTTTTTCCTCTTGAACCGAGTAATAATAACATGAAAAGAAAAATGAAAAACAAGTTTAAGTTTCTATTTTGTTAAAATGAAAAAATTGAACATAAAAATGAAGATCAAGATAATAATTTATTGTCTTCAAGCTTTAAAGTAAAATTATTATGTGATTAAATTTATGTTTAATTAATATCACATTTCTTCACTAAATATTTGTGAGTCGGTAACAAAATAGTAACAATTAATATCTATCGATAAAAAAATAATATAAAAATGATTTAATTAGTGGGATGATACTTATTTTCGTTCAGATGTGTTAGTTTGGTACTTGTTTTTTAAAAAGATGTCAATTGAATCTCAACTTTTGAAAAAAATTAGGTATTTTCCAACAAAAAGTTATTAATACCGTTAACAGTATTGATATTTAAAATGACTTACAAAACTAAGTATTGATATTTATATTAAAATTTAGTGGTTAAAGTCATGAATTAAGTTAACGACTTTAGTAATTTTTGTCTGAAAAGACCTGATTAAGACACTTTTTTCAAAAATTTGAACTAAATTAACACATTTCTAAAAATAAATACTAAACTAACACATTTAAACGAAAATTGGTACCATCGGACTAATTAAACCTGCACAAATCCTGCCGTTTTGAAAGAAAACAATTATTTATTGAGTGAGAGGTAGAAGAAAAACAGAGAAAAGGAAATAAAGAGGAGATTTGATTCTTTGAAGAGACAGAGATATTGAGGTAGACATAATTATTGAACAGTGATATTGTGGTGAGAATGGTTTGCAGGAGGAGAAGTAGAAATATGATTAAAGAAGAGAAAAGGAAAAAAAATTGTGCATTTTGTTTTGTATTTTGAAAGGGTTGATAAAAGAAAAGGTGGATCCAGAGAGAAAGAGTCCCTTTACAAAGCTTAAAGCAGTCCTGAAAACAAGTACTTGGAGACATCCCCACCTCAACCCAAAATGCTTTTCCTAAGCTTTTAGTGACAATTTTAGGACCCATAGAATAGAAGGTAGGGAGAGCCACACCCCCACACAACTTTCCAAACCCATCAAATACCCTCAACTCTTCTCCAAAACCAAATCCAAACCAAACCAAAACAAAAAGCAAAACAACAAAAGAAAAGAAAAGAAAGAAAAGAAATATAAGAAATAAAAAGGCAACAACAATACTGCAACAAGTGTGTGCTTTGGGGACTGCAAGTGCAACCTTGCTTGCAGCTCTCAAAGCTGAAAAAATATTTGCTGTATTCTGCTGCATATTTTCCACCCACTGCCCCAAAAACACATGCTCTTCCACATCCCTATATATCTTTTCAATTTTCATCATCATCATCACCACCACCAACACCAACTCCAACTCCAACTCTAGCTCTTCAAAAACTTTCTTATATATTCCTCAACTCTCTTTCCTCTCTTCTGCTGCTACTACCTTTCTTCTAACAACTCACAAAATGATCACTCTACTAGACTTCTACCATGTCATGACTGCAATGGTGCCACTCTATGTGGCTATGATTCTAGCCTATGGCTCAGTCAAGTGGTGGAAGATTTTCTCCCCTGACCAATGTTCTGGCATCAACCGTTTTGTGGCACTCTTTGCAGTGCCTCTTCTCTCCTTCCACTTCATAGCATCCAACAACCCTTACAAGATGAACCTTAGGTTCCTAGCTGCTGACACCCTTCAGAAGATCATAATACTAGTCCTTCTTGCAGTCTGGAGCAACTTCACCAAAAGGGGTTGCTTGGAATGGACCATAACCTTGTTCTCCCTCTCCACCCTCCCAAACACCTTGGTCATGGGGATCCCTCTGCTCAAAGGTATGTATGGTGAGTTCTCGGGGAGCCTCATGGTGCAGATTGTGGTCCTTCAGTGCATCATTTGGTACACCTTGATGCTCTTCATGTTTGAGTTCAGGGGTGCCAGAATGCTCATCTCTGAGCAGTTCCCTGACACTGCTGGCTCCATTGTCTCCATCCATGTCGACTCTGATGTCATGTCGTTGGATGGAAGGCAACCTCTTGAGACTGAAGCTGAGATCAAAGAAGATGGCAAACTCCATGTCACTGTGAGGAAATCCAATGCCTCAAGATCAGACATCTTCTCTAGAAGGTCTCAGGGTCTCTCTTCCACCACTCCACGCCCTTCTAACCTCACAAATGCAGAGATATACTCCTTGCAGTCTTCTAGGAACCCTACGCCAAGAGGCTCTAGCTTCAACCACACTGATTTCTACTCAATGATGGCTGCCGGTGGCAGAAACTCCAACTTTGGTGCCTCTGATGTTTATGGCCTTTCAGCTTCAAGAGGGCCAACTCCAAGGCCTTCTAACTACGATGAAGATGGTGGCAAGCCAAAGTTTCATTACCATGCCGGTGGAACCGGACACTACCCTGCACCGAACCCTGGCATGTTCTCTCCCTCTAATGCCTCCAAAAGTGTTGCTGCTGCTGCCGCTAATGCTAATGCTAATGCTAATGCCAAGAAGCCTAATGGGCAGGCTCAGCTGAAGCCTGAGGATGGGAATAGGGACCTTCACATGTTTGTTTGGAGTTCAAGCGCTTCACCAGTCTCTGATGTGTTTGGTGGCCATGAGTATAGTGGTCATGATCAGAAAGAAGTCAAATTGAATGTATCTCCAGGAAAAGGTGTGATTTTTTTGTTCCATTCCAAGTTGGGTTTATAAGTCTTATCTTGATACATGCTTAGATATTTGAAATCCAGTAAAAAAAGTAAGAAATTATAGGTTATAACTGTGATGTGGAACCAAACACAGTATTAGTCTTTTATCTGTATGTTTGTTTGTTTCTTTTCTTATGTTGGAGTTTTCTTGTGATGTTTTGTGATCAGTGGAGAACCATAGAGACACTCAGGAGGACTACCTGGAGAAAGATGAGTTCAGCTTTGGGAATAGAGGAATGGAGAGGGAGATGAATCAGCATGAGGGTGAGAAAGTTGGAGATGGGAAGCCAAAAACCATGCCTCCTGCAAGTGTGATGACAAGACTTATATTGATTATGGTGTGGAGAAAACTCATCAGAAACCCCAACACCTACTCTAGTCTAATTGGCCTCACTTGGTCTCTTGTTTCATTCAGGTAGGGAAATTTTCACATTTTGTTGCTGATACCACTCATTCTTGTTTCTTTTGCCTTTTCCATTTTGATTGATTGTGGTTGAGTGTTGTGGTGTTGTTCCTTGCAGGTGGAATGTAGAGATGCCTGCCATAATAGCAAAGTCTATCTCCATATTGTCAGATGCAGGGCTTGGCATGGCCATGTTCAGTCTTGGTCAGGACAATTCTTTCTCTCCCTGTTGTTGTTACCTTGCAAAGTTAACTTGTTCTTTCTTCTGACATCATCTTTGCCTGAGAGAGAGAGAAAAAGAGAAAATCTTTTGTGATTCCATGTTGGTGTTGTTTACTTTGTTTGATGTTAATGATTACTATTAAGCAAGCAAGGAGGCGTGATAAGTAGAGAAAAAGCAAAGAAAGCAAACAGTATAATGTTATGATAATGTGTTGGGTCCTTTATGAGTGTTTTGAGATCACTTTTTGCCAAGTTTGTGATGATGTGGGGTTGGTGGTGGTGGTGATGATGAAAGGTCATTCATTGATCACAAAGTGTTTGTTTGATTGACTGAGTGAGAGTGGTGGTGATACTGATGGGCATGCTTTGCTTTTTGATTTCAATGACAGGTCTCTTCATGGCTTTGCAACCGAGGATCATAGCATGTGGAAATTCCATAGCAGCTTTTGCCATGGCTGTGAGATTCCTTACAGGTCCAGCTGTCATGGCAGCTGCTTCCATTGCTGTTGGACTCAAAGGTGTTCTCTTACACGTTGCCATTGTTCAGGTATCTCACTCTCTCTCTCTCTCTTCTGCTCAAACATTCATTGATAAGTTCCAAAATTTACTTTATTTTGAATTAACAACATCATGTTCTGCCAAAGGGTCCAAAGATATGCTATTTTATTGCTGTCCAAATAAAAAAATGTCATTCAGTAAATAGTCTTTACACTGTTGTTTCTGATTTGAAAACATAAGAATGTGCATGCAAGTTAAAAACTCCTTTGACTAAAGTCTAATAATGTTTCATAAAAGAGATGTTTTTGATGAAACCCCAGATGAATGTGAAGAACAAACTGATATGAGTTTGAGAAGAATAATGTAAAAACTGAAGATGTTAGTAGTAACAGTGAGAATTCATATGATGTTTGATATTGTACAAGAAAGATTTGAAAGTGCAGTTGACATGTTTGTTTTTTTGCTTGAATGTCAAAAAAATATAGGCAGCACTTCCCCAAGGAATTGTCCCATTTGTCTTTGCTAAGGAATATAATGTACATCCTGATATTCTCAGCACAGCGTGAGTGTTCAAATCTCAGAAGAACTTTCTCTCCCCACCATTGCTTTTTCTCCATTCAATTTTCTTTCTCTTTTAATCCTAACCAATGCAACTTCTTTAACCCAATGCAGTGTTATTTTTGGGATGTTGATTGCGTTGCCCATAACTCTGGTGTACTACATTTTGATGGGGTTGTGAATGGAAGAAATGATGGATGATACAGAAGATTCACGTGTGCCATCATCAACATCATCATCATCATCATCAACATCATCCATGCAATGCAAGATCAGTTTCTTGAGGCTTATTCAGCATCAGAAAACAAAAGGGTCACAGAAAAGCATTAGAAAAGCATCACGAGAATCGGATAGGAAGAACCCCAGGATCAGTTTTTTCTTTACTTTCTTTCTTTCTCTTGATTTTGTATTTGTTTTCTTTTTGAATGAATTGTCCTTCCTTAGTGAAAATTAATGTAAAATCACGATGTAGCTAATTCACAAAATGATTGTCTCGTTAATTAAATTTTATATTATGATGTCCTCGGATTCCATGTCTCTCATCGAATGAAGAAAAAGTAGCAAGCATGGCAAAACTTGGTTCATGAAAATGGTAGTGCCATCATCATTTTTTCCAATATAGTATTAAACTTCCTATTGCTTTTATCTTTCACTGTTCACCACCAATTAAACTTCAAAATCACGGTGAAAACAAAAGCGTTTTCTTCATTCTTAAAAAAGAAAGAAAAAACACTTTGATAAGAGTAAAGTTAAACCAAAACAATCAACACTACTTAATAAGTAAATTATTAGATTATCCCACTAGATACTTAGTTTTTCATTCATCTAAATGCTTTTAGGAATCAATTTAGGCCGTTAACATTTTTGGAACTTGTTGAAAATTTTACATAGAAGATAATATAGATTTATCATATATATATTTGGAAGGTGTAAACCTTATTCTATAAACTAATCTTATTGACAATTTCACATCGATAATTGAATAGAGATTAGATATATTTACGGTACATAATATAAATATTATTTTATAAGTTAATTTTATAAATTAAATTTAAAGTTCTCTTATTAAAAAAATTGAAACTAATTAAGATTATTTTATAGAAAAATTAAAACTTTCTTGAAACCCAGTAGAGAATTTTCTCTCAATTTACACATTTTGAAATTTACGTATTTTGGAATTAAATTTATTGAAGATTTCACGTCAATTAATGATTTCCCTTATCATTGATTCTATAGAATTGGATTAACTTCAAAGTTTTCTTCTTAAAAAAATCCAAACTAGTTAAGAATACTTTGAAGAAATTGAAAACTTACCATTAATTTTATAGAATTGGGTTAGCTTAAAAATTTTCTTTTTAAGAAAATCCAAACTAATTAAGAATACATTGTAGAAAAATTGAAACTTTATTGAACCCAAATGAAAGTTTTCTCTCAAAAGTTACATCTTTTGAAGGCTCAACTAGCAAAATGGGGATTTTGAGAAGTAAATTGATTCTCTAGTAAAGTAAATGTTTGATTAACATAAATTTGATGAAAGTTAAGGAAGATATGTTATGTCTGGTTTTTATAAAAAAAAAAAAAACATTTATGTAGTGCAAGAAGGGACCCCTAGATAGTTATAAGATAGGGGGTTTGATGTGATATGGACAGCTTTGGAATATTGGGGGACAACATTCACAATCCAAACTTTCTCTTCCTTTTTTTTTTCTCTCTCTCTCTCTCTCTCACACACACACACACACTCTTCTCTTCTTCTTCTTCTTCTTCTTGCTCCTTTCTTCATCTATATTCTTTTAGCTCTACACACATTACCTTTTTGTCACCCCTTTCCTTTTCACTCATCTTTTCTGCTTCATGCCTTTGCATCACATCTTTTTCAACTCTCTCAACCACAATGGAACCCTAGCTGAGGCTGTTCCCTACCAAACCCTACCCACCATATATAATTCACTTGTTATATATTTCAACTATTTTCTACTAATTCTAGTTCGTGTTATACATCTACAAGGCAATGTTATGTTAATAGAGTGAAGCTTTCATTAAAATGGGATTTTCAAAGACTTGTTATTTTTCTTAGTCACTTGGGTGTTCTTAGTATACAGCATTTGAAACAAAAAAAACATTTTATTCAAGTTATTAGAATTGATCACTTTTATTTTGATTCTTTTGTATATATTAGATCAAGAAAATCTTTGAATAACAACAAATTTTAAAGACAAAAAATAATTAATCACTATAATGGTGATCAATTATATACTAATTTATAAATTAAAAATTATTGATAATTAAAATAGTTTCTATTATGAGTTGGTCTAAAAAATCAATCTCTAAACATATTTTTATTATTAAAATTGGTCATTATTTAAGAATTTTCTTGTAATGGATATTCGAAACATAGTAGTATATATTTAGGTACTAAAATGCACAAAAAAAGAAATTTTTTTAGATATTGATTTAATTTTATCTAAATTTTAAGGATTGATATGAATATAAAATAAAACAATTTGATTATTTACTTCAAAAGAAAATCAAGAAAACAGGAAGAAGAAACAAATCAATTTATGTCATAAATAAATAAGTACTAATGAGTTTAGACAAGAGAATTAATTAAAGATGTATTTATTTACAATTTCATAAACATTTTTATGGTTTTTTTTTTTTTTGTGGTAGGAAAAAGATAAACAAAAACAGAATTAGCCAATACTATTAGAATTAAAGTTTTTCTTAATAATTTAAAAAATATAGCTTGCATTATAATGTTATATATGTTAGTAATCCAGATAACACTTATTAGAATGTAAAATTTGTCCTTTAATTATACAAGTATATATACCCTTGCCAATGGAGTGCAGAGTTCGGTTTTTTCACTAAAGTAATGCCATTTTTTAAATTTTGATTTTAAGATTTAATTTTGTAAATTTTTCAAAAATATCATATTATATTGTCTAATCATTGAAAAAGTTTTACTTTGATAACTACTTTTGCAAGTTTACCTTTTTCTTTTAATAATGTATCACCACCACTCATCTAAATGATAATGTAAAGAGAAACATTAATAATATAATTTTGGAGGAATGTTTCGCATTTCACATTTACTCTAAAAGCTATTCTTTTAATCATTGAACAAAAGCATGACATTTCCAATAGTAGTTAATAAACAGTGTGACTGAAAATGTAAAAAAGAAAAAGTATATGTGTGTTAATTAATGAAAGAAAACATTCATGATGACACAAAAACTGTAATTAAAAATACTAGAAATTTAAACTTTGCGTAAGTATTATCCATCATATTGTTAAAATAGAATCGATGGATTTGAGTCGAGTTAAGTTGAATATTTTTTTTATAAATTTTAATGAGTTAATTTTTGTCTGATTTATCAAGAACCTTATTTATTTGGGTTGAATCCGTGATGAATCGAATTTGCTGACCAACCTATCCGCAGATAAAAGATCACACATTTCTTTTTGTATTTGGGTTGAGTTGGGTTGTTCTTTTATTTTAGCCAACATATTCGGTTGACAAATGCAAACCTAATATTTTTATGATTTTGGTTTGTATTTGAAGTTCAACATTATTTTGAATTGTGTTGAAGTTTATTTAAATTTTAATTACAATTATAATTTAGTTTTTTCTGGGACGGAAGAAAAAAAATTGTATTGTTTTGATTACGTGAGTCATTGAGCCAACTTACTTAACCCATGAACATGTGGTGGACTCGTTCGGATTTAATATTTTTTTTTTTGCTTACTAATAAGTGAATCAGGTTGAATTGACTGAGTTAACTCATTAAATAACCATAATAAATCATGTCAAATCAGGATGGATAGTCGTTTTGACACATCTCTATTAAAGTAACTCTCAATTTACAAGTTAAATTTGTTTTTTAATTAATAAAACAGTATTTTAATGTTATTGTTGATATCGATAACGTTCATCATAAGGTTATTTATGTTAAAAATATCACAAGTTTAAATTATGCTTAATTATTATCAATAACTACAACTTTATATTCAAATATTTTTCATTTCAAAAGTTTTAATTTACTATTCAGAGGTAATCAAATATATTAAAAAGATAATAATGTTTGATTTGATTAAGTTAGAATATTCAATGTGAAGAGAACTTAAAAATAATTTATTTATTTTAAATCTTAATAAATGGCTTAAACTTAAGACTTAAGAACTTAAAAGAATTTACCAATTTAACAAAGTTACAATATTCAATGTTTAAAGATACTGGTTAATAGTTTAGAAAATAAAGATGGAATTGATAATGTTTTTGATCGCTTAATATTTTATTTCAGAAATAAAAAACCTATAAGAAGAGGAAATAGATCCGCATATTAATTGTATATTTATGTAACTCAATTCAAGTTATCTATTATTTTTCTTTAAGTGTTTATATATAATTTTAAATAAATGAACACTTGATATGAAAATAATATTAAATAAGCTCATTCAATGTTTTTAATTATTTAACAAATTTTGGATGGACTTTACATTTCTCAAACACATATTCATGCGCAAGTTATAAAATAAAAATTATCAATTCATATGTGCATTATGATAGAATTTTCTTTTTTTAATATTTTGTTAACAAATGAATCTTATATTAAATTCAACCTTTCAAAATTATTTTATAAGATGAGGTTTGTGATGATTTCTATTTTGTAAATTTGTCATATTTTTAGCACTTATAGATTTAAAGTTCACTTCTTAATATTATAGTCATTCAAAGTCTATTCTAATAAAATTTATTATTGGACTATTCATATCACTCGTTATCAAGTCATTATTACATCATCTATTAATATTTAGTCATACACTCAAGATGTTTATACTTCGACATGAAGAGTGTATTTAAAAATGTTACACCAATTAAAAATAAAACAAATTTCTAGTGTATATAAATAAATGCAAATTTTATTTTATAAATTTTTTTTTATAAAATTAAATTAGATTTAAAGTCCACCTTTAAAAATATTTAATACAAATACAGGTTTAAAACTCAATATTGAGTTTACTTTAAAATTAACTTTACAATTAGAACAATTGTACATCAAATAAAAGAAAGATAAAGTGGGATTTTTCAATAATAACATGAATGAAGTTATTAAAAGTATTGGTGAGACTATGAGAAATATTAATTAAAATGATTTAATAACTAAGAATGATATGGGTGATTTATTGTTTGCTTTTGACCATGGTACCAATGGCGAAATAGATGGAGTTTGACATATAGGTGTCATATCGAAATTAACGTGAGAGAGAAAGATGAATGAAATGGTTTGGTGGGTGTTAAGGTGGTGCATGTCTGAGGAGTGGAATACTTAGCATGACATGTTTGAATCATTTTCAATTATGATGACTGTGATGGCTAAAGCATGGGTTTCATGGAAACCCTAACAGAACCATGTCACCTCTTCATCTTTCATTCTTCATTTTCCCTCTGCATTATAATTGTCCTTGTCCTTATGCTTCACCCTTGCATTACCAGAGGTGACATCAATTGTGTGTCAATTGTGTGTGATTGTTGTGAATCGTGTCACAATCGAATCATAATATTTGGTTTGTTAAAATTTTAAGTAAAAAGAGTTATATCATAATTAATAGTTATAGCTTTTGATCTAGTTGTTAGAAGTGAGTTTTAAGCCTAACTCAATCCCACAAAACCGGCTTTGTAAGGTGAGGTTTGCACCTGACTTATATACTATGAAATTGTCTATGTGGGACTTCCAACACTAGTAATAAACGCTCGATCTAAATGATTAGTATCAGAACTAAGGTCACAAATTTGATTCTTGGTGGACAATTGTTAAGGAGGAGATTGTTGCAGATTGCACAATTATCCCGTGGAAGACCAGATGGATCGCGTCACAATCAAAATTTTGGATCAATTTAGTCTTTTATCTTTAAAAATACGTGAATTTAATAATTTTAAAACAAGTTTTGTTAATTATATTTAACGTTTCAAAATACTTAATTTTAGAAAATATATATTTAATTTTTATTTGTTAAAGAAAACAGAAATGAATTAATGTTAAAAATCTTGTGTGAAATTAGTAGAAGACATGTGGGTTGACTTGAATTTGACACAGCTTTCCAACTTTGAGAGGCATGTAAAAACATGCAGTGGTGAGTGTTAATGATTCCTTCCATGAATTTGTAAAAATGGTTGAAAAATCAAAACCAGAATCAATTTTAAGATGGAAAAATAAGCAATGGAGGCTTCCAATGGATACACGTTTGTCTGCTGAATATTGATACACATTATGTCGGAATGGAAAATAACGACCACATGCATCAAATTTTTGATTCCATTGTTAGGTTTATAGAATCTACATAGTAGACACTATAATAATTACTTCAAAGAAATTATCAACTAATTCAAATAATGCATTATATGTCTGATATATATATATATATATATATATATATATATATATATATATATATAAAATTATTTAATTAATTAATTATATCTCTCCATGAATATTGATTTGTGTTTTGAAGCACAATTTTATTTTAGTGAGAACAATTTATAAATGAGTTGAATGATTTATTTTTAAAGATGTGATAGTTTTTATAAACTTGTATTATAGGAGAAAAATATTTGTAAACAAAATATTAAATTGATTACTTTTTACCTTTAGTTACTATTTTGAGAATATTTGTAAAAATAAATATTTATGTATTTAATCAAATATTATTATATGAGTATTATATGAAAAAATGATAGCGATGGTAATAAGGGTCGTACTATTTTAGTTTGTTCTGTATTTAATTTGTAAAAAACAGGTTAATATTTTGAAATATAATACGAGCGGAACATCCTAAATATCTTATCCCACATTATCATTCTTACAAAATATTCCAAAAACAATAAAAAAAGTGTAATATTAATTATAAATAAGAATTCGCATATATATATATATATATATATATATATATATATATATATATATATATATATATATATATAAAGCTTATTTATTAAATAAATAATTTTTTCAAAAATATTTAGACATATTTCAACATCTATTTATAAATAGTTGGATTTTTTTTATATGATATAGAAATACGTATGGAATTAAAACTTAATTCCGTGCATCAATTTATATTATTATGTTGATGAAATATAATTCAATACGTATATACATTACTAAAATATTATATTTTCTATCAATTTTGTTTTGATTTATTTTTTAAAAATATTTATAAATTTTATTATGAAAAAAGAATTGTAGGAAATTGCTGTCAATTTTTTATAAAATATTTTGTATAAAATAATTTTTGCTACAAATTTTGTAAGAAATATTTACGAATTTTGTAATTTTATAGGAAATAATTACCTACGAAAGAATTATCTGTCAATTAAAATTCTTAAAAGAAAATATCACAAAAAAGTCTTTTTTTACAAATATTTTAACAAATTTACAAAAAAATTCTCATGTAATATTAAAATTTTTAGTAGTAATATTTTAATTTGTTAATTTTTATGATAAAATAATAATTATTTGAACGATTTTTTTATTCGTGTCGATATAAAGGATAACCATGGTTAGCCGTGGGAATACGTTACCATCCCTATCAACTTTAAGGCAACATTAGACGACAAATTCAACAAAAAAACTTTAATTAAAGTTCGCTACAAATAAAAGGTTTTAATATTTTGTTAACCTTGTTTCCACAATGAAACTGAAAACAATAACTCCTTCCACGTTACTATATTATTTATATCCTTCCACATTATTATATTTATAACAATAATTATAATTATTGTAATATTAATAAAATTGAGAATGTTGGATAATTAAATTTTTGAATATCACTCAAGTTATATGACTCAAGCGCATAATCATAATTTAAATGATATTCTTCTAGTTATTATCATAGTTCAATGTTAAAATTAAAGTATATGTGTTTGGTTATTTTAATGGAATATTGATTGGTTTATCATTCATATTTATGATATTTACCGTGTAACTTGATTAACAAGGTGGGATACAATTAAAGAACGTGATTGGTGAATAATTTTTCTACGAATATATGTTTATATTATAATTTACTATATCAATTATTTGATCAACATAAAAAAATAATTGTCAGAAAAATAAAATATTATAAAAAATTGTAGTTTGAACTTAATACTAATATTTCGAAGAAAGAAAATCATCTCATTACAATAGTGAAGGACTATACTAAATACATTACGTATAAGAGTGATCTATTTTCTTAAAATTACTCTTTTAAGAGTAGTTTTTTTATTCAAACTTCATATATTTTTTAACATTCCTATTATGAGGTTGACTTTTTATACTTTCTCTTACTCATCCAATTATAAAAGGAAAAAAAAATACACACAAATAGTTTTTCTTTTTTGGCAATGAATAATAAAATTAATGGTCCACCTGATAATGGTTTCATAATCAAAGTGATTTTACTCTATATTTTATTGAAACTTTCATTATTTTGGGATCATATCGTATTATTTATATATGCTTTCAAACAGAGATTTGTGGGCTACATAAACAATTAAAAATAAATAATATATTATAATGGATAACACTATGATATCTTCTTCTCCGTAGCACATATATATTTTTTTTAATATTATTATAAACTCAAAATCTGTGTACCATAAAATAATAAAAAAATTTGGTTCCATTATTCAACAAGTAGCAACCAATAATTAGCAACCTTAAAACTTGGGAAATTAAAGGATTAATTATACGCAAATAGATGTGAACAACGACAAAAAAACTAAAGAAAAATGTGTAGATAACTTTTCTTTTTCACTAGCATTTATGTGTGATGACCAAATATATATAATCGCTGCATGAGAAAACGACAAAGATTTTCCATGCAGAAGAATAACTCATACGTGTTAACCTCAATTTTCTTTTTTCATATGATTCACATTTTTCCTAGGTTAATTATATTTTATTATTCCTTTTTATCCAGATCTCTTACTACCACTTTTAAGGAACAAGTTAAAATGCTTAAGTTTTTGTCAATGCCCACTAACTAAACAACTTTAATTACGTCATTATGAATGTCATTAAGCTCCTATATACCCCACATATTTTTTAATTATTAGTTATCATAAAATTGGTATCATATTGTTTTCAAGCACTACACTTGGTCGCATCACATAGTTTAACAACCTGTAACTTCTTGAAAAAATAATATATATTACTCTTGCTTTTTCTAATGCCTCAATTTTTTTAATAAAAAACTCACAATATGATTTAAATTATCTTGAATAAATAAAATTATTCATATTACGGAAACTCTTGTGAAGATTGTTCTTTAATGGTACGGATCATTTTGAAATTTTAAAAAACATTTTTTAGAAGTTCAAATTTGACTCTTTGTTCGTTTAAAAATGTGTTTAATTTTTTATATTAAAATTAAATTTTTGTTAAGAATAAGAAAACTAAGTTTTTCACTTTCCTAAGTAGTAAGTGTGAATTATTATAATAATTAACTTTCTGATTCATGTTCAATTTTTATAGATAAAAATAAATAAAAGCATTGAAAAGGCAAAAATTTTGGAGCCTCTTATACATTATTCGAACATCATTCAGGGTGGTCTATTCAAGCAGACACATACATATGTAAACATGATGAACAAGATTTTCAATGTTTGGATGCAAATTGCAAGATGGTGAGTTAGAGAAGAAAAGAAGAGAACATTTAAACTCACTTTTTTCAGAAAGTACAACATACTCACTTATTCTTTCTTTTTTGGTTTTTAAATTATATAGAGAATCCATGTCCAAGATTTATGAAGTTTCTCAACTTTTGTTTGAATCAATAAAAAGAAAATTGCATATATAAAAGTATAAAGTTACAAACAAACAAAAATATAAAAGCAAAAAAAAAAAAAGAAAGGAGATG
>Ga0214544_1002043_pt1 | contig 42502 bp, 17 predicted proteins | sample CNSS3metaG_FD_160074 | JGI IMG/M metagenome (GOLD analysis project Ga0214544, IMG submission 160074) | Root nodule microbial communities from cowpea collected in UCLA plant growth center, Los Angeles, California, USA - CNSS3 | ecosystem: Host-associated > Plants > Roots > Nodule | place: USA...
ATTGTGAAATCCGTTTGGCTTTTTTTTTTGGAAACGGATTGTGTAATCCGTTTCCTTTTTTTTATTTTTATTTTTTAAAAAACGGATTGGCTGAAACGGAACCTAGAATCCGTTTTGGCTGTGTTTTTTGGTTTTGGAGTGAAATGTGAAATCCGTTTTATCATTTGATTTACTTCTTTAATTTTGGTTTAAATTGGTCTTCAATTTGTGAAATTCAACCTACACTTATAGTTCTTGATTTGTTTTTGTTTTTACGAGTACAAAAAAAATGAAAGATGAGGGCGAGTATTACATAAGAATATTATATGCAACACGAATCAAAGAAAAAGAGTGAATGCTATCAAAAATTGAAAACATATTGCATGCTGATATTCATAACTGGTGCATGATTACAAAATTCACCAATCACACAATATACATTCACTCACAATTGTACGTGGAAAAATCAAAATTCATGGAAAACGGATTATAGAATCCGTTTCACAGTGTATGAAACGGATTCTGTAATCCGTTTCCAGTAAATTTTGCTTTTTTTCGTCAGACGGGTTTTCTAGTTTATGAAACGGAAAACACAAGCAAACAGAAAAAACTTTACCTCCTAACAAGCTGGTAAGATGGTAAGAAGGCTAACCTGGATGGGAAAAGATAACGCACAACCAACTTCTTTCAAAGAACCAATGACACAACCTTCAATAATAACACAATGCAAAAGCAAAGTAAAGATATGGACAAAATAAACATCATTCCTTGAAAAAAGAAATAAAAGTGATACAAACCAGAGGGACCACCACCACAATGAACGAATGAATGAAGGACAGGGACCACGGAATGAATGAAGGACAAAAAACTCTAAGGGACCACGGAGAAGAGAATGAGAGCAAAAGCACTGGGATGGAGAACAACGAAACGCGAGAAAAATACTAAGAGTGAAGTTTTGGGGGTGCAGGAGGTTGGTGACGCAGTAAATGAAATTTACTATCCCAACGAATTTCACCCACTCTCGCGCGAATGATAAATAAGGGTATAAAGGTCTTTTTTGGGGGTACAAAAGAACTGTTGGAGGTGCAGGGAGAAGGCCCCTTATTGTAGTGGACTTTTGAGTCTGAGGCCTCGTAACTCGGTTTTCCCAAAATATTAGACTTAGAAACAGAATTTAAGCCTTTTCTTCCTGCACTCAAATAATTTTTAACTGCACCTTCAAAATCTTAAAATGGCATCGTACTCTTTGTAAAAGTGACATTCAAATTACTTGTTTAAGAAATCTTCTTGGAACAAGTTTTCTGAAATTTTGGAACAGAATTGTGGAATAGAAATCCTGAAATACATATGAAATGCATTTCAAAAAGAAACTCCAGAACAAACTTTTCATACTAACTGAAATAAGTTTTTAAATAAGCTTTTCAGAATAAAAACCCTGAAATATAAATGATAGCTTTCGGAATAAGTTTTCCAAAATGCTTTCTTTTTCTCCTATTCTTCCTCTCTTAGGGTGGAGTAATGAAGGATAGTTTAGTCTTTTTAAATTAGTATGAATATGCAGTTAGTAATAATGGTGGTATAGAAAGAAAAAAAAAACAGAATTGAAAAGTCTTCTTCTTAGAGACACTATCGTACCGTGGGCAGCCACAAATAATAGGTGTCCATTGGGCCTAAAATGAAATATGTGCCGCTATTCTCTCTATGTTTGGTATTATACGCATTTATTTATTATTATCTAGAAGAGTACATTAATAAATAGGTTTTTAAATTTAATAACATTTCTCAATGGTTTCTTTTTGACATGTCATTCTCCCTATCTTGAATAATTTAAAATGTAGCCTGTGTTATTATTTAATTAAATATTCCTTTAAAAAAAGGTGAGCCTTCTACGGTTACTTAAGTAGCATTTAATAATATGCAAGGAAAAAACCAAAGAACGCACATAAAATAACTTTTATTCTGGATTTGATGCGTTTAAAAAAATAAACTAATTGAAAACAATTTATTTTGGTTCCAGTTAAAATGGTGAAATGAATAAAAATATAGAATAGCACAAAATATTTATTTCGTTCTACGTCATCTTAATTTTTATGATTATTTTATATTTTTAAGTTGAAACTCCTTTAACGGCAATATAAAATATCTAACATCATAAATAATTTTGAATATCTGATCTGAGATGAGAAAACAAACAAGAGAGTATAAAAAAATTTAATGAAATTGATATAAACTAACATAGACGCCGAAAAAACTGATATTAATAAAATTTGACCCACTCTAATTTCTTCTCCGTATTTATTTGAAATATTTCACTTGTACTTTAAAATTTAGAAAATGAATATTTGTACCAAAAATAGGACATAACTGGTAAGATTTTTTAACTTTAAGTTAAGAGTTTAGTTTTCATCTTATGGTACAGTTAATAAATCTAATAACTGATGAAAGATATATATTCCTTGAAATAATTTTCTACTCTCAATTATCCAATTAGTATTCAATACTTCCTGACCAAACAATTAATAATAACACTATTAAGACTTCAAGATTTTGTTAAACAAAGTGGATAAAGTCTAAGAAATTAAGATCACCAGACTCCAGTTAATCAACATACGTTATTTATTTTAGAAATTAATGAAAGTTATTATTATCACATGAAGATAATGCAGAATAATAATGAATTAACGATGGAACGTGTTTCAGAAAAGTGTTAAGAACAGAAATTCGAAAGACGAAGAAGAATTGGCAATTAAGGTAATTTAGCAAAGGCGAAGATACAAAAAGATAAGAAGCATTTCGGGAATGGTTGTGCAAAGATTTAGATGCACCAAATATTTCTGATTTCTTGAGTAATTAGTTACATATCCAGCATTCTACTGTAACTAAGATTAGCGAACTCAAAAACCTGATTTTTTTTGTTTCTTAGGAGCCTAAAGGTGTTAATTATAGAGGAGAGCTAAACTGTGCCAGAGACTATAGCTTTCTGATTTGTTAGCATAACCAGGAAATTAGCATAAGATGTTGTAGTTGATTGATTAGATCGATTAGATCAATAAGACTGGTGAGGCCAAATGAAGAACTCAGCTGCGGTCGTCGCCGGTGGAGGAAGTGCAGTAAGCCCAGTTGCATTGCCGGAAGTGACGGTGGAAACTGCCGTGCCGGCGTTGGAAGGATGAAAATGTTGGAAAAGGTTGTGATGATAATACGCTGCCGAAGAATCAAAGGGAATTCCACAAGGGATTGAAGCAATAGGCTGGTGAATGGCCGAGAAATTTATGCTGCCACTCACGTTTCCACACGGTGGATTCTGCTGACTGCTGCTCACACCAACTTTCTGCTCCGATTCAAGGGAAAGCTTCAAGCGTTTCGCTGCACCACCCACCGGAAGAGCACTCTTCATTATAGCTTCCACATCGTATCTGTTCATCTCAAAATTGGTTACTGCGTTTGCACCTCTGAACTTTATTGCAGCAATGTCATATGCCTCCGCCGCCTCCTCTTCCGTTGCTGTTACAATGTGAAATCGGTTACTTCACCACACAACAACACAATGCTGTGAAACTAGACTAAATCTTAATCAACCAGTTATTTTTTATAACACGACAACTACGGAAGAAAACAAATATATACCGAATGTTCCCAGGTAGAGATCTTTGTTTCCAGCTACGCGGCCAATTCTTGCTTGCCACCTACCCTGTTGATGATGCCTGCATGATAAACTTACTAGTGTTAAAACAGAATCGAACACACAAATATGTTGTTGTTGTTATATAGTTTTTTAAGGTTTAAACTCCAAACCTTGTGACACCTCTGTATATCGAAGCTCCCCTAGAGAAGCCGCTACTTTTCCTGCAATAGTGGGAATTCGAAGTTTCAGTAACACCATAGAAGAAGTACTGTGATAATTTTTTAACAAGCTAACTCAAGCAAACCTTCGCAGTGATGCAATAAATTCTTGCTTCGTTGCATGCTTCATCTCCTCCAGTTCCTTTGAATAATTGGACACCTGAGAAAGGAGGATAGAAAATAAGGTGAGTGATGTTTAGTTACGATACTAAAGCATGCATTCTTTTCATTCTTGTCACGTTAGTATGAAGATACCATACACACCCTTTCTTGAACTTTTTACATACCAAGTAAAGCATATTTCTTTCAGTCCAACCAATTTGTGAAAAGAGAAATTTTTATATATAGAAGCGTATTAAAATATGAAGGATTCCTTGCGTAGAGTGTGTTGTTTGGTCCCACCCAAAGGTTTTTATGAGTAGGATTTCATGCAACTAAGATCTATCAAAACTGAATACAAGAAAGAAGTGACTGCATTACAGGGAAGTTGGTGGTAGCAGTGGGACCCCAGTACTTTAGAGCTGCCAAATCATAAGCTCTCGCGGCTTTTTCTTCCTTATCGTATCCACCTGATGATAACCATGACAATGGGTTATGTCACAACCATCTCTCAAACAAGAGAAAAAGTTAAAGATATATTATTAAGCGTTGTTCAACCAAATCTAAATGAAAAGTACTACTTACCCAAATAAACTGTACAAGAGTCAAAAAGTTGAATGACAGCCAGAAATGCACCAAAGTCCCGTTCCATGCAAAGGAAAAGCCAAAAATATCAAACATCAGCTAACGGAATAGTCAAAATTATCTGCCAAAAATTACTTTTCTAACCCAAAATGCAAATGGCCCAAAGAAAAGTGATCATATGCTCGCCAATTGCCACTGTGCATGCGCACAACCCAACCTTTTTTTCTTTTTTCTCTCTCACGCCCTTTATGGCTGCTAGATAGGATGAAAACAACTGTACACTGGATTAGATCCATCGACCCCATCCTCTTTTCCTATAACAAGGACTAGTCGAATTTTATTTGTACTAAAAGGTTGTATCTACGAACAACATTAATTTAAAGACAAAAATTGATGGTATCTGTGCAAAGTGATAATCAAATTTTCCTTTCAGGTTAATAAAAACCTCAACAATCATAGTAAGTAGATAGCTTATAGTCAAAGACATATCCCGGCATTAAAAAACACACCGAAAACAGAAATGCCGAATTGCCTATTTCTCATGGGAACGGATTGTAGACAAATCGCCTTTTTGCCGTTTCTTTATCATCTCTCGTCCAATAAAGAGACAAGGTAAAAAATATTATTGTTATTTGTCCCTGCAACATAGAATCTAAGAAATCCCGTGAGTTTGTTTCAGAACATTATTCTGAGATGGGGGCCAGAAGCAGTGTCTTAAACGCTTCATAGCTACAGTAGAGGCTCCTCCTTGTTAATGGAAGCAAGTACAAATCTCAATATGGGAGTGATGGGTGATGTGGTCAAACACGGCTTTTGCCATTTCCCTGGCAAGTGGGAAAGCAAAAGCAAAAGATAAAGCCCAAAGCCCTAAGCCCTAATGCAGCATATCAGTTATGACTCATGACTAATGAGGAAGGGGAAGGACGGATAGATAAGATACTAGACATGAAAGCGTACGGAACAGGGAGAGAATGCAGAGAGAACAGCGATGAGAGATTAACATGTCTGACCAGACAAGAAAGCAGAGACACCCGACTCACAAGGAGCAAAATGGCGGCACATCGGATCAAATCAATTGAAAGAAAAATGCAGAAACAGTGAAGTAACACAACAAGTACTACCACCGTAGTATATATATGCATATACACCCATCAGTCAATCATAAAAACCACTGTTCACAAAGAAACCCCAGGTGTCCTACCCCACTCCAACCATTAACTGCACCTTCAATGCATGCAAGCCACTTTTCACTGCTATACCATCACACCTATTCCTTCATTATTCTTTTTTTTTCTTTGTTTTAAAAAGAACAGAGAGAGATAGACCTTGACGCCCTTTCCTGGCTTGACCCTCTCTTCTGCAACTGTTGTCCCAAAGATGCGCTTCATATCTACCTGTCCATCGGTGCCTGATGAAAAAAAAAAAAAAAAATTAAAGGAAAATCACAATCTAACATGAAATAGGCCAAATTTATGACCTTGACCTCTCTCAAGCCATTGTCAATACTCCGCATCTAAAATCGCTATCTTGGTATATTTTCACAAGTAGACAAGAACTCGCAAGCTACTTTTTTCAACTTCCCAAAAGATCCTTTGGGTAAGAAAAAGAGAAACCTCATTTTTTGTAGCACAAGCACCGTTCACACACAACCCAACAAACAAAAAACATAAAGCAGTAATGAAATGGATAGATTCAATGATAATATTGGATAAATGAAAAATCAGTGTACCTGGTGACACCTCTGTAAATAGAAGTCCGCTGGCCGAAGGTATCCACGATCTTCTTCGAGCTACCGGAATCTGCTGCCACGACGGCCTTCTCAGAGCTCTGCGCGACAGCCAGCGAGAGAGTGCCGGTGGGACCACCGGAAAACGCGGCAAACTCGTTTCCAGAGGACTCAACAGAGTGAGTCCCGAACTCGCTGGGTTGCACTTTTCCAATGGATGCCGAATCATCAACCTCGGAGCCAGAGTTGGTAGAAAAAGCTTGAAAACCAGCAATGGCCTTGAGATCCTGCTGGTCGCCAAAGTACGCAGAGCCATGATGGTGGTCATACATGTGAGTCAGCGATGAGTCCTGCGTCTCCGTCTGGCTGTCGGAATAACGCATCACCGCGGAGGAGTCGCCGAGAAAGTCCTCAAGCTTTGGCGGTGGCGCGTGGCTGACACTCTGCGACTGGGAGGATTCGACAAAACTGACGTCGTTCTGGTTCAGATTCTGCTCCATCAGCATCTGAGGTTTGAGGTTCCCGTTTCCCCACCCTGCACACAAAACGAACGGTTTCAGCGATCTCTCACGTGCGCTTGTTTTCTCGAAACAAGCAAGCAGTAACTAGTAAGTAAGCAAGGAAGTAAGTAAGTAGTAAGTAACTACTATATATTACCGTTGGTGTACAAGTTATCGAGAAAGTAGTTGTGCGAGTTAGTTGCGGCGGAAGCGGCGTCGTATTGCACGAACTGAGGTTCAGAGGTTCGGAGCATTTCCATGGGGGAGAGGGAGAACGATAACCAGTTAGTGGCACGTGCCATTGATTGGTACAGGGATAAGAATGGTGCAAAATGAAGTCCTGAGAATGAGAAAAACTTTCTGAAGAAGCAGAAAATGAGTAACAGTTGATTGAGAGACAGAAAAAAAGGCTTAATAAGGGGCCAAAACTGAAACAAACTCTTACTCCGGAGAGAGGCGTTACTGGTTGAACAGATAGTTACTTCTTCTCCATGTTAGTTTTGATGGATTAAAAGCAGAGAATAAACCAAGAGAGAAGCAGAAGAATGCATGCAAGGTTGGGTTGCTCGTTTTCAGAGGAATGGTGCGAGCAAGAGAAAGAGAGAGAGTGTGTGAGGGTGGTGAGTTGTTTATATAATGGCAAGAGTTTCAGCGTAAAGGCAGAGGGGGGTTTTTGAGAGAGAGAAACGGAAGGGGAAGAAATAATAAAGAAAGAGTGGAGAGAAGTGACTTTTGGCTCTGCGCGGAAGAAAAATTGTCTGAAACACGTCCGCGAAAGATCCGGGCTGGGGTGTTTGATAGGGTTGGGTTGGGGAAGGGTGAGAAATTACGAAAGTGGGGTTGGGGTACTTGGTTGTTTTTTAAGGAAGGGAAATTAAATTGGGTTTGGCGTTTGACACACTTGTCTTACATGCAGCTGTTCCGGAAATGGTTTGGGTCCAGTCGCAAAATTCAAACCCGTAACTCTTGTTCCCCCACTTCCTCATTCAGCCAACCAATTCTGTCACTTTTCACATTCAAATACTGCTATTAACGAAGACCTGCACGAGACGGATACACATTATTTCCGGATTATATTATAGCTGCTAAACGTGATTTAATTATTCCTAATGTTTGATTATTTTATACCATAGCGTTTTATTTGGATTGAAAGTGTGGATTAATGGGAGTGGGAAAATTTTAATTGATTTAGCTAATGGAATACAATGAAGTTTTTTTTTGTAGACAAATTTGTACAGTGGGCAAATTTGTGCAGTGGTTGTACTGTATTGTTTGTGTTAAAAACAAATTTATATTTAACGCTGATAACTATTTTATGCCTAAGTTATATTGTTATTTTAGAAGTATACTTTTGAACATTAAATTAAATTAAAAACAAAATATAACTTTTATGAAATGTTGAAACCAAATTTTAAATTAAAATAATAAATTCAAATTGGTGTAGTAGTGTGACATCCATCTATCTATATCTATCTATTATAGTATAAACATACAAGAAAAAATAACATATAAAAAATAATTAGATTATAATGATTAAATCAAAATAAAAGAACCTATTCATTTCTTTTAAAAATTTATAGAATTAATTAAATTCTTGTTTTGAATCACCAACTCTTTAATAAAGTCACTCTTAAAAGTTTTGTAAAGATTCATATTTAATTAATTTTTTTAACCTTTGAACACTGTTCTAAATTTGGGAAAGAATTGAACATTTTAGTGGAGTTTGGGTTGTTTTATAATATTTAGCGCATGAAGTTACTACTTGATTATTAAAGATATTGTACATCAGTTTGATTAACCCTGACATATTATTACACTTAATTCACATTAATCATATTCATTTCTCTCTCTTTTTTTCATTGAATAAAGAATGAAATATGAACAGTCTAAGGTTATTGGTATAGGGATATATAACAAATATAATTCGCATTAATTATATTTATTTCTTTATTTTTTTTCATTGATTTCATTGAATATGTGAGAAGTCTATGTTATTGGTGTATGGATACATAAGTTTACACCTCTCCGACTATGTAACTTAGGATAAGGAACTGTATCATAGATAAAGCAACAACATACAAACAATTTAACATGTTTATGAATGAACTTAATGACATAAATTATTTTTTTCAAAACAAAATACCTTTAGTCCAACAAAAACACAATAGTCACAATTGCAAACAACAACATTACTGGAAAACTCAAAACAAACAAAGAAAGTAAGCAACTCATACCAAGGAACACAAGGACAAAGGAAGCATAATGTGAAGGACTGTTTTTGCATTCACAAACTTTTAGGAACACTTCCAACAACTATCTTCATTTGTATTGAACATGGCCAAACAATGCACTGTAGTTCAAGCAAGGTTTTTGACATGCAAAAAGAAAGAATAATATCACATAAAAATGAATATGAATGTTGGAGCAGAAGATTAATATCACATGCAAGACCAATGAACAACGGAAGTAAGAATATAAATGTAAACAAAAAAAGTACAAATAACTTTCCTATGATATCATCACACAAGTACGAGTGATGGAGAAAGCTATCCTCACAAATGTGTATAAAAATATGAATAAAGATACAAAGCAAAAATAAATAATCACAAAAAAGAAATAATAATTAGTTGTCATTGATTATAATTATGTTTTCTGGATAAATAAAAATAATAATAAACAATAGAATAATACATAAAATAAAATAATTTGATTTAAATTTGACTAATTTTAAAATAATTCATTTTAATATATGTTTTTTTTAACTTTTTATTGATTAATTTTTATAAATATATTTTTTCAATTCAAAATATACTTTATTCTAATTCATATGTTTAAAAAATATTTCTTACATCAAATTATTTAAAAAATATTTTATTAATTTTTTTAAAATATATTAATATAGACAAAAGTTATTTCATTAAATCTGTTACTTTAATTTTTCTTTCCTTTATGATCCAAATAATTTAGTACTTTTATAAATGTCATTTTTATTAAATAAAATTTAATGATTCAAAATATTATATTTTTATCCAGTGGTCTTTAATAATAAATTTTTTATTTAAGAGAATTGTTAAAAACATTTATTTTAATATATTATTAAGTTTATCGTTTTTTAGTAATTAGTTTAAAAGTTCCTTAATTTAGGTATATAAATATTTAAATCAGTCCCACTAAAAATATTGAAATCTAACCGAATTATATAATGTTTAAATATCAAGTCATTTATGTTTTATTTGATTAATGTGGATAAACAATTAAAATTAACATAAGTTCATTTAATGAATTTATGATTCACATTAATTGATGACAGACTTTAGTTGCATAAAAGTCTGACCGTTTATTATAATATGAAATATATGGAATAAACTTGATGAATAGTTAAATTACATATTTTTAGAGTTTCAAAAATATTTTGATGATAACAATTTTGTAGAAAATTTATATAAAAAAAAAAAAAAAAGCTAATGTGTGTTCCACATTAATTCCTTACAAGGTGCATTATTTAAAATAACAAATATGGTGTAATTTAAAATTTTGTTAAGTATATAGAAGTATAATTTAAAGTTCATATATTTATAATAAATAATTTTATATTCATTCCCAAAAATATCTTTACTTTTATATAAAATGATAAAAATAAAATTACCTAGGTTATTATAAAAGTGTTACTTAAGTTATTTAATTTAATCAATATATTATTTTAATTTTTTAATTTTAATATTTTTAGAATAATATGATTATACATGGGGTGATACATCACTAGAAAAATTTGTATATTATTAATAGAAACGATCTTATTGTAACTAGAAAATTTTGTGACTAATTCAATTTTATTAACGAATTATTAACAGTAAAAAATTTATTAGGTAAAAAATTTATTGATAATAAGGTTATCAATATTATTGGTAAATTTCATAGTTAGTGGACAACTATCAATTATCACCAATTCATTGATAAATATTGATTGGTTATTACTGTGAGATCCTGGGTTTCAATAAAATTCTAAATCTTCTTTTTCTTTTTCTTTCTCTTCCTCTTCTTTCTCTCTTTCTCGTTCTACCTATGTCGTTGTCCTATCAACAGCCATTATTTCTAATAGCTCTAGTAGTAATTTCAGAAAATTTTCTTCTCACTTGTTACTCTAATACTTAAATAATAAATATATTCACTTACGCAAAAAAAATTAGTATTGTGTAATGATTTAAACAATACCTTAAGGATATCAAGAAATATATTAGAACTTATCACATCATAATTATCTTATTTACGAGTAATTTGTTATTTGTTATGCTTATTTTATCACTTATTATATATTAGTATATTTCTTTTTTAATTGAGAAGATAAACTATTTGTTATGCTTATTTTATCACTTATTATATATTAGTGTATTTCTTTTTTAATTGAGAAGATAAATTAAATTCAAATATATATAAGTCATTCACGTTTTTAAAACATTGATTTAAAATTTTTCAAGAATGTTACTATATTTTTTTTCAATCTCATTTTAAAAACATAGATGATAAGGACTTCGGTTTTTTTGGTAGCTGTTTCAAGTCAAAATAAAATTTCTCTATTTTGAAGGTATGTAATTAATATCACGAGAAGCAAAAATATCATCAAAATAAAATAATAGTATGAATTAAATAAATCTATTTTTAAATTAGAATAAGTTAATTATAATATCTTATATTTGAGACTATCATTTTTCTATTTTTATTGAAGTCATGATGGTATTAATTAAACAAAAAATAAAATATTTTATAGCACTAAAACTGTACATTCGGTTTTTATGAGTAAGAGTTAGTAAAAGTTACAGAATCATGAACTTTACTTATTGCGAGTATGTATAGAATTTAATAAAGTCATAAATGATGAAGAAATCCCGAAAACAGTCAATAGAGTAGTAATAGGTAAAGCATGGTTCATTGACAGTAGTAGTATTAATTAAAGTTGAATTGTGTGAAATTTAATGTGTAATTTATTGCAAAAAAGAAAATTGATAGTAGGATTTTAATATCTCCTTGAAAATAGTGTTTGTTGGTCAAAAGCGTGGAGAGAAGAGAAGGAAGAGAGTGCGTCCAAAGTAAGTTGATTGAGAAATAAACAAAGGAATCAGCTTTAGTGATTCTATGCTATGCTACAACTATTAAAAATGAACCTTAATTTTAGCAATGCTTCATTGCAGTTCAGCCTTTTTAACGGTATTTCTTTAAAGAAGCGCCTAATATATATGTCTATGAATGAATAAACCAAACCAAACACAAACTTCAATTCAATTTTCAGCTTTTTTCTGTGGCACTTCTCACAGTCAAACACCCCTCTATCTAGATAGACATCAACTCATAAACTTGTCTTCATTAGTTACACTCCACAACTCACCAACACAAAAAGACACATCAGCCATCCTTATGTACTCACCTTACAAATATTGATGTAAATTTCCACAAACATATATATTTTAAGTGTGAAATTAATGGTAGTTCGATAATACAATGATACAATATGTTCAATAAATAACTAATTTTGTTAGGATAGAATTAAGGATGATAATGTGGGTCGACCCACCCTGTTTTGGTCCGTCTTGGATTTGGTATATAAAAAGCGGACTGGGTGGTCTGTTCTGCCTAAGAAATACAGACTAATTTCTCTCTATCGCTTAGTATAATATTTGATCCGTAGGTTTGCAAGTCAGCCCACATGAGAAATTATTTATTTTGTATTTTTTCACCAAGGAGTAGGATTTTAATAACCTTATTCTTTATTTAATTAAATTAGTAAAAATAAAAAATTCTATAAGCCTTTTTTTATAAAAAAAAGGTGATATTTAAATTTTATATTTCCTAATATTTAAGTACAGTATGTTGAAAATAAAAATGACTTTGATTTAGAGTAGAATAATGAAGTTGCTTTTGATGAATTAGAGAAAAAACTCTGATGAGCAACTTGCTGATAAAAAATACACATGATGTGTTGTGTTGATGCCACTAAATTCGAGAAATTTAAGTCAATGTAGGTTGACCCTTTATTGGCCTGGGCCACGAGTTAAGCAAGACAATCCTAAACGGACTAAAATACTCAGTCCATCCCAAGTTGCCATCTCTAGATAGATTTCAAATGACTCTAATAACAAATTTAAAAGTGGATTTAAGTCTAACTCAAAACAAAAAAACTAACTTATAAAACAATTTATCTGCAAACTTAATACTTATGTATGAATGAGAATTAAGCTTAACTTGAACTTATAAAATCAATTTACAAAATGAATTTTGTACTACCTTGTATATTATAAATTTGTTTTATCTATAGTTAGAATAGATCTTTGATACACTTATTCATTTCAAAACATATATTTTTAAACGTTAAATTAACAGTAGTCTGATAATAATGAATGATATAATAAGTCCAATAAATTACTAATCTTCTTAGAATAAGCTTCATATGGTTCTAATATCATATTAAAAAATGATTAAATCTAATTCAACACAAAAATACCGACTTATAAAATAATGTGTACACTCAATATATACATATATATATATATATATATATATATATATATATATATATATATATATATATATATAATTGACCATCTTATTTCTAGTTGATATTGAACTTTCAATATACGTACACATACTCTCTTACATGTCGAAACATATACATTTCATACCAAACATAAATAAAATATCCGATAACCAATAAAACAAAACTAATTAATAAAAAAATAATTTTATTTTTACTTATATTATAAATTAATCTTATTTTAAAATCGACTTATAACTTCCAACAAATTTTACAAATTTATATATAGTTATGTACCGGAAATTCGCTCTATTTAATTCCAAAACATAACAAAATAGAGATGTGTGAAGAAGGTACAAGTTCTTAGCTGAGTGTCTTTTCAATGTTTGTGTGCCCTGTTCATATTTGCAACTCTTGCAAATCTGTCGCTGATTTACGTGCGATTGCTGCAACAGTCACGGACATCAGCACCGCCGTTAGTCTGGCTTGCCACCGCCTCTTCTCCGATATGTAGGACTTGTTTTTCTTTTATGCAGAACCGAATGCTTATTGTTACCGTACTTGGTTATTATTATTATTATTCAGGGTATTGTCGTTGTCGATTGAGGAGGACAAAAGGTTGTGCTACATGCAAACACAACATAGCGGTGATGATCATGCACTTATCCACCTTGGACCAGAGAGAGAGCGTTGAACTTGAAGCGGTGTTCATCACACCCCACATTTTCTTGTTATTGGAGCCTTTTTCATGGACCAAACCTTCTTACCAAAAGGGAAAAGAAATTGTATATAAACAAATAAAATCAAATGATACCGACATAAGATGTATAAACTCTTACAATGAATGCATATTTTATTTCTGATGTAGTTTCTAACAATTTATTATTAAATTAAAATTTTATATTGTATTGATATTTTTTTTCAATTATTTCTAGAAAAAATTAATAACAAGATAAATTTAAAGGTATAATTTTTGTAATACATAATATATCCCTACAAGAAAATTTTAAAATAATAAGTAGATGTGTAGTCCAAAATATTCTTACCGATTTTAATTACGAATTTAAAATTAATTATAATTTTTTAAAACTATTTTAGTCACAAATAAAATATTTTTAATTTATAAATTAATATTCAAATTAGTTAAATTATTCTTTTTCATTAAAATTGATCAAAGGATTAAAGATTTTGTTGTAGTATATATACCAAATTAATTATCAAAATAAAATCATAAATTCATTTACATTTGTAAAAATATACTTAAAAATATAACTAATTTCTGATTATATTAATACTTAACATTCACGAATATATGCGTCATTAGTTTGTTGAAGATTTTTTGCCTTGCAAAATTACAACTTCCATCCACATCAACTAGTGACCTTGTCGTTGAGATAAATTATCAATGTCGGTTTACAGGTTTCAGAAGTTCTCAAAATTAAAAAGTATATGTATGAAGATTACGATGTTTTGCGTTTTGGAAACAATTTATGGTCACCTTTTGAAGTGGAAAACAAAAACTTGTACCTTCTTAATTAGCTTTGGCTAATTACACAATCATTCTTAGTCATGTTTATCCAAGTTGGGCATCAATGAGAGCATATCCCTGTTGAAGGAAAGAAACTTGTCGTACCTTATCGATTAGAATATATGTCATCATCGTATTATACTGAGTTTATAGAAATCGTGATGATGACTCACAATTCAATCAAACAAAAGTGAGTTTTTTCATGCAGGAAAACTCATATCATATCATCTAACTTAAAAGCCACTGAAACTTTTCTTTCCTTCTGCTTTATCGTAATGATTCTTCACCACCATATTTATTCTAGTTACGATGTTTCCCGAAAGAATTTATTAAAAGGGTATTCATATTCATATAACAACGTGTTTTGAATTATATCTTTATCTTTCCATGAAATAATGTTATAAGAACTCATTTAGGAATTATCTATTTTTCGTAATTTATAGATATGATAGATTTGTCATAATTATCTGATTTAATTTTTCATTTTTAACATGTTTCATGTGGAAATATTAAAATAAGTCAATCTAGCCTAATTCGATATATAAAAATGGTTTGGACAGGTTAAGTCTATATTTTTGTCAAAATTTTAACAATATAAAGAAATGATTTATTTTTTATAAATGAACTCACAAAACTGTATATATAATAATAAAACAATAATAATTAATAAAAACATCAAATTATATCATTATAATCTCTACTAAATTATTTTTTAATTTATTTATTAATTGTTTTCAAATTTACTGTTAGAGTTGACGTCTATTTCACATATATCTATTTTATAAAAAAATATATTAATATTAAATCGTTTTAATTACTTACAAAAATTACTTCAAATATAAAGGTAAGAAACACTTCAATTTTTTTCATTTGGTACATTTATTTTTTAATGTTCACTTTGTTCATGCAACCATGAACCGCGATGGCTTAAGTTGCACATTTTATTTTATATTTTCTTATGAAATATAAGTGAATATTAATTATAAGATTACATGCACAATTATTTAATTTATTTAAAAATTGGTGTTTACGATAATTAAATTAAAATAAAAAATAATTGATGATTCAACAGAAAAATATTGGAAAAAGTACTTCCATACAAAAGAAAAAAGTTAAAATATTCCGTTTGTCCTCGTTTTTGTAACAAAATCCCAATTTGGTCATCGTATTTTTATTAGTTTCAATTAGGTCCTCATTTTTGTAAATTAGTATCAATTAAGTCTTTCCGTTAGGAGAGAACTAACACCTTTAAGTAGGTGTCACGTGTCAGCTTCTCATTGTTTTAAATTTTTTTAATTTTTTTAATTTTTTTTTTAAATTTTTAATTTTTTTAAAAAATATTTATGCTACATGTCAGGTTTGTAGCGTGCCACGTGTCAATCTAATATGGTGACACGTGTCAAATTATTATATGAATCTCAATTTGGTCCTCATATCTGTTAATTTGATTTGATTTCAGTCCAATTTTTTTAAGAAAAATTTAATTTCATGTGTTCCAAATTTAGAAAAAATTTAATTTTTTTAAAAATGTAATGATGACACTTTATTACAAGTGATATTTCTATTACATATTTTTAAAAATATTTAATTTATTTAAATTTATATTTTACATTAAACTTTATTTAAATTTTATTTTAAAATTATAAATATATAGATTAATAAATTTATATTCGAAATATTTTTTATAATATTCTATATCAACAATATTTTAGAGTTGGCTTAAAAATAACAATTTTATAAATTCAAATGTAAAATTTTAAAATAATTTTATAAGAAATTAAAATAAATATATTTAAAATTTTAATATTAAATACAATTAATACTATTAAAATATTTAATAAAAATATCAATTTTAATAAAAATAATCATAACATTATATAAAAGTAAAATTTGATCTAAATTTGGAGTATCTGAAATTGAAAATTTTTTAAAAAATTTATGGACTCAAATCAAATCAAATTAACAAATATGAGGACCAAATTGAGATTCATACAATAATTTGACACGTGTCACCATATTAGATTGACACGTGGCACACTACACACACTACACACGTGACACGTGGGATACTTTTTTTCTTTTTAAATTAATTTTAAAAAAATAAAAAATTCAAATAAAAAATTCAAAAAACGAGGAGCTGACACGTGACACCTACTTAACCGTGTTAGTTCTCTACTAACGGAAATGACTTAATTGATACTAATTTACAAAAATAAGGACCGAATTGAGACTAATAAAAATAGGAGGACCAAATTGATATTTTGCGACAAAAACGAGGACGCAACAAACTATTTTAACCAAAAAAAAATCTTAAAATAACTTATTAGTCATCTTGTGTATGAATGAGTAACTGGCATAGATCAATCTTGAGATAATCATTAGATTATCTAAGATGGTCTAACAATTTGGTCTCACTGATTCAACTATACAATTTAGATTAATTTATTTTTTCATTACATTATTTAAAAATTAATAAAATAGTTTAAATTTATAATAATATTTTGGATGCATTAATTGATTTTAATCATGTAATTTCAACAAACTTTATTTCAATCTGTTTTTTAAGAACAAAACATTAATAGTATTTTAAGTTTTAAAATAGATAATATCTTTTATGCGATTATTTTATAATAATGTTATTTCAACAAATTTTTTATTTAAATATCGATGTCTCCTTCAACTCTCTAATTTATTTTTTAAAAATAAAACTATGATGAAGTTTCGAACTCAAAGTAGAATAATAGCTGATATATGATGATATGGTTGATGATAAACAAATTTGATATGAGAACAATTTTAATCTTAATCATCTAAACTTAAATGAACTCGTTTTTTTCTTTCTTGTCACTCAATAGTATCATTTCTATTTTTTTTTTCTCCTCACTCGACAATATGTAGATACTTTTAAACATGTACAAGTGTATTAACCAACCATTGGTGGGAGGACAATGTGTTGCTCCCTTGACACAACATGAAGCTCCCTTTTGGGGACAAAGTATAAACAATTGGAGAAGTTACAATCACATTGCGTATTTTAATTTGACAAGAACTATTATCGTCAAAAAAACAGAACAGCTTTTGCCCTTTCTGGGTGGTGGTTCCTACGAGACGGTAACATGAAGTTTGCGAGAACAAATGAAAAAGCAGTGTGCAACAGAGGAGTCGACCAGTGTGCGAGAAAACGGGAAGCATGAGCAGTAAATGGGTTCTAGGTGTAGCAGAAGACCAAGTTGAATACATGCACTATACTATTATTACCACTATCTCTCTCTCTATATATAATGTGACTTTTAAGATAAAAATGGAGTGAGCCCGGGAAACATGAGTGCATAAAGCAGTGGCGACGAATACGCATGATCCTCTGCGTTCTACCCCATCTAGACCGGCAGCACCTACGCACCCTTTCATTTAGCATCCAATGTCTTCTTCTTCTCTTTCATCACTCACTCTATCATCTTGCATGCTTCAAAATTCTATAATATATTCTCTACCGCCACATGTTTTCGCATATTTACATACCCACAATGGGTGCACTTTTTGTCTCTTTTAGAACTCACGCCCATTTCTTTAACTTATGTTTCATTACTTTTCTACTATTCACAAAAATATTTATTTTTTATTTTTTTAACAAAATTATTACACAGCTTGTCATTTTAATTTGATAGTTAACTTGATGAATCATTAAGATATCTGTCTTCTGTCTCATACTTTATTTTAAATGTTTTATCGTGTCATGGTGGTATAATTGAGTTAATGTTTGATAAGTAATTCAGTAGATTTGTTAATAAGCTTTGATTTCTAATAGAGTTTTTTCTGGTGGTAAGAAAGAGTTCTATGTTTCAATTTTCTTGGATTAATCTTAATGATTTTAGTAGTATTATATTTATGTGTTTTTGCTATTTTTCTTTTTTACATACATAACTTACTCTCCATATTACTTTGATCCCAAAAGGCTGCATTTAGTTGAATTAGTGAGCAATCGAATTTAATAGTGGAAAAAATAAATAGTCCATGTTGTAAATTAGGATCTGATTATGTTTAAATTTATAAAAATTAACAATTATTTTGTTATCTATATATAATCTAATTTTTTAATATTTTTATTCTAATTTTTAATCTGTCCCATGTTGTCTCCTTTTTTTCTTTTCATCAAAGTAATACTTGAATCGAATCAAAGACTCGGAAAAATAAATGATACCAAATTGGTGTAGATTTATTAATATTTGTTGAATAAAAACAAATATTTAAAAAACAATTTAATTTCATCGTTATTAATGCTAAAAAGTGGGAGAGCAACATCTATTATTGCTAAAGGCCCATAATAATTCTAATGGTGTTGTAAATTTGTAATCAATAATAAGAACAGATAAAAACTTAAATAAGTATTATTTATTAAAAAGAATGTTAAACATAATAACTACATAATATAAACTTCATAAAAATATCAAGTATAGCTTAAAATTCCAAAATTCCTATACATGACAAGATGCAAATAAAAAATGAAGAATTCTTTTTTAGTTTTTTAAGATTAATTATGACATTTTATTATTGAAGCTTGGGTAAACTTTACTAGGGTTTATGTATTACTACGGTTCATATATAACTATCAATAAATTAAACTGCCCCTTCTTGTTTACAGCCAGATCCATGCATACAGTCAAGAAATTTATATTATCAATGGAAGTGAGGCGTATCAATCGGTTAATTATAATATATAAAAGAATAATTAATAATTAATGGGGTCATTGAAAATTGAGAGGTGTGATGCATTCAAAGCTCAAACTTGTTTCTTGGTTTATTAAAAAGGAATGTGATAAAAGTGCGTTTTAAGAGCTGTGTATAACTAATCCACATAATGTTCTAAAAAAAATTACAAAGTATATATGTAAAAAATTTGTTGGTGTTCTAGCATATAATTTGTTTAATGTACAAAAAGAAAAACACTGAATATTTCAATTTTTTTACACCATATGGCTTATAAGTAAACACAATCGAGTTTATATTTAAAGCTGTGTGAACAAAAGGAGTAATAGTCAAAAAGTTCAACTCTATCTTCCAACATTAACTACTTTACTTGTTATTTTTTTATAAACCAAAATTTGGTAAATTAAATAAAGTAAAGCAAGTAATAACAATCTAATAAAATTAAGTACATTACTAGTTGGAAATTTTGTAGGACAACCTATATTATTAATTGATTGAAGTAATTTTTTAAAGCATAACTTGACTTTTACATGTATGTGATTTTCTCTCTTTTGAGGATGCCGTGCATGGACACACGTAGATGAAGGATGAAGAGATAGATATGCACGTATTAGTTGCTGATTTGTTGGATCTTCGGTGCAACGCCAAAACAAGCAAAATAAATTTTATTTTATTTTCTTTATTTGTGGAACAATGCATGTTAAGGTGTTCTTGGCCTCAAATTTAATGGAGACACTTGTTATATGCTATATATGACACCTTCTCTTTTTGTTTTTATTCTTCTCATGGACAACACCTACTTTGTTTGTTTGGTACCAATAAACTTTTCGTGTTGGTAATGTCTTTCATTTCCATGCCTAAGTAGTCACCTTCTTAAATAGCCTGCATCAATATGAAGTTCATGAGCAAATTCACACGTTAATATTTTTATTTTATTTAAATTATGTGCATATGCCAAGGAAAATAAAATGTGCACAAGGTCTAACTCTTAATGAAACAATTATTTTTACTTTTAACCTTCTAGAATTACATTAAAAAAATCATCTTTTTATCAACAAAATAGTAATTATATATATATATATATATATATATATATATATATATTAATAGATAAATAAATAATAAAAGTTTTTTAACCCCAATATATCATAATAATATGTTAATTATAAAAATTAGTCAATATGTTAAAATGCATCAGGTTCGCCAGTCTACCAAGAAAAGAACATGTTTAGGATGAGATTTTCAATCCGTTATGGTCCGACTCTCCTAACTCGTAAAACTGATGGGCCAAAGGTGGGTCAGTTCGTCCTGATCCGTCAACCATTTCTTTTTTAACTTTTTATGTTTAAAAATTAAAAATAAAAAAAATAATTAAATTTCTTTTATTATATAAACAAATTTATATATATAAATAGAAATTTAAAAAAATAGAAAAAAAAGTGACGGGTCAATCTACTGGCCCTTTCTGATACGTGACGGGTTAGAGTATCTAACTTGTTTTTTATTGGTGAGCCAACCCGACCCAACTCATTTTTGACAGATCAAGGACGGAACGGACTAAAACAGGCCAAGCTGACCCATTTTATCACCTCTACAAATTTAACTAAAAATTTAAACAAATAATAGTTAAACAACATGTATAATATAGTATTCTTCTATTTCGTATCCATTGTAAGATCTACGGTCTTAAAAAAAAGAGCTAATATTTTTCCTATTGATCTTCTCCATTTCTACCTAATATTTTTCCTATTGATCTTCTCCATTTCTACCTGCACAAAATTTCATGAGAATATTATGTTATGTAACATCATTGTTATAGTTTTTATTATTTAGTATGAGAACTTTTTTTTCTAGCATGAGTGTTTTTTTTTTTTAAGTTGGAAATGATTCAAGTTGATACTTTTAGAAATAAAAATTTAATTATAAAAGGCAAGAGCTGTCAATATGTCAGCTTAAAAAATAGTCAATTATATAAACGGACTTTGACTAAAACTTTGTCGTGTAGCGTACAACGAAACATTAGCGTCAATTATGCTTGTCATATTTCTATAACAGGAATGTAAACTTCTCCTTGAACTTGAAAAAATAAAGACTGGCAAAAAAATTTACTCAGTCTTATTGTTTTGTCTTTCATCTCAGAAACAACAAAATAAAAAACAAAAAAATAATTTTTTGTCTCATACGTTATTCAACAAATTTGATTCTACATTTATGAATAATTTTATGTTATGTTTTTCACAAGGTTCAAAACTAATTCAAGGTAGTCCTGTAGAACTATATCCAAACTCCAATTGTGTGATTATGCGGGCTCAGGATGGATTACTATTCTTATATGAGTGTCACCTCACTATCAATCATATAAATGTGTTTATTAATGTATTAATGATTATTATATTACATTAACCTATGGATATGATTATTTTTATTTTATTTATAAAATGTGTTTTTGTTTTGTTTGTGTTAAGGATTACATTAACAAAGAGACATTTTGTGTCATTTATTTGTATATCGAATATGTTAAAAAAAATGTTTGAAATTGGACTAAAAACATTACAAAACATGCTACATTTTGAATTTTCTTACGTTATTAATATGCTTTGGATATTATAAGTTCAGTAATTAAAAACCTTTGCAAAAGATAAAAAAATTAATACAATTTATTTAGAAAAATTGTAAATCTATACAATTTTTCTAACAAAATGCAAATTTTTTAGATAAAATTACATATTTTTCAATGATACACAATTATATGAAAGTTTCCATACACCAAAGTGGCAATACATTTATGGTGATCCTCTCAAATAAACTTTTCACTCTTGTAATGATTTTCTTTTATTCTTGTTCTTCATATTACTTAATGTATGACTTTGATGAACATTTAGTAAAGCACCAACACATTTTGACATAAAATTTGTTGCTCATTTATAAAGAGTAATAGTAACTTCAAAATATTCAAGAAGTTTCAATTAATCAATGTGACCATTAAACTAAGTGTTTGGTAACGTGTGTGGTAAAATATGCTAGACCTAGACGCGAAATGTTATATTATCAAAAGTGATGTATATGTATGACAATCAAGAATACGTGAACTCTCTTGACTTTTATAAAAAAATATGAAAGCTATGGAATATAATTGTAACGTTGGATAAAACGTTTAAAAAAATACATATTAATCATTTTTACTTCATTTTTGAGAATTCAAATTTGCTTATACTTAAGATTTGTTTCCTATTTTTTTTTTCTAAATTAACCTAGAAATGCACAAAAAATTTCTTTGTCATTTTATTAATCTTGTCTCCCTCATTGTTTAAAGATTTAGTTGGCTTTACACTTCATTTTTCTTTTGTCTAAGTTTCATAATTGTTGTGGGTTACTAAAAATTTTGTGATAATGACATGTGATTGGTTGTATTGGTATGTTAAAATGAATATATGATAGAATGTGATGAATATAATGAATGTGATGAATAAAAAGAATGAATATGATGAAACTAATTTGTCAAAATTTTGATCGAACGAACTTACTTAACAAATTTACATTATTATTGGTAATCGTTATAAGTAACCAATTTTTTAAATGAATCTTTATCAAACGAGCTTAGTTTCATCACACAATTCTTTATCAAATGAATCTTGATACTCGTAATCATCAAATAACCATTTTTTTATTTATCAAATCTTTTTGATTGATAAACAAACTTTCATTAGGGATAACGGTTAGAGTTAATAATAACTTTTTATTTAATTAGTGTGAAAACATCACCAATTTTATTGAACTACTGAATTATATATTCTTCAAATTTCCAACCATGATATAATCATACACAAATTAAGCATGGCAATATTACAGAAAATAGAAAATTTGATTTGGCAGGAGTACAAGTTGTGTACGTACAGAATGAATCTTTGAGTAATGTCTAGCATAGCTATAGTTTGATTCTCTTGACGCAGGTGACTGCTACCTTTGCTTCTTCTTGTCTATCCCCTTTCCGAACGCCATGTGCCATCACACGTGCTAACTGCTCCAGACAACACGAATGTGCAAACTGCTTCTCTGCTCTACCACATTAAATATTCAAATCAAAACGTGCCTTTGTGTTTTACAACATGCTCCATTGCTATTTCTACACATATCTTCTCTCCATATCATACTACACTTTTTTTTATTCCAACCATCTACAAGATCATTTTCAAAGAGACCACCAAGTCTTCGTTTTGTTTTACACTTTGCAAGCATGCTTTTATTAAGTTTCAACTTCACGTCTTTAACCCTAACTAAAATAATATGCAACCTTATTCTGCAACTTGATGTTCCACCTCCACCTTAAGCTATCTAAGAAAAAGAAACGAAATACAAATCAAACAAATTTCTTTTACCAAAAGTCCAGAAATGGAGTTTAAACTTAATTCTAATCGATCTGAAATTTTTGACATTTTTCGAGTATTGTAAACTTATTTTATTTAATATAAAAATTTCAAAAACAACTTCATATGTAACAAGTCATATCAAATATGGTTGAAAATTTCATATCAATTAGAGATAAAATAATTTTATAGCACATAAGTGAAATGTAAATTTTACTTCATAAATTAATTTTTGTGAAATTGAATTAGACTTAAAATCCACTTCTTAACAAATATGATAATAAAATAGGAGTTTAAAAAGAAAAAAATTATTCAAAATACTAATCCTATATATTAACAAGGTTCTTGGTTTAAAAACTAGAGAAACATGAGGTTAATTAAGGAGTATGATATGTTTTGAAAGTGCTGATGATGATGGGGGTGTGATTAAAGTTTTTGAAGGATGATGATGAGGAAGTAGATTCTTAAACTGGGACTGGGACCAAGGGATCCTAATCATCGTTCTCATCTTCTTTCTGTAAAGATTAAGCTCTGGCTTTTGACCATTGACTCAGAGGCACGTGCACCGCATCCTTCTTTTCGTTCAAAACGCAGAAACGATGATTTCGGCGACGCACGTGCACTCCCTTGTCCCGACACACACTAACATAATCATGCCTTAACTCTCACCTTTGCATTCTTTAATGTCCTTTCCCTTTTTTAATCTGCTTTTAATACCCCTTAAATTAATCCCACGGTTAATTTTAATGTAAAGCCACGTTAATCATATCACATAAAATTCAAGTGGTACCCACCATGCACGTGACCATGCCTAAACTGTAACTTCTATTTTAAGCTTTTTTTAACCTCAATGCAGAACCAAGTAGTAATTTATTTATTTATTATCACAGTTGTTGCTTACTCAACACCGCCATTTAACATGCATGGATTAAAATAATCTACGCTTTGGTCGATCAAACTTTGATTTTAGTCATTCAGTTTATGTTTTTCTTTGTAAAACGGACATTAATTCATTATTATAACTCACTACAGTACAGTATTAGTTCACATTTTTAAATCTCCTTTTGCAGCTATATCAAAGTTATTTTTGTATTCGTTTTCATGGTTTAAGAACTCAATTCACATTACTGATTCCAAAATTTAAAAGATTTGACTTTTCTGGGGTCTGTTATTTGCTTCGTGGGTTTGTTTGTTGCAGTGTAGTAGATAACTAGATTGGCTTCAGAGTTTCCACTAATTGAAAAATAAATAAAGTTTTATACTTGAATATCGAAATAGATGTTCTTTTTAGAAACAAAAATTATGTCTATACGAGGAAACACATGGAAAAGAAACATCATGGGTCACGTTTTAAATGGGAAAAGAGAGACCGAGGTTAAGTATAATATGTAATGTAACTTCTATTTTAATGCCTACTTTTGTAGGATCAATGATTTTATTTCTTTCATACGATTAAACTGTATAACAAGTTAATATTTTTAAATAATCAATTATATTTAAATTTAGAGTGAATAAATTAAAATGTGTTTTAGAGTTAATTTTAGTTATTGACGGTTTAAACAAACTATTAAAAATTGTTTAACAAAAGGGGGTATAATTTTTATATGGTTGAAAATAATTTTGTCATACTTGCAAATATATTGTGCAAAATACATTTTCAAATGAGAGAAGAAACATATTGACAATGTTTAATTAAAGAAAGTAAGAAGAGCGGGAACTTCTACAAGTTCTAATATTAAAGTAAATTAATCTTTTTTTACTTACAAATATCATTTTTCTAATATTTTGTATACTCAACTGCAGTGAAGACAGAAAAGGAAAAAAAAATTAAGAGGAAAATACAAACAAAAATATATCTTTTGTTTAGTTGAAGGGAAAATAAAAATGATAATGAACGAAAAAGATAATTTTTAAAAAGTAGTTTTTTTTTCTTAATTTTCTCCTTCTGAGTCAAACAGATGACATGTCTTTAAGAGATAAAAAAATTATTCACAAGTGCTAATTGTCGCGTCTTGTTCTCTCTCCCTTTAAGAATGAGGTGGGTAACATCAAATACGGCCTAAATGAAAAGTAGAGAATGCAAAAGAAAAAACCTTTTGAAGTTCAGTTATTACTGCGTACACTCTTCCCTTTTTAGAGTGCACCCCGTTCCTCTTCTTTTTCCCAAACTACCCTTACTAAGAACACTTACATCATCTTCTTCTTAACTTCATTATGAAGGAAAACGGAAAAAACTCATTCTCCCACATGTCAAGGAATTGGTACCAAACTTTAACAAACGGGCTTTATCACTAACTGCAATCCGACAATTACTAACTGCACCTCCCAAAATCATAGTAAAAGCTCAAACTCCCTTTATCACTGCATACCACCACTGTTACTGTCACCATTGTGTCGCTTCCATCATCATAGTCTTTGAAGAGGAAGAAAAAGAGAGAAATGAAAAAAAAAAAAAATGTTTCAATTTTTTTTTCCGAAACACATTTCATTTCATATAAGAGTGTTTTAAAAAATTCATTCCATAAGATATTACATATGTTCCAAAGAAAAATTCCCAAAAAGCCTATGCCAAAATGCACTTATTCCAAAAGGTTTTCAGAAATTGTGTTTCTAATGTTTCATTTCAAAAGTTGTTTTGAAAATCTCGTTCCGAAAGTTTCGGGAAACTTATTCCGGGAAGTTTCCGAAACATGCATTTTTTGAAAGTCGGTTCACGAATGATAAAATCATCATTTTAAAATTTTGAGGTGGTGCACAAAAAATTTATAGAGGTGCAGAAAGTAGAAGTCGAATCGTGTGCGTGGCAGTTAGAAGTTGCGCATTTTTCCTACATCTTCATGATTTTAATCTGCACTCCCATAGGATGGTGAAATAATCAATTTGCCATGAAATATATAATTTTAAACCTAAATTCTCTCATCTTTTCTCTTTGTCTTCCTTGAGTCTTTGTTTTAGGCTTATTATGAAAAAACCCTTTGTTATTGTTAAAGAATGGTCTTGGACACCTATTGCCTCGCCTTTTCGGTTCAAGAGATTGATTTTCATAACTATTTTGTTGTGTGATTATTCAAGAAAACTTTTAAATTTTACAATCTAAAATTTATTTTCAAAATTTGAATAAACTCTAGATTATACATCTTGAAATTCAAAAAAATTATGGATTATACCACAACCTTCACAAATATATGCAAACACTCTAACACCAATACACTCAATGCCAAGAAGGCTATATATTTGAAAAATTGAAATTATGGGGTGCGGGGAGAAATTGCTTAAGTAACAGAAAAATAGCCCTCTCAATATAGGCCAAGCACTGGGCTTTAGTTGTTAGGTGCATAGAAAACAAGATGCTGATTGATTCAAAAAATATTACGACTTGATTATTAAAAAAAAATGGTGTTTTTTTTTTTTCATAATGCTTTTAGATCAACTATGCTGACAAATTGAATAATATAAGTCCATTATCTTTTAATGGTGAACATTTAAAATTAATTAATTAGAAAAATTCAATAAATCTTTTATAGTATTTCAAAAACAAAAAGTAAATAAAAATAAAAACCGACGAATTATTAAATTAAATAAGACACCAATTTAGATTTTGGGCCACACGTTTCTACATATGACGACTAGAAAGCGTGTCTACGTCACCGTATTGCATAGATTATGCAAGTGATCATTTTGAAGACACTTTATAATACGAAATGAAAAAGGATACTTTTTTCTTTTGTTATTATTTAAGTGGTATTTAATATAAATATAAAAAAAAACAGAGAGATGAAAAAGTTATTTAAATGTTATACTATACACATAATAATCCATATCAGTAAAGAAAAAAAAAAGTAGCAACATATGGTCGGTTCAAATAAAACTAAACCTAAATACCTAAAACAAAATTCGATTCAAGTTTTGTAGGTAACAAAATTTGTTTAGAAAATTAGTCATCATAGTAAACCCAGAAAAAGTACACAGAGCAATCAGAAAAGAACAAAAGTGAATAATAGGTAGATGGTAGAACCGTAGGAACTACGAATGAAAATGGCTAAAGAAGATGATGCATAACTACGACCCCAGCACCCTTTGGCAATCATCACACGCCATACACAAAAGTCCAAACCTGGCCCTCACCTTCGACCCTTCCCTTGGAAATCCCGATTAAAGCACTAATACAATAGTCTTTAAATCAAACACTTGCGAAACTCCCAAAACAACGCTTTGAAAATCATCATATACCACCCTTTTTTTACTCCTTTTTTTACAATGTTAAAGTCTCTTTCATACGTGTCTACTGTGACATGAGTTTCACTGGAATTGGTCTTGCTGCTTGTAGCTGATAGGGAGTTGAAGTTTTGAAGCTTCGAACAATCAAATGGATTCAATCCAAACACAGAAAGTTTATGTTGCTGTTGGTAATGATGCACAGGATGGATTTAAGACTTTGAATTGGGCTCTAAAGAAATGGAATTCTCATCCAATTTCCGTTGTTATTCTCCATGTCACACACAATACTCCCATGGATTATGTCTACACACCATGTAAGTTGGACTTGTGTATCGACTTTGTTTTCATTCTCTGCATTGAAATTCAACTGGGTTTAGCTTAGTTTTGTGATTCTTTTGCAGTTGGGAAACTTCCAGCAAGATCTGTGAGTGAGGAGAAACTACAAATTCTCAGGAAAGATGAACAAGAGAAAATCAACAAGCTGTTTTCCAAGTATGTTGCTTTCTGTGGCAAGGTGTGTACATTTTAAGTCCAATTAATTACTCAGATCATATGAAATGAAATTATGTTACAGTGTTTTCTGTTTCTGCATATAACAGGTGCCAGCAGAGATTCTTCAAGTTGAGAAATCAGATGAGCCAATGCAAAAGCGAGTCATAGACTTGATCTTTGGTCTAGGAATAACCAAACTGGTCATGGGATTTTCATTCATGAAGCCCTCCATGTATGTAACTTCCTTGGTTTTCTTATCAAAGAGTTTCATTTTGCAAGTAGAGCTAAATTGTCTCGTTTTTCCTTAATATGTGTTCGGTCTCTTGATTAGGAAATCTAAAGGTGCTATTAGTGGATTGTTCTATGTTCATCAGCACAAGCCTTCCTTCTGCGAACTGTTCATTATTTGTGGGGGGAAGCAAATTTTCCTGAGAGGAAAAAATGATGAGAAAATCATGGAGGATGATCATGGAGTCATGGTTGCAAGAATAAGAGATAAGATAACCTTCAAAGATTGGTTAGACAAATGGTTCAATGACAAAACCCACGATTCTCCAGATAAAAGTGAATCACTTTCCTCAAGCAATTTGGAGTCCCCGGTGACCAGAAACCAGTGGGAATTTTACCTGCAGGAAATTGAAAATTATTATCAAGAATTGTTGTCTTCCAAGTTGGAGGAAGGAAACTGCGGGCTAGATAATGACGACTCACAGATTGGTCCAAACGAGCCACATGTCACTGAACACAACAATTATAATATGGTATCTTACAACAATGACAGATATTTTTCCTCAAATATGTGTGTGGCCTTCATTAATGCTAACATTTATCTTCTTTGTTTCCTTTCGTTTTGTTTCTTGTAGAGAGTTGTTAGATGATTGGTTCACTTTTGCATATAATATGATTTGTTTTCATTGTACAATATTGAAAAAGAAGGCGCCTCTTTGTGAAAGTCCAAATACCCATCTTTCTTAAGAAAACTCTCACTTTGACTCTTGTTAACATTTGATATGTATGTTGAAAGAAATTGATGCCCATTGGTATTTATACTAATATTTAATGTGTTTAGTTTTCAATATGTGGAACCAATTTTCAACACTCAATCTATTGGTTTGTGTAAATTTTTTGAAAATATTACCACGAGTTTGAAAATGAATTCACTTTATGGATGTTCTTGTTCCCTTTTGAAATTTCACATGGTGTTGTCAAAAGTAATGCCTAACACTGTATCCTACTCAGAGTGGTGCAGAGAAAATTGAAGATCTGAAAAGTCAGCTGAAGGAAGCTCAGAAGACCATTCTATTGAAGAGGAAAGAGGCCAAAGATAGTAAAGAAAGGCACGCAAAAGCTGAATGGGCAATTTGTCTGTGCAACAATAGAGTAATACTCTAAATTTTTATTGAGATTAGAATTTTGTATATTGATATATGGATTAAAGAAAACATCAAAGATTAATGCATGCATGTAATGTTATACTTTAATTTTATTCATTGATTGTGATTATAAACATAATCTATCTTCTTGTTCAGCATTCTAGGGATTTGTTTTTCTTGCATGTGAGATTCACGTAAATTGTAATGTATGAATGCGATGGTTAGGCTGAGGAGGTGGAAGGTCGAATTCGAGAAGAGGTGGGTGCTAAGGAGGAGCTAAAGAAGGAATGGGAAGCGGAGAGGGAGCAGACGGAGGAGATGAGGATGGAGGTGGAAGAGAGGAGGAGGAGGCTCATTTCTCTGACGGAGGTGCAATCGGAGCTCTCCAACAAGCTTCAAATATGGATGCTGGCCAAGACGCGGGCGGAGACGCAGCTCGAGAGGGCGGTAGGGGAGAGAACGGAGATGGTGAGGGAGATCGAGGAGCTCAGGCGCCAGAGAGACGTGCTTAACCGAAGGATCGAGTTCTGCAAGCAGAAGGACGCAATTGGAATGGCCGCCAGACTCGCCGACACGCGCTGCACCTTCCGCGAGTACACGGCGGAGGAGATCCGGCTGGCCACCGACAACTTCTCCGAGCGGCTGAGGTTGAAGTCCGGCGGAGATTGGAGCAATGTGTACAGGGGACGCTTCAACCACTCCACTGTTGCCATCAAGATGCTCCCTTCTTTCTCCCTCCAACATTTCCAATCGAAGGTGCATTTTTTTCGTTAGGTTAAATTCTTATACAATTCATTCAAATTCCACGTTCAAATCTAAATCTACTAAATAATATGTTAATTTAGAATCAGAATCGATTATAGGAAATTAAAAACAAAAGTTAATGTGCATAGAATACTAATTTAGATTGCATTTTCAGGTGAGGCTTCTTGGTGATATTAGGCATCCTCATCTGATTGCCATGGTGGGGTTTTGCTCCGAGCCCAAGTGCATAGTTTTGGAATACATGCGCAACGGAAGCTTAAGAGACATGCTGTTTTCTAGGAGAAAAAACCGCGCTTTAAGATGGCACGACCGAATACGAATTGCCATAGAAGTTTGTTCAGGTCTGGGCTTTCTCAATGGAGCTGAACCAAGGCCCGTCATTCACTGCCATTTGACTCCATCCACAGTCCTCCTAGACCGCAATTTGGTGGCAAAGATCACGGGCTTTGGGCTCCATGATTGCACTGACGAACAGTGTAACGTCGAGTCAGATTTGCAGGCTATAGGGGTTTTGCTGATGCATCTTTTGACAGGAAGAAATTGGGCCGGGCTCGTTGAGGAGGTGATGACAGTGGATATGGACAGAGAGGCTTTGGCTAGCGTTCTTGATGAGATGGCTGGACAATGGCCATTGGATCTAGCAATAGAACTTGCAGGCCTGGCTTTGATGTGCGTGTCCACCAAAACCAAGCCTAACTCAGAACTGAGCATTGCAAAGGTGTTGGAGGAACTGAATGAGATAAGAAGAAAGGGGGATGAAATAGTTGGAAGGGAAGGACGAAAAGCAATTCTTGGTGGGTGTATAGATAGAGAGGGAACCAGTGATGTGCCTAGTGTTTTTCTTTGCCCCATACTTCAGGTTGGTTTCTTCATCTTTCAAAGAACTTTCTTTTACATATCCTAAATAAGGTTTATCCTTTCTTTTTGTTTCATGCACTTAAGGTTGTGTTGTTGGCTGCAGGAGGTAATGAAAAACCCACACTTGGCAGCAGATGGGTTTTCCTATGAGCTTGAAGCAATAGACCACTGGCTGCAGTCTGGGCGTGACACATCACCAATGACAAATATGAGGCTGAAACACACATTTCTCACCCCGAATCACACTCTCCGTTCCCTAATTGAGGATTGGCAGACCAATAAATCACCTAAACTTACACACTAATACCGAATTCTTTTTAGTTCATTAGATCATATGTACAGATTAGTTTGTGACTAGTGCTGATTTTTTGTTCTCATTGCCACCGGTGGACCATTAACTCCAAATAAAAAGTTACCAATTGAATTAGCATGTCATGGGTAGGTTCAAGCCTCCTTTCTGACTTACTATTCTTTTTTACTGTCAGAGTCAGAGACTTGCAACAACTATGAAGTATTAACTCAACATGAAACAGCAAAAATGGAATACTTATTCATATAAATATATCAATACAAGTATAGTATCTGGTTTTTCAGCAAGACAATTTGACAAGTAAAAAAATGCAATTTCCCAAGCATAATAAATGTTCTACAGCTATCACTCTATGGCCAACCTAATGTCACTATAACTATATTACACTGCATAATTTACGTTTGCCTTCACGAGCGGCAATACACATATCCAGGAGTGACCTTTATCTTGAAGGAATATTACCAAGATTAAAATGTCAGAGTGAACCAAGCATTATACTCCCAAACATTTAAAATTGAAACAACAGCAACACCGGGCGACCTTCTTTGGCAGCGAATATTCAGATAGCAAAGAGGGATCAGTGGAAATGTCTTCGGCTCTTGACCAGACAAACACCCCTCGCTCTTCTTGTCTGCCAGGGACAGTGTTGTCCAGTAGGAATGACACCAACAGTGTAACCACCATGTTCAAGGACATAAGAGCATTGATTGCAAAATCAAGCTTCAAGATTGAAAATGACAGGTCAGCACATATGCATCCAAAAAGGAAACAAGATATTGCTTAATTTGCAAGAAAAACAAGCTAAAATGAAGATTTGTCGTTAAGGACAAGTCTGCATGGTACCAATTTCAATAATGATAAATCATTTAGGATATGTTAGAAAGCGTGTGATTAAGTAAAACTTAAGATTCACATATTCATCTAACCTGTTTAATGCCTGAACGGAATGGTCCGCTTGATGCTGCTGCATACGGAACCAGATAACTGGGTAGTATCAGACTTGACTCAGCCTGGTATTGTTGAAAATAAGCAGGGATAGACATGCCAAGGAACAGTGAAACGCCAACTATTGTAATGTTCCTGAAACTGGTTGATTGACTATACCGTAAATTAGAGAGGCCTAATGCTGCAGTAAGAGCCCACATGAAACATAGTACTGAAGCAGCCAAGGCCTGTGGAATGGAAGCGAGAAGGGCACCCACTTTCCCTACAAAATTATATTAAAAGTTGTATTTTGAAACTCAAAAAATGAAACCACTGCACATCCTTAGATCCATCTCATCCAGAATGGAGAACAATGAGAACGTATAAAGTTGAACAAGAATTTTGGCTCCAGGAGTTATTTACCTATAAATGAGAACAAGATCAAGAAAGCAGCTCCAACCACCACTACCTTCCGACTTGCCACCTTGGTGATGTCAATTGTGTGTATGTTTTCTGTCAAGGTTGTTGAGCCTGTACCTGAACCCCAAAGCCCAGCCAGTATGCTACAGAAACCCTCAAGAGCAATTCCTCGGCTCACAACACCGGGAGTAGGAGGTCTTGAATTAACTTGCAGAGATGTAGCACGATAAGTTCCAACCTGGAAAAAGGATATGCTGTTCACAGTTACAATTGCAGTTTCATCTATTGATGTTTGATCTCTGCTTTTCAGCATGAAAATTCATCTTAATATTTAACTGAGATTAGGACCTATAGACAATGATACTTACCGAATCCACAGAAGCAACAAGTGCCACTATGACCATGATTATGGAAGTCCTAAAATGGAAAACAGGGATGCCCCACTGTAAAGGGTAAGGAATTCTGACCCATGCAGCAGTAGCCAATGCATTGGAAACATCAGTCCTGCAATGCTGCATGGTATATGCATGTTTTCTACATGCATCCAAAAGAATGTTTGAACTTGGTATATTAGGATTGCATCCTTTGTAATTATATGCTCCCCCAGCTGTTAAAAAGGATGCATATATCCAAATTATTGTCAAACTCAAGGGAACCTGAAAATGTTAAAGAATTAAGTTACAAGAATTATTACTGCATACACATGCTAAAGGAAAGACATAGCCAGCACTCTCCAAGATTGCTCAAGAAAAACAAAAATGAGAGAATGACATAGGTCATCAATTTTAAAAATGAACAATTATCGTAATTTAGATACTTACAGCATAAATTCGAAATAAGTGGCGCCCGAAGATAGATATTCCTCGAAGATACTTCAAACAAGCAAAAAGAGGAGAGAATGAGTTTTTGAATGATCCTTAAAGCATTAAATAAACAACCAAAAAGCCACGACCTGTTTACAACAGACAGCCTCTAACATAAAATAACTAATTCTACAAATTACAGCAACTAGAAAACCACTTCAGATACAAAATATCCTGTACTGGTACTGCTCAAAATGCATATATGACTTACCAAAGTGAATATCAGAACCAGTGCTATCTGTGGAATGGTAATTTCTGGGCAAGTGCCTGCTTGTGGAAAACCGTAGCTGAAAAATGCTAAACCTACAGCAGCAACAGTTGGGGCAACCACAATTGGGTTGATTAACCTAAAATTGTACAGAATAAACAGATCAGGCTCAAGTGTTTACGGCCCTCTAGAGATAAAAGTTCAGTAGCTTCTACAACTTCATTGATCAATATAAATTCCCTTTATGCATATAGCTATTCCGTGTGCTAATGCAGGCAGAGCAAATAAATATTAAGCAAGGCAGAGCAAACTAACAAACTTTACTAAATCAAGCACAAGACAAAAGACATTTACAAACTTAAGACATGTCATGTAACTTCTTACCTGAGTAGAACAGACATTAAACCACTAAATCCCAGGATAGATTGGAATATTGAACCAACAATTATAGCTCCTTGGAGTTCCCTCATTATATGTCTAAATTTCTGCAATTACAGGGCTTTTATATGTAAGCTGAGAACATATCCAAACTAACAGAACAAAAGTCAAAGTTGTATGTGATTTGTTAATAAAGAGGTTCGTAATAGACAAAGTCTGTTAAAAGATAACATATACATAACAGCAGAAAGGATAAAAGACAACTTATGCTGGTGATTCAGATATATACAAGTTTAAATGGTAAACAAGCCAAGAGAAAATTAACTCCTAATTAATGTCTAGTTTATGGATTTATATAGTATAATTTTATCTGCCTAAACTAAAAGGGCCTGAAAGTGATGCTCTAATGAATTAAATAATGAACTTACATGCTCGGTAAGATTCCGATATTCTTGAGCATTTATGATAACTAATGCCGGTGCTAAATACACAAACGAGCTCCCTTGAACTAAAGGCAGTCGAGTACCAAAGTAGGAGTGCAGTATTGTGGTGATGCCAGAAAGAAACAGTATTGTAGAGATTACGGAAGCAGTATCCTTCTGTCCTCAGCGATTAATGTAAAATTAAAATAAATAGATAAGCATATGAAAAAACTATCGATTTTGTTGAGTTACATGCAGTAAACTGTAAATAAAAGCATATACTTACATCTGTTCCACCCATGACCGGTACCATTACTAAGGGAATCAACACAAGAGAACCAGCTAATGATAGATAGTGCTGCAGGCCATAATAGATAAGAGGTACTGCAATTAAAAACGCAAAGACGTAAGTAAAAACAAGGTAAAAAAATTGTGGCACCTACAGAAACATGACTATGCAAGTAAATCTGGTAAGTATTGAGATAATAAGTTAAGAAAATGGTATGGAAGAAAGAATTGGGAAAATGGGTTCTTTCGGAAAGTCCTTTTATCAAATCCATGTTGAAGGAAAATCAAGAATTGGTATTCTTAAATGAGATTTGTCTAGACCTATTCTTCACTTCCTATGACTCTATTCGGAAAGAAATCAAGGGGTTCGATGGTATTCACACCAAAATCCAAATAAACTCACTGATGGTACACACCACTACAGACCAATTCAAGCAGATATAAATTGAACTTAATGGCAAGAATCAGAACATCCAAGATGGGAAGTTAACAACACACCACTCACATTGCTCAACTTATAGCATTACACTTCAAAAATTATAAGATAAAATATAAACTCATAAAACTAAAGAAATCAAGGGTGCAAAAGAATCTAAAACCGACAGAAAAAAAGAAGAAGAGCACAAACTAACCAATCCCAGGATTCTCTTTGAGCCCGCACTTCAATCCCAACGGACCCTGCCACCCTCCATCACGATGCTCCTCCTCTGCCGGAAACACATTGACCTTAACATCCCCATTCCCCTCCTCCCCCTCCTTTTCCTCATTCACCGGAGCAACTGCAGAGGCTCCATGCCCATTCCCTTCCCTATTCACCACCCCATTATTGGCATTACCATTCAAACCAACTTTCCTCTCCTCTTTTCTCCCCCTCTCATCCAAAACAGCACCATTCTCAGCCCTCGGTGCACCTCCACGAGACTCTGTTTCGATCTCGTTTCGTCTTGTCCTCCCCACCACCGGATCTATCTCTATCTTGGGAGATGACCCTCCTCCCTTCCTCTCAAAAGCTTCAAACTTTGCACTCCCACTTGTCCCTGCTTCCCCTGAGTAATCAGACACAAAACCCGTTCTCTTCGCCCACGACCGTAACTCTCTCGGGTTGTGCTCATTTTGTGATACAAAAGGCTCCACTTTCCCTGCTACTCCACCTTGTTTCTTCCCAGTGCCACCCCTCACACTCATGCCCACATTTCTGTTCAATGATTCCGAGTTCAACGACCCAGTTTCCATTCACACCCAATGACACTGCTCAACTCTACCCAATTTAGTATAAAGTACAAAGACCAGATTTCAGAAGCGGAATGGAACTAAAATGGTGTGAAAACGAAGAAGAGAGTTCAGTGTGTAACTGTCGAAAGCGACGGTGGAACGAAGGAATGAGTGGAATTACCGAAACATCCCTGTGGAATAACCCTGCCTCATCTTTTATTGTGGAAAAGATGAGATTTTCTATGTTTGGCTCTTTGCTTATGCTTCAAGTTTCTTCTCCTGGGTGACCAATTACAAGCTTCTGAAGTGGTTCAGTTCATTAGATTTACACATGATGGAAATTGGAAAGGGCACAGCTAAATCGGTCCAATAACAAGTTGACTCATTTCATTGTTTTCTATCTTTCTATATACTTTTCTTCCTTTCTATCCTATCCTAATTGCTAATTCAATTTATTTATAAATGTTAATTATATTATTTAAAGTAATTAGAAAATAAATCTTACCATTAGTTATGTTATTATTCCAAAATTACTCTTCTCATATTTAAAACTTAAATAGTTGAATAAGACTTTTGATGTATTCTCCGATTAAATTAGGAAAGACAAAATTTGTATCATTCATTTCACTTACCCAAAAACAATCTAGAAAAGAATTAATACACCATCTAATAATCTTATAAAATAAACGAAACACTTTTAAAATGCTTTATAACTAATACAAGAAATAGTTTAAAAATAATTTCTTGATAATATTCTTTGTGTGAAAATGTGAAGAAAATAATAATCACTCTAAAACTAAAAATGAAAATATTGTTGGAAAAAAACATGAAGAGTTGAGTTCAACGGTTTTGATGATTTTGACGATGACAATCGCAAGGAACCTAAAGTAAATATTGGAAGAATGTTTAATTATTTCTTTTGTAATAAGTTTGTATTGTATTTAGTAGTGTAAGTAACCTTAGAAATGTCATGAAACTGCAATCAACACTTAATTCTTCTCGGAACGTTTTATTTTTTCAAAAAATATATTTTGATAATCGATTATCACTTAGATAATATATTATGTTTTCTTCAGTTTTCATAAATGTTACTAGAATAATCAATTATCAACAAAAAATATTGTTTTTTAGAAAACTACTATGGAATAATTGATTATCATAAGTGATAATCAATTATTACTGGTAGTTGAAACTTATTTTTTTAGTTTCTTGATCTAATTTTCGAACTTCTACTTATAAAACTCTTTTCTACTTTCGAATACACCTTTCAGAATATTAGAAGTTGAGTGTTGTGATTGCTAAAGAACTCTCTAAGTGTTTTTAAGAAAGGAGCCTTAGAAAATCTAGTATGGGTAGAGCGATAACTTTCATTGAGTGAGTTCAGTTTTGAAAAATCTAGTGTAGATAGAGCTGACCAAAGTGGGTTATTGGGGGATTAAGTGTTGTTGTTGCTAGGAAAGCTAACCATCTTCTATGTGTTTCATAAGAAGTGTTTTCATCTCGTGTGTCTTCAAGAGAGATGTTCTTTAAACTTTTATTCCTTATCTGATTGCACTAATTTATTTTTAGAAATTTTAACTTTTATTAATAAACTAATTAAACTCCCCTTGATTTTTGTCCACATGCTAAACATTACATTGCGCCATTCTAAGAAATATTATAGAAGGTCGGCTTAAGGATAAAACAAGTAAAGGTCATTCGCTTTAGGCCTCAAACAGAATAAGGCAAAAAAAAAAAACTTTTACTACTAATATTTCCCTATTAATCAATTAATTATAAAATTACTTTTAAGGAAAAAAGTCTCAAAAAACATTTTTTGTACTAACATATCTCTATTAAATTAATTATAAAATCATGCTTGAGATAAAAAAAAAGCCTCAAAAGAATATTTTATTAGTAATATAGCTATATTACATTAATTATAGTTTCTAAGTTTATGTTTGATTATAAAATTTAATTAAATTATTATTAGTGTATGATGATTTTAAATGGTACTAAAATGATAATTAATGAGTTAAAACCTTTATTTAGTAAATTATAATTTTGTTATGTAGAGAATGATTAGTTATTTTTATATTATCTTATAATTTTATTTTCTTCTTTTATCTTTTTATCTCTTTGTGACTTTTATTGTCTCTCCTTACTTTATTCTATTGTAAGAGTCATTTTTTAAGGTCTTGATATATTACATTCTTTCAATCTCATATTCTCGGTGTGTACAAATTTTTTATCATCATTTCTGGTTAATATGTTTTTTTCTTTCTATTTATGTTGTTGTAGTTTTTATTCTGTTTTGGAATTGTACTACAATTAGAAATGCGTTTTTTTTTTGCATAGTTTTGTTTTTTGGTATTTTTCGATTTACGAGTTTCAAGAGTTTTTTTTGTATATATTTTGATGAGGAATTGAATTTTTTCTACAAAATTATTAGTTAGATTAGGAGTTAGTCTTTCGGTAGATAATAGATTAGTTGGAACATAATTCAAAATTAGGTTTATTTGTAGAAAGATCATCCAAATTTAGTGGGAAAAAACTCACTATCGAGTTGAAAAGAACTTAAGTTATGTGAAAAATGTATTAGACGCAAAAAAAAAAAAACAATTTGATGAAAGCATTGATAATGAAATTGTAAAATCTCTTCAAGAATTGTTTATAATTGGTTACTTTTTGTATATTTGTAGATAAAGAAATTACTTCAAAGTAAATTTGAACAATTTAAAACATATGAAGATATATTTTTGTTTTTTATGTAGTGTTAAAAAAATTAAAGTCACTTGATTGTACATTTTTTAAAGAAAAATGCTTTTGAAAAATCTTTAAAACATGATAATTTGTTAAATAGTTTTGGATTTGATTTTTTTATAATTAAATATCTTAAGAAAAATAATAGATTTGGAAAATGATAAACCAATTGACATTTTTAATTGTATAAAAAAATTATATTCTTTTTCAAATGCATATATAACTTAATGTTAACAATTTCGATATTAACAATGTCTCAAATAAAAATTAAATGGATTAGTTTTATTATTTATCAAAGAAAAAATGTTAAATGAAATTAAGTATGACAGTTTAATAAATAATTTTGTATTGAAAAATAAAAACATAAATTTTAAATAAAATATCTCATTTTTTTTACTTTTTTTTAACACTCCATCGTTATATTATATAAGATGAATTATTGTTAATAATAATCTATATACCTATATATAAAACAATACATTTTGTTGGTGTCCATATTTTCTTTTCAGTTTTATCATTCAAATAAAAGTTTTTTAAATTAAAATCATTATTTTACTAATTTTACTCTTCAAATAACCTTTATTTTTAAATTTAACGATTTTCTCAATTTGACATTTTTTATAAATTTAATAATTTTTTAATTAAAAAATTATCTAAAAAATAAATATAAACTCTTTATAATTAAATTACATAATTTATTTATATTTAATTTGATAACTACAATAAAAAAAATTATTATTAATTTTATTATTTTTTACTGCGATAAAAAAGTAAATACACATGCGTTATGTGTTTTTTTACTAATTATAATAGTGAGGCTCTTAATAACTATAATAATATTTTTTTTAAATATTAACATTAATAAATATTTTAACAGTAATATTAATAATTATTGTTTCACTATTGCTTCTATGTTTATTTTTATTGTAATTTTCCCTGTATATTTATAAAAAAATCATTAATCTTTTTCAAGGCACTTTATAAATCATAATAAAAAGGCACTTTATAAATCATAATAAAAAGGACTAATTCTTCTATTTACAAATGTGAGATAGGAGAATTCTTGTTAAAACAAGTCATACATAATGATTACTCTAAAATTAAAATTAATCTCCAAATATCTAAGAATTTAAACAAAATAATTATATTAAATGTTTTAACATTTATTTAACCCAACTTAAAAATAAGTCTGTAAAAATATGCACCTTTAGTCACTATTACTATTATCGTAAAATAGTGATAATAACGATGATATTAATGATCATCATGATATTCATGTTAATGAATATTCAGTACAAATAGGGTATACATAATTATCATCGCAAGTAAAGATGCTAAAAAAAATCCATATCTTAAGGTATTCAGGGATAAAATTTATAACAGGAAATAAATATTATGAATATTAAAAATGATATACATAGATAATGAGTATGGATATTTTTTATATCCGCATATTAATGGAATGGGTACGGATATCATAGTATTTGTATTCATGAACTCGTACCTCTTATACTTTAATTTAAATTAAAAAAATATTAAAATATTAACACGTTAATCTTGAATGAGTTATTTTTTATCTATTTCTTTTAAAAAATCTTCATTTATTTGTAAACTGTCATCCATCACTAGTTATTATTTTCACTTTGTTTGAAAGTTATAAAGTTGTGCATTGTATTTTTATTTGAATTTATAGTTAAATTTTTTTGTTAAATATTAAATATTTCTTTTGTAAATACCTGCGGTACCCGTAAATATCCGTAGATATTAAAAAAATGTGCATGTACCCGCATAATAAATACCCGAACGAATATAAGTACGGATACAAGACAAATATTTATCCAACAGATAAGGTATAGAAAAGTTACTACCCGTACCTTACTCGACCCGTTCACATCCCTAATCTCATCTCTAATATTTCATCTACTATTATCATGATTGTGTCACTATTATCACATTAGTCATGAGTACTAATAATAATAATAATTGGGATTGTTTATTCAAAAGAATTATAAATTAGTTATAATTACATATTTATTCAGCCGATGACTTATGGTAAAGAGATGAGACTAAATGCTCATAAAAAAGCTATAAAAGCTATTATGATAAAGACTTATCATGATAAAAAGATAAAGAGAGAGATTTATCTTGACCAAAAGAGTATTGTTTTTTAAATTTATACTCACTATTTTTCTGGGCAAATTGAAATCAGAGTGATATGTTTCCTTTCACCATCAAAAATAGTCTGGTCACATAGTGCAAAAGAGTTAATGAGTTTCAATTTGGGAGTGAACGTAACTTAGAGTATCTTTGACTCAGGTTGTGTTAAAAAAATTAGTGTTTTTAAATGTGGGTCAAATATAATTTGTTAATTAAACCGATTTTAAATAAGTTGAAGGTGTGTTGACACGTATAATTCACCAAAAATAATTTTTTATTAATTTTTTATTATAATTATTTATTTCTTAGAATGTATGCTAAAAGTTTCATACTTTTAAATAATATAATAATGTTCGATAATGATTAAATAATTTGGAATTTAATTCATCTTTTTGTTAAATCAGGTAGATTGACCCTTAAACTTTTAATATTATATTTATAATAATATTTAATAAAATAGATGAACATTTTGATTGTATTATTATATAAAATAGTAAGTCAAGTTAGTTTTTTTTTCTTTATAATATAATAAATATATAAAATAAATTAAAAAATAAAATATCTTTTAAGTTAGTCAAAAAAAAGTTTTATTCATTAAAAAATGAATAAGTCGAGTTGAACCAAATGGTATTATTTTTGGTAAGGTTTTTAGTACTTTTTCTTCTCCTCAGGTAAACGTCAATTTAGTGGTCTTGTTTGTCCATCAGGTGCCAATTTTGCTAAGCAAATCATGCTTTTGCATAAAACATAAATTCTGAGTTTTACAAAGTTCACCCAACAATTCACACACTTGCACAACCAATAAAACCTATCCTGCTAAATGGAATTTTTAATTATGTAACCTAGAAAATTTATTTTCAATATTTTGTTTGGTTTTTAGGTTTAATTAATCGGAAGGTACCCAGTTTGGTACTAGAGTGTCAAATTGGTACCCGCTTTTAAAAAAGTGTCAATTGCATCCCAACTTTTGAAAATTGCTTCAATTAGGTCCCTTTCAGACAGAGTTGACTAACGCCGTTAG
>Ga0214544_1002044_pt1 | contig 42501 bp, 16 predicted proteins | sample CNSS3metaG_FD_160074 | JGI IMG/M metagenome (GOLD analysis project Ga0214544, IMG submission 160074) | Root nodule microbial communities from cowpea collected in UCLA plant growth center, Los Angeles, California, USA - CNSS3 | ecosystem: Host-associated > Plants > Roots > Nodule | place: USA...
ATTTTTAATTTTTTTTTAAAATTTAAAAAAAATTAAAAAATTAAAAAAAAAATTAATTTTTTTTAAAAAAAAAATCAAAAAAACCACAGATTGACACGTGGCACGTTGACTAACGGCGTTAGTCAACTTTGTCTGAAAGGGACCTAATTGAAACAATTTTCAAAAGTTGGGATGCAATTGACATTTTTTTAAAAGCGGATACCAATTTGACACTTTAGTACCAAACTGGGTACCTTACGATTAATTAAACCTTTAATTTATAAACAAATTATTTTAATTTATTAATAAACTTATTTCACTTTTATTATAAATTATTTTTCTAAGAAGTGTTGGAAGTTTAGTCTAAAACAGTATTTGTCCTAAATAATCAGACAAATTTGATTCAATATAAAAATTTAAATTAAAAATCACAGAGAAGAAAAATAAAAAGACAATTATTTATTCTAGACAATAGGCAAAGAAGAGAATCTTTTGACCCTTTTGACCCTTTAATTCCAAGTATTGCAAATTGGTTATAATAAGGTGTCTCTTTTTCCCCTTTACCGGCCACCTGAAAGGGAAAGAGACGACGCCACGTCATCACCCACCGACGACCAAGGCGAATACGAATGTAACTCCTCATAGTAGCCACCACCACCATCTTCTTTTTTCCCGTAAACCACCGGCGGCGGCGGCGCCACCTCCTTCTCCAAATACCTCACCACCTGCCTCATGCTGGGCCTCTTCTCCGGTGCCTCGGCGGAACACAACAACCCCACTTTAATCACCACTAAAACTTCCACCTCATCAAACGCCCCACCGAGCCTGGGGTCCACCACCGTCAGCGGCGCCCCCATGCGCCAGCGGTCCCAGACCCAGTCCACCAGCACCAGCTCTTCCGGCAACGCCTTCACCTCAATGGGCCTCCTCCCACACACCACCTCCAACAACAACGCTCCGAAAGCGTAAACATCGGAACTGGTGGTGGGTTTCCCCGTTCGTGTGAGTTCAGGTGCAAGGTACCCCATCGTTCCCACCACACGTGTGGTGCAAGGGTTGGCACCATGCTCGTAAAGCTTGGCCAACCCAAAATCCCCCAACCTCCCATTCATGTCGCTATCCAACAAAACGTTCCCCGCTTTGACGTCTCTGTGAATCACCGTTTGTTCCCACTCCTCATGCAAATACACCAACCCCAAACCCACTCCTTTTATTATCTTAAACCTTTCCTCCCACGTTAGTATTTTCCTCGGTTGATCGAACAAGTATCTGTCCAAGCTTCCATTTCTCATGAAATCGTACACAAGTAAAAGGTCGTTTTGTTTCCGACACCAACCCAGTAGCTGTACGAGGTTCCTGTGTCGGAGTCTTCCTATGGTGGATACTTCTGACACAAACTCCTGCATACGTTGTTTCGATTCGTGCGAGATTCGCTTCACGGCGATTTCCATGTGGGACTTCGGGAGAACCCCCTTGTAGACGCGACCGGACCCTCCGAACCCGAGGAGGTTCTTGTCTTTGAAACCCTTCGTGGCTTTGTGTAGCTCTTTGTATGGGAATCTGTGTGGCCCAACAACGTCCCTCTCCCAAGCTTCGATTACTTCGGTGTTCTTCATCCTTCTGAATAGGTAACACGCCAGAGAAATTGCGGCGAGTGTTAGAATCAATAAAAGGGAGAGTCCTAATGTTAAGCGCTTTTGAGTTTTGTTGGAGGCAGAGAGAGATGGGAGGTTGTGCAGGGAAAGGGTTTTGGCCTCTCCGTTTATTTTGAAGCTCCAACCCAAAATATAGTGTGTGCTTGCGAGTAACCCTGTCGAAGCAGAGAACCCCACGTACATGGAATCTTGGAGAATTGGTGAGAGATCTACTGTGTATTTTAAAATTGGGGAAGTGGGTTTGGAGGAAGTTGGGGAGAGTCTAACCTCCAATTGGTTCGTTGATGAATCATAATCAACCCATGCTTGTGTCACTTTACCACTCTTCAAACTCAGGTTTTGCTTATTGGTTGAGTCCTCAGGGAAAAAGGCAGCATGAACGGATTTGTTGGATACCATGTTGTTGAGGTTGACACCAACATGGTTGTCATTTATGTCCTCGAACTCGAAGTCTTGGACGGTATCGAACTCTACTGCGAAAAGATGGTTTGAGAAATTTCCCACTTCTTTTGGATTCAGGAGGCCCAAATACTGACTCGGGTACGCGTCCGAGAGCGACGAGGAGCGCGAAATGGTGAAGGCAAAACCGTGGCCACCGAGTTTTGGGTACTGAGGGATGATTGCAAACGCAAAAGCAGTGGAAAATGAGAAAAGTTTTGAGTCGGTGGAAGAGCTTTTGTTGTTGTGCTTGAACTGAATTGGGGTTGGATAAAACGCGTGCCCAATTACTCTCTGAGTGTTGTTTGTTAAACGAAGCAAGCCCTTGTGATCAATCACTGCTCCTCCGTTTAAGGCTATGTTGGTGGCAGAAGCACCATCAAACCCGTTGAAGAAAAACTCTTGACACTTTGCAGTGTTTGTGACCAGAAGAAGGGTCAAAACACAGAGAGGAAGCACAAGCACAAGTGTTCTGGTTTTAGCCATCACGAGGCAGAGCAACCAAAAAAACTGTACACACATGTTACATACTTCATATTGTTTGTATAAATCATTAAGTAAACTCAAATTAATAGTGCGTTCTGCTGTGATGTGCTATTCAAGAGTGTGTGGATTGTAAACTGAAACGTGGTTATTACTTGTTTGCTTGATTTCTCTCACATGTTTGGTGTTTACCACAGATTGTGACTTAACACAGGTTTAGCATTTTGAATATCATCATCGCCCACTTCCACTTCATTTTTTTTGTATCAGCTTTATACTGTTTATTTTATGTGTTGGTGTCTCCTCTCATGGTCCTTTTCCCATAAAATTTATTATCCACCATGAATTTGTTTGGATGTAGTCTAGCCGAACGTGGATAGCATGTGAATATTTGATGTCAATTGTTTTTCTTTACAACTTACATGGACCAGAACTTTATTTCCTGTTTCCTTAATTTTTAAATTATAGTGATATTGAAATAATATAATGGAAAGTTGATTAGCTTAATATCATGATTTATGATTTGATATGCAAGAGTTTGATTCTGGATTATATATGTTTCAGAGTATGAGATATAATTTAATATGGAGCATCTCCAACTCAGCAAAGAAAGCTGTCATTTTCTGAGGCTTGTCGTCTGGTTTAAGCGACACAATGAAAGTCAGAGCATGCAGGTAACATAACATAAAATAATAGAGTGGTGTACTTGGGTTTGGCTTTACACCAATTTTACTTGCTTGCCAAAATGGGAAACCGACTTATAGGTGATATATCTGTGGGTTGGAGTTGAAGTACAAACAGGTCAACATTGGTAATTACATGTTCTTTCAACATTGGAGTATTTAGTACAATTCTATATCCAAAAGATTTGAACAATTCTGGACAAGATAGTTTATGCATTTTCAATAGATAATATAAATCATATTTTATCTTTTAAGGTATAATTTTCACTTTAAAAAGTCAGATATTTTGAATTTATCTAATACAGAAAAGATATATAACACAAAATGAACTAAAAGTTGAAGCTGAATAAAAAAACTAATTTCTGGGGTTTTTAAGTTGATTTAATTCAAATCAATGAAATTTAATTCTAAGAATCATATTATACCAACATGTGTATAGTTTTTTTATTTTATCAATTAACTGTGTAGAGTAAACTCATATTACTTGTTTTATAAAGATGTGTGCTGGTGAAATTACAGTAGCATGTAATTATGAAAAGTGTCTTTTAATGTGTACTGGACCAATCCAAATTCCTGGCCCAAACATAGTTGGGTCAAATTGCACGTCTTGTCTATTCGTGGCAAATTTGACTACCTCCACCAAAATTTTAGTGCTTGTTCTAGTGCTCCTCCACGTCATAAGTGAAATTGAAATAGAGAAAAAGAGTAAAACTAAAAAATAGAGGATAAAAATAAAATTGTTAAATTTTTTTAAATGGAGAGAAAAAAGAAAAAAGAAAAAAATTGTCTCTCACTTATTTAAATGAGTAAAAAATTAACAAATAATGAAAATATTTGTACATTAATTAAAAATTAGTTTAAACCTACTTATTTATTTTATTAGGTTCTCTTATCATTAAAATATATATTGTTTTTCAATTTATCATGTATAATGTGATTAAACCTTTTAAAAAACATATGAAGAAAAAAAATGTGAGTCATCCTCCTAGTTACATGCCAATTGAAGGAAAGGAGAGATTTTTATGAATCCTGAAAACACCATTTTGTTTCACATTTCTCATCCCAAACAAAAAGTGAATACTTCAATCAAATGTCTACCTTTTCCATTTCTTTTTCCTCTAATTGCATAGACACAAATAATGAGAAAGTCCTATCACTAGTGCTCTTCACTATTCTCTGGCTCTTGGAAAAGCTTAGTCTCATCTAGCCACAACTTACATGCACATAATCTATATAGCCTAGCCCCCACCCTACTCCTTTATGCATGCAATTTTCTTCTTGTTGCTTTGTGGCAACTTAGAATTTATACCTTTTTAGATATTTCCTCACCATTTGTACAACAAGAGAAAAACATTAGAGTTTGATTATATTATAACAGAATTATCAATTAATTGTATATGAAAAACATTATAAAACCATCATCATATAGGTTTCTCTAACAACAAAGTCTTGTCCCTATTCAAGACTATCTCCTCCTATTCTCCTTTAGAGGAATGATATTAAGACATCTCTTCCTTTTACAAGTATATCTAACTCATTATTTTTCTTCTATTCCTTTTTTCATATCCTACTATACCCACTTTTGTACTTATATTTTTCTCTCATTCTCGTAAGTAATAGGATTTTGGGTGTCCAACAGTTATTTTGTAAAATTTATAGTATCCACAATTTATTTGTTTGCACGTGGACCTTGTTAGCATAGAGAGATGTATGTAGCTGAATGTGGATGACATGTGAATGTGATGTCAAGTTGTCCTTTCTTTACTATTTACACAGATCAGACCCTTTTTTTCTGCTTTGATTTTTTGACTTTAAAATTCAAAGTAATATAACAGCATGTAGAAAGTTACTTGATTTTTTCATGAGCTTGATGTTCTCTTATTAATTTCCTCACCCGCTTTTTTTTTTTTTTTTTTTTTTTTTTTTTTTTTTTTTTTTTTTTTTAAATAATGTTTAATAGGGTTTTTTTTCTTGAAGGACAAAATTTACAGCACTGTCATTGCCGTTGTTATATACTTCTGCATCAACCGTGCTCGTTTTTCAAATGATTCTTTTCAGTAGTGTCAATATTTTTCTAAACTTAATCACTTTCTGGAAACGATGTTTGGTATTCGTGATCAAGGTGCGTTATATTCGAAGGGTATACAAGAAATAATATATATCAATGTTTTTTTCTTTTCCTTTGAATGCTGCAATTTTTAATGTTTATGATTTGTGATGTTCTTTTAACAGTTTATTATCTGAACTTGATCTCTCTCCAAGTTTTTCAAAGCCTCATCACTTCGAAAACGAAGCTATAGTGGCTAGATATGAATGCACGTCAGACAAAAGATAAAAATAAAAATCAAGAATGTATGACAAAAGGAAAAAGCACCAGATTCATTAAGTGCAAACTTTAACCAAAAATTATAGGGAACAGTCCAATAAGAAACATATGGTAAAATTATTTCAAACTTAGCCTCTTCTCTTTGCACACAACACATTGAGAATGCTAAGAATGTAATACACAAGTGCCATCACAATTGCTAGCACTTGGACCAGCACAACCATCAGGGACAGAAATATTTACTTGCCGGGTTGCTTTGCCTGCACAGAAAACAATTCAAGAAGAATTTCAGATCAAACTGAGATTTGGAGATTGAACCTAACATTATAGTTGAAGTTGAAGGAAGATTAAGCTAGATGCAAACCTGCAATCATGTATGCCCTTAAGTCTGTTTGAAGAAAGATCCACTCTTAATAGCATCTTCGTTAGCATTTCCAAGAGCAGCCTCATTCAAGTACTTGTCAGCCAATTGGACTCTCTTCACATTTTCTTGTTCTTGGACAAGCATGTTACCATACTGCAAGAGCTTGTCCAGACTCATCTTGGGCTGTTCAAAGGTTGGAGGTCCTTCCTTTGAGTTCACAAGCTTCTTCCCAATACCATCAACACCAACACCAGAAACCCACTTCCTCACTTCATCATCATACACTCTGGCCCTCAGTGCACCAAAGAAATCTGCACCACAACATGGGATGGTATAGCATTAGTATTTCTTATCTGCTCTTTCTTGTTCTAACTTGACTTATGATTAGTTAACTGTGTAACATTGTTTATGTATATTATGTTGTGTGATTTTAACATGTCACTCACCAAATTCTTCTATCTTAGTGTTACAGTGTTTGGTTCTTAGTTCTTACCAATGGATTGGCCTGGGAAAGTGTCAACAAGCTTGGTAACTTCCTCTTCAGGAACACCATCGGTGCGGAAAATTCCCTTGCAAACACCAACTCGGTCATCCCTTGTTGGTGCCCAGTAGAACTTCTCCATACGCCCATCACGGATGAGAGGAGCATACAGTGTTGAGAAATCGTTACCAGTGACAATGATGGGCACACGGGGGTTCTCTTCCTTGTTGTACATACCAGGAAGCTGCACATTTGTAGGGTTATCAGCAATGTTCATGAGAGTGGCATTCACCATCTGGTTGTTCACAGTGTATTGGGTGGTTCCACCAAGACGACCTGCTCCTGCATCAAGATCGTTGATGAACAGAGCACACATCTTTCCCTTCTTGATTATGTCTGCAGCTTCACGGTATCTCTGCCTGATCAATTTTGCTGGCTCTCCGGCATTTCCACTTTCCAACTCTCCAGCACTCATCACGATGGGGCTGTAATGGAATCACAATTGAAACAAATCAAATGTAAACAATGTTTTTGACCCTGTTAACACAATATAATTCAAATCTTTGATGAAGCATGAGTGTTCAACACAAAAGTTGCTTAAAGTCAACATGAGTTTTGTACACAATTGATTCTTCTAGATGATACAGAACATGTGTCTTTATATATATATATATATATATATATATATATATATATATATTTCAAAGTGGTTCGGGATGATCATAATGAGGGGGATAGTTCAGCAAGAACTTACTTGATTCCCATCTTGGCAAAGACAAGCTCACATTGGAAAGATTTTCCTTGTCCCTTGCCTCCCCAGATACCAAGAATGAGAGGAACCTGCAAAAGGATTTGAAAAAAAATGAATGGCGTCACCCAATTTGACAAAAGTTCAAGTGCAATTTATGCAGAGAACATGTTTCTGGTGGCATGCCTTGATGTTGGGCAAGGTCATGAAGTTCTTGGTGATGTGAACAACAAGCTTGTCCATGAAAGCAGGAGCAATGTAATAACCATCCTTCATGTTGTCGAAGTTGTACCTAAATTATGCAGCACATATGATGGTAAGTTTGAGACAAAAACAGAAGGAAACACTAAACAAACGGTTTAGAGATTATGTGAGCAAGTGCACTCACGTTTTGAGTCCAGTGCTAAGGTACTCGTAGGAGCTCATGACTGCATAGTGAGTTCCAGCATTCATTGGAGCTTGGAAAAGAGGATCAACCATACCCTTCCCCCTTGTGATGTCTTGTTGGTCATCAGAAATATCGTAGGCCAGACCCGCCCATCTGTCCTTTTTGGTCTGCTTGGTCTCCTCAGTCTCATTATCAGCAGCAACAATTTTGAAGCTTCCATTGGTCGCCTTGCTGTTAGGGACCCTTGAGGCAATAACCTTCTTCAAGCTTGTGCCAAAGAAAGCTGAACTGGGAGCTGAAGCTCCGCTTCCAGATCCATTCAGGTTCAACTGCAATATCACATCACAGTCACGACGATTGGTTTAGTTAACTTCTTGCTTTAATCTTTATATATGAAAGTTCTACATTTTAGATCTTATATCATGATTTTTCTATGTTTACATTTTGTAACTCTACTTAAGCTTTTAAAACACAAGTCTAAAAAAAAAAAAACTGATGCATGTGTATATAAATGATTAGTTGAAAATCTTTAATTTTTGAAGATTGTAATGTTATATCAGGCACAATGATGAGGCAAACATGCACATCAAACACCTTGATGCACCAGCTTAATAGCAGCAATCATTTGAACTCAGCACGGCTCCGTGAGGTGAATAAACATGTGGAATATACGCATGTGAAAGCCTTCCCTGACACTCTTTTAAGTTACCCTTTCTTTTATATTTGAACCTCAGGCATTTATCATTTAATCATTACCATTTCCTAAGGTAAAAGCCTTATATCAGTGATAATTCAATGGGGGAAAAACCATGGTGCTAGTTCTTTTAATTGAAAGAAAAGTATGGGAGTAAAAAGTAAAAGTATGGTGAAAGGGGATGTGAAACTAAGAAGATTAGATAAACTTGCATATGAAAGAAGACATACAAAAGGCAACAGTGTAATAAAGTAGAAAAGGTATCATACAAGAGTTCTGTTGACAGCTCCGACAGTGGAGACGGAGGCAGCCATTGAAGTGTTGTTTGGAGTTGTGGAGAGAAAGGGTAAGGTTGTTCTTCGATTGCAGATTCAGTGTTAGCTGGCTTATGATCAAAGGCCACGTCTGACTTATAGTAGTTGCTTGTGCGCAAAAGGATTGGTCACAGAAGCCTGACATCCACACATAGAAGATTGAGGTTGTTACTCTCAGTCTTAGATTTTGAGGTTGTTATTGCAGCTTTTCCTATCTCCACCAGAATTAAGGAGATATGTTTGCCACACAAGTCTTGAAGGAGACTCATGTCGTTTATTCAAATTCAAGCATTGGTTACTGTCATTTCAGTGCTCTTGAATCTTAATAACCAATCATAATGGTAATAATATCAGAATTTTTAAGTGCCAGAATATTTGAGGTGGTCTTTTACTTACGTAAAGATGGTACTGATGATCCCACATGATCTTGACCAATAATTATATGGGTGTAAAAATAATATGTTCAAAATTTATAACTTGTAAGTTGTATTTGATATGGTTTCTATTTTAAATTATTTTTGAATACTTTATTTGATCTATTTCATTCATCGAATATTTTCATATATTGAGAATGTTATTTGTATCACATTCCAAATTATTAATATATAAAACCTCTCAGGTCTCATTTTTTCTAATTAAATCTTCGGTATTATGCTTTGGAATAGATAAGGAAGTTGAGTCTCTTGTCTTTATTTTGAGTGTAACTTTTTTTTTTTAAAAGATAAATTTATTCATTTATTCTGAACTAATATACATTTTTTAATTTAAATTTTAAAAATAGTTTATCATATTCTAATTGAAAACTTAGATAAATAATTACTAAAAAAACTCCAATAACCAAATCATAATTAAAAATTAGTTATGAAAAAAAATATATAAAATTTAATATTTTTCCTTTTATATTTATAAAAAAATATACAAAGATTCTTGAAATAAAAAAAATGCTAACTAATATTTATATTAAATGAGAAAAAGAGAGATATTTATACTTAATTTGATTTTTATCGTAGTGTATATGTATATGATTTAAAAATCTTAACAAACTTTAAAAAAATTTAATATTTGACATCTAAAAGTTAAAAATAGAAATTGGGGGCCATGGCCCATGGTGGCCAATGAGTTCAATTTTCAGTTTTGGTGGAATTATCTACGTTGGTATTTTCAGGTGGAGAAAAATTAAAGATAAAATTTTATTGGTCGGAACAGAAATGAAATTGGTGAGTCTGTGATAATTTGATGAAGGGGATATTGAGCCCTATTACATCTATGGACTCTGTGATGATAACATCTTTCTGTCTCTCTCCTTGTCTCTTCTAAGTGTGGTGTGTGGCTAACATTCTTCATTTTTGCAATTAAAGGAAATTCGCAACTTCACTAGTTTTTCTCCACTGATAAGCTTCGGAATAACAGAAAAGAAATTAAAAAAACACAAAAAAAAATAGATTATCACATCACTTCAAATAATTGATGTTTAATTATCTAAAATTTAAGCTTGTTTAGTATTTCTACTTTTTCGTCAAACAAATTGCATTCTTAAATAAGAGTATTGATAATTGACTTCTCAAAATAAATAAACGACAATAACTTATCATGCTAATACTTTAATACATACCTTTTATTTCTTAAATTAAAATATACATATATATTATTATATCATTAAAATACAATTGTAAAGTGGCTGTTTATTCTATCTGCACTCAAAATATAATTTTCTTTTAACCTATTAAAAATAATTTATATGTAGTTGTTATGTATTTGAAAAGTAGTTATATTTTATAGGTTTAATTAGTCGGATGTTATCCATCTTTGCTTAGATGTGTCAGTTTGGTCCCCGTTTTTAACAAAATGTTAATTAAGTCCAAATTTTTGAAAAGATGCCTCAATTAGGTCTTTTTCAGCAACAAAATATTAACACGTTAATGGTATTGATATTTAAAATGACTTACAAAATTAAGTATTGATATTTATATTAAAATTTAGTGGTAAAAGTCATTAAGTTAACGACTTTAATAATTTTTGTCTGAAAGGGATCCGATTGAGACACTTTGATAAAAATTGGACTTGATTGACATATTTTAAAAGGCGGGTACCCAAACTGACATATCTGAATAAAAGTGAGTACCATCCGACTAATTAAACTTATTTTATAATATATATATATATATATATATATATATATATATATATATATATATATATATATATATACATTTAAAAAAAAATTAAAATAAAGTTTCCTTAACCGGAAATCAAAATATATGTACTCATTTTTAAGAAAAGAAAAACTACAAAAATATAATTCATTTTTTCTATTCTCAACTATTAATTTTGATATTATTTTCCTACAACATCATTTGTTTTTGTGTAACATTATGATCATAATTCATAAATAACACAATCACACAAAACATGATAAATTAAAAATTTACAGACTTTCATACATTTATATTTTAAATAATATACGTATTAGAATTACATCCCATCCATATATACTAAAAGACATAATTTTAATTCATTTATTAATTATATATCAAAATTAAGTATCTAACACTTACATGCAGGCTACTTCTCATGTCATAAGTTATTGATATCATATATATATATATATATATATATATATATATATATATATATATATATATATATATACTTACTGTGATTATACATCACAACTATTTTACTCTAATTCAGAAGACTCATGCGTAAAATTAGACTCAGAAATCAACACTTGTCATACTACATTGTCACATTGTTACCACAACAAAACTACATAATAAGAACTCCACTCATATGACATGGTAAATCTTTATAACCTACTAAAGAGAGCTCTTTTTTATACCGTAGACTAGATCAAAATAATCTCGTCTTACTTTCACCACCTGATATTTTTCTCTGAGTCCAATATAAGTACAGTTAAGATTATCTTCTTTAAAATCTCAAATTTGGTAAACATCTCGATATAGTATTGTTGGAAATATTGAGTATAATCTAAAAAATATATACCTTATTGTTACTCATACTTTTATAGATTATTAATTTTATGGATAAATGTTGTTTATAGGTGAACAATTTTTGAACTTTATTACATTTATTTTATTTTAATTATATTTATTATTATTTACTATTTTATTTTAGTATGATTTATTATTATTTACTCTCTTATCCCTATAAATATAACTTATATGCAAGAGCAATACCCAAGGCAACTGCTCATATAACTGCTTTAGTCTTATTATATATTATCTTTTAAAATATTAGGATTTTTGAGATTCAGATATTCTTAGCTTAATTTAGTCGATCTAATAGAGGTTAATGTATTATGGGAGAGGAACGCGTATAATTTTATTTGTCTTGTGCGGTGAGAATAATTTCTCTCTAAGGACAACATTTTTTGTGTTCCTTAACTTAGTTCTTTACAATATTGTTTTATTCATAATTTATCTAATATTGTTATTGTTTGTTATATGAATTGTTTAGCTTGATCAATTTTTTTAGTCATATCTCATTTATTTATTATCATCATCTAACAATTATTCTCTTCCTAAAAACAAATATGTTCACAACATACCACATGTTATATCACAACCAAAACATCATACAATCTCATTCATATACATTTCATCTTAATTAAATCATTAATATTATCATTTATTCTTCACTTATCACATTTAATAACATTCAACCCCATATATTGATCAAATATAATAAATATGATGATAGGTAAACAAATTTTACTATTTAGAAGTATTTAAAAACATGTTTTTAAAAAAATTTTAAAAATTGTCTTTCTTGTAATTTTAAAATTTTGTTAATTTGATTTTATTTTAAAAAAAGTAACATTTAAACAATAACATATTATAAAAATAATAAAAAATACGTTGTCAACTAAAGATCACTTGTTAAATAATAAATCTTATATATCAATATATAATAATATCATTATTATTATCATGAATTTGACGAAATAGTTATATTGACATGATTCATTTAATAAAAGACAAAAAACTGAAAAGACTGTAAGAAATTGGAAAAAAAAAATTATAGTTAAAAAAACTATTAAATTTTAATTAAATAAGAGACTGATACCTTAGTTTCCACATCATTAAATTACCATAAAATTACATTTAAATGAATATTAGATAAATTTAAATGGTCCACAAATGGTAATGTTGATAAGATAATGAATCCCTACTTTTTTAAGACATAAAAGAAAAAAATTCAAGTTGACAATCGCATTCTCGACTTTAACAAACTTTATTTATCCATTTATACTTTAGATTTCAGTTTGTCCTTCAACAAAGCTTTTTCGGAAATCTGAAATATTTTGAAATATCTCTCATATAAGTATTATAATAAAAATATAACTTTAAAATCTAGGTTTTGTAAGGAATCTTAGTTGACACTTGATGTGATATACATTTTAATACTTATAATTTTGAATAAGATTCTGAAGCATAAAAATGAAAGTACGTTTTTCAGTTTGAAAAAATTAAAACGTGAACAGAAAATTATTAAATTATTTATCTTATGAGATTTTTACATCAAAAGTAATACTTCTAAAATAATATGATAAGGTAAATTCATGTAGAATAAAATAAACATACTTGTACCGGAGATGACTTTAAAGTAGTGATTTTACAATTTCATTGTTTTCTAAAACCAAAAAGCAGATAGAAAAGGAAAAAAAAAAGGAAAAGCTTGTTTTTCTCCATAGGACTCTTTGCTAAATAAAGAACCCTTTTATGAGGTTATTTGGAAGTGTCTGTAAAAGAATTTGTCCTACAATAGCAATAACAAATATCCAAGAACGAGAATCTGCATTTGGAGTTTCCCTTCTTCTCTGAGATCATCACTGCATCATTTTCGTGTGCTTTCTCAAAGGAGTGTTAGCCTGTTCATCACTGGTTTCCAGAGATATTTACAGCATCATATATATTATTCTTTACTTTGGCACAATCCAGTTTCCCATTCCTGAAAAGAATGTTATTTCTGTTAATCCAAAATTATTAAACCATGTATGACATTATTGCTTGTCCATGGTGCTTACACAGCTGGCACAACAAAAAATATCATTATTAAACCATCTCCAAAGCTTGGAAGCTATAATTCACAATGAAGAAAAGATGTTCTGAAGTTTCCTCAGAAGTGGCAATGACAACACCTAAACTCTAATGTTTAAGTTTTCTTCAGAAGGAATGGCTGTTATGCATTAGTCTCCATAGAAGAAAAGTTTTGGAAGGTGTCCTTTTGACAAAGGAACTATAACACAAATATATATATATATGCTTATATACTCTAAAATCCTCAGTCTGGAAGTAAGGAATTACAGTGTTAACAATCTGCTCAAATACAATACGATGCTATTGAGCCATGACAGAAGGCATAGACCATTTTCCATCAACAATAACATAAGCTACTGTTGCTCACAGAATAATATTGATTTCTTCAGGAATTCGAAGATAAGCCATCACACACCTATTGAGCTATTTGTCTTTGTTCAAAAAATAATTGAACCACTATTACCAATGTTCCAAACAGAATGCATTGGAATAGAACTCAGACTATTTCCATTACCAGATCAAATGGAGGATTTAACAAAGGACTGAATGAACTTACTCCCTGTAGTCACTAAGCAGTAATAATATTTGGCCATTATTCCTTGCCTGCCAACATATTCCAACCAAGCAACATCATAGCAGTGTATAAATAAGAAAACTAAAGCGGCAACTAAACTTCACTTATACGGGATGATTGCATAAAAAATAAACATTATGTTGCAGACATTTATTTTACAAATTTAATTTTAAAATTATGCTATCCTCACAACCATGGCATCTGGTTTAGTGTTTTATCAAATCAACCACCTATAATCAATGTGCATATTGGTAGTCATCAGATCAACAGCCTATAATCAGTGTGCATATTGGTAACAAACAGTTGTTCAAGTACAAATATTTTTAGCACTGAAAAAGGTTTCATCAAGAATCTTGATATTTTTCAACTGCCAAGACCTGTCCAGTAATTATTGATAAATAGAGTAAATAAAAGGAAGAGATGGATAATTCGTCAACAAAAACAGGACATGAGCTTTATAGAAAAAAGAACAAAAAACATATGGTGGTATCAAGAACACCACTCTCTTGCATTCTGGAACATGCGCAACCAAGGACTAGGCCCATTCTTCTCCACATCCCAGTGCTTTGGATACCATGGGAACTGCCACATTAAGAAGCATCGCTCTGGATGAGGCATCATGGCGAGATGCCTCCCATCTGGGGAACAAATAGCTGCTACCCCTAAAGGAGAGCCATTCACATTGAAAGGGTAGGACTCAGTAGGATTCCCGGCATCATCACAATATCTGACAGGAGCTAACTCAGAATGTACTATTCGGTCAAATACACCTTCGTCTGGAAAATAAGCCTTTCCCTCACCATGAGCAGCCCATATACCCATTGTGCTACCTGCCATGCCCTTGAACATCAAAGCCGGTGAGGGCAGTATGGTAACGCTTGTAAAGCGACATTCAAACCGCCCAGACGCGTTATGAATGAACCTTGGTTGTGATAGGTCGCCACCAGCACCATGCACACCCCCAATTACTGGACCAGGTATCCACCCCAACAAAGCCATTAGCTGACACCCGTTGCATACACCTAGACTAAAAGTGTCTGGTCGCTTGTAAAACTCCTGAAATTGTTGCAAAACATGCTCATTGAATCTTATGCAAGCAGACCAACCTTTTGCCGAATCAAGCACATCAGCATAGCTAAATCCACCAACAAACACAATTCCACGGAACTCTTGCAAAGAGATCTTTCTATTGAGAAGGTCTGACATGGTAACATCCCATGGCTCAAAACCAGCAGCATAAAAAGCTGCAGCCATTTCTCTATCTCCATTGCTCCCCTCTTCTCTAATCACAGCCAACTTAGGTTTCACAGTTGCAGACAAAAACTTCTCCTCAGTGAAGACAGGAGAATAGGTCAGATCCCATGAGGGTTCATATCGATGTTTTAGTCCTTCTTTCTCCATATCCACACAAGATGCCAGTCTTTGGAACTTCTCCAACTGAAAACTAGTCTCTTCCCACATGTCCCTAAGGATGGTAGTTTTTTCTGTTAAGAAAATCTCCCCATCAACCTTAACTTCTATCGATGGATTGGCTGTTACTTGACCAATGACTTCGGCTGAAACTCCCACATTGCCCAATTTTTCCATCACCAAAGTCAGATTTTTCTTGCTTACTTCAAGAACTAACCCAAGCTCTTCAGCATAGAGTGTTTGGAAGAGGCTGTTACCTTGAGATGCCAAGTTCAAATTAAATCCGCAATTACCAGCAAATGCCATCTCTAAGGCACAAACAAGTAGCCCACCATCGCTGATATCATGGCCAGCAGATATCAGTTCATCGGTAAGAAGATCTTGAACACCTTCAAAGACCTTTTTAAGGTAAGGAACGTCATCAAGATCAGGACACTCATCCCCAACTTGATCAAACGCTTGAGCAAGAGCAGATCCACCTAACCGCCTCTTACCTTTTGACAAATCAATATGAAGCAAAACACCTTCATCCCTAAGTTTTAAGTCTGGAGTCACTGTTTTTGTTATATCAGGACAAGTAACATAAACACTGATAACAAGATTTCCAGGAGCCTTGACAACTTCTCCATCAGAACGGGCTGCCATAGAAAGGCTGTCTTTCCCTCCATCAATAGCAATGCCAAGTTCAATCATTGCTTCAGATAAAGATATGGCAGCATCATACATGTCAGCTCCTTCCCCATCAAGCTTTGCAGCATACATCCAATTACCACTAGCCTTGACATCAGAAAGGGAAGTGACTTTTGCCCATACAAGATTTGTTAGTGCTTCTCCAACAGCCAACCTAGCCATTGCTTTGGGGTCTAACAAACCTTTGATTGGTTGTTCCCCAATGGCACAAGCACCTCCAGTCAAATCAGTAAAAGTTTGAGCTGTAACAGCAACATCAGCAAGTGGAATTTGCAAAGGACCAACAGTTTGCTGTTGTGCAACTAGACCAGTAACACACCTATCAACTTTTGTAGTTAAGAAACGCTTTGAACAGACAGATGGTAAACTCAACACCCTCTTCAAAGAATCTATCACTGTAATCGCAGGAGCAATATCAAGTGGCTCTCGCTCATAGACCACCCGACTAAAGTGAAAAGATTTTTTTGGCATGTCACCAAGGACTTTCTCCAATTCAAGATCAACTGCGGGTGGAGGTGGAGGAAGTCCATTTGAAATACACTGTTGGGTTGCTAGGCTATCGACTAACACAACACGTCCGTCACCACTAATAGTTCCAATAACAGCCATTGAAACTTTTTCCCTCCTACAGATTGATTCCAAGAGATCACGACTTTCAGGCTTCACCAAGATTGCATCCTGCTCTTGATACTCTGCCCCCCAAATTTCTAGAACAGACATTGTATGATCACCAACCACAATTGCACGGACATCTATCTCTGCACCCTTTGGATATATAATTTCCTTTACAACATTGCAATTCCCACCAGCACCCTGATCATGAATGCTGATTATTGGGTTTTTATCCCCCATCTCAATACAGGCCCGAACAAGGCGATATAGTTTCTGAGCCATCTCAGCATCCCCACGTTGCACAGCATTGAAATCAAGCTCTGCATCATTCTGCCCACTGACCATGCTAGAGGCCGCCCCACCTCCCATACCAATGCGATAAGCTGGGCCTCCAATCTTGACAACTAGCATCCCAATGTCAGGTTCTCCCTTTGTTATATGAAGGTGGTCTATCTGTCCAATACCTGCACTGAACATTATTGGCTTCAACCATTCTCGTCTCTCCCCACTAGGAAGTCTCATTCCAAAAGTTCTACAGAAACCCTGGATCAATGGCTCTCCAAATTTGTTCCCATAATCAGATGCACCATTACTAGAGTCTATTAGAATTTGTAAAGGTGGTGCCAAATTTGATGGATAAGTAAAGGAGGGGTCTTCCCATGGAGCATAAAAGTTTGAAGTGTTGAGATTCCCAACACAGTAACCAGCTGTAGCTGCTTGGACAAAGGAACCCCTTCCAGTAGCATGTGTATCCCTAATGCGACCTCCTGCACCCGTCTCTGCCCCAGGATAAGGTGCCACTGCACATGGAAAATTATGCGTTTCAGCTGTAAACAAGATATCTAACTCATGTATTGCAATTTCTAACGGACATGATGAGCCAGGCTGAACTGGTCGGAGCTGCTTTACTGGGAAACCCCTAATTGCACTTGAGTTATCTTTAAACCCAATAACTGAGTTATTTGGATTTGCCTGCAGAGTACTTTTCACAATTTGCATTAGAGTCTTGTTCATAAGTTGTCCATCAATGAAAATCTTTCCAGTAAAAAACCAATGCCTGCTATGCTCACTGTTGGATTGCGCAATATCAAACAACTCCACATTTGTTGGGTTGCGCTTAATGTCTTCTCTGAAAAGTTTGGTGTAGTATTCTAAATCGTGGTCATCAAATGCAAAACCCATCTCTAGATTAATCTCTTCTAATGCCTTCCGTCCCCTCTCCATTACAGGTATATAACGAATCTCCTCAGGAACAATACTGGTCTCAAAGGATGTTAGCTTTTGACTATAAACACATTCAGTCATTCTATCATGCACCATATATGCAAATTCATTTATTTGATGATCTTGCAGTTCGCTTGTGGTGAACAACAAGTACCTCCTTGACCGTTCCAAACGTGTCACTTCTGTCAATCCACAAGCATGGCAAATTGCCACAGCATTAGTAGACCATGCTGTGGTAAATGACAACCTGGGACCAACCTCGACTATAACTGGACTCAACCCCTCCTTCCTCTTCTTCTCAAGAAAGCTCTCATTTCCCAGATTCTCGGGCTCAAATGTTTCTTGAAGAAGCCATTTAAGGACAGAAAAATTTTCACTCGAAAGTTGTGAACTAAGGCCAACATTATAACATTGCTCGGTTTGTATTTCCACGATCTGATCAGAGATTTTCACTTGAGTATCCTTTAAAAGCTCGGTAGCTGCACTTTTTTGCATAAACGGGACTCGGAATAAATGAACAACTTCCGAGGCAGGCTTCTCAACTAAGCCAGGTTGCTCTTCTACAGAACTGTTCACACCACCAGAAACCACTGCTCTGGGATTTTCATGAGCCTGACAACTTAAAGGCAAAGCTCTTCGAGTTGATCCCAAAGCCCAATTCCTATTCCAAAGCGTACCCCAAAGCATGTGACTTCTATGTTTCTGAGGTTTCTTCTTCAAAAACAATGTCTGCCTCGAAGTACCCTGAAATAAGTTCACAAAACCCATCAACAAAGATGCATTTTCATTTTCCAAATTAAACATAGTGCACCAACTTGTCAACGACAAAGATATAACCAAAACAAACACAAACCCAGGTCAACCATTCAAACTTTCAAGCCATCCCAATATGTTCCTACAACAGTAAAGGAGAAGGAAAAAACAAATGGAAAGGGAAAACCCATAAAACATAGCTGCACTTCATTTGCTAGTTTAACACGCTGCACCAAGTGATCAACAAAAAACTGACAAATAAAAACAACCTATGCCAAAGCTACAAACCTTGAATCAAAACATGCTATAACAGTATCAAAGCATGAAACACCCCTTCCCCAAGAAAAAACGACAACAACAACAACAACAACTAATAAATAAAAGGGGTCCGTCACATAATGCTAATTCAAAGACAGGGAGTAAAAACAAACCTGCAGGAATTGGGATACCCCAACTTCTGTGACAGCAGCCATGTCCTCGATCAAGTGTAGGGAAGCTCTAAAACAGAAACGGAGGGCGAAAAATAAAAACTTCGAGGACCAAGCAGAATCATAAAAAGTTATGGTGCGAATAAAAGTGCAACGAAGAATACCGAAACAAAAAGAGTGTGGCAGTAGCGTAAAACAAAGAGGGTTTTGGTGTGGCACAGAATAAATAAAACCCCGTCGATAGCTTTGGCGCTATTTTCTATTCTTCAATTTTATATATATTTTTTCCTCTTCCTCGGTTGGATCGATCAAATCCTTTTCTGCTGAATTTTGTGCCCTTTGGTTTCATGGAAAAAATTATTTCTGCAAGGAAATTAACAGAAAACATATACTTATTTCTTGATGAAAGATAAAAGATGTGACAAACAAATATACCGTTTTTATTCAATCTAATATATTTTTACTTTGTATAAAGAAAAGAATAATTTATGCAATATATTTTATAGTTATCCTCTCCGTTTATATTTTTCATAGAATTATATCGCGTTTATTTTACTTTTAATTCACTTATTTATGATTTTGAAAACGATGTGTTTTTTCGTATATTTTTCTTTACAAGAATACCCTTAGACAATATTTTACTTTAGGGATAGATCCTAAAAAGATCAGAACAAGGTACGTGGTTTTAATAAGATATTCCTATAATGCTATTTAATTTAGATAGTTTGTCAACAAGATAAGGATGGATTCGCATTATTGGATATGTTGTATGCTCCGATTTTCCTCATTCTTTTTAAGTAATAGTTTTATATTAATCTCACTTGTTCATTGTTTATTTTTAATAACAATTTCCTTAAAAATTTCATGATAACATTTTTAAATATTTTCATTTCAAACGACATCATTTTTTACGTTATTTAGATTAACAAATTAGTAAAATGATAATATTATTATATAGGCATTCACTAAATTCCAAGTAGTTTTGCTCACTATAAGATGACGTTATATTACGTTTTATTCACTAACATCATCTTATATGTTATATGCACCAAGGATGAATAACTGAAACTTTGACAAATTTAAAATATTTTGTTTTATCCTCACTGTTACTTCGATAATTATATCTTTGGTTTTATCATCTATCTCAGGACTTTATGATAACATCTCGTTAAACTTTATAAATTTTTTATATAATTAGACCATTCATACAATTCTCCAAAATTAATAACATTGTCACTTAGTTTAATTTTAGGTTTTCACCGATTTTTCTCGGCTCATGTGCTACTACAATTACATGTGTTCATCTGCTCACGTATTATCATATAATTATTGTAAAAGATTAAAACTAAACAAACACAAAAACAAGAAAGGATAAACTAATATATTTTATAAGAGGCATTTAAGAAAAAAATAATCAAATTTTAAACATAGCTAAAATAATTCACACTTATTATCTCAAATTCAAATCAGTTCTCCTGGCTTAAACAAATATTTCATCAAATACTTCGTTTGAGTGTTGGATTAAAACTAACTCAAACAATCAAATTTAACCCACATTATGGCTCTATCTAATTCATCACCACATTTATCAACCCAACAACTTAAATAATAAATCAACACATATGACTTAGTCCAACGAGCTCCAAATCAATCCACATCTCTTATATCATCTAACAACACAATTTCAAAGACTGGTGTATTGAATAGACTTACGAGACTCTGCACCTATCACACTTACTTCCAAATTACCCAAATTATAATTACAAGATTAACCTCACTAGCTCCTTAAGTATGATAATCTTTATAGTCTCACTCATGGAATCACATTGCACTACACTTTGACATACATACAACAATATCAATTCAAACAAAGTTCACAAAATCTTATATTTTCTAAATGCATTCTCACACACTAAAAATACTGTGTACCAATTACATATTTCATTAATGACATAAAATTCATTCTCAAATTGCTCAAAAGATCAAAACACATTAAATGATTCTTGTTCTATTGCATGTCTAACATAGAGATTCCATTTCATCATATATATTCAGTTGTATTAGGGTTCATAGAGGTTGATTCCCCCAAAAGTTGACCAGCGAGACCTATCTTGCCCACCTACTGCCAAGTCAGTGAGTTCTCTAACTTTGGAGTTGTCCAATGAAAATATTCTTGCATAGCGACTACCAAGTCAGTTACTCTTTGACTTTGATTTCGTCCAAGAACGTAATTCCTCGATCAACGAATTTGCATAATTTTGCAAAATGTAATTTTGCATATTCATACTATTCCAGTCCTGCCAATCTAGTATAACAACACTTATAAAGATCAGAATACATCAAATATCAATCCTACAACATTCTTGAACTCAATTTAGCATATTTGCAATTCAATTCAAACAACATTCTCAAAATTTCATCAGACAACCAATTCATACAATTACAAAACCTAGCCACCCAAATTCAATTTGTCATACTCATAAGACGACTCAATTATTCAATTCCTGTGCAGAAGATCTATATTTCAGCAAGAAAATTCATGTGTAGTGATTAGCTATGAAATTTAACAGTATTGTTGTAATAAAAAGAAAAAAATGTTAATGCAAAATGAAACTGGATTGGGTTTGACGAAAAAAATCAAGCTTCCAACTTAACCAATAATAATAATAACGAACTAAAATCTCATTTTTTCCTAAAGTAGCTACTTAAAATAATCCATTATTTTAATCAAATCCTGTATACGATTAAAACTTTTAAAAGTAAAATTTAAAAATAATCAGTTCAAAAAAAATGCAAAGTTATGGTCCTGATTTGATTTTTCGCACTACATTTTTTTTTATAACTTTTCTAGTTTGATTAAAATTTTCTATAGTATTGTTTTATAACTTTTTGTTTTGAAGAATATTTTATTGCTTGATGTGAATTTGTGATAAAGACTTGTAGCTGTTTTTGGTGAAATGAAAATTTAATATTTGACCAATAAATAGCAACTTTATGATGGCTATTGGATACCATAAAAAGAGAAGAAAATAGTGACTCAATAGTGTGAGTACGAAGGTTTTGTGCATTTGTCTTAATTTTATTTAATTCCGCTTCTTGTCTATTTTTTTTTTTGTTTCAGCCTATAGAAGACCTTTTACTTAGTTTAAACATGATTGTGAAGACCAAGGAGTGACCTCATTCTCAATTTCTTTCAAGTCTCCTTAAATTTATTAAAAATAATACATAAAATACCTTCTTGTTAATTGAAATCGATGAAGAGATACGGAGAGAAAAAAAAAACAATAAATTCAAACCGATGAAGAGATATAGAGAGAAAAAAATAATAAATTCATGTAGTCATACGAAAAAAAAATTCAAAATATGTAGTAGTGGTATGTATATATATAACTAACTAAAGTTAGTTCATTCTTTATGTACATCTTTTTATATCATAGACAGTTATTTTTTTATACGGAAGGTAATCTCAATCTCTAATCTTTTTATATGGAAAGTAATTTCAATCTCTAAGGCTTATATTTTATTAGTATTGAATCTCTAAAATAAGTTTTCTTGTTATAGATTTCATCCCATTGTTGTATAAAAACAAAAAAAAGTATAAGAAAGTCATTACTAAGATACTTGTGATCGGAAATGATTTCGTAAAAAAAAAAAAGTTTATCAATAAAAAAGGAATTTACCATTAAGGAGAAGATTATTAGAAATTCAAAAATGAATTTAAGTATGAATTAAATTCGTGTCACATTAATATTATACATTAATATTAGATAGATGTTATCATTGTGAGTAATGTATGTGTGGATAACATGTATGATTATGGATATATAGATACGATAAAAATTAAATTTGCTACTGCATGACAATAAAATCAAACAGGGTATTTCTTATAATCTCTAAATAGTAAAATAGAAGAATGTTCATCTCATTGCTGAAATACTAATCTCACATGTTACACATTTTTCGTTTTCCATTTATTTTTATCACATGATATCTTCAATTTATCAATCATTTATGTCTTCTCTTCATTTACATCCCAGTCTATAATTTGAATACGATATCACTAATATAGAATTTGAATACGGTCACCTCGAGTGTTGAAAGAATAAAAATAAATAAGTCATTCCTCTGAATGAAAAATACTCGCATTGTATGCATACAATCCAATTGTTCCTTTTTTCTTTCACCTTAATTTTCACTTAACTTTTCTCAACATTTTCCTATTTCACTAAATAGCTTGCTACATTCTATCATTTTTTTTTTCCTGTGACCATTAGACCAATCAATTTTTAATATATTTCTATTTTCTTCCTTTCTCTTTCATCACAAAACCAAATCACATTTTATCAGAGACAATTATGTTATCAGTAATTTACTCTAACTATGCAAAGAAAAAAAAAAAACTACAATAAAAAAATTTGAGACGATCATAGTTAAACTCTGGAAAGAAAAAACTGAATTCCTTTGTAATTCATTAATTGATGTAAAAAGGAATATATATTGAGAGGCATTATCTAAAGTTTTCTGCCATGCATGCCAGGTGTTTGATTAGGTAAGAGGGCAAGCTCCCCTATTCGGTCAGAGTAGAGGCATTATCTTATCTCCAGTTTTCTATCACACACATACATGCGTGCCAGGTGTTTGATTTTAGGGTTGCCACCAACCCTCACCATGGACTGGTGTCAACCCTCCACCGATCCATGCTCGGTGCAAGATCTTGAACCAAGACACACATGAACTTCCTTTTATTTTTTGGGTTACAATTACAAGGAATGCCAAAATAAGCTTTGTATAAAATGATGATTAACAGCGTAAGTCTACATATTAGAATGAAATAGTTACCAGACAATTCCTCTGAGATGATTCAGCAGCAGTTAGTCACAGCAGAGACAAAAAAAAGCAATAGTCAAGGGAATCGCAACTACTACCTAGCTAACATATATACGCATTAATTCATGTGTATTAATTGTTCCCACAGGTTTATGTGTGTTACTTATTCACCAACCTAACATTCATTGTACGTTGCTTGCATCTGGAAATCAAGCAAAGTAGATAAAAGCTAGTGGAACCTTCAGTGAACAACAATTTCCTTCTCCCAATAGAAAAAGTTTTTTTTCATGACGAAAATTATTGATAGAAAGTTGATTTCTATATAATGGTTTTCCCAATCAATAACTCTCCAACACGTCAATTTCTTAAATGTTGAACAGATTGCGATCCAACAAATGAGTATCCTAAATAAGCTTTAACCACATACCTACGTACTTATCTTGTGTGGGGGAAGGGGTTGTCTTTAGCAGCTACCATTTTTTAGCCAAGGGAGGATGCATTTGAAAATATTGTTTGCCTATTTTAGTGGAAAACCAGGCTGTCATCTGAACTATTGCTCTAGTGGCCTAGGGTTTTATTTGATCATATTAGACAAACTTAACCCCACTAATATTGTTAATTTACATGCTTGAATTTTCAATTTCACGAAATGTGTGTATCCTTCTCTGTTTCCCTTATCACTTTCATACCCTACAAGCCTACAACAAACATCAACCAGACTAGGACACATGCTGCAAAGATACTTAATTGGCCAAGTATTATTCATATTTCATGCTCCTCAAGGAACGCTCATAGCCATGCTTACTCCATTCATCACTATATCACTCCCTAAATCACCTTAGTTTCAACAACACTACAGTAAAAATGATGGATTAACACAAATTTAGAAGCAAAAAGATGTGCCATGTGAACAGCATCACAGAAAGATTACAAACGTTCCTTTGTTTCTACTCCTTTACAACGGTACAAAAAAGAAAAAAAAAAATACTCTACATCTTATTCATTTGGTTTGCATAAACTGGTATAGTACATATCTGACAAAAGTTAAAATCGATCGTTCTAGATTGCACTTAGAACAGTATATTTTTTCAATTAAAATGTATGACATTTATACAGTGTTAACAATGCGCAAGGATTTCAACCACACAGATGAAACATGAAAGAAGTTACAGTTTCTCCACATTCAACATTTTCCAAAACATGCGAAAATGAGAATATATAAAGTGTCAAATTGACGAAGAAATTGAGCAAGAAAGCAAGCAAAAATAAGATATCAAAAGGAACACCTAAGGATTGGTACAAGATATTGAACAGCCTCGGTCCGATGAATACCAAACATTTAAAAATACAGTGGACACATGATGCGACCCATTCCATACTCGATAACTATTTTCTAAAAAAATTATGAAATGATGCTGGCTAGAGGAGTTTCTAAGCACGAGTGACACAAACCGAAAGGCGAAGAGCATAAATAATATTATCCATTATGGGGTCCAACTTTAATGGGTGCAGGTTGTTTCTGAGAAAATACTAAAAGGCAAACCCCGTAAAACCTAGAAAACAAAAACAAGGGGTACTACACCGAGACAACATGAAGCATAATAATGTTGACCGAGTTAACCAAGTATGGTCTATTCTAAAGTCCAAAGAAACAGCATGAGAGTGATTTGATTCATTCAGGTAAAGGGAGATGAACCCGACCATATCACTGTCACCCCTTCCCTTCTCTTTAAAGAAAAGTTTGTTCCATCTCCATATGAAAATGTAGCAAGTGCAAAAACATTCAATGCGGCATAGACTCCAATTAATGCCATTTCCACACTACAATTATCCATCAACTTCATCTACTCAATGAAGTACTAAATGTTACTTGGAAGAGTCAAACAACATGTTTGCTTACCACAAATTCCCGCACAAAGCTAGCTAGCTCCACTCTCTTATTCTGGACCATTTCAAACTCCATCCTTATTATTACCTACACATAATCATAATCAAACTCTTCCACCAAAAAATAGCAGATCCATTAGACAGAAAAGAAACAAACAAATAAGCAAACCAGTGCTACTACAAAGTGTCTTAAAAGATAATAACCATACTAATAATAATAATAATAATAAAACATCTACTTGACTCGAGTGTCTTTAAGAAGCAAAAATTAACAAAACGAACCAAAAAAACAGCCTAGTCTTATGCTTACAAAGAAAAACCGTCAGAAAAATTAACATACTTAATTCACATGTCAGTAAGATTAAGCAAATCCATTGTTGCTGAGGCTCAGAAGGAAGGTGGAGGACGAGGTGGAGCAGCTCCCCAAAACACATCATGAGGCATGTTCTGACCATTGTGTAGCAAATTAGGAGGCAAATTATACATGGCCATTGAAACTTGTTCACCTAAACCCTGAGATTGTTGTTGTTGCTGCTGCTGCTGCGGCGGTTGCTGTTGCACTTGCATTTCCTCTTCACCTTGTTCATCCTCCAGCGGCAGCCTCTCATAAGTAGCATTGGCGAATGTGGCGGCGATCACCATCACCGGCCCGGAGGCCACCAAAGAACCCGCAACGGTGCCGCCAACGACCTGCCCCTGCCCTCCGGCCAAATAGACGGAGAGTCCGGTGGCGCCAGGGGGCGAAGGAGAGGGCAAAAAGGCGCCGGAGAGGGAGAGAATCTCGAACCTTCCGTGGAGGGTGATGACTCCCGCGGGGGCGGCGGGTTGGCGGAGAGTGACGTTGGTGACAATGCCGCTGCCGCTGAGGACCGACACGCCGCGGTGGCGGCGGTTGGCGAAGGCGGCGATGCTCTCTGCGACGTCACTGCCGCTGGCGATTTCCAGCACGTGGCTTCGGAGCGCGTTGGGGCTTTCTTTGGTTATGACAATCGGCGGCTTGGGCTTGTTCTTGGAACCGGGAGGTCTGCCACGTGGCCTCCGACCACCGCTTCCGGGCTCCGAACCTTCATGGCTTCCGAGGTTCTGGTTCTGGTCATCTCCGTTGTCCCTGCTGACCTCTTCCTCCGTGGTGTTGGTGTTGGCGTTCGTGTTGCTGTTGCTGCTATTGGTCGGAGTAGTATTGGCGTTGTTATTGTTCTCCATCAACTCTTGCTCTCTAATCATTCCCACATTCCCAGCCCACCACCGATTCGCCATGTTCGACTCCAACCCTTTATTTTATGTTCAAAACTCAAACCAGACAGACTGATAAAAAAAAAAAAAAAAGACAGCTCAGATCTCTGTCTCAATTAGACACGAAAGACATGCTTTTTGCATGTAAACCCTAACCACACATGTAAACAGGAGGAGTCACATCCACCCAATTGAGAGAGTGTCGGAAAAATTAACCAAGGTGAAGAAGCAACAGGAAAACTGGAGAGAAAAAGGGGTGTATAGAAAGTACAGGAAAAGATAAGAGAAGAAAGGAGTAGTTGAGGTTGAAGTTGAAGGAGGTGTTTTTTCTTGACAAAAACGCAGTGTTTTCGGGGGGTTGTTGTTGCAGCAGAAAGGATATAATACGGTAATATGGTAATATGCTTTTGTAATTGTACCTCAATCTATGCCACTAAAAGGGTCAGATTAGTACGGGCAGAAGATGGAAACAGTGGGAAGTACCTTGAGAGTGAGCGGGGTCCTCTATTGTTCTTTTTTATATATATATATATATATTTTATGTGAGAAAGAAAGAAGATGATGGTAGCAATAGCAACAGCAATAATAATGGTTGTGTTATGTTATGATATGCATTAAGAAGAAGTAATATTGGAGAAGAAGGGTAAGCGGTTTTGAGGAGAGAGTGGTTTTGGGGTGTCCCCCTGGTAAGCGGTTCCTGTGTTGTGTTCAAAGTTTTCAACTTCCGAAGCAAGCAGAACTCCATCCACTTGTTGATGTTGTGTCACCTACTCACTCAGCTTCGTTCAAAACAATATTAGAGAGAGAAAGAGGCGAAGCAAGTTGCGCGAGATATGCAAGGAAAAGGGGAATTTACTCTGCTACCCCTGTGCCTTGGTGGCTTGGTTGGTCAGGTTAGTGATTGAGGAAGTGGTACTTGCTAGCATGGTGGCTGGAGTGACGCGTGGGGTGGGCCTTCCACGCCAAAATCAAATGCATTGCTTCTCTTCTTCCTCTCTTCCCACTGTTCCTGTGCTGCATACTTCTGAACTCCATTCACTCTTCTACTTCTCCCAATACTCCCACCTCTTCAGCATTTATATCACAACCTTTCTCTTTCTCTTTCTTTTTCTTCTTTTTTAATCTATTGCTCCATCACATACTATGCATTCACTGTTTACTTCTACCACTAACAACAACAAAACCTAGTTAATAATATAACATGCATTGTCAACTTCTCATGGAAAACTCCATGTTTTTCTTTTGGAATCATCGCAGATTTAAAATAACATCAAACCATTAGTACATCGTTAAATGTTGTCAACAGTTAACTGGTGTATTTAGAGTATGCATAGGTTATTTCAGAAAAATTATATTTACTACCTTCAACAATCAGAAAGTACTAAAAAATGTAAACTTTTTTAGTTGGTTACTTTTACATCTAGATTTTGGTTAGAGTCTTCATATATTTATTAGGAGGAAGAGATATAAGTCAATTCAAGGTCTGATTTTACGATTATGCAGGTTCAGAAAATAGAAATAGTTGGCTAGAAATAATAATAATAATAATTAAATAAAGATCAAAGGTGTTTGGTTACAGTTTATAAATAACCTTGAGTGGAGCTTAACTGTGATTAAAGTGTGTTTTGTGGGTGAGAGTTTAGTGTTGTAGAGAAAAATAATTACTTTGTGAAGTTAAACAAATAAAAATGAAAGAAAAAAGAAAGGAATAAAGAAAGTAATAAGAGGGCGGCAGGAGCAGGAGTGGGGCACATCAATGTCTGCAAATGGCGACAAAAATAACGAATGCCAATGTCTCTGAAACATCACCGCCAACATTATTTCTTTTCTACTGTCCCTCTCACAGGGAAATTTACTTCAGAATCAGTAATCATTTTTTTATTATTATATTTTCAAGACAGTAATTATTTTATGTCTACCTTTCAATTTTATCAACTCAGTCATGAATATTACTTCTTCTTTTTTTCTCATCAACAACAGGCTGATATAGTAATAACCAAAATGACATTGTGTGTACAGTGTATGAGTTGTTGAGATAGCTAGTCCTTGGTTTTGTTTGTTTTGAGCTTTGAATGAAATTTTGGTGTGTGTGTTGTGAATGAGCATGGGAATTGGGATCACTGCCACCAATACGTAAGTAATGATGCCACTTTGAAATGAATCTACTGTAAGCCATCAAAAAAGTGAGAATGGAACCAGAAAAACATATCGAATAAAACACATCTTATAACAAAGTAGATGCTTGTCGAAAAGGGACTAAATAAAATGCCATAACATGTACAAATAAAACATGTTGTGTATGTAACAAAAAAAAAATGGCACAATGGGTGTTTAGTGTCTTTATCTAGGCCAATGCAATCCATGATCCAATTTTGGTGTATTCATCGATGGTCATTTTCACATCGATCATCACTTCATCAGAGATTTAGAAACAAATAGCAGACATGTAAGTTTGTTCCACCACTGTTATCTTATCTCTATTCAGACGTCAACTTCTAAATTTTTCTTTTTCTTTTATAAACTTTAAACCAATAATAATAATAATAACATAATATAAATAAAATAATATACATAAATTGTATCTATCTTATATTATTCTTTTTTGTTATCATTATTGTAAGTATTATTATAGAGTTGAAGAAGTGTTTATAAATAATCTCTTTTCTCAATCATTCTTTTCATCAAAATTATTTCAATTCAACCGTCTATTTAGACTATGTTGATATCCTAAATACACATGTCTCAGACCCATGACCCCACATGCTGTATGAGAAAAGATTCAGAAAAAAAAAAAAAAAAAAAAAAAAAAAATAAAAAAAAAAAAAAAAAAAATAAAACTTTTTTGATAAATGGGTATATTTGGTAATGCTTTGTTAGTCTTTAAATAAATAAAGTGAAAGAAAAATAGATCAATGGTGGTTTGGATTAATAACCAACAATCAAAATAAATTAAAAAACTTAAATCCATATTTCATGAATGAACTAATCGAATAAGGTTAATTTTTCCTAGCTATATATTGAAACCCTATATATGGGATAAGATTAGAAGTAATAAGTTAACATTTTAAACTTGTTCTAATTAAAAATACAAATAAACTTCATAGTTAAGTGAAATAAATAACCTGTTTTTCACTGATTTAAAAAACTAGCTGACCTCATCCATGACTAAAGTTGAGATATGATAAAATTGTGAAGAGATAAGTGTTTTGGCTAAAATTCAAATACAATCAAAATATGGAAGGGTAGGGATAAGTGGTCTCAAGATTGGTTAGATAGGGCCTTTGAAAGCAACACCATGGTACCATCCTTATCCATTTTCATAACATAAATGAACAAAACTGAGAAGTCAAGTTTTTGAATATAACCATGGCACGTCACTAATAGCAGTTGAAGTAAAGATCGGTGAGTTGGGTTTCCGTGAGAACACTATAGATAGATTTGATAGGAAAAACTTGTGGAATTTTCTTTTTTTTTTTTTAACTGAAGGAAAAACTTAGGAGTTTGGTTTGAAATTTGAAGGCTGAAAAATTAGAAGAATAAATTAGTCAAACAAGTGGTGTGCAGCATGAGGTAGCATAACGTGAACGGAAACCTGGTCTGGTTGGTCATCCAAAATCCAATTGGCGATAAGCTCCAAACAGCTCAAGGATTTCCCTTACCATGCAGTAACTGGTGTACATTGCTTTAATATTTCGATCTTATAACACTTTTTTTCTGACAGAAATGATGTTGAAATGACATAAAGTTTAAAATATAAACTTAAATATGATTATTTATAATACTGAAACCTTTTAAACTATTTTTTAAAGATAAAAATTATTTTCTTAAACTTCCAATGAAATTATTTATCTATAAAAAGAGGATCTTTTAGTCATTTTTTTCTAGAAAAGTCACTAAAAATTATATTAAATTGTTATAATAAGTTTATTTCATTAGCCCAAATACCTAAGAATATCATCTCCAAATTTAAGAAGGTCTTTATCATATAGTAAAAATGTTTAATCTAATAAAATTAAATGAAAATGAAAGTATATAGGTGGAAAAATGACAATTAAAACAACCTACAAATTAAAATAAAAGCTTTCATGGAACAAAAATTATAAAATAAAAAGTGTCAAAGTCGTGCTTAGAAACAAAGCTTTAAAATATCATAAGCATAATTTTTTTTATTTATTTTGAATATATTTAAGTAGAAATGACTTGAACATCTTTGCAACATATATAAAACTTTTCTGTTTTAATAAATTTTAATTGTATCAATATACAAAATTTTTCATGTACCTAGCTTATTTGATTTGTGAAAAAAAAATATATTACGATCAATAATTGCTTTAAAAAATATAATAAATATATTTTACTCCTTTAAAAGAACAACAGATAAAATCATATTTGATTATGTATATATGTTCAGGGTACCGGTATGCCCACAGTTTTAACAACAGTAAAGTAAGTAATTTTTTATATAATTATTATCACAATAAAAACATAAATATTTTATAAATATTTTATAAAAAAATCATCTGTCTTTTCTATATTTTCTTACTTGTATGAGTTTAATTTTCATAATTACCGATTAGAACTATTATTTATTGTTTATTTTGATCAAGCAAAGAAATTATTATAATTTTAAGGGTAAACCCATATTAAGAAAGTAAAAATGTATTTCTTAAATTTAATTTCCATAATTGTAAAAATAGTTAAATTGTTATTAAACCATGGTTATTACTATTTATTATTTATTTTAATAACTATGATAATTATTACAATTAACAGTTACAGATCTCTTTATTAATTTTTTTAGATATGTCAACCTGAATGAACCAGTCTTGAATAGAAAAACTCATCATTTAAAAATGTTCTTCTTTCATTAATGAGTTTATTTTAGATTAATATTATTTTTATTTTACTTTTACCTTCTACTTTTAAAAAAAATATATTATATTATAATATTAAATAAAAAAACTAAATATATTTTTTTCTTTCATTTAATAAAATTTGAAATTAGTTTATATTCAAAAAATTTACACTAATTTAGAGAATTTAATTATTTTAACTAAATTTTATTAAATTCATCTAAGTTATTAGATTAGAAATATTAAATAAATTTATCAAAATCCAAAATTTTCTAAAGAAACTAATTCTAATTTTTAAAATAGAATAATTAGACTAAAAATATTATTAACATCTAAGATAATAAATAATAATAGTATAAATTTTACAAAACATCGTAAAAATATAAAATTTATATAAATTAATAACAATATTTCTCTCTCTTAACTTATATATAAGGAAAATTGATTGTGAACTAAATATATTTTTTGTAAATACATATAATCTAGATAACAATTTTAAGTAAAAATTTGATTCAATTTAATAATATTAAAAACTTTAGTATAATAAAAAAATGTAATTTGAGTATATAAATTTTAATTCATTAATTTTATTTAAATCTTATTAATAATTAAATAAGTTAAAGGCATTTTTATTCTTAGATAAAATCTTGTATTTATTATTCAAAAAAAGTTAACTTTGATATATCATTAAACATAGAAAACCCTTTACTCTTTGTTTTTTTAAACTCGAAATCTTTAACTTCTTCAAATTTAATTTTAATGAATAAACATGTATACTTATTTGTATTAATCATTAGCAAAGTTTAAAAAGAATTGAAAAGAATTCAAATTATACTAAAAGTACAACTATTTATTGTACTAAAAATAAAACATACCTATATTCATTATACAAAATCAACTGTTTGGCCATAATTTTATACATATAAGAGAAGTTACGATCAAGTTCAATAAAACATGTAGGATCTTTCAAATCTTTAGAATTTAGGATTTTATTTTCAAATTTTTGTATTCTTTTGTTCTATAAATAAAAGTTGTTAGCTATGATTAACTTTGGTTAGTAGATAATAATGATGTACCGATATTTCAATTTTTGTCATGTATCTGTATTCGATAATTATTAATATTTATCAATGAAGTATTTAATCTATAAAGCAGCAATACTTTTATAATGATAATAATTTATAATTTTTTATTTAATATTTATCATATTTTTTAAAAAAATTGTCCACCTTTTTGATATGCATATATAACGTATTGTATCTTATTAAATACGTGTCATATCCGATATACGTATCGTATCCGTGTATCATAGTTAGAGAGTAACATGTAACAAAATATAACAATTCGGTTTATTTTATCCTAATTGATTATCAATTCGCTAAAAATGAAACAGGTTGAAAATCTTGATTTATCCTCTAATAAGAATGACAAGGACAATGTCGGATGGACTGTATGAGCCGGTCCCTAAGAAAAGTGAGGAGTTTTTGAGACTACGAGCTTGCTTTGGTTTGTCCGTATAAATCATAGTTTGTGTGGGCCAACAACAGGACGAGATATGTCGACCCACATAGTTTGCAAAAATTTAAAGTGCGAAAAAAAATTACATGTTTTTAATATTAAATGAAAAGTGAAATACTTTATGATGTAATAATGGTGATTTGTAATTGTAATCATTAAAAGTGTATAAATATAAAGGTTATTAAGTAAGCACTCGTATAAATGTGTGAACCTAGCCATTATATTTAATAGCGCTCATAATTTTAATAAAAAAATCTTAATAGTCACAACGAAGAAAATCAAGATTCAGAAAGTAGAATTGCTAATTTGTTTTGAATATTTTATTAGTTACACTAAATTTAGTTTTTCTTAATGGAATACATTAAGCTTGTTAATTTTAAATAACAAGATTAAAAAATAAACAGTTCATATGTAGACCAAATATTATGCATTGGATTAAAGAAATTGACCTGCACTTTTTACACAAAACTCTGACAGATGTTGTTTAGACAAAATGTGGAACAAACCCACACTACCACCCCCAATTTTAACACACTAGGAGTTTAAATCAACCCATACTAACATATCTATGAACCATAATTTACTGTCACCCCTGATATTAAGAGAACTCACCTCATTTTAGTAATCAATGTACATGCCCTATGATAGATATGGATGATAACGTGGGCTTAACTCAGCAAATAAGTCGGCTTGTCAAAATAATATGCAGATCGAGCTATTAAGTCCGTTGGCTTGTAAAAATCCGACCCAGATAACCCGTAGCCAGCGTAAAATAGAGGTGAGATAGGACGAGTTGACCTGTATAAAAAGAAAACAAATTTATATTTGTATATTTTACTTACTTTTCTTCTGAACTTTTGTGTGAAAGTTTCAAATTTTTTCACAAGTGAAAAAGATAAACTTTATGTATTTTCTGAATATGAAAATCATAAAAATATTAAATTATCAATTTATCATTCAACTCTCAACAATTTTTTCTTTAATTTTATATACTTGTTAAAAAATTTTAATTTATTAAACACCGAAAGCTTTATCATAAAAAATTATAAAAAAAATAACCAACAAGCATTTTACGAACCAATGCAAGATAGTTCTAAATGGCCGGCCAAAATTGCCACCCATAATGATAGAGGTTATCTATATTTTGGTATAAGATTAATCATTATTAGCGATTGGTTCCATTTGAGATAAGAATCAAACTTGTTGGAAGATCTGCATTTGATTCAGTCAGTGACAGATGAAGCGCAATAATGATGCAATACACAGTGTTAAGGCACTTGGCAGTAGTTCGACACTAATAGACAGATATCTTGAATGATGTGTAAGGAGCTCCTAGCGCACCCATGATGTTACAATGATGGCACCGAATATGACTGTCTAAGTTTTTAAAAATACTAAAATAATTCAATCACCAATCAAAGTGGCCACTGCTTCATTCACATAATCCAACAATAAAAAAGTTCATTTGGCTTCAAGTAATTAAGTAATTCTCACGCTAGGTTGAAATCCATTCACTGTAAATCCTCCATCAACACAAATAACTTGTCCAGTGATGTAAGAAGCTGCTGGCAAGCAAAGGAAAGTCACCAAGGATGACACTTCATGTGCTTCTGCAATTCGCTTTATTGGCGTTCGAGATATTATCTCGTTAACAATTTCCTTATTTGCAAGCACCTGCACATAAATGATAAGAATTAGCATGCTAACATACATGACATGTACAGGTATAATTCATCAGCATTTGAAAAGCAAGGACAAGGCAATGTACTGTTAGCACAAATACTCATGTGCTCTCTTAGAATTTTGGATTTGGTACTAAATTAACCTTAAGGTTTGGAAGACTAGATAGACACCTTGCATACAAAGTTTACAAGGATATTTTAATAGATTCTGATATCATCTTATACATAACTGGATTTAATTCAACCCAAAAACTAGCTTAAGGGATGAAAATTCTTATCCCTCTCCTCTCAACTCATATAGTATTTTTATCGTATCTCTCCAATATGCACACTTATGTCATGATGATTGCGTTGGACCTCTCAACAGTTTTTAACATTAACCCACTTCGATGAGGTATCTCAATATGCAGGGTAATTAGATTTCCTTAATACTCTTATGTTGCTGAATACACAAGTTAAATAAATAATTAACCAATCTTCAGAGAAAAGACCATTAGCCCTCTTGGAACAGAAAATAAACAGGGTGAAAGAGCATTACAGGTTCTGCAAGTGGTGTTTTGGTATACCAGGGTGCAACACTGTTGCTCCTTATATTGTCTTTGGCCCACTCACATGCAAGATACTTCGTAAACTGATCAATTGCAGCTGAAGAAAACAGCACCATGAATCTATTTCGTCAATATATTTCAAAATAGTTTGCAATCTATGTTTGAACGGGAGATGACATAATTACATATCAACACACCTTTAGTTGCTGCATAAATGGCTCCAGAACCTACACTTCTCTGACCTGCAACGGAGGAAATGAACACAACACTTCCATTTTCAGATGCTTTAAGAAGAGGATGTGCAAGTTGGCTCAGATGGTATGCAGATTCCAAGTTAGTTGCCATCAATTTTGAATATTCTTCGGTTGTATACTCTATTGTTGGCTTCCTCACATTTGTTCCAACATTATTCACCTAAGCTCACAAGATGATCATAGTAACAAAACTTATCATGTGCTGAAATCTTGCCCGTAAGAGAAACAAGCCTAGCTATTCGAACATTATTAGTTTTAACAGTTTTAAGATGAAATAATCCCAAAGGGCAAAGTTATAACTATGTTTTCAACTATTAAATATAGTGTGCAGATACTAATGCTCCCTACAGGATGGATTTGAAGCAACAATAAGAAAGCCTTCTTCATGCAAAATACATCAAGAAATTGCAATTATTTATTTATTTGTTTTACAAGCCAGTAACCACTTGCAAATTGAGTGCATGCAAGACGAGATAAGGATGGAAAACAAACACTAGCACATTGAGTGTTTTGTGATAATGTTAATACAATACATGATACAATATTCAGCAATACACATCATACTGAAACTCCTGTTTGAATTGAAATACATGAGATCAAACTCTAACAAATTCAGTAACTAGTATCCCAAAATAAAATAGAGTCATCAATACAGCAGAACACCCTGTTTATCCTGCTACTATCCTAAACACAGGCAGTGCTGTCGAGTTGCATCAGGCTACATGACAGGGTATGTAGAGGAGCTCCAAAATGTTTTGAAACTTAACACAAATAAACAAATTAGAAAGTGGTACATTAATTCACTTTTGACAGTATAGTTTCCTTAATTTTAAAGGTACTATCTTGAGCTGTGTCATATTATAATATAATCACAAACTCTAAGATTGTATTTACTCAATCAGAACAGTTAGATGAAGACTCATATTTTATCTTGACAAATCCAATTTTAAGATATGTATTTAAAATGAGAACCATTTGATCTTCATCCAACAGATCTATTCGTGAATACATGAATGTTAGAGATCGATTTCATGAATTATAAATTAGAGATGACATTTCGTAAAACTGAAGGTTATCGTGTCTACTATTCTAAACTACTCTCAACAGAAATACAAAACAAACTATTCCAATTTCCGAATATATAAACAAAGAAAGAAGAAAGACTCACAAGTATGTTGAGCGTGCCGTTGAAGGCAGAGGCCACTTGTTTAATGAGGCTCTCTCTTTGGGCTGGAGAAGACGCATCACAAACCGAACCAGAAACCGAAAACCCCTTCTCTTTCCATTCCTTTAAACGTGCATTCAGCTCCTCTTCATTCCTGGAACAAGTGTACACATTGGCACCAAACTCTGCCAGTTCCTCCACCACAGCATGCCTGAATCATCAGTGAAACCACATCACACCCATAAAAAAGTAGAATGCAAAGATCGCAACTTCAAGTCGTTTTAACAAACCCCAGAATCAAGAAATCCAAATCAATTCATGCAACTAATGAAATTCACAGAAAAAGAGAGTAAACAAAAACGTATATAAAGAAAACGAGGAACAGATGAAAGAAATTAGGAACCCGATTCCACGAGTGCCTCCAGTAACGAGAGCAGTGGTTCCCTTAAGTGACCATCTTGAAGCTCTGCCACTACCCTCTGGGTTCGCCATTGTTGTTTGCGTATCTTGGTGATTTCTGACCATGAAGATAAAGAAAAGTGTTTTTATCTTGTGCGGAATCGACAATGTTAGATATTTGGGGATGCTGATGTCCATATGGGCCCATTTGTGGACTTTGTTTGTGTGTGTTGTAGTCACTGCTGATTAGGCAAAACAGAGAGAATACTTTTGGAAAAGGATCAGGAATCAGTTTCAATTAAAAATATATTAAATATGATTTTGATTCCTCAAAGTTTAAATAAAATTTAAAATTAGTCATTTTTTTTAAATTTTTAACTAATTTAGTCTTTTATCTTTACAAAATGCGTAGATTTAGTCTTTTTAAACAAATTTTGTTATGGTTATTTGACGTTTCAAACGTATTTCATTGTAGTGTTTGAATTGTTTAAATCGTTTGACACATATTCATTTTAATATTAACTCAAATATTATCATAAAATACGTTTAAAATGTCAAATAAACTTAACAAAAATTGGTAAGAATGATTAAATTCACGCATTGTTAAAGATGAAAGACTAAATTGGTATAAAGTTTCGAGAAGAGAGACTTATTTAAAAAAAAAAACATATTTAATACAAAAAGAATGTATGTTTGTATTAAAATTTGTTAGGGTGTTTGCTTTTAACTCAATATGTTTTTCTCTTTTTTTGGAAGAAAGAAAAGTGAATCAACAAGTGATTGAGTCCAGTAATGATGAATTTGTGTAGCTCAAGCTCAAGCACGTGGATAAAATATAATCTTAATTATTCTGTTTAGAAGAAAAAAAATTTGTTGGAATGATATTTTGGCTTCTCAAAGAGATTACTCTTGCATAATGTTTTTGTTGAAAGAAGATTAAGGGAGAAAAAGAAAAGGTTTTTCTTTTCTAAAAAAAATTAGTTTGATTCAAAGTTTAGAACGAAACTGAATGGAAATATAAAGGTTGCCATCCGAATTTTTGAGAGATTTGTAACATTTGAAGCAATTTAAAGAAATCATATTTATATTAAATTATGAAATATGAAAATAAATAAATTTTTAAAATTTTGTTTCCTTTCTTCTCATCAATCAATTAAATAATAAAATAGTTACTTTTCTTTTACATATACATTTTCTCATATACTTTTTGTTATAGTAATTTCTGTATATTGTAAAATTTATAAATTGTTTTACTTATTTGCAATATATATTTGTATGTGTTTGCAAACCATTATTTCAAAGATGTTTTATATCATTAACTTTTTTTCTTTGTATATACTTTATATAGTTTTATTTATCACATCAATAAAATAACTTTTAAACTTTCACTCATTCCTCTCTATTTTATAGTCTTTTTTTTTTCTTCGGTAACTTCATTCTCTATTTTAATATAATCTGATTGGATCTGGCTTTAGCGTTATTTTTATTTTTTCAAATATCAAATAAATAGTAAGATATGGTAAGTATATTAAAAATAAAAAATATTTCCCTTAAATATAATTATGTAATTAATAATATTATAAACTCTCTACATATATATTACATAAAATATATTGATCATAGGTGGTCCAAAACTCAAGCAACCACTTTCTTCGCATAATCTAACAATAATAAAAATCATCCATTTTTCTTTCAATTAATTCTCATGCTGGGCTGAAATCCATACACAGTAAATCCTCCATCAACACAAATAACTTGTCCAGTAATGTAAGAAGCTGCTGGCAAGCAAAGGAAAGTCACCAAAGATGACACTTCATGTGCTTCTGCAATTCGCTTTATTGGCGTTCGAGATATTATCTCGTTAACAATTTCCTTATTTGCAAGCAACTTCCAGATATATGATAACAATTAGCACCCAAGATTAAGAAGATAATGTTATTTGAATGAATGAAATCAAACATAGAGCACTACCTGCGTATGAATTGATGTGTTGGTATACCAGGGTGCAACACTGTTGCTCCTTATATTGTCATTCGCCCATTCACAAGCAAGATATCTAGAAAGCTGATCAATTGCAGCTGAAGAAAACATCGTGTTGAATCTATTTCGTCAATATATTTCAAAATAGTTTGTAATCTATGTCAGAGCCCGAGATGACATAATTACACATTAACCCACCTTTATTTGCTGCATAAATGGCTCCAGAAGCTGCACTTGTCTGACCTGCAACAGAGGAAATGAACACAATACTTCCATTGCCAGATGCTTTAAGAAGAGGATATGCAAGTTGGCTCAGATGGTATGCAGAGTCCAAGTTAATTGCCATCAATTTTGAATAATCTTCACTACTATACTCTATTGTTGGTTTCCTCACAGTTGTTCCCACATTGTTTACCTAAGCTCACAAGATGTTCATAGAGACAAAACTTGTTATGTTTCAACTATTAACTGTATTGTGCAGATACTAATGCTACCTACTGCATGGTTCAAACAACAAGAAGAAAGTCTCAATTAGGCAAAATATACAAAATCACTTGCAAATTGAGTGCATATACGTATACCACAGGAAAAGGATGAAGAACAAACACTTATAAACTGGGTGTTTTACCAGGATGTTACTAAAATTCATGATAGCATCATGCAATAGTTCTTCACACCATAATTGTAATACAAGAGATCAATATCTGGTATATTATCACATACTCTAATATTACATTTATAGTACTATAGCAAGGGATTTCCTGTATTCACACATTTGGTTAATCAGAATCGTTGGATGAAGATGCAACAACTCAAATTTCGTCTTGCCAAATCCAATTTTAAGATATTTATTTGAAATGTAACCATTTTATCTTCATCCAACAGTTCCTTTTTCATGAATGCGCGAATGTTAGAGATCGATTTCATGTCAGGGATGACTTTTTATAAAGCGGAACACAAAGATTATTCTAAATTACTTCAAACGCAAATACAAGACAAAATATTTCAATTTCCAAATATACAAACAAAAAAGAAGAAACGCTCACAAGTATGTTGAGCTTGCCGTTGAAGGCAGAGTCCACTTGCTTAATGAGGTTCTCTCTTTGGGCTGGGGAAGTCACATCACAAACCGACCCAGAAACTAAAAACCCTTTCTCTTTCCATTCCTTCAAGCGTGCATTCAGCTCCTCTTCATTCCTGGAACAAGTGTACACCGTGGCACCAAACTCCGCCAGTTCCTCCACCACAGCATGCCTGAATCAACCGTGAAACCAGATCACACCCAGAAAGAAAAAAAAAAAAAAACAGCTTGAAAAATAACTTTTTTAACAAACCCCGGATTCAAGAAACCCAATTCACTTCATGCATGATGCAACAAACAGAATAAAAACATAAACGATAAAAGAACCCGATTCCACGTGTGCCTCCAGTAACGAGAGCAGTGATTCCCTTAAGTGACCATCTTGAACCTCTGCTACTACCCTCTGGGTTCGCCATTGTTGTTTGCTTTTGCTTAAGTTTTTACCTTTTTGTGAATCGTGATCATGGAGATCGAGACCGCGTATATTTACCATCATCTTATGTCAAATTTACAAGAAAAGGGTCATCTTTATCTGAAAACGTGTACGTTTTTGATTGGGCACATAGATTTGGTTGTGGTGATGGCGTCTTTCTTTTTTTTTTGGGCCCAATAACTTTTCTTCCCATACCCATATGGGCCGAATAACATAAAGTTTGAGTTTGAGTTTGAGTCACAAAACTAATCCGAAGAGATTTGACTTATTTATGTGAACTTGAAATAATAATTTTTGTTAACAATAATTTGAAGTTAATGAATTTTCAGGGAAATCATGTGGCAGAATCACATGAGTAGGTTTAGGTAGCTAGAAAATTAGAAAAGCTATTGTAGTCACGGAGGAGATGGATTGCATTTTAGAATTGTCATCACGTGCATGCAGATTGTAGAAGCCCCTATTCTTCCTTCCTTTTGTCAAATTGAAAGAAGAATTTTATATTTGAAAGGTTTGAATTTGTAGATGGAAGAGTAAAGGAGAGAATGAGGTCGTGAAGTGTCATTTGTCAAATCGTCTTTCACAACCAATGAATAGATTAATTATACGACGAAATGTCTGTGTAGTTGTTTTCAGTGGCAGAAGCTAGAAACAATCCTAATGCATAGTCACACACGTGCTAGGTACCTACAATTACAATTCCAATCTCTATAGACACTCTTAAACTTCATCAGTATATAGCAATTAGCTATACAAAATACTATCACTACACTTTGCATACATCGAAGCACCCTAAATAAAGTAAACAAACTTGCTAAAGTGGGGAACATGTATCAATCTCAATTCCCACAATAAATACACCAAATAAAAACAGAAACACACACATCATCATCCCCATGTGACCTCTCTCTGCTGCATGCATATACATCTTTACACTTTAATTCAAACATAAGATTCAGCCAGATATCAGGCCTTGCCAAAACCAAAATCCTGCATTAATTAACCATTGCCAATGTAACCTTTTAGAATTGAATTATGTAATGTTATTTAATCAACAACTGCGATTAGTTTATTAACTTTCACAGTATAGACTGTTATTCATTTGTACGTTAATATAATTTTCCTGAAGTAAATTTTGAGTTGGAAATGTTTATTGTTCTAACTTTTAAACAAGAGTTAAACTTCTGCATAAGAAAAGTGGTCCTGAGTATATTTAGCAGAAGTGTAGATGTACAATTATAATAAGCTTGTGCTTGATTTAAGTTGCTATGGAAAACTTACTTTTCTTGATTAATCTGTCTTTTGAGCGAATGTTGAATGTTATGAATGAAAATATGTGT
>Ga0214544_1002045_pt1 | contig 42495 bp, 21 predicted proteins | sample CNSS3metaG_FD_160074 | JGI IMG/M metagenome (GOLD analysis project Ga0214544, IMG submission 160074) | Root nodule microbial communities from cowpea collected in UCLA plant growth center, Los Angeles, California, USA - CNSS3 | ecosystem: Host-associated > Plants > Roots > Nodule | place: USA...
ATATATATATATATATATATATATACTATATTTGTTAATTAAAATTTATTGAAAACTAAATAATTAGTGAATCTTATTAATAAGAAGTATATATAACCCACATAACTTTTTATTTTGAATAAATTTCATCCACCCGTAAAAAAAATGTCACTAAAATGTTCTATTTTTTTATAAATTTGATTAATATTGTTTTGCTTAGAATTAGTGTCGTCAATTATGTTGAGTAACTGTAATAATTATATCTCCCGAAAAATATTATCTTTGGAAAAGATACTTGTAAATACTATATAAAAAAAATGCAATAATGATTTAAAATATAGAGTGATGAATTTTGTTTTTACTTTGTGGGTGACTACGGATGAGTTGTGTTGGTTGTTAGAACCTATCTAGAATTAATTTCATATTGTTTTGGATTACGTGTTCGAAATTGGATCCAAAAGTGAAGAGAATCTAGAACGAGTTAGAGTTTGACTAAAGATATAAAACATATCTAATTTTTAGAGTGAGTTTAGATAATCGTATTAATTACCCACATTCCAAATTCTATAAGAGTGACCAGGTATAATTAATTTGTTTTTAGTCTTTATATTAGATACGCATTATTCATAATCAAATTTAATAATTAACATTGTTGGATATCTAAGATCATATATATAAATTTTCTCCAAAATAGTTTAATTATTAATTACTTTATTGAATTAACTAATTAAAATATCTTTAAAACAATGTAACAAAATTAAAAAAAAAAATCATCGCAATATTAAAATAAAAAAGTCTATTTAACCTAAATCTAATTATAGCTATCTATTTTAAATTCATGATTAAGTTTTATTTCTCACTTTTATCTTTTACCTATCGTTTCTGTCTATTTTTCTTCTATATTCTAACTATATGTGCAAGACTAAACTTTCATCCTTAAAGCACAATTATTATCAACTTTTAGGTTGGTCGGAAATAGTGGTCACTAGTGAACAGCAACGTGGATCTTTTAGAATGTGTTCACACCGTGAATCACTATCTATAAAAGTGTCTGGGTCTACTTTTTGCACAAATAAAATTATTTTTTTTTATAGTGAAAATATGATACTTTCTATCTTCCTCAATTTTAGAAAAATATTTTTTTAAATGCATGTGTATATAAATAATTAAAAAAAGAATTAAAACCATTTATTCTTTTAATCTTATCGGGAAACTTGTTCACTATTTTCCGTGAAACTTTTATTTTAAGCGTGTTGTTTACATGGTAAGATTCAAAACTCGAAATCATACTTAAATAAAATAATTCGATGTCACTTTAACGAATGATACGTTACTTATATATATTTATTTATTTAACTAATATGATGTTGATAGAATGATACTGATGTATGATATTATCTTAATATTACATTTGAAATTAATATTGATTTAGAAATGAATGTTGAATAGGTGTCAATTCTGAAGAGTCAAATTGGGAAAGAAAGAAAAAATGAGAAATAATTTTGTAGCATTTATTTAGAAGACAAAAGTATTGAATTTTTGGTGGACCCATTGTGTATAACGTTTTGCAAGGTTAGTAAGTGTAGACTCTTTTACCAGCAAAAAATTTAGCATTATCTTTTAGAAAAATGGGAGTGTTCACACTGACCTGAGGAAAAACTTGGTCCAGTTGTTTGAATTCAAAGACATGAAACATCTTTAAATTTGTTTTGCATGATTCACCTACCTCTTACATGTTTCTTTTCTTCAATACATATATAATGGTAATTTTTTGATGTGAAGTGTGAATTAATTGCTGGTGGTTTGGCGATGCATATTCTTATAGGCAAGTCAAGTTATGTGAAGTCATTCTTTCTTTCATGGAAGTTTCTTTGCATTTTTTTTTCTTTTAACTGTTCATCCTACATCAACTAATCATTGATAAGATGAATTTTCATTATACAAATAGATGCAAATAAATCAATTTTGAAAAATTAAGTTTAAAGTTTGATTATTAAAATAATATTAGAATAATCCGAAATCTATCCTAATAACAAATTTTATTATTTGTTAGATTTATTATATCAAACTATATAAGATCATTTAAGATAAATATGTCTTTAGTACAATAAATTTGTTGAAGATATCGTAACGATTGAAAAATAAGATGAATTTTTAACAAATAGATGCATGTCTAACTTATATACTGATTTTGTAAGAGTTGAACTAAACTTAAAATATAATTTTTTATTTTTTTTACTTTTAAAAAATTGTATTTCATGACTATTTTTATTTACATAGGTGATCGAAATGAAGAAAGTTGTTGATCGTGTGAACATGGATATAATGACAAATTTTTTCATATTTTCTTTTTTGTTTGTTTGTTTGTTTTATTTTGTATATTTTCTCTTTCTACCTTTCGTTTAAATTTTTTCTTTTCATCTCCTTTTCAACTATCATCTTTTTATAATAAAATCCTATTAACTAGATAAAAACAAAATTAAAAACTTATATCCGATTGAATCTTAATTTAGAGCAAGTTCACTTTTTTTTTTTTGTAATTTTTCTTGCCTTTGTAATTCAAATTTATTTGTAAACAATTTACTCTTTGTTGATTATGTCGGTTGAGAATTTTCGTTCTCGCAATTTGAACACTTATTATATTTGAATCTTAGTTAATATGGTGTTTTTCATCAGGTTTCTATAAGCTTGGTGTGATTTACCATTTCTTTTCTTATCTTTTGGAATCTAAGCAATTTTCATATAAGGAGAGATATTTTTTTAAGTATTATTGAAATATTAAATATATTATGATTTGGATTAGTTGGTCGTAGCATGTTTTTTGTTAGGTTAGATTGAAATAGAAATTTTCTTTGCATATTGATCATTTCAATAGTATGTATATATTTGGAACTTTAAATGTTAGGTTGATTGTTCAATATAAGTATTGGATGGTCAAAATTTGAGACTTTTTAATTAGTAGGGTTAGAGTTGGTTAAGATGTTTTAATGTACTCATGAAAAAGAAACATGCACCATTAAATTTTACAATGAAATTAGGCTTGAAAAGTCCAGGTTGAGAAATTGTAGTTATCAAATGCAATTTATACCAAAATGAAAAATTGAAGTCATTTTGGGTCGAAAATTGAATTCCTTTATACGTATAAAAGCTTGAAGCAAAGTTTCAGAAACCGTCTTTATCTTTGGCCTACATGGTTTTGGATACGCATGGCGTGCGATGTTGTCGTGTCATTTGTATTGAAAAGTTTTGGCAGTGTCGTGTGCTAAGAAAAAAAAAAAAGGTTAAATTGGAAAGAAAAGGAAAATGTAAAGTTAAGGTGTCAAAATTATCATAACTTTGGACTGTAGCAATGCCTAGGAAATGTAACTATCACGTGAAATTTTATAAATGCTTTGAATTATTTTAAAATGAAATCGCCATTAAAATTTTCATGTTCTGTGATTTTTTATTTTCTTCTAAAAATTTATAAGAATTTGTTTTTGTTAGATTACATAAATTATTTATCAACTAAATTTTAATTATTTTAGTACATAGTTCATAAATTAAGCAGGTTTAGTTTAATCATATTAAATAAACTAATAAATTAGGATTAACAAAATCTAAAATGATATAATAGTGATCACTAAAATATTTGACCGAGATGATGTCAATCAATGGCAAATATTGGACAAAAAATTCAAGGGTGTTAAATTATTATTTTTTCACATTTATTATATCTAATTATAAAAATTTTAGAAAGTTGTTTCTCAATTTGATCGTCTTTAATTAATGGATTCACATGAAATTTTTAAGGTTTGATCCACGTAAATGCGTTTTTTTTTCATATCTAGCAAAGTCTTCCTTTTTGAAAAGGAAAGAATCAATTTTTTACTCATTATTATAATTTTTTTAATATAAATTTATTACTAATCACCTATTTAAAAAAAGATAAATTTATCATATTCGAGTGATACACAGTAGGTAAATTTATCACATACAAAGAAAACAACAAATTGCTTTATAAAAAAGTAGAAAATAAATTTATTCAAAAGAAAGAAATTGATCGATCCGAAATATTTATTGACTTTTTAATTTTACCTTGATACAATTTTATCTTAAAAATAAAGAGAGAGATTGAGAGTAAAAATAAAAATAAAAATAAAAAGATAAAAAAAAATGAAGATATATAAGAAAGAAAACAAAAGGAAAAATCATGCATGAAGTTTAAAAAAGAAAATAAAAAAGTTAATATAAATAATATAATAATATATAAAATTAATTTTAAAATACATATAAAATAATAAATAAATAAAAATTGGGGAAGTTATGGCGCTCCTATGTCACAATTAAGATCCGTCAGCGGTGGCACTAAAAATATTAAAATTCTAAATTAATACCATAAATTTGTCTATAAAGTAAAATTAAGAAATTTCTAATATACTAAAAAATAGGGTTAATGTACAGTATGGGTCGGTTAGTTAAAATTGTTTCAAAGAAGATTTGTCTAATTAGTGCGAACATGTGTCGTTGCGAATGAAGGACTATGATATGACTCATTGACTATTGTGGTCTGTTAGTGTTAATGTAACGTGTACCTCAAAGAAAACACGATCAACAACCACTTGGATGTCGAGCAAGACCCTAGCAATGCTAGCAGTTGGACTATCCTCAAGATTCCACCCTGGTATCCATTTACAAAGATATGTGCAATGTCAACGACCGTGCGGTCAAACTCCCCTTGCAATGTCAGCAGTTGGACTACCTCCAGGATTTTATCCTGGTATCCTTTTATGCAAATTAGGCTTAATGCTGCTTGGCAGAGGCCTGACCGAACGACGCTAAAGTCTATTAATTAGTTTTGTTATTAACGTTAATTAATCACTAATCAGATTTAAACGGTAATCGGATCATGATTAGACCAATCCTAATCACGAATTCATGTAGAAAATTATAAATACACGTTAAAAGTATAATTGTTGGCATTTTTCTCTGGCATTCATTACGACATTTATTGATTTTACTAATTGAACCGTTAATGACTCTAACATCACCTGAGTTTCTTTAACAGGTCCACTGAATAAAAAAACTGGGACGCTGGAACAAAGAATGCAAGATTTGAGAAATTACTTAAGTACCAATTCGTACGTCCAAAACAATTAGCATAATAGTAATGTTTACAAAGTTAATTATATGATAACACATGATTAAATCAAATAAAATAAAATCGCTTAAACCAAGTATCACGTCTAAACAATAACGAAATATAGATTGGTGTGATTTGAACTTATTTTCAAATGCCCATTAAAACTACTAGGCAATTATTTGAAGGTATTCATTGTGACACTAAATGTGGATTTATTATCATATTGTTGTGATATTTCAATGTTAATTTTGAGAATTGGAGTATCTTCATATTTATAACACCCTCTTAGATGACCAGATATCAATGATTGTAATAAAAGACTTCTTAGCACACTAAGTTTAATCAACAAGGAATAACATGGTTGTACAAGGCTCATTTCAATCTTATAAGTGACATCTATTATGGTGCCAAAAATAATTCCTAAATGACCATATGGTTAGCATATGTAACATGACAAATAACAAAAGATTAATTATTTTTTTCTCTAAATTTAGTATTCATTTAATGATTTATTTTAGTAATAAATTTAGCTATATTATTTAGATAAAATTTAAACTAATTTTACTTTACATAAATATAATGTTTGATTTAAAAATATATTTGCTTAATAATAATAATAATAATAATATTATGTATAAAGAATTAATTATCTAATGATTTATATATATATATATATATATTAAAAGCTTTAAATCATGTTTCATTTTATTAAAATTACTATTAAGGGTAAATTCAAAAAAGTGCTAAAAGTTTTATTCCTTGCGGTAATAGGAATTTAATTTTACAAAGGTGTTAATTTGTGTGGTGGAAAATTATTTTTGATAATATTTTAATAGCATTATCGTATGCAAATTAATATATTCTTATATGTTTTTATACAATCAATAATATAAAATAGATTCATAAAAAATGAATGAAATAAAACAATTTTGATTTATTTTTTTTATGAAAAAACTGATTAGCAAAATGAATCTTACATTATTTTAGAACTTCTAGTAGTAATAGACTCAGTTTTTAATTGCTAAAAAAAATGTTAATCATATCAAATCATGGTTCCCTATTTTTATTTGTATATTTATTTTCTACCCAATCATTTATTCTAATTTAAAGATGATGTTATATCACAATTTAATTACTTTAATAAATATATCAAATATAATGTATGTGTTAAAAAAATTATTTCATTTAACACACTCTTAAATAATGTTTTTAAAATAGCATAAAATACATAAGTTGTTAAAAAATTAAGGAAACTTTTATGAGGAATATCTAAATTCGATTTTTACATAATTTATCCTTAAAAAAAATAAAAATTTCGTAGTTTCATACTAATAATTAAACCATAACTTATCCAAATGCCCAAAGTTGTTGAGATTTGCCTCAAGATTCTATGAAAATCATATATTTGACATGATATTAAAGTATCGGTGTCTAATAAGATGATAGTGTATTTTTAGAAAAAAATAAAAGGTGGAAAACAAAATGAAGTTAATGCATGAATCACAAATATCTTTGAATAGATAAGTGGCAAACATATCCTCTATTTATTGTTTGAAAAATGTCCTAATTTTCACTATATTAGACTTTTCATACTCAATCTAGACCTACACCTAACACTTTCTTCTCTTCTCGAAATTATGGTTGTGGGACATTTGCACTTATCTCCAAATCACTAAAACGAATACAAACTATCATGTTTATCCTAAAATATATATTTTTAAAATAAAATTTATTTATGTATATATTTCTTTGAAAAATGATACTATGACTTTTATTTTTTTATTGTCATTATTTATTTTTTGACGTGACTTAGTATGAGTCATTGATTATTTAAAAAAAAAAAGATAATGATACATTAATCAATGACCCAACACTAAGTCACATGAAAATAAAATGAGAGTAAAAAAAAAAAAAAGAAGTTATAATATCATTGTGCTATTTCTTTTCTCATTCATTAAAGAAGAAAAACATACAGAATGTATATCTTCTTCTCTTTTCTTTAAATTTTCCTCTCTCTCATTTTCTCCTTTTCTTCTCCTTTTGATTTTAGTTCTCGTGGCATTCACAATCAAATTCAAACCTCTAAACAAAATATAAAAGAAAAACATTTCAATCTGATAGAATTTTGAAACAAAATAAAATCAATTTTTCTCTATAATCTTTGTTCTTTGAAATTTAGTTTTATGTGTATAATTCATATTTTCTTGGTTAGTAGTTAAGAATTTTGATTTCATCATCTAGATTCTCTTTTAATATTATATTGTGGTTGTTTTGGTGTTAAAATTGTTGGTGTTTAACATGACACCTTTTGCCATAGCCCCAGAAATTTGTTCTCAACTTTACACACAACACATATGCATTCTCAACCACTCTCATTTTATCTTTTCTATGTGCACCCGACACATAATTACAAGTATCCAACCCTAATTTGTATGTTTTTCCTTTTCCTAAATCTAACATAATGTAAAATTGTTTTCTAACATAAAATTGTAAGATTTTATTTTATTTTTTTAATAAAGTTAACAAGTTTTAGATTGAGTGTCTAGAATATTTAATTATTTCATTCTTTTAAGATTTGATATCATTTTTTATCACTACAAAATGAAATAGTTTTGATTTTGTTCATGAAGTTTTTCTTTAATTTCCATCCATCCATCCAAAATTTAAAATCGTTCTTTAATCTTATCATCAATTTACGTAGAGTTAGCAAATTGTAGTTTTGATTTCTAAATGTTTACTGATTCCTATCTCTCTATTTGAAACTTGGATTATTATTATTTTTTTCATTACGCATAAAATTGCGCAAATTTTGTTAATCCCTCTGGTTTTAAAATTTAGTTAAATGCGTTGCGTAATGCTAATCATGTAACTGACATGTGAGTGGGGAAGTATGACATCATTAAAGATTAATTGGAAAACATTAACGCAAGAAAATACTAAATTAATATATTGTGATTACCACATTATCTTTTTCCTTTCATTGTAAATGATCAGAAAATTTAAAACATATAATAAAGATATAACGTGAATTTCTATTATATGAATCATTCTTAAAAAAGAAAATTTTGTCAAAATTTTTCAAAGAATCAAATTAACAGAGTAAACACGTTCATATCAAAAGAATCAAATTTATTTTGCAATGATACATTGGTTATGTTTGTGAGGGAATTTGCAGACAAAGTCCAACTCATGAAGGACAAAAACCAACACCAAGGAAGCCATAAGTACTGCCACTGGACCCAGCATCCACAGCATCAAAGGAACAGCAACACAAAGTACCCTACTTCCGACAAGAGCTAAGGTGAACCCTCTTTCTAATATGGTGTGTGTGTAACCCCCTGACAAAAACTCCCCATACGCATTCATCAGAAAATTGGCATCGATCAGAAACCCTATCGCCATGGAACTGAACATGAAGCTCATCACCAAACAAATTGACGTTGATCCATACTTCAAAAGAAAGGTTTTATCCGACTTAGAACCGAAAAATCCACTGCTCAAGAGATGGCTAGCATTGTAGGTGTTGTTGCTCAAAGCTGCCAAACCCAGGTTAATCAGAATGGTTATAGAAGCTGTGAGTATTGTAGACATAAGAGTGTTCCTCAAGCTTTGCACTGTCAACATAGCTTTGCTTGCATCACCCTTCACACAAATATATATCGTAAATTAATCTTATTTCTAGTCGATGTAAGATTTCTAACGAATTATATCATTCCAATGAATGTGAGAAAAATATGCACTTACCTGATTTAAGTTAAGACTCCAAGTTGTTCTTTTGAGCTTGTCGATTCCGTAAGTTGTGCGCGAAGGATTGTTCTTGATGGTGTGGCAGAGATAGACATGGTAACTCACTGTGATGAAGAGGCTCAAAGGGATGAAAATGGTGTCCAAATAAAGAGCCACTCTCATCTTTTTTCCCTGTTTTGATGAAGAAAATAAGGAAGAAAGTTTGGTAAGAATGAATGACACATGAGATGTGTGTTTTTATAATGGGGGTGTTGTGTTAGAAGAGAATGTGAATGATGCATGAAATATTGTTTTTAATTGTTGTTAGTGCATGCTACGGCTCCTCTGCAAGTGGAAATGATATAATGGACACCAAACTCGATGTGGGGTTTGAGTCATACGTAACTCATACATATATGCGTCAATACCTAATTAACATGCCACCACATCCAATTCAAACCAACCAATTAATTAATCACTTAATTAGATATTCATAATGTGATTCGAAACTATATATAATCAAAGACATAACCTTATAATCTCGATGAACAATACATAATAACAATTCTTTTATCTGGCAATTTATCATATGAAAGGAAATGTTTGAATATATAGCGTGACAGTGAAAATTAACTGCTCAAGACACATTCATTTAATTGGTAGTCATCATGTAATTAAACACTACAAATAGGAATAATTATTAATCTAACGTTGGTTGTTACAATATGGATCACCATTTTAATTTATTTATGATTCAAATTTATTTACTTTCCTTAATAATTTTAATTTATTTTATAAATTTATTTTGTGTTTTTTACATTTTATTGTAATTTGTGTAATTCGTTTGTTATCGCCATCATTAGTATCATTCCTTGATTCACCATTTTAAATTTGCACTTCATCCATTGTAACTATGTTTCCATTTGCATAGTTACTACAAAACCAAAAAAAGAAATAAAAAGGCAAATGGTATTAGTGGGAGATGCATGAAATTTTAATTGAAATACAAGTGAAAAATAAGCAATTGCTATATTAAATTGATCTTCTTTGTAGAAGTGTAAAGAAGTGTAAAAGCAAAACATCTTAGCTAGATTGAAAAATAAGTGTTTGCTAGTTTTGCAAAAGAAAAATTTATATCAAATCGATTTAGTTTTTAAATAATAGCAAGACGATGATTTAAACTAAATCTTAGAAAAACAAAAAGCTAGATTTTAAATTTGAATCGTTACTTCATCCTGAGTTTTCTATTTGGGAACAAAATATTATATGGGTACTGCAAGAAAATATCTCATTAACAATTAATTTTAGTGATAAAAGAATGTTAATCACTATAGTGATAAATTTAGATATCAATTTACAAAATAAAAAATTATTAGTTACTAATATAATCACTATTATAAATAAAAAATTATAATTAGTCTCTAAATTAATTTTTAAAATTTAGCTACAAAAATTTTAACTATCAAAGAAAATTAATCATTAAAAATTATCTATCAAAATTTTTTCTACCAAAAAAAATTAATTTCTAAATTAGTGTCTAATTAATAACCAATTTAGTAATTAATTATAATTTTTAGTAATTATTTTAGTAATTACTAATTTTTTTATTTTATAAATTAATATTTAAATTAATTGATTAACAATTTTCTATCGTTAAAATCTTAGATTCAAATTTCTATTGCATCTCGATTTCAAATGTGTTGAATATATATGTTCGACTTGTGGACAATGCGACTGGTAAACGCGTTGGAGCAATGGGAAGCAAATAATGTTGGTAATTTGAAAAGAAAGGGGTTTGGAATTCGCAAACATATTCTAAATTATTTCAATACTTACTCATTTTAATTTTACCGATAAATTAAATAACACCCATGCTTCTTATTTTCCCACCGACCTCAATCCATAGGTAATAAATAGGTTTGCATATATCTCTTTCCTTTTGTCAATAATGACGATGCATCTGAAAATTTTAATAGATAACATAAATTTACGTACCAACCTTATTCTGTTAGTAACTATTTATGAGAAATTGAGTTTTTTTCTTCTAGCAACAATAAATATATAAGAAATTGTATTATATAAGAATGAATAAACTTTTAGTAAAGATTAATCACTATAAAATTCATTGACTATGCAACTTAAATAATATAAAAAAACTTTTTAAAATCTATTTTTAAAAATTTACTTTTGTAGTCGTTTATTAATATATATAAAGTTCACATTTGGTTACCAAAATACCATTATGCCTTTTTTTTTCGTCTTTTTCTAGTCCAACAACATTGAAAGTGCGACCTGAATACCTTTCTTTGGCAACTGGTGTATATATATATATATAGATATATATATATGAGATAAATAAACCTAAGTCTTATAATTAAAAATTACTAATTGAGATTAAATTTAATTAAAGTAACCGTCATCATTATAGTTGGGTTATGTGGAATTACTTCTTCATGCAACATGCTCCATTTTCTCCACCACCATTTCACTTTAAAGTGTGTTTATATATATTTGCCTTATTTTATTGGATTTTTCTATTGCTTTGTGTGGTGACATCATTTTCAAGTATGGATTTTTTTTCACTTTTTACTATCTTGTAATTAAACTTCTTGACGTTTATACAGCATACATTACAAGAAATTTTAGTTTTTTATCGACTAAAATATATCCGTCAGTAAAGTTTTGTGAATCATTTCAAATTTTTTAGTGTTACGAGACTCTATTAATGCTCTAAAACATCTTACCGATAATTAAGTGACACTTATTCATTATATATATAATTATCATAACATTGTTTTAGTTTGATTTGAATTTATGTTTTGGATATGCAATCACTGTATTAAATACTTTTAAAAAGAAAGTTTCACTGCTCATACAGATCTTACAATATTCAACTGAAGATGTTTGTAATAATCACCACTTATTCATGGATTTTATCATTTATATTTTTATGCAGTTTTTCTATTATTGTTCATCACTTTATCGGTGGATGTATAGTTTTTAATTTACATGCAAATAAACAATTCGAAGTGAACTAGTGGAAGGATGCAGACATTTTATTTTATGCCATATTTGTTTGCATGTGAATGATTGTAGCTATATCTACAATTTTATAATATTGTGCTGAACCAATAAACAGTCTAAAAAGATATAGTTCATAAACTAAAATTTGTATGCATACAAATTAAAAATAAAAAATTTTAGAAAATTTAACCGAAAAACTTAAATTATTATTTTTAAATATAGTTTTATTTATTTATTCTTGTAAAAGTATTTACATATATTTGTGGAAACATAGCTTTGTACCAACAGAAAGCCTTTGCATGAACCATAGAAAAGTCCACCTTAATGGTTTGAGATGTGACAAATTGTTTCGTATAGTTTACGTGGAATGCATATTACATATTGTATTATGGTTTGTTATAGTGCATGTTCGGAAAATTAACAATTTTTTATATATATGGTTTTAACGAGTGATTAGCTTACATACCAGATATTGAATGCTTTTTGACGTTACATTTGTCATGATTTTCTATTTAAAAAACGTTTCAGAAAGGAAAATGAGTATTTAATTTCTAAGCAATATAAAATTATTAGATGCAGTGACAATATCTATTATTTATTATAATATGAAAGAGAAATATATAAGAAAATTTATTTTAATTTTAAATTGATTTGTCCTAAAAACGAAAATATATTTATATACTTTTTTTTATTAATTTTATCCTTTTATAATTTCTAATTAGTGGATCATTTGATAAATTATTAAAAAATAACTTATATTTAAATTAGTAACTTTTTTACATTAAATTTTCATTTCTCATTTTATTTTTTTATAATTTATAATTAATTAGTGGTTTATTAAATTATTAAATAATAACCTATATTTAAATTACTAATATATATATATATATATATATATATATATATATATTATAATTTATTATCTACTAATTTATATGTTATATTTATTATAAATTATAATAATCTATTGTCTATTATGTATCATAATATAAATAAAAAATATTAAGAAATTTATTTTATTATCCATTTTATTTCTTTTGACAAATATTTCAAAAATTAGTTTTTTAGTTATTTGTGTATATTAATTTTTTTTTATTTTGGTGTCACATATTCATAAAGATTAATTTATCTTTTTATCTATTTATTTTATTTTTAAGTTGATTTTTCCTAAAAATGAAAATATTGTTTGTTCTGCAATATTTTTTTCTTTTATGCATTCAAAATATGGTACTCATAGTTTTGTATTTGTTTAATATTGAAAAGAAAAAAAATAAAAAAAATTAATATAACAGTATGATTTTCCTTTTTTCTTTTTTTTTTTCAAGTCGTTGTAAAACCATTCCCTTGTAATGGAATGGATTGAAATGCAGTTTAGGAGTTTAGGAATTGAGTTTTGTATAATAGGTTGTAATGGACAATGATCTAAGAATGACATATGTATTAAGAAAGGAACAATGTCAAATAAAATGCATCATTTAAATAGCAATTTTATTATAATGATAAATAACATATAGGAGTTTAAACAATAAATAATAATGAAGTAAATTGGCGAGTTTGAACGATCAATAATTATAAAATAAATTGAATTTTAATTATGATCTACCAATTCTGTTTTTTAAGTTTCATCAATTTAATCCTTTAAAGATAGATTCAATAAAACTTCGATGCTGATATTTTGTAAGATTAGACACTTATTCCTTCGTTTTCTAGATGTATAGTACTAAATATCCGTTTATTATTTTCTGGAAATTCTCCATTGATGATGATAACACCCAAAGCAAGAGCAAATAGATGTCTGAAATTTTGATTGAAGTTCTTATACAGTAACTTTTATCTATTTATTTTAGATTAAAATACTTTATTGATCTATGTTTTTGTTCAAAAATCTCAATTATGTTTTTGTTCAAAAATCTCAATTAGGTTCTAAGATTTTTTTTAGTCTCAATTAGGTTCATATTTTTGAAAATGCGTAACAATTAGGTCCATTTCGTTAGTATGGTGATAACGGTGTTAAGAATATACCACGTGTCAATTCCTCATTTTTTTTTATTTTTTTTATTTTTTTATTTTTTGAATTTTTTTTTTGAAAATTATTCACGTCACATGTTACGTCAATATTGTAACTTTGATATAAAAATTAAATTTGGTCTAAATTTTGAAAGCAACAAAATTTGTCAATTTTAAACAAAATTGGGACTAAATTGAACAAAAATAATAAATATAGGGACTAAATTGAATGTAAAATATTAGCTCTGACACATGACACGCTGTTGGGTTGACACGTGGACATTTAAAAAAAATTTAAAAACCACACGTGGTAACCATTGTTCATGGTAATTAATGATTTAAACAATAATAGCAAAAAAAGAACAAATTGAACAAAATTGAAACTAAAAAAGTATTTTAACCTTTCTGAATTGTAAATAAGGCCCAATAGTGATTTAAAGGGGAGGGGTGGTTTTGTTCACCTCTGCATTAAAGTTTTCAAAATTTAAACGTCACCCTCTCTCTTATTAATGAAACGAATTCACCCCCAAATCCCACAAGCCTCACTCCTTCTTCTGTCTCCTACGTTGTGGTCAGTGTTCATTATTCTTGTCGTGGTCTCATTCTCCTACGTTGCTCTCTCCTCTCTTCTTCTTCTTCTCGCCTCCTATATTCCTCAAGACACTAGATTTAACAGGTAAATTCCTCTTCCTCTATGTTTATGTTTTGCTTGAAATGTGCTTTGCTTGCCATGTTTACGAATTTTTTTAGTTTATGTGAGATTTGTTGAAACTAGGAAATCAAAACTGGAAGTCGATTTCTGTAAGCCAATCAATATTCGAAGTCGACTTTTGTAAGCCAATCAATACCGAAAGTGAAGTTCCTTAAGAGAAAAACACCAGAAGCAAACTTCCGCAAGGGAAAAAACACATTTAAAACCATTACTGGAAGTTGACTTCATAAGGTTAGTATACGCACTGCATGTCAAGTTCCGATGAAGCAAATGACAGATGTGGACAACATTCCACAATCTTTAATACATGTTTCCCTTATATGCATCACTGATTATACTATTTTCAAAAGACGCCTTGATTTCATTATGTTGGAGAATGATGGCGTTATGATTTGCATCCCAACACGAGTATAAGTCTCTCATACTGCTTCCCAAAACTTTCTTCAAGCTCTAGTGGGCAGACTCAACCCTGTTAGAATTAATATAAACAATATCATAAGTGTCCTAAATGACTAATCTAATCTAAATGACAAAATAACTAATCTAAATGACAAAGAAACATACATGTTTGATGTTGTGTCCTAAATGCATTACTCGACTTGTCCATGCCTTTATAAAAGATTTTTTTGTATAGAATTATCCAACTTCAATTGACATATTCATATAATAAAGGCCATGAAATACAAACATGACGAAGGTGCTCAACACAATCAGTGAAGGTCGACTCATCTTCACAATACATTACATTTTCCCATGCTTCCATCACAACATCACATGTATCAATAGAATTGACTAACATTTTGTACTTTGCTTTGACATTTTTCTGAATGTGGAGTCGACGGAGGAAATGATAACAATCATGAAATACAATGGCAATAACATTCATCAAAGCAAGATTTTTGTCGCTCACAATTACTTGTGGACCACCCTTAGATGTCATGAATAATCTTTTAAGTCTTTCCAAAGCCCAAATGAAATTAGATTGTCGTTCACTAGATATGAATGCAAACCCAACAAAGAAAGTCAACCCTAACTATCTTAAGTAATGGCGATCAATATTTGTTGGTTTTGTAGGTGGTATCCATCAAGAATACAATATTAAATGCATTAAACAATTTCACCAAATTGGGTGTCCAAAATAAATCACTAACCACCTCAGATTCGTCTTGACATCTACTTTAGTGGATGTTATTGTCACATTCTAACTGCATCATCAAATGGTGTAATTTAGTTCTTGAACCTCTCACCGATCGTTTATAAGTGTATATTGTATTATATATTTGCTTTATCGTTGTGACATTACACTAATTATTTTCTTTGAGAGTGAGCTGAATATTTGCAGGTTTGACTTGACTCTTAGACATATCAACAAGTAAGGAATGCTCATAAGATTTTAACCTCCCAGCAAATAGTTGACCAACTAAAGTCTGAGACAAATCATGGTTATGATATCCGCATATTACCTTCAACATCCAACCATCTTCATTACTAATTCGTTTGTCTCTTAGTTTAAATGGACAATCACATTTTCTTGTGCCATAAATACTAGGCTGAACATTATATTTGTACTTCCTCTCCTTACCACCTCTTTCACGGCCTAACACTACATACGTTTTTCTCCCAAGTTGACCAGTACTTTTGTCAGATCTTATAGTGACAACAACAAAACCAAGATCAAATATTACCCCTGGAACCCACTGAATCAACTCATTTCGTGTGGGAAATATCTGCTTAGTCGTAAAATTACTTTTATAGTCTCCCTCACATATCTCATTTATAAAAGAAGAGAAATTTTAAATGAAACTCGAATTTACTTGTGATTCCATGAAAGTTAAAGGGAGATCATCCATCCTAGATAACTTTCACTACCTATAACCTAACATCAATATTCAATATTAGTTTTTTCAATTATAAAAATTATAAAAAGAAAATAAAAATATTCATGCAACAATAAAATAAATATAAAACATAAATAAATAGTAAACCGTAAAATAAATATTAATTAAAAAAAATTGAAGGACAACAATTTCAAAATCATGTCAACATTCGGAGGTCTTAATTAATCGAAAGTGGACTTTTGGAAACAACAGAATTCCACTTCTGTAAGCAAATCCACCAACATTTGAAAACATATTAAACCGAAATTCGACATTTGGTTAACTGCATTTTCGAATGTCCACTTCCGAAAGAGTGCGAATATGGACAAATCACTTATGGAAGAGTTAAATACTCGAAGTTATCATCCGATTAATTACATTTTCGAATGTCACTTCCGAAAGAGTCCATATTTATACAGATCACTTATGAGAGTTAAATACCCAAAATCGACATTCGATATAGGATAGTTCCGGATGTCAACTTCCGGAAGTGTGAAGATTTGTTTTCTTGTTTTTCATAAGTTCACTTCCTTATATGGTTTTTGTTTTTCAAAAATCACTTCCGTGAATGGGACAAACCACAAGTCGACATCCGATAGATTTGTAAATCGGATGATGACCTCCTAAGAAGGTTAAAAACCCATCATCTTAGATTTTTGTTACATTCTAATATATTATCGCCTCAAATATATACTCATCACACGAAATAAATCTAACATCGGAACGAAACAAATGCATACCTTTTTGGTCAAATAAAATGAATAAAGGTTTAAATAGTAAAATAGGAAGAAACTGACCGGACAATACACGACCAGACTGATGAACTGGAATGAAAATCCTCTCCCAAAACAACATGATAACAAGAAGAAAAGACTTTAAACTTCTTTGGATGAAAGTGAAATGCAAAAGGTAATTTGGCGATGCATCGCATAAGTCCCATAGGAAATACCATCACTTCATAATTACTTAATTATTACTTTTACATAATCCATTTTTTAATTTTAATTTAATTTTTGAAGAACTTAAATAGAACAATAGAAAATTTTGGAGGTGCAGAAATATTGGGGTGCAGTAAGTAAACTCCTTTAAAGGGTCTTCAGAGCAGGTAAAACAAAAATCTTAAAGAGTCCATTGTTAACTAGAAAAGGGTCTTGCTTCCTGCACCCTATCACATTTCTAACCTCATCAAAAGAACCTACCAGAAAATATTTTCCGTAATTCCCTTTAGAAAAAGAGGTGATTTCAGATATCGTTGATCCACTTATCAAGAGTTTGCTAAGCCAGCTTCTTCCTACTTCTCCATAACCTTCCCTTAACACCCTCCTATTAAAAGGATATATTTTTGTCCTTTTCAGAGTGTGTAATGCAAAAATCAAAATTAACTTTTAGAATGTGTAGAAATAATTATTTTTTTTAAATATGTTTTGAATTGCATAATTCAAAAGTCAAAAATCATTTTTAGATTGTGTAATTTGAAAATAAAAAAGGATTTCCACAAATTAAAGAAAGTTAAGAAAAAAATTAGTTTTTAAACTGTACAATTCAAAAGTTATTTGATTTACATATTACACCATTCAAAAGTTATTTTTGGTTTTTAGATTGTTGAATTCAAAAGTTATTCTAAGAAAAAAAAACCTTTAAATTACACAATTTGGTGGTATTTTTAATTTCTAAATTGCAAAAACTTAACTGTGACTTTCAGATTATACCATCTATAAAGAACAAAACTATAATTTTTTGAATATAATGACGCAGAGGAAAACTTTATGGAGGTGCAGGAAGAAACTGATGAGTGCTAAATAAATTTACTTAAAGGTGAAAGGATTTGTTTGAAAAACAAAATTAAAGGATCATACGTATTTAAAGTAATTGTTTTATTTTATTTTATTTTATTTACTAAAAGGATAACATAAATTTTGATAAGCATTATATTACACAAGTTGACTTTTGGTAAAGTTCATAAAATAAAATTTTAATTTAAACTATTAATTAATATAATACTGGGTATGAATTATACGGATTAGCGTATAATATAATATTTTATTTACAGATAATAAAAACTTTAATTTCTTTTAATTCTAATTTATCTTTCCTCTGAACATTAAAATTATAGTTTTTAAAACAGAAATAATATTTTCTAAAACTGATAGTCTAGATTAAATATCTGTTGATCCAAAACCAAGAATTAATAAAAAAACGTTTCTGTTACCATTTAATCATCAATCATTATACTATACTAAATTCGTTAAAATCTATTTTTCCATTCAGAGAAATGAAATCTTCATTTAAATTGTTTTATCTCTTCTCTTATTAAATAACATAATATAATAAAGAAAAACAATCATATGTTATTAATATTCCAGTTGCACAAAACTGTTAATTTATAGTAAAAAGTAATTAATCAACTCTTCCAACAAGATGCCTCGTAAATCAGTGCACATGTTACGTCACCTCATCAACTAAAGAAAATGTGTTTGGGTCAAAATGTCAATTAATGAACACAATGCAACTAAGCAAGTTTATTTAAATTAAAAAAAAAAAATTGAATAGAATTTTCAAATGTATTTAAAAATTAGTTAGAATTTATTGATTTAAGTTACTTTTTTAGGATAGATGAATAAAATAACTACATAAAGACAAAATATGTTTATTTTATTAAAAAATTAAAATAAAAACAAATAATTAGTTCAAAATATTTAAAAAACTATTGAAAATGACGAATCATATTTCTAATAAAGTTAATAAAATATTAGTCGCTAAGAAATTGTTTAACACATGTTAAAAGAAATTTTACACACCAAATATTTATTACTTTTTGAATTCGCCGTCCATGGCCAACACATTTTACAAATCTTACCTATTTTATTATTCTGGAAATGATGTTGACAAAGTCAACTTTGAATACTTGAATATTTGATTATAGATAAACTTATGCTTAATAATTAATTTAATATTTAAATTTTTGTATATTCTTCAATTAAATATATTTAATTTCAATTAAATATATCCTTTTAATTTTTTCAATCAATTATAGCATGTTTATCATACGAAAAAAAATTATATCACAATATTAGTTACTATCATAAATTTAAAACGTAGTTATGTATTTATTGTTAACTTTAATTATAGTATAATTTATACAGTCAAAACAATTTATTTATTGTAAATAAAAATCCTATAAAGTAATCGTTTATTAAATACACATTGCATCTTGAGTTTATTACTGACTAGTAATAATAGAAGAATTTAAAATAAAATTCAAGCAAGTAATTAAAAACTAAAAAAAGTAGATATAGATCACCTTCGATAATAGCAACAATAATAATTAATTAAGCAAATAAATTGTCTTATAATATTTGTCTGTTGGTTGTTTTGTTTTTATCTCCTACGGCGATGAATCCTATTACAGTTGAACTTAACTGACACGTCTCCCCATTATTTCGACACCTTCAAGATTTCGATGCTTTTCTCTTCTCACGCATCACTCTGCTGACCCAGAACGCCATAAACCTTCATCGAACTCAAAAGCTTCTTTTTTTCTGCCTCACTTCTCATTTTCCTCATCTGGGTCTTTCACCTTTGATCACGCTCTGCATTAATTGGACTTTGAATTTCAGTTTTTCCTGTTCATCCTGATCTTCTTCCTTTTCTTGTGCGGGAAGAAGAAGGAGAAGAAGAAGGAGAAGATGGGCACAAAACTGAGTCTTTTGTTGTGTGTTTGGGTTTTGCTGTTGGGGTGTACTGTGGGTAGGTTTGTGGTGGAGAAGAACAGTTTGAGAGTGACTGCACCCACATCTTTGAAGGGGACATATGAATGTGCAATTGGAAATTTTGGGGTTCCCAAGTATGGAGGAACATTGGTTGGCTCTGTGCTATACCCAAAGGTGAATCAGAAGGGGTGCCTCAACTTCACTGATGTCAATTTTCAGTCCAAGCCAGGAGGGTTCCCCACTTTTCTACTTGTGGATCGTGGAGGTGAAATTCTCGTTGGTCCTTTTAATTTATTCTTTACTTTGTGAATATCACATAAAGGAACCAAAAAGGAAAATGGCATATGATTGTGGTAACTTTTTGAATATGTTGTGTAGATCAGAATTGCTTTGTTTGTTTTTTTGTTTCTTATGGCATGAGATGGAAAGTTGGGTTAATTGTTCATAGCCCTTTTCTAGTTAGTTGGTAACATTGCTGTTTACTTAGTAGTTCGTAAGTTTACCCTGAGTTGCTCCAAAAGACGTTAAAGATGTTGCATTCAATGCTCATGTCAATAATAGTGTATTTGATTTCTATTCTTAATTAAAAACGGTTTTTAGTTTTTGGATGAGAAGTTGATTGCTGAGTAACACCAAATAATTGTAGAAAACAGATTCTAAAACTGAAAAATATGAAGGAAATTAAACAGGCCCTAAGTTTTACGCTTTCTATTTTGTCTTGGTTGTAATGATGGAGTAGCGATAAAGTATCTAGTGTCGTAGAACCATTACAAAAGAAACAAAAAAAAAGACATTTTTTCTGGTATGATACCTATTTTATCTCTAGAGTGTAAGTCACTTCGGTGATATCCATGCGTAGGTTGCTAGGAACACAAAAATGGTTCAAGCGTTTAAATTTTTTCTCTGGTCATTTTGGTAGATTGCTACTTCACTTTGAAGGCATGGAATGCACAGAATGGTGGAGCAGCAGCTATTCTTGTAGCTGATGACAAGGCAGAAACATTGATCACTATGGACACTCCCGAAGAAGGGAAAGGTACAGATGATGATTACGTGGAAAACATTAGTATTCCGTCTGTTCTTATCAGCAAATCCTTGGGGGACAGCATCAAAAAAGCTCTCTCTGATGGGGAAATGGTTAACATGAATCTTGATTGGACAGAAGCTCTTCCACATCCTGATGATAGAGTTGAGTATGAGTTATGGACAAATAGCAACGACGAGTGTGGACAAAAGTGTGACAGTCTAATTAATTTTCTGAAGGACTTTAAGGGGGTAGCTCAGCTGCTTGAGCAGAAAGGGTTCACTCAGTTTACCCCTCGCTATATAACTTGGTTTTGTCCTGAAGCATTTCTCTTAAGCAAACAGTGCAAGTCTCAATGCATAAACAATGGAAGGTACTGTGCTCCAGATCCGGAGCAAGATTTCAGTAGTGGGTATGATGGCAAAAATGTTGTTGTTCAAAACTTACGCCAAGCTTGCTTCTATAAAGTGGCAAATGAAAGTGGAAAGCCTTGGCAGTGGTGGGACTATGTTACCGATTTTTCAATTCGTTGCCCCATGAAAGAGAAGAAGTACACAGAAGAATGCTCAGATCAAGTTATTAAATCTCTTGGTATGTTGGGCAGTTCATGTTTCTCTGCATACTCTACTCAACTGTCTTTTTTTTCTGTTTGGTGTTTGATTTTGAATGTGTTGCCAAAATTTGCTCAAGATGAAAAATCATATGATGCTTTCAATTTCAAACAATATTTTCTTTTAATTTTGTGGTTTCAATTTTGTTCTGTTAATAATTTAGTATTCAGGGGCATTGCCTTGCTTTGTATGGAGGCATTTGTTCGAAGGCATATTATTACAAACGAAAGATGCCATTTTTCAGAAAAAATTGTGTGAAAATGATGCCTGGGTAAATTCAAAATACGTTTAATTAAAATTAATATTTCTGGAGATATTTTTCAAAAGTCAAATGATAAGAGAAAAAAGATAGAGAAAATGAAAATTATTAGTTGGGTTATAAAAGAACATCTCATAGTAACATGAGGAAGGAACATACCCACCCCTCACCATAGGCATGAAGATTAAGAACAAGATAGTATTCTAACTTCCCTCAGGACTTGTTTTTGTGATTGTATCAAACATGGGAATGTCACATTCCCTACTTTTCTTTGCCAGGCATAACTTTACAAAACATCAAATAAACACATTCTGAAATGTTGAAGCTATAGTGTATAGGACGAACAAACCCAAATATGCATCTGCGCTAATAGCAGTATCACTGTCATCATTCCAAACCCAACTAAAGAATCATATACCTAATCAAAGCTTCTTTTTCAATTTTTTTTTTATTTTTATTTTTAGTGTAAACTAAACTAACTTTTCTTTTGTTATTTCTTTTGAAAGAGGTTTATGTACTCATTCTAATGAAGATATTTTTGCCTCCCTTCCAATCTATTTACTTTACAGGTGCTGATCTGAAGAAGATTAAGGACTGTGTTGGTGATCCCCATGCAGATGTTGAAAATCCTGTTCTTAAGGCTGAGCAGGATGCACAGGTTAGCTTTCTAAAATGAAAAAATTTCCTTATGTTATTGTTGTTTCCTTTCATTTAGGCCATGAAGTTGTTTTATGATTGTACTGTAATATGTTCTAACTTTGATTGCAGATTGGCAAAGGCACTCGTGGTGATGTGACTATACTGCCTACTCTTGTTATAAACAACAGACAGTATAGAGGTCCGATGAAGCTTTTTCAGATTTCTTGACTTCTATTTCCTGCATTATATTATATTTTATAACGTATTTTTAACTGCTTTTAGGTAAGTTGTCTAAACCCGCTGTTCTCAAGGCACTCTGTGCAGGCTACCTAGAAACCACTGAACCATCGGTTTGCTTAACTCCAGGTCCTTTTTTCCTTACCTTTTTGTTTTTAATTTCTATTTTCCTCCTTGAACCTTCTCCCCTCCCCCATTTCTGCAGAAGAAATCATTGTGACATCAACTATGATGTATTGATATTTCACTGTGTCATGTATCCTATGCTTTTGGATATTCACCTGGTACTTTTCAATGAAACATCTAATTTATAAAGTACTAATACTTGTGCGATGATCGTAATTTATAATTTTTTGTTTGGACAATAGTTAATGCATGTTATTCTAATTTGGATTCACACCATAACAATCACATATTTATCACATTTTTAAAAAAGAATTATATATTTTTCAATATGCATATATCATGTAACATATCCTATTATTTTCAAATTAAACATATCTCTAAACATATAGTTGTATCAGATATGCATCATATCCGAAACATGTATCCTATTCGTATATGAGGACATCAGGAACTCCTTTTCGCTTCTATAGTTGCTTGCTTTTATACATAACAACTGCTTCCAATGATTTTAATTGTTTGTTGCCTTTAATCTATCACCAAACAGTGTCTCTATCTGGTAGCTTTAAAGTTGGTGAATAAAATTTATTCTTTCCTTTTTTTCTTATTTTGATGTTTCCGTTTTTCAATTTTGATTAAAGACATTATGTAGATTTTGATCCAGATAAAATCGTTGGTGTACTGGTAGCTGACTCTTTAAAACCCAATCTTATTCAAATGCTAATGCTTTTACTGATTACTGTTTGCAGAAATGGAAACAAATGAGTGTTTGGTAAACAATGGTGGTTGTTGGAAAGAAAAATCCTCTAACATTACTGCTTGCCGGGTATTTAGTTGGCTGAACCTTGTCGTGCACATTTTATGGTTTTTACTTCATGTGGGCTCTGTTTCTTTTTGTTTTAACCATCTACTTATTGTTTTCCAATTATAGGACACTTTCCGAGGAAGAGTATGTGAATGCCCTGTTGTACAAAATGTGAAATTTGTTGGAGATGGATATACTCACTGTGAAGGTAAAATAGTTCTTGAATTCAGATAAAGGGCTTCATTCCCCACTCTACACATTTTAAAATCTATTTATTCAATAAACAAGCCAAACAGAACACACATTATCATCATGCCACTAAATTGGTGTTTATTTTTACCTCCTTTTGCTCCATTTACACTCTTGATCTCTATCAACTATTGTCATTCTACCTTGTTTATGAGTCAGGGCGGTTGGGAAGCTTGCACTTATGCTAATTTCAATATTTTTATGCGCTTCATTCTCTTGGGAATTTGAATTTCTTAATTTCTTAACAGCATCTGGAACCTTGAGCTGTGACTTCAACAATGGTGGTTGTTGGAAGGGATCTCAAGGTGGCAGGGCTTATACCGCTTGTCTGGTAAGTTGTCTCAGTGATCCTGTTGTGCATGTTTTTGGTTAGAAGTGGCAGGTGTAAAACTGATATGACAGATACTGTTTGTCATTTGTTTCTTTATTAATAATGCAGGATGACTACAAAAAAGGTTGTACATGTCCTCCTGGGTTCAAAGGTGATGGAGTCCAGTCATGTGAAGGTATTTGTTGCCCTAAATTTTGTGGCTTTGTAGTATTTTGAAAATGATAAGAGAGTGGTTCCTCTTGTTGGAACAGTGCAGAGTGAATGGTTTTGGTTTACATTTCTGCAGTTGTTAGTAATCATGCTATTAGCTTTTCTTCATTTATGCTTCTGATTATGTTGCAGATATTGATGAGTGCCAAGAGAAAACAGCCTGCCAATGCCCAAGTTGCAAATGCAAAAACACCTGGGGAAGTTATGAGTGCAAATGTGGTAGTGGTTTGTTCTATTCACGAGAAAATGACACATGTCTAGGTGAGGCTTGTTTAGTTTTTCTATCTTTTTCTTGACCACTTTCAAAATTTCCTTTGCTGAATGGTTTGTTTTTGTATAAGCATTTAAACATAGATGTCTTTTTGTGATGAACATGATTTCTTAACTTCATCATAAATGCAGGTGCATATTCTGCTTCAGGGGTGAGCATCTGGATGATTATCCTCATCGTGGTTGTTGCTGCTTCTGGAGGTTATGCATTTTACAAGTACAGAATTCAGGTATGATTATTGCAAGTTCTGGTGTTTCTGGCTCTGGTTTTCATTTACTTATTCATCCTAGAATTCATTGTTGATGTTTTTGTTGAAATAAATTATGTGCAGAGATATATGGATTCAGAAATACGGGCAATTATGGCACAATACATGCCTTTGGATAATCAACCTGAGGAATCTAATCAAGTTCATCACAATATCTAGATGGAGATAGGTGATCTTAATCAGCATGCTCAGCTTATACTGCAATCTCTTCCTCCCACAATATCCTTTGTTATTATTTAGCTTTGTAAATTCCAAACTAATGTGGTCGTGCCATTAAAATTTGTGCTTTTCTTTTCCTGTTTCGGCTCTTTCAAGTTGCACCTAATTCTGTTTTTCTTGGCATGGAAGGGTGGGTATAAAGTATGCTTTTTAGTTTCTTACAAGCTCTTTATAATGAACTATAAATTTTCTTCAAAACTATACTCTGTTTAGTGAGTTCACACAACTATGTCTTTGACAGAACTTCGCGATTCAACATGATTAGTTCCTGTCACAGTCCCAATTCAAATTTTCCCCCATAGATAAAAATAAATAAAATTCATAAAAATACAATAGTGCAACATGACTCAGTATTGGAGAAATGGAAAAAGAAAAAGTCCTACATAACCATCTCGTCCAACATTAAATGTCATTATTTGATACACTTTTCATCATGAATGTATAGTTATCACTGTTATGAACTTGTGGATTTTCACATATGTAATATGATAGAAAAAATAGTATCGGATGATGAAAACATTATTGAATGATAAAGACAAGAATGAATTTGGATTCTTTACTGGTTTTTTTGTATTGTTCTTCTATTGTGCTTTTATAATATATTGATTACCATTCATTTTAACATTTTAAAATATATTAAAAAGATATTTAAAGTATTAATATATTGTATTTTTAATACTCAGCGGATAATAATATTCAAAAATTCAGTAAATAATCTAGATTTGACAATAATTGTCAAAAGTGGAAACGTTAGACATGTCATAAACTTTTATGATATATTAAATACCGATGGATTTGATTAAATAGGATAAAAGAAAAGTAAGATATCACAATAAGTAGATAAAATATCCAATAAAAAATATTATATTATAATGATTCAAATTAAAATAATTTATCATATCAGGCAAATCTTATCACAATAAAACGATCATATTAGACTATTTTTTATAAAAGGACATTCAAATAATTTGTTACTATTAAATTGATACTGGCACACAAATTAGCATAATTAGGGCTAAGGAAAAAATGAACCTAAGTATAAGATATCCAAATATCTTTAATGACATGGTTCATCCCAACACTCATGTACAACTATTTTTTTTTTTTCATTATTTTTAATTGGAACATTGGAGCTTTTGCAGGAATTAATAAGAGTATCTTTATCAATGTTAGATTTTGCTTTAAAACTATTTGATTTTAAACATAGGGTTTAACATGCTCTAAGACTTTTAGGCAGAAGATATAACACAACGCAACTCCATCTTGAGAATTGAGGATTAAATTTTGAAAACATCAGAGTAGATATAAATTGTTAGAATAGACGACCTCGAATATTGAAGAGATGTTAGTTGATTAATAATTTTTCTGATTAAAAATCAAATTATAAGTGAATCAAAAACATTAATTATTATTAGTAACTCGAGATTAGGTAAAATGTTAATACTTTATATAGAAAAAAAAAAAAAAATAAAAGTTCTTCATCTCACATATCCATAACATTTTCACCCCGCACATCACGGCTTCAATAAGTAACACAAGTCTATTTAAGAATTTCCATTCTCTAAATTATACATTGAATTCAAGATGTTATTACAACCATAGATGGAAGTTTAGTAACAGATTAAACAAATGCGATAATTTGAATGATACTTCATTTAAATCAATAGCAAATTTTGCAATGTTTATAATTGACTACTTATTAATATCCAATTAATTTCATTATATACTCACAACATATTTATAAGTAGGTCTGTTCAACAAATTTTTATTAATAAATGACTCACCTACTATTGAATTGAATGAACAAATGATAATCAACCGGTGCTTCATGGAAGAAAAATTTACTTAAACGCTCAGCTTCGTTTTTCACTTTCATATATTATTTTCATGTTACAAATTTTTAATTTTTCTTCGTTTAATTATACAATCAGAAAGTTATGAAAATAAAAAATAATTTTTAAATTATACAAAAAACTACTTATATTTTCTTTCAAATTACACAATTAGAAAATCAATGGTACATGGAGGAAGAAACTTGCTACTAAACCGTGGCACTGAGCACTGAGATCAAAGAGTGCACAAGTCCTGGCAATTATATTATTTTTTTTACTAATGTAAACAATTTAACAATAGTCATGTCTTCAGAAGACTTAAAATGGTCTCAGTTACATATTTAGTTCTCCAATTCACTACTAATGTGATATAGCATCAGTATTTTAGACATGTTATCCCTTATAAACATACTGACAATTTTATTTATTATTAACAATATCTGTATATCAAAAACTATTCTCTTCTAAAAAGATACTTCTAATAGAACTGTTATTACTCGCTTATGGAAAATTAAACTCCTTAACTTTTTAAAAAGAGTAAAGCTTTCTGTTTCGAAAATAGGAAAACTCCAAAAAGAAAAAAAAAAATAGGACAAAAATTTGGAAGTATTATTCAGCCGTTTAAAGCAAATTAAGTCAGCTAAAAACAACCAAAACAAAAAATGAACCTAAATGGCCTCAATCCAAACACATCTAAAGTATTTGTCTGCTGACTTTGAATATATTAGATTCTGTAACCGTACCCTCCAAGCTACCACAGCTTACAGCAGATTAAAAAGATGGAGATATCGGCATAAATATATCTAGATTTTAGTAATATCAAACTCAAAGAGGTTACTCAAAATATAGTATTAGTAATTTTCCACAAAACTCACTACTAAACATGAAACTACCGAGGGAAATTATATCCACCTTCTCCAAGCTCCATTTGGTCTTTTAGTCTTGATGACCCAGCCCGTGAAAAACCATGAAAAAATTATCACCAAAATTTATTCTGACCATCATCGAATAGATATTCAGTATTTTACCTGATCTTCACGCCGACCTTCAAATTTTTACACTGAATAGCAAATAGAAATAGATTATACAGTAGCAGAAAGACATTTTGGTTTAAAATAGTATCTACGAATTTAAAAGGCTAACCTCATCGTAGAACTAGTTTTCTGGTTCAGTTTCCAAGTTTGTGCCATTTTGTTGACTACGTTCCAGTACTATTCTATAGATATAAAATGCCACTACTGCACCACTGCAGATGTGAAACAAAGTCGTTACATAACGAAGTATTAATAGAAAGATCAAAAGCATTCAACAAATATTGACTGTAAGCTAAATGATATCCCATTTCCAATCTAATTTACAGTTTAATTGAAACTTCCATGTAAGTTTTCCATTTGAGTCTTTTACAAGAAGTATTGTATTCCAAAGCTTCTGGCAGAAAAGCAATATTTCAGCATTCCGAATTTCCAATTAAACAATCATTTGTTGGATCAAACTAAATGTCATCCAACACCTCAACTTCAAAGCATTAATAAAATCTGGTTTTAGACCAACCGTCTAGTTTGTGTTAAAAATGAAATAGCAGCAAGTTACTAAGAATATCTCTAATTAACGTAACAATTAACTCCAAAATGAAGACCAAAAAAAGTTCACATGTAAGTAAAATAATGATTTTTCAACAACCTGATCAGGGCAGTGAAATAAGAGGATCCCTGGCAAAAACAAAAGAATGTGAAACCATCAAATGTTAGAAACCAATATTAATTTTATTTGCATGAAAGTTAAATTAATATTGATAATGAATGCCTTACTTTGCCTATTGAGTTTATCTCGCGCAGAAACAATATACTTGATATAGCTGCAAGTCCAACAAGTTAAAATAAGCTTTAAGATAGAGAAACAAACAAATACACAATAGAAAAAGTTAAATGCATAGTTAATCTGAAACTAATAAACTTAATTAGATTTTGACAAAAAAAAAAAAAGAAGATGAGTGTGATTTTTAAGTATAAGACCACATATATACTCTACGGAAACAATCCCACTCGAATAGTTGGCAAAGTTCTTACTCCAATTACTTAACATACTACATCTGCACTCAGACTCGAAACCGTTGATTAAACTGGAACAATCCAATACCAGTTAATCCATAAAGATGGAAACATAATTTCATCATATGCAAAAGTGTGAAGAATATTTTATTTATTCTTTAATTACAACATATTTGACTACAATTTGCTTAGTATTTAAAATATTATGAACAAAAACAAATCAAAGCCAATCGTCTCTTGTTCAAGTCTTATATGGATGGAAAAAAGTAGGCATCAGGAAAGTTTTGCCCCCTTGAAAGAATGCACAAATGCAGGGTAACTTCAATTAGTCTGGAATTAATGTAGGTAACTTTTCAATACCAAGGATCTCATCCAAAAAAATAAATATCAAGGACAGAAGGCATTAATTATACAGAAAAGCAACATTAATCCCTAAAATAATGCAACAGTTCTGTGAGACAAGTTCCAAGTTAGCATTGCAATGGTTATAAGTAGACAAGCTAGTTTTGGTTTCCAACTCATTTGAAGATTTAAAAAAGGAGCTCAAACAATTTTATAAGAAATACAAGTAATTGGGAATTTCCCAAACACAAAGCTGTCCATTAAACTGTTAAGTATCAGTACCGACTCTGATTTTATATGAAAATATTAAATTCACCTCCCCGATTTTCATCAATATAAAATTCATGCATACAAGTTTGTTGCATTCACAAAACCAATTGAATCTATTTGTCAATTAAACCAATTGGCCACATAATAGTACAATACTATTGCAAAGCTTACGACGATGAAGATTTGTGCATGTTTGGTTCAACTTAGTTGAGAAAGTAACCCTTTTTTGTTTTTGCAGCTCCCTGAGAAGACTGTAGAAAAATAATAATTCCAAAAATAATTTGCTCTCAATGAGCTAATATATATCATATTCTTATAACCCAGTTCTGTGCTGAATAAAGAGGAACGAAATAGGGATAGAAATAAAAAGACAATTGAGGTGGAAAAGATGTGTTTCACTTATTAAAATTAAAATATTACTAAAAGAGCATTTGAAAGGAATACAATAATTATATTTAAGCAAACTCAAAAATGCGTTATCTTTCGTTAAATAAGAAGCAAATGATCTCACCAGCTTGGCCCTTCAAAGCAAGAGCAGAGGAGCGTCCTCTTTTATATGATCTCAGACTCAAAATGCTTAAAGCAAGGAGGGAACCACCTAAAATCACGCCAAACCTTATGGCTGCAAGATTGCCTGTTACCATAAAGGAAAGGAAGCCACCAAGAGAAAGCAGCAAACCTACAAAGAATATGAATACGACAAACATATTAAAAAAAGTACAGAGGGGAAAGCTGACGATAAATATCCCCAGTCAATATAATAGAAGTCATATAATAATAAGATCTTTTGGGTGATAGTGGGTATCGTGTCTGGGACCTGGAAGCCTAGAGTGGTATTTAGACTGATATTGAGGCCCGAGGCCCATAAGCAAGGCCGTTAAATCAGTCCAAGATCTAAAAAGATTCCGGCATCAGTCCCTGTGTGAAGAATGGATAATATGTGTGTGGTTTTATCACAGGATAATGCCCGATAACACCAGTCATCATCGGCAGGCATACAACTCCTAGCAAAGGCTAATTCATATCAGCTGTCAATTCCAAGTGAACGTGGCCGAGCCATTTAAAATATATGAGCAGTGTGATATTGGGTAAGAATTCAGTTATAAAAACTTAACAAATTTGAACTTGATAAATGGAAATCTTGCTTCACCATACACTAGTACAATGATAAAAAGCACCTTCTATTGTAACAGCTTCACAACTACCATTCACCTCTCTCGTAAAAAGTGTTTGTCCTAAACAAGATTTTCCATAATATGTACTTCCTCTTCCTCATTTACTCCCGTCAAGTTTAATATATGCTAACTTGAGTATGGGAGTGCTTCACCTTCTTTTGCAAGTCCCCTATGAAAACAATCCTAGAATTTGAGCTAGGACCTAACCTACTTACCACACAAATTCAACTCGTACAAAAAACATTGCCTGAGCTTTATAAGCATACTTAAATGAGCTGACGGCTACACATTACAACATTTCCCTCCAGTTTTTTGATCAGCGTAATCCTGTTCAAGACATTGGCACAATTGAGACAGACTACCCGTGTGACCACTATTAAGACGTATTGGTATTTCCAAGAAAACAAATCCATATCCAGGAATCAACACCTCTCTCAAATACCTCCCGCATTATATTAGGAAAGAGACTCTAGCACTAATCACACACAATTCCAAGCACATAATTTTTCATACCATACGGCAGGCCAACATAGAAGTCTCTCAGTCCAGACAACTTCTGGATATCATCTGATGGCGCGGTGAACGTCTCCACGATGTCCTTCACCTCCGGCGAACTCTCTGTCGCCGCGGACAAATATTCCTTTCCTTCGTCGGTGATCTCCTTCGCGGCGGTGCTCAGCTCGTCCTTGGTCTTAACAGCCAGCACCTTCAGCTGCTCCGTGGTGTCTTTCAGAATGACACCGGCCTTCTTCGAGTACAACTCGTAAGCCTCCTGAGATACGCCCTGAAACTTCTCCGCCTGCTCCCTGAAAGTGTCCAGCGCCTGCTTCCACGCCTCCTGCGACTCCTCAGACCCTGAACGGGCTTCACGCTCCTTCTCCACTTCGATCTCCCCGTGTTCCTACACAGTTCCCCAATCCAAATCACAAATCCACATACACTTCCGCTGTAACTAACCAACGAAGTAATCGACAAACTAATTCGCTTTTCTGTCTTACCGAATCTTGGTGAGAGGCGGTGAAAGCGATGGTTAACGGTTTCCGGCGGTGAAGGGTGAGGAAGGAGGCGGCAAGGGCGTTAGGTGGAGCGGCGTTAAGAGCGCGGGGTTTGAGTAAGGGGTTGAAGTTGGGAATACAGGGAAACCTGTTGAATGGGAGAGAAAAATTGGAATGGGCGAGCTTAGGGTTTAACACCGAAACTGAATCCATTGTGAAAGTCATGGTCAATGGAAGGCTAAGAGACGGAGAGGGAGAGATGGTGGAACTGGAGAGAAGCGAAGGTTACGAGGGAGAGAAAGGTGTGAAGAAAGCAATGAGATTTATAGTAATGGCAATGGAAAATGAGATTGGAGCGAAGGTGTTTGTGAAATGTCCTAAACCACCCACAACGCAAGACGCGAAGGAGGGAATAGTTGATTCGTGACTCCTGAGAAGGTGACACCTGTATTCAAGTATTCATCATAACTTATATTTCCGTTGGAATCTCCCAAGTCCAAGCAAATGTTCCACTGTCTCTTCCTACTTGCCTTCTTAATTCCCCTTTCCATATTTTTACTTCAAAAGGTATAAATAAATTATTTAACCTACTTTTTTAAATATATTATTAATTTATCATTAGAATATGGAAAACTATATTTAAGATGTAAAATCAAGCGTGCTACACGTTTTGTTTACTTCTTAATTAACAAATTTCTGCTTTAGTTTTTTCTTTTTCTTAGCAAACTAATAATGGTGATAATAGAATTGTGTCAAAAAAGTGCATTACTAAAGTTTTTTTGTATTTTATGAATTTAAATGTATTTAATTTTTTTAAATGAATCAAAATTATTATTGCCTCTAAATATCTTATCATACTTAATATTAGTTAAAGGAATTAAATATTAATGGATACTATTCCAATAACAATTTGAGTATCGCGCTACTTGTCTTGAGGAAGAAAAATACAAACATAAATGTGAATACAATAAAATATATACAATAATGATGATTAATGTATAAAATTTATTGAGTTTAATTGATATTATTTTAATCATAATCCAAAAATATATGTCCATTAGTATTTGTTTTCTAATTTTCTTTTGTCGGCATCTTTTCTAATAATCATGTAAAACTATGTTTACAAAATGATATACATTTAATTTTTTAATATAGATTTTAAATTTTGAGTATGAAAAGATGTTTTATCATATTTATTTTTGAGAAAGTGGCACAAACGATGATAAAATCATATATATTATGATTTCCAATTAATTGATCATATAATTTTAAAAATAATCATATAAAATATCTTCTATGCTGATAGTGAACTCACGCTGTTATGGGCTTGAAAACACGTTTGCAAACACAGCGCCATTAAAGGGATTAACATAAACCCGAACTTTCACTTTTTATGATAAGAATATTTTTTATTATTGAGACACTTAAACTTCTTTTTTTATTCAAAAATATTGAAGTATTGTTTACCTTGATAATTTCTGTTACTAACATTTTCTTTTTTATATTCTAACTTTCCTTAACATAATCTTTAAAAAGTCACACGTTACATAAAATATTTTATATTTGTTTTTATATATAAGAGGTGTAATTTTTTTCCCACTTGGTTGATCCATATTTAATCACCAATTGCACTTGAAGTGTAAGCAGTCTCTGGTGCAAGAAAGGGATAGGATTCTAGTAAAACCCTTGTTTATTACACACTCTGCCTTTTGCTTCACAACAAAACCAAAGAACCAATGCCCAAATCAAAAAGCAAATTCAAGTTTTTTATATGAAAATAACAAGAATAATGAAAACCAACAATAAATTGTTTAGGCTGATATGAAATATGTCATCAGAGTTTGATTCAAATTAATAAATTTGATAATAAATTTTGATAAATGTAATCATCTCAATTTTTTAATACCTTAACTGTTATTTTAGAATGAAAAACATGAATTAGTTTACTTAGCAACTTTAAATTTGTTAATAATTTATATTTGAAAAAATAAATTAAGGTATTAGTTAAAGTATGTCCACGTGAGGATATTTTGATACCAAAAAAAAAGTAATGAAGAGATTATATGAAGGAAGATTTATAAATAGAAAATGGGAACAAACCTAAAATAAGAGAAATAGAAGTTATTATCAAAAGTTTTACCAAATACTTTTGTTTCGGGTGTAGGGACCAAGAGCCTACCAAAGAACCTCTTCAAACTTATTTCACTTCTCATTACAGCGATAACTTCTTCTCCAAGAAAATGCACTCCTCTGCTCGATCTACTGGGATGACGATCGGGGTACCTGTCTATAGGGCTCCGATGCTTAAGTCAGTAATGAACCGATCGGTGTATCAATATAACTACTGTAATAAATGCGAATTAAAGATCCTTACCAACCTACCTTTGGGCCCTATTTATAGTTTTTGGTGTGGGCTTGTAATTAGGGGTCCTTAATCACGGCCCAATGATCCTTTAATCAAGATTATTGAATCGTTTAACGTTAATTAACCCGATTGACTGGTTGTTCGACCGTGCGACCGATGGCCGCTTGACTGGCTTAGTTATGCCCTGTTTTTAACAAGTGAACGATTCGTGTATGGCTGATCGACCGACGGACGCATGTAAAGGATTACGTGAGTCTAAAGAGATGGATCCACCGATGGTTGATCCACCGATTGTCATTTGTTATGTTTAGGTGCTGCTCGTGCTTGTCCGATCGACCGATGTGCTATTAGGGATCAGTATCACTCGTTTAGGTGTTACCGATGGACCGATGGGCCTGAACGTGGTTGGCTTGTGACTTGTTTGTATAACCGTTTGACCGATGGTCCTACAGTTTATTTACCAGGCCGTTCGACCGATAGTCTTTTAACGATGCTATGTGGTTAGTTTGTAGAGCCGATTGACCGATGGTCCTACGCAATTTATTTACCAGGTCGTTCGACCGATAGTCTTTTATGTACGAGTTTTTCTAACCTTGGCCGATGGGACATACAGTACACAAGCCCCCCCAGCCTCGAGCGATGGAAGTGAAGCGAGGAGGTTTACCAGGACCGTCGTGCCGACTGACCGCCGGCATCTCTCAACGGTTATCTTGCATCGTAGATCGTGCCTGACAGTTACGATTTGAAGCGTCGCGAAGTATGGGCCGTTGATCTGCGCGTGATCGTATGGTTCTGAGGCTGCCACGTGTCACTGGGTCCTCCTATAAATAGGTCTGTGTGGCTGTCGTTATTTTCACGTTTTCCTCTCTCTTTCTAGCCGAGCCACCGATCGATTTCTTCTATTTGCAGGTAAAAAATGTCCTCAAGTGCATCGAGTTCAGATGGTTTGTCGGGCGGGACGGTCAGGGTGTCCGGGGGCGGCGGGTCGATCTCCGCCTTGTTCAGCTCTTCTGATTCGGGGACTTTACTCGGGGGAGCATCGAGCTCAACAGATTCTCCCATCCTCCTCAACGGCAGCCCGGAAGCCGAGCAACCGGTCGCCGAGCAACTGGCGGATCAGGTTGTTCCTCCGTCAGATCCAATGTGCGCCGACCCAGATACATCTGAACGCCTGGGCGTCGATGCAGGCGTTCGACGTTTTATACCGAGCGGCCGGTCTGACAGCGACCATGCCTTTGTTTCTGCATTTCTACAAGACCCGGCCGACGGCTTCGAAAGGCTGGGTCTCTTTTCTCGAGGCGAACAAGAGCTTGTTTACCCTTTACCTCGCTTCCTACAAAGGTTTCAAGACCGGCTTTTTTAAGGTCGCGATTCCTGATCGAGGAAGGAAGTACATTTTCGATGAGGGGGTCGACCGAAGTTCCCCCTATACTGGACGTCTTTTCCTCCTCCTACCGATCCTTGGGCTGAAGACCGCTTGACTCCTACCGAGCGGGCCGACCTGGCCGTCCTCAAGACCCTGCCCGACAAGATCCTCCCGTGGCCGCTGATCCAATGCCTCCGCTCCTCGGATTTGCCGAGGGCGGTTTATGGTTAGTTGTTCTGATCTTTCTGATCGTCGTGTTAGTCGCAATTAACTTACATGTTTTATTTTCGCTTCGCAGATATCATGGCCCGAACGACCGTCTCCAACGCTGAGTTCTTGGCTCGCGCTAAGACTCGACGAAGGGAAGAGGATACTGCTGAGGAGGTCGCGCCCCTCCAGAGCGTCCCCGCTGCCCTTTCGACCGATCGCACACCTGCCAACACCGCTCCGACCGGTGCCTCGGGTGTCGTAACAAGACCCCGTTTTGTCGTGAAGCCTCCCGGCTCCCGTGCTACTGGTGTTGCGGCAGAGAAAGCGAAGAAGTCTAGGCGAGACGACTCTTCCACCGGCCGGTCGTCTAAGAAAAGCAAGAAGGGCGAGGCTTCCGGGTCGCTGGCCAATGCTCTCCTCGGCAGCGACGTTCGACTCGGCGAGGAGGTCTCCTTCCAATTGGGACCTCGCGTGTCGAACATGCTCAAGGATGTGTCTGAAGAGGAGGCCCTTCGGGCAGCCGGGGAACTGACCCTTAGGCTTGCTGCAATATACACCAAGTTTCCTCGCCCCGACCGAAGCAGGATGGAGAGCTTGGAGAAGGAGCTCGCAGCGGCGAAGATGGAGCTTCGTGAAGTGAAGGCCTCGGCATCGGACCTGAAGACTCATTTCGACCGGCTGAACGACATAAAGGTCGAACATGCCAAGTGGACCGGTCTACTGAAGGCTGCCGATGATCGGGCGAAAGAGGAGCAGACAAAGGCGAAGGAGGCTATTGAGGAACTTCGCAAGCTACAACGACACTTCGACGACTTGACGTTGGAGCACCTGGCCGCTGCCGGATCGGCCACCAATTGGCAAAAGAAGGCCAAGGAGTACCAAGCAGAGCTACGAGTGGCCGATGAGCAAGTTTTTGCTCAATATGAAGCGGGCTTTCAGAGTGCCGTTGATCAGGCCGCCTTCTACTACAACTGCTCCCCCGACCGGTTCGATGTGCACTTGGGGGTGGTAGATGGGAAGCTCGAGAAAGTCTTCGAGCGGTTGGACGAGGTGAATGATACTCCCGCAGAGAGTTAAATTTTAATGATTGTATATTTTGACATAACCGATCGCGTCCGATCGGCCGCGTGGTCGATCGCATTCGATCGGTTATTAGGCCATTTTTTGACAAACAATTATATGTAAATATTAGGCGCCTTCTCCTTATTTTGTTTGTTCGCTTTTCTTTCGATCGACTTTTCTCTTGTTTATTGTTTCGCACTACCGATCGGCCATTTTTCTTTTATCGTTCCTCGCTGGCGGTCGGCCATTTTTTTTTTTGTTTAACGTGTAAGTTATTTTCATTAATTAGCTGCGCCTGGTATCGAACTAGTCGGACGATCGGCACGAAATTTTCAAGTTTCTTGCAATGTTCTCTTGATTATTTGACCCGAACGATTGACCTTTGCACGTTCAATTTTAATTGTTTAGATCGTAAGTGTAGTACCTTGATCGGCTTGGACAGCCTGTGTCACTTATGTACCAGTGGGGTTAATCAGATCACTTGGATCAGCGCTGACCGAGCGGGACTTCCTCTTGAAAGTCCACGCCTTGACCGGTCAGGCTTTGTTCGGATCCCGTAGGGAGCCCAGTCGGTCCGTCTGTTAAATGAAGTTACATGAAGCGCTTATTTTATTCACAATGTCAACTATAGTAAATTTTTATGTGCGACGCGTTCCATGTGTTCGGTATTTCTTTGCCACTCAGGTATTCTAGCCGATAGGCTCCGTTCTGCAGGCTTTTGGTTACGCGGAACGGACCCTCCCAATTTGGCGCTAGCTTTCCTTGTGCTAATTTTTTGCGCGCTGCGTTGGTCTTCCTCCACACCAAGTCTCCTCGGATGAAGCTCCTTGGTTTAACTTTCGCGTTATACCTCATTGCCACCATCCTCTTGCACGCTTCAGCTCGCATGGCCGCTCTCTCTATGCGCTCGGTCGTCCAGTCCAACTCCTCGCGCAGGCGTCCACAGTTTACGTCGAGATTCTGCATGTCTCGCCGAAGAGTTGGCTCTCCTACTTCAATTGGCAGCATAGCATCTGTTCCATACGTCAGATTGAAAGGTGATTCTCCCGTTGTCCCGTGCGGGGTGCACCGATATGCCCAAAGGATCTACGGGAGCTCGTCTACCCACGCTCCTTTGGCTTCTCCCAACCTTTTCTTCAACTCCGCCACTATGATATTGTTCATGGCTTCAGCCTGTCCATTGTTTGGGGGATGCTCGACCGAGCTGGTCACGTGGCGTATCCCCACTTGCTTATAAAAGTCCTTCAGCTTCTTGTCGATAAACTGGCGGCCGTTATCGGTGATAATCGTGTGGGGAAGGCCGAAGCGACAAATGATATTTCACCAGACGAAGGAATGGACCTGCCGAGCGGTTATGTTGGCTAGGGCCTCTGCTTCGACCCATTTGGTGAAATAGTCCACTGCGACAAGTATGAACTTCTTTTGCGCTCGGTCGACCGGGAAGGGTCCGACGATGTCCATACCCCACTATGCGAAAGGCCAAGGGGCTGTCAGGCTATGTAGCTCGTTCGGAGCTTTCTTGACATCGTTTCCATGGGCTTGGCAACCTTCACACTTGTGTATCATGACTTCGCAGTCTTGCTCCATGGTCGGCCAATAATAACCCACCCAGAGTATCCTCGCTTTAATCGTTCTCCGACCGGTGTGCATACCACAAATGCCATTGTGGACTTCATTCATAATATATTCGGCTTCCTCTCCCGATAGGCATTTGAGGAGCGGTAGTGTAAAGCCCCTCTTATAGAGGTCTTCTCCGATCACCACGAACCGGAGTGCTCGTCGTCTCTCTACCGGTTTCACTTCTCCCGCGTCGCACCTTCTTAGGAGTTCTCGGACCTCCCCCATCCAATCTACCGACCGATCTGCCGCCGCGCATTCTCCCGCTGAGGGTCTCATCAGGGTTTGCCTGATGATTGTCTTCAACTGACCCTTCTTTTTTCCTTCCGCCAGCTTAGATAGCCTATCGGCTCTGGTATTTTCCGCTCGGGGAATGTAGTGGATGGTAATTTCTTCGAACTCCTTCATGGCTTCGACCACCTTGTGATAATACTGAAGCAGCAGGTCGTCCCTAACCTGGTATTCCCCTTGTACCTGCCCGACAACGAGCTTCGAATCGGTGTTGCACTTTAATCTTGTCGCTCCCAGGTCTTTTGCCAGCCTTAGCCCGGCAATCAGCGCTTCGTATTCTACTTGGTTGTTCGAGGCTTTAAACTTGAACTGCAAGGAGTGCTCAACCGTGAAACCGCTCGGTCCTTCAATGACGATTCCTGCTCCAGCATTGCGTTTGTCCGACGACCCGTCAACGAAGAGAACCCACACTTGCTCCGAAGAGGAGATCGGTCCGTGAAGCTCGGCTGCAAAGTCTGCTAAATGTTGTCCTTTGACCGATCCTCTAGGTTTGTATTTCAATCCGAACTCGGATAACTCGACTGACCAGACGATCATTCTTCCGGCCAAGTCGGGCTTCCAGAGTATCTTGGCTATGGGATGATCGGTACGGACGATAACCTGGTGACTCTGGAAGTATTGGCGCAGTCGGCGCGCGGCTGTCAATAGCGCCAAGGCTATCTTCTCAATTAACTGATACCTCGTTTCCGCACTTTGCAACACACGATTGATGAAGTACACCGGTCGTTGCTCTGGACTTTCCTGTACCAAGGTCGCGCTGATCGTGTCGTCCGACACTGACAAGTATAACTGCAAAGGCAAGCCCTCTATCGGTCGGCTCATGATAGGGGGACGGCTGATCATCTCCTTTATCTGCTGAAACGCTGTCTCGCATTGATCATCCCACTTATTCGCGGTCTGCTTCTTCATGATCTTTAAAATCGGCCGGACCTTCTTTGTGAGTTTGGGCAAGAACCGTGCGAGAGAGGTCAATCGTCCGACCAATCGCTGGATTTCCTTCAGATTCCTGGGACTCCTCATTTCGGTGATGGCGGCCACTTGTCGGGATTGGCCTCGATGCCCCGGGCGGTCAGCATGAATCCTAGAAATTTTCTGGCCGGCACCCCGAAGACACACTTCTCCGGGTTGAGACGCATGTTGTACTTGCGCACTTGGTGAAAGACCTCCTTGAGGTCACGCGCGTGGTCCAAGGCCGTTTGCGACTTCATGACCATGTCGTCCACGTACACCTCCACGGACCGACCGATCTGCCCCCTGAATACCCGATCCATCAGCCTCTGATAGGTGGCCCCTGCGTTCTTCAGGCCGAACGGCATGACCTCGTAGCAGAAATTTGGCCGATCTGTGATGAACGCCCTTTTGGATTTATCTGGACCATACATAGGGATTTGATTGTACCCTGAGTATGCATCCAGAAAGCTCAGGAAGTTGTGCCCCGAAGCTCCATCCACCAGCCGGTCGATGTTGGGTAGAGGGTATGCGTCTTTCGGGCAAGCCTTGTTAAGGTCAGTGAAGTCTGTACACATCCTTCACTTTCCGCTTGTCTTCTTCACCATGACTACGTTAGCCAGCCACGTAGTATACTTGATTTCTTTGATGAAATCAGCCCCCTCCAGCTTCCTCACCTCCTCCTCGACCGCTCTCCTTCGCTCCTCTCCCATTTTCCTTTTCTTCTAAGCAACCGAGCGGGCTTCCCGAAAGACGGCCAACTTGTGAGACATGACGTTTGGATGGACGCCTGGCATGTCGGCGGTCGACCATGCGAACAGATCTTTGTTTTCTAGAATCACCGCCCTTAGGAGCTCTTCTTCTTCCGGTTTAAGGGCTCCCCCAATCTTCGTGATTTGTCCCGGGTGCTTCCCGATCGGGATCTCCTTCGTTTCTCCTTCAGGCTGAATCTGATCCTCCGTGTTCGTTCGGGGGTCTAAGTCTGTCATGGCTACCTCCGAACGGTGCTGCTTTCGGGGACGGCTATAAGGAGCGATCTTCAAACCTGCGGTGTAGCACTGTCTGGCGATTTGTTGATCTGCATGCACGGTGCATATTGTCCCCTTATCCGATGGGAACTTCATAGCTAAGTGTAGAGTGGAGACGATCGCTCCGAAGGCGTTTAGACAAGGTCTTCTTAGCAACACATTGTAGGAGGTGTTAGCTTCAACCAAAAGGAATCTAACCCTTACCTCTCGGCCGTCCTTTCGCGAGCCGATCCTGGTACGAAGATCTAGGTAGCCCCTCGTTCCACTCGCTCGCCCGAGAATCCGACGATCTGCTCGTTATAGGAGACGATCAGGTCCTCGGAGAGGTTCATCTTCTGGAAAGTCTTCCAGTATAAGATGTTGACGGAGCTTCCCTGGTCTACTAGCACCTTCCCGATCCCGTATTCGGCCACCTCGATTGAGATGACCATCGGGTCATCATGATCAAGGTCGAGTGCCTTGAAGTCCTCGTCGGTAAACGTGATGGGGGGCATCGACCGGACCTTCTTCTCCACCAGGTGAACCGATTTTAGTGCTCGAACATGTCTCTTCCGAGCAACTAAGCTCGGTCCTCCTCCAGCGAAACCTCTGGAGATAGTATTGATATAACCCCTCAAGGGTTTATCCTGGCTCCGACTGCGGCTCCTCCTTGGGCTTCGATGTGTCCGTGACGATCCTCTCCTTCGTCTCTCGGGCTCCGGCTCTCTCCGCTTCTCCCACCGGGCGGGGGGGCTCTTCGTGCGGGACTTCTATTCCACACCGGACGTCGCGAAGGGCGATCCTGCCAAACATACTTCTTCAAATGCCTCTGTCGGATGAGCTCCTCGATCTTGTCACGGAGCGTGTGGCACTCTTCGGTGGTGTGACCGATCGTCCGATGGTACTGGCAGTGCTTGCTCCCATCGGCATCGGGAGGTGGGGGCTTCTTCCTGGCCACGGGAAGTGAGTCGGCATTAAAGGCTTCTTGCAGAATCTTAGCCCGAGGGATGACCAAGGGAGTATACGTTGTGAACCTAGGGGTGGTCTTCGGGACTGCAGCATCCTCCTTCTCCCTCTTCTTCACCCGGAATTCTTGCATATCCTCCATCTGTATAAACTTGGCCGCTCGTTCCCTCATCTCCTCCATCGTCTTCGGTTTCTTGCGGCTTATCTTGTCCGCAAAGACTCCCGGCTGGAGCCCATACAAGAAGTGATGCCGAGCGATCTCGTCGCTGAGATCCTTTATCTTGACCGACATCCGATTGTACCGATCAAGATAACTCCTCAGTGATTCCCCATCTTCCTGCCGGATGTTCACTAGGTTGTCGACCGTCAAAATGGCCGGCCTCAGGGGTGCGAACTGCGTGCTAAACCTTGCCTTCAGAGTGGCAAAAGAATCAATATTGCCGGACGGCAGCTCGGAAAACCATTCCAACACCTCCCCCGTGAGAGAAGTCGAGAAAACACGGCACCAGATGGGGTCACTAACTGCGTGGAACATCATCTGGTGCATGAAGACCCGCATGTGATTGTCGGGATTCGTCGTGCCGTCGTACTTGTCGAA
>Ga0214544_1002047_pt1 | contig 42478 bp, 33 predicted proteins | sample CNSS3metaG_FD_160074 | JGI IMG/M metagenome (GOLD analysis project Ga0214544, IMG submission 160074) | Root nodule microbial communities from cowpea collected in UCLA plant growth center, Los Angeles, California, USA - CNSS3 | ecosystem: Host-associated > Plants > Roots > Nodule | place: USA...
GGCCCCTGTATTCGTAGTTGTTAGATTGTAAACTCTTAAGTAAACGATTATCCTGTTTTTAGTTGGCATCGTGGTGTGCCTGGTTTTGTAGGGGTGACGTCATGAACCCCAAGACTGCGTTGTTATGCTATCTTATGTGTGGCGTTTCCTTTAATTTCGTTTATAAGTTAAATGGGACGTTACAGACATGACTTTAAAAATTAACTTGAAAGTTATTTCAAACAAATTATTTTCAAGAAAGTAATAGAAGAATTTCATCTTAAATATGGCAATTATTAAACCTCGGCATTAATTTGACATTTAAGGGTGGGCATCAATTAAATTTTTCTAGATCCAGATTCAAAATCAAATGGGTTATAATTCAAATTTAGTTGATTTTGTTAAAATGGATATGGATTTTAAATAGATCCATTAAATTTGGACTTTTTAGTATCAATTTAATTTGTATTAAAACTAAATTGAATATACTTTATGATTTTAAATTCATTAAGATCGATCTAATATACCTAATTGTTAGATCCTTTAGATATGGGTTGGGTTGACTCGTCTGTTATTCGCTCGAGCCAACTCGATCAACCTTTGATCAGAGTCAACTCAGCTAAACTTCGACCAGTAATGACTTGGTCGACCTTAATCGAAGTTGACTTGGTGGACCTTCACCTGGACAGACTCAATTGACCTTCGATAGAGCTGACTTTGTCGCTCTTCGGCCAAGTCCACTTGGTCAACCTTGGTCGAGGCCGACTCGGTCAACCTTTGGTTGCGGACAACTTGGGCCAACCTTCAGCCGAGGATGACTTGGATTGATCTTTTGGTCGAGGTCCACTATGCATTCCTTCGACCTTGATTGAGTAAGTCGAGGTCGACTCCAGTCGACGTTCGACCTAGGCCAATACGAGCCAACCTTCGGTTGGAACTGACTCGAATGAACTTTGGCCCAAGCCAGCTTAGGTCGGCATTCACTACAAGAAATATAAGAATCATCTACGAAATTATTTTCGTAGATAATTTCATTTATATACAAAAATGATCGTAGATAAAGTAAAGATTCGTAAGTAACAAACAAATATGTTACATACAAAAATTTTGTAGGTAAAATTTTTCGTGCGAAATTTTATCTACAAAATTTGGCGTAGAAAATAGATATGATAAAAAATAGAAAAAATTATTTTAAAAAAGATTACCTGCAAAAATAATTTCGTATGTAAATTATTATATATTTTTTTTATTAAAACTTTAAAATTTTTTATTTTACATATTACACTCAGACTAAATTTATGAATTTAGAGTTTAGGCTAAATACTCCTATGGCAGCAACATTCATGTCCTTCGTCCAGTAACGCTCATCCAACGACAATAATCCTTTGTCACTAAAGTTCGCCCCAATGGCAGCAACGCGGTCGAGGTTCATCAGTAGCAAATCGTCTAAGGTTTATGCAGTTCAATGAGGTTCGCCCTTCGTCTGAGGTTTTTGCAGTTCATCCTTCATCTAAGGTTTGTGCAGTTCATCACAATGTCGACTCAGGTTGTTCCTCTGTCTTGACCCCTTTTTGCCTTGAGAAAAGCAAAGCTCTTCAATTGTGTGAACGATAATAGTGTGAATGAGGTAAGTGATTGATGTAGGGTTTTACTTTTTGGATAGTTTAGGGTTCTAATCTTAATAGAAATACAACTAAGTATGAATTTTTGGATAAGGTTACCTAATTCATTTAGTCCAAGTAATGTGACTACATAAATCAAGGTACACAACTGTGGTGTTACTATTGTGGTGTTTATATAGTGTGGGTTCCAAGGCTTATTTAATGAACATATAACTTGTTTCTTATAGTTATCAGTAATTTACCTGTGAAATATTTTGTAAGTAACTTGAATATTGGCTGAGAAACTTTCCAACAAATATTTTCGTAGATAATTATGGATGCCCTGATTTCAAAGATAATGGTTGTAGGTATGTTACCTTTGAAACATATTTTCATAGATAAAGTTATCTACTAGCCTATTACCTATGAAATTTACTTCGTAGATAATTTATAGATAAATTCAAATTACCTATGAAAAATGCCCATTTTCTACAAAATATTGGCGTAGAAAATAACCATTTTTCTTGTATAATTAATATGAATTTGGATTATTATAGATTGAATCTAAAATTTTGGATCTTTTGCCCACACTTAAATGTATTAACTTGTCTAACTCTTTTATTACTTGAATTCATCTTAAATTCATAACTTTTGTTATATATAACTTTTTATATAATGAATGAAATGAAATCATTCACATTTTACTAATATCATATTAATATATTTTTTATTGATTATTGAAAGTCATGAAGAATTTACTAACTAAAAATTTTATTAAAAGGTTTAACTAGTGCTAGACTATTTAATTGCTAGTATGTACACTAGTGCATTTCTAACATTTTACTTCGACCATTATGCCTCGGTTCCTCCAAAAACGAGACATATCAAAACGCGATGGCATTTTTATAATTTTAACGAACTTTTATGCCTCGGTTCGCATAATAACCGCTACATAAAAGCTTATATGCCTCAGTTTATATCCACCCGAGACATAAAGCCTGAAAAATAATTTCAAAACTCTCGCTCTTTTCACGTTTTAAAATTGGACGTTGCAGATTATGTCTTAATTTTCAAATACCTGAGGCATAAAGGGCTTATGGCCTCGGTTTTCTACCACCCGAGGCATATAAGTTAATTAATTTCAAAAAAAAATAAAAACTATTTTAATTAAATTGTAGTAGGTTTATGCCTCGGTTGTAAATGAACCGAGGCAGAAGGTGGTATATGCCTCAGTTGTAATTGAACAGAGGCAGAAACGTTTATTTAGGGTTCAAAATTGGGACAGATCTTCTTTTTCCTCGCATGATTTTCTTCTTCCTCGTGCGTCGTTCCTGCTGCCTCCTCATCCACTCCCATCGTTGTTCCCACCACTATAAGATCACGTGTCCACCGCCTCTACAATTGCTGTTATTGTTGTTGGACGAGGGAGGTCGCGAACTGCACGTGGAAATCACCATTGGTTCGTTGTTTTTTTATGTATTCTTTTTATTTTGGACGAGTTGGTTATGACGCCCTATATGCCTCTTATGGGTTAGGGTGATGAATGTTGATGTGTGTGTCAAAGTCGTGATTTGACTCGCGGTGGTTCAGTCGTGGGTGGTTTCACGTTTTTCGTTTAGATATGGTTGTGAAGAGAGGTTGTTTTGCATCGTCGGCAGGATGAATGAAGGCATAGTGAAGTTGTTCTGGCGTGTGTGGTGGTCAAAGATGGTGGTGACAACACATTGGCAGCATTTAGGGTTTGAATGGTGGCTAGGGTTTCTAATTTGGGAAAAGGTTGAAGAGGATGATGTGGCACACTATGGTTAGTGCAAGTGTGTACAAGGGTCATGGCTACGTGTCATGCTGTTATTGGGTCAGAAAGTACATTTTTTTTAAACATTTGCGATGCACATTAGGTCTCGGTTCCCTCTAGAACTAAGGCAGTAACCCTTGCATATGCCTCGGTTCATAATCGAGGCATAAACATATCCCTTTCTTACCTTGCCAGCATATGCCTCAAGTGTAAAACCAACGCCAAAAGGTCAAAATAACCGCGACATAATCTCTTTCTTGCACTAGTGGTAGTAAATTGTCTCAACTAGACCATATGAGTCATCTAATGTCTAGTCTCATAAGTATATTGAGCCATAGATAATCTGGCAGGATTGTTTGATGAGACCGTATAATAACTATTTAGTTCTAAATGAGAAGCACTATTCACATATCTTTCTCAGTGTATTTCATGCATATCAACATCCCTAATTAACAATTACATTATATTAATAACATCAAAGCATTTCACACACACACACACACACATATATAAGTATACTTGTTAGAATCAAACAATATATCACCCTATTGGATGAAAGATTTATGATTTTTTATGACAAGAAAAACATTTTTACATTGAGATTGTATACATCATTATACTTTATATTTCGACAATTTCATACATTCTAACAAAAGAATTCCAGTAAAGTGAACAAAGTAGAATACATAATCTGAACGAATCATATGGTAAAAATTAAACCATCAGATAATACAATACTACACTTGATCATATGATATGTAGCTTATACATATCAAATGACACATATGCAGAACATACAAACTACAAACAATGAGTTTTATACATATTAGACGATATGAAGTTTGTGTTGGTGCAAACTGGCTCTAAAAGGGAGGTTGAATAGAGCCTGTAGACATTAAACAATATTTTCACAGACATATTATAACAAATGCATTAAACATAAAGAGTAAGGAACATAAGAATGAACACAAGGATTTATACAGGTTCACCTTCACCTAAGGCTATGTACAATCTCTTAAGCCACATACTTAAGAAATTCACTAATAAAACCTTTGACTTGCACAAGTATCAACCTCTCCAAGTTACAACGAGCATCAACGTCTCTTGGTATCACGAGTTTATCCTCTCTAGGAGCACAAGTATCAACCTCTCCAAGTATCACGTCTTAATCTCCCTTTGAGATCAAGAACTCTCAATTATAATCAAACTGATAATCTTTCACGTATGAGAGTCATAATAAGGCTCACAAGATTCACTTCACATAATGAAATATTGACAATGGTTATGCTTAACCCAATATCACTCTCTAACAAATATAGATATGACAATATGATCTCTTAGAATGTTTCTCTCTACCTCTTTTCTCTTTTGGAATGATTTTGACAATATTTCAACTTTTCATATTTTTTCTCTCTTGACTCTTCTATTTTTCATCTAGGTCTTGGTATATATAGTTATGCTTGTATCATAAGATTGTTGATGCATAGTTAATTCTAAATAGCTTCATATCTTCTAGTATCTTCAAATATTTTGTCAATCTTCACTTTGGAAGTTCTTGATAATCAATCAAGGTATATTGTTTCTTGTGAATTATCATCTATTTCCTTTTAATCATTTCAACAATTTTAATACATATATTATAACGTTGAGGCTTCAATCATTTGGAGATTCTCTTGTAGTCTTGAATCTCCTAACGCTATTTCTTGTCTCATGATTGGTTTATATTCATATTACAATATTTTAGAATAATCAATCAAGAGGAATTCGAAATATTTCCTTATTTGCATAATTTGACATGTGATATGCATTCAAGATATTTTTCAAATATATCGTCACCAATATCTTCAATTATCCTTTGTTTCCATATTTTGTCTTCAATCAAAATATCTTCAAATATGTTAAGACTTGTGCAATTATCTTTATCATCTTGATCACCAAACATCAACGTTTAGATTCCTTTGGTCAATTTGCAATTGATCTTAATAACCTTGTGATCAAACATAATTTTTTTGCGCCATTCTGAACTTGCTTTGCTTGATCAATTTGATACTCGTTGACTAGTCTAGCCATTCTCTAATTAGGTCATCTAATGGAAGTACTCATCTAATAGGTGTTTCAATTTTAAGCTTCATGAGTTGACTTTGACTTGTCTAATGGCTTCATTTCGTTTGGCATAGATACTCGTCTAATGCCTTTGTGTGCTAGCGTTGACTTGTCTAACATCTCATGTTGATTTGTATGACAGATGCTTGTCTATTGTCATGTTATGTTAAGGTTGACTTAGTTGACATCGTGTTGATTCATATAATGCTTCTTATCTATATTTGCATGCTTGCTTGGCTTGACTCATCTAACACTTCTATGATTCAGATACCTTGTTGCATCACTTTAACTCGTTTGATTAGTTATTTTCTCAATTGAGTCTAACTAAGTCTACATAGTGAATGCATCTGATAACCCTTAACATCTAACAACTTTAATGTTACTTTGTATTGTTGAATATTTTGAACAACTTTAGTCATCTAACAACTTAGGACTTTTCTTACTTTGCACATCTTACATGAACTTTTCTTAGCTTCACTTTCATGTGTTTGCTTTGACTTTAGGCTTCATATTTCTCTATGTTCCTTGTGCTTTTGTTGTACTTTTAGTTTCACTTATTTAATAAAAATTATATATATATATATATATATATATATATATATATATATGGTTGCCTAATGATTATTTATGAGCATCTAACAAAGTCTTTGACTTAATTGTACCTTTATATGTTTAGTGCTTATTTGAAGATTAATCTTAAACATTCTTATCTATATGGATTATTTGTGTACTGACTTATCTATATCTGTTTCATCATACATTTTGTTATAATAAAAAACGTCTAATGGGGTTTCCAACGTCTAATGTTAATGGTTTGTACCAACTAGATGATATGTTTGAATTGATCAAATTATATGAGCTTCAATTCGTTAGATTAACGATAAGATCTCTATAAGACTATTTTAATATACTAATTGATATTTTACTTTGATTATATTTTTTTTTCTTTCCATATTAAAATAAGCTGACAAGTTTTAGTGATCAAAATTATTTTGAAAAGAATAATCTACGAACTATGATTCACGACATATATTAAAAATCATAAACTGATTTTATTTACAACTCAATAGATTTTTCAAAGTTTCCTTTTGTAGTGAGAAAATTGAACGTTGGAAGAACATATACAATAAACATTCCATATCAAGCATTCATGAATCTCAAAGTAGAAAATGACCTATATTAAATATCATAAATTAATTTTATTTATAACTCAATAAAGTTTTCAAAGTTTCCTTTTGTAGTGAGAAAATTGAATTTTAGAAGAACTTGTAGGATGAACATTCCACATCAAGCATTCATGAATCTCAAAGTAGAAAATGACCTATATTAATTTTATTTATAACTCAATAGATTTTTCAAAGTTTCCTTTTGAAGTGAGAAAATTGAACTTTAGAAGAGCTTGTAGGATAAACATTCCACATAAAGCTTAAATGAAGACACATCATTCATAAGCTTCACTACAACTTCCATCATCTCATTGATTGATTACCTCATCCATCATCATCCACCTCATCACTTTCAGATGGCCTTCTAGTTGGAAGAAGAAATCTTCTTAATTGATTCTCTTGTAAATTCATAGTTAATTTTGAAGTTATTTAAAGAGTTGTTCTTTTATTTTATTCAAATAGAGTGTATTTTTATCTATTCTTTTTGAGTTTTTATTTCTTTCCTTAGGATTGTTTTAAAATGCTTGTTGATAATTCAACCTCTTACTTTAATTAAAATTCTTACGAATTTGCTTAAGTCTAATAATCTTTTTGTTTAAGTAAAAACGTAAAACTTCACATATAGACACTTAGAATAAGTTAAGTGTCATAAGTTCTCACTTGTAGATGCTACGAACAAAGTGAGGAACTAGATGAATTAATTTACGCTTATTTAGTTAATTCAAACTTGTATATTGATTTGCTTAGCTAAAAAAATAGAACAATATATTATTACATTAATCATATACGCTTAAAATGAGTAAAATGCAACTAGAATCATAATCATAGACGCTTGGAATGAATGAGAATCTTAGCGAGTTAATTAAAGTATATTGAGTTAATTCGAGGTCTCTTTTTATAAATTAAATGAATAATAATCATACGATAATAACGAAGAATTCAACTATGGAAGAGTTGGTGAACACACCTATCTTTTTATATTTGTTTTAATTTCTTTTTTTCTTTAAAATGTCTTTTTACTATTTTTTATGCTTCTAACAAACGGTTTGTTGTGTTACATGGGGAAAAAGCAACATTATTGCAATGAAGATGAATACTCCGAGAATGACATTTTGGAGATTGAAAATTTTTCAAAAGGGATGATTCATAATGATTACAAGGATGTTATGTTGTGCATGCAACTAATAAAGATCATAATGAAGGAATATGTATGTGCGTGTGTGTACAAGCAAATAAAAGATATCATGATTAAAGAATACATTTACATATACATATATATATATATATATATATGTGTGTGTGTGTGTGTGTGTGTATGTCTGTGTGTGTGTGTGTACGCACGTGTATGTGTATGAATTATTGTGAACTTTTGTAAATTTCCTAAATTATATGTTCTTATATATATTTAATGTTTTTCATGTTTAGTTTGATAACAAGAACATGGTTTATTACTCAATGTGTTCTTACATAATGTGGCAGATGGTCTCTTTCTATGAGGAGGGTTTATGGTGAAAGGAAACCATTGACTATTGACATCAATACTAATACACTAATGTGGCTACAAATATTTTAGCAAATATATCACAACACTTGCTAGGAAGAAGATGGAAGATTAAAAGAAAACACATGTCATTCAGGCACATAATGAGACCTTTTCCCCTCTCTCCTAACATGCACATAGACTTATTTTCCTAGGGTGATCAGAAAAATCTTGAGTAGAAGTTGATTAGAAACTAGTACAAAAAGATCTTTATCAATCATCGATTGACAACATTTAACAAGCCACCATAGTAAAAAAATGTGTGGTGACAAATTTGCAATTTTAAAAAACCTTTTAACGACGGTTAACTAAGGAATCGTCGTTAAAAGAGCAGCGTGAGAGAAATCACGACAGGTGTTTAACAATCAGTCATTTAAAGTGGAGAGGGCGTAAAACAATGACAGTCACAAAGAGAATCATTGTTAAACATGTATCAAATTGGAGAAACCAAATTAGTTGAATACAAATAACTATAACTGATTTGATTGTACTTTCAAAAAAAAAAAGCACAAACTTCTTTCCCCCACGCAGCTTCCATTGTGACTCTTTCCTCTTCCTCTTCCCCTTGCACTTTTGTTTCCTCTTAACCCTAAATTTGTTACAACCTTCATCGTTGCTACCCCCTTGTGAACACTCGAACCTTTATCAACAATAGTGGCGATCCTTAGCGAAGTTCGACACTAGTGATAAACGACAAGTTAATCGCTTTTTGCACAATGCTAATCACTCTCTGATGCATCGTGCGAAACTTCACATAAAATTACTTTCCAAACTAAATTACCCTCTATAAACTTCTACCATGGTTGTGTAAGTTTTGTCCTTGCCTAGGCATTAAAGTAAAATACCTTCACCTACTTTTATGTCTAATTAATTATATATAGTTAAATAATTACCAACTCGATGTTTTATAGCTTTGTCATTTGGTGCATCTCTATTAATATGAGTAAAATATCTAAGTGTAAAATGTCTAATTAATTATATATAGTTAAATATGATTTACTCAGATTATCGTTTTGCATCACATCAAATTCTTTATCCATTTTTTTCTTTGATTTGGATTATTCTATCCGAACTTTGGTTAGACAATTTATATTTCGACGAATCTATGTTAAGTCATTTGCCTTACCATTATATATTCGATATACGTGTTCGAAATTAATCTGATCACAATATTTCATCAATTTAAACACCTTTGTTAGGTAATCAATCAAGTTTGAGTTCATACATTTATATTCTCAAGTCACTTTTTTATAACCAATTGAGAATCCCTTCGAATTAAATCATTCTTGGCACACAACTTAATTAATGTTTCAAGTCCTAATGTCAATGTTTCGTATTCCGCTTCATTATTTGAATAATTAGTTTGAATTTCACATAATTTGGTCGTATTTTGCATTACTTGAACCATTGAAATATAATATCCACTGATCATTTTCAACATATAATGTTTGTTCAATACGAGAATGATGAACAATAAAATAGACCATTGTTTTACCTTGACTACTTTTAAACTCTCAAAACAAAGTGAAAATTCAGTCAAAGCTAGAATTTCCATTTACCAACTCGATTATGCATAATAGGTTTTGATAAAAAGAAATTTAATACATTGTTATTTAATAGTATAATTACTTTATGTGGCCTCAAATAATATTTCAATTTACAACAAGAATAATACAAACATAAACACAATTTCCCGATATCACTACATTGAGTTTCAACATCTATGAATAAATTGACTTAAATAATAAACAACATATTCAATTTCGTTCCAGTCTTCTTGTGCTAACATGCTCACTATAGATTCTAGTGAAGATGATATATAAAGCCTCAAAGGCTTTCTACGAGTCATCAATATAAATATTGAGGAATTGATCAATTCTTGTTGTACTTTTTCAAAGGCTACATCATGCTCTTTCTCCCATTTAAACTCTTACTCTTTCTTTAATCTCAACAATAGAGAAAACACATGAGTTTTACCTACCAAATTTGATATAAATCTCCGCAGATAATTTATATTCCCAACAGTGACTACAATTGTTTTCTATTCAACTTGGGCCTTTGTATCGAAAATAGCTTTAACTTTATTTTTATCAATTTTATCACCTTTCTAATCCGCAATTAATCTAAGAAACTCCTCTACACTTATAATAAAGGCACATTTTAAAGGATTCATTTTCGAACCATGCTTTCTTATCCCCTCAAAAGCTTTTCTCAAATTAATCAAATGAGAATCTTTAGCCCTTGATTTAATCACAATATCATTAATATATACTTGAATGAAATCACTAATCAAATCATGGAAAACTATATTCATATCTCTTTGATCAGTAGCACCAGCATTTTTTAAACCAAAAGGCATAACCATCCATTCGTACATTCCTAATGACCTTGAGATCGAACACAGTTTTTTAAATGTCATTCTCAACTATGAATATTTAATTATATTCATAATACCCATCTAACAAACTTAACATTTCATTTCCAACCACAACATCAATTAACATTTCAACTATAGGCAAATGGTATTCATCTTTTGGGGTAGCTTCATTAAGATCTCGAAAATTAATAAATTCTCATGTTACCATTTTTCTTAATTAGTGTAACTATATTTGAGATCCAATTAACATACTTGGTGATTTAGATGAACTTCACCTTTAGCAACATCTCGATTTCTTCTTTGATTTTCTCCATCACCTCTGGTGCCATCTTCGAGGGGCTTGCTTGAATGACTTCTTTCCTTCAATGATTGGCCATTGATGTTCTACTAAGCTCTGATCCAACCAAAACATTTCTTTATATCCCAATACGAAACAATCTTTATATTCTTGAAGCATTTCAATCAATTTTTCACTCATTCTCCCACTTAACAACTTGCTGATAAAAGTACACCTATTGCTTTCCTAATCTCTCTGATTGATTTCTTCAAGTGGATCTTGTGACTTCACCTTTCTCAAGCATGAAGTAACCAAGCTCTTAAATCCTAGTGGACCATTATCGTAAATACAATGCAAAAGGTTCCTGCCTACTTTTTTCATACTCGATCGAGTCTTTTGTTTTATTTATTACTCTTACTCTACTATTTAGACTTCCCTAACCACCTTCAAAGCTTTCAGCATAAGCTTCCAATTTGGTCGAGAAAGAGGAGTACATCTCTTTATCAACCATTTTCATGAGCCATTTTGAGGTTGGCCTCCTTATCTTCTTCAGTTCTCAGAATAAATCCTTCTTCGAATGGTTTAGCCACAACTAAACGTCTCAAAGGTTGATTGACTGTATCAACATAGGCTACAAAATCACTTTGATTTTCCAGGATCACTTTGAGATGCCCATCTCAGTTCCACATGAGTAGCTTCTGATGAACCATTAAAGGTATTGCCCCTACCTGTACAAGACATTAAAGTTGGTTTGGGACTGGACAACCATGAAGACAATAACTTTTGTGTAACTTTGAGATACTAGAAATTATAATAATTATAAAAATATACAAATATGGTTAAATATTTTAAGTAAAAGAGAAAACGATTTGTTAGCTATAATTTAAAGGATTTATTTTATTTTAAACGATCTTTTTAGAAATAAGATATAGTGAATAATATTTTAGCTAGCTAAAAAAATAAACAGATTTTATAAGAGATAATGGAATATTTTAATGATATGCATACATAATATAATGAAGTTTATGATAACTTATTTGGGTAAGATATGAGGTGAGATTTGTTATTAATAATCATTTTTCTTGTAGTGTATCATATAATTTTGTGTCTTAAATCTCGTAGGAGATAAAATTGGTTTCTTAGGTCAAATGTTACTCATAAGTAATTAAAGCAAACTAGGGTGAGTGTTGAAACATTCAAATAATCTAGTATTCAAATCTAGAATTCTCAAGTGGTTTAAAGAGTGAAACGTGGGGAGTTATTTGAAGGAGGGATGTGAGTAAGTTAAAGATTATAAATGGTTAAATTAAATTTTGCTGTATCCGGGTGGATGGGACTAACTGTTTTAGTTATTTTAAATGTTTTAACTGTTTCAACTTGTTTTAACTTATTTAAACCTTTTTTTTTGTATCTTATTTACTAATTTGTGAATATATAACGATTTTTGGTAGTGTGTTGATATTGTGTGACATGTTTATGTGTGTGGTGACTCAATGAAAGGTAGTGAGAGGTAACACTGCGTAGTTGTATTAGAGGTGAACTTCGTCGGGGTTGATGAGGAGAGTAATGGGAAGTGGCATCTTTTAGCTTTGCCTATAAGACTCTTGAGGAGTAGTGGAGCTGAAGCGTTTATAGGTAAGCTGCGTGCGAGAGTTACAACTCAATTTCCTAATGCTAAGATCACCATTGGTTGTATTGTTGATATGATAATATGTTTTCTTTTAACTATTGTGTGAGACAACAAGTTTTGTATCTATTTGTATGATATGTTGTTTGATTTTATAATTTTCATTGAAAAGTATTTCTGAAGTTATAATATGGCAAAAACTATGGTTATGAAAAATATTATTTACATTAACTCACCCTTCTATTTTGGTGGTTGTGGTTTCCACCTACACCGATCGTATTTTTATACATGAGCAAAGGATAGTACAGGTGTTGAGGAAGATGTACAATAGAGATAAGTGTTGTGGGGACAGTTGTGGGAGCAATTGTCTTATTCATTTGTTCTTAAGAAGTTTATTTTCTATTATTAGTTTGACGATTTTATATTTATGAAAAATCAAGATGTGTATTTCTTATTTTGTCAGATGGTGAATAAAGATGTTTTCTTTTACATTAAACAATGGTATCAAAGTTTTAATTACTTATATTTTTTTTATATAAGTGTGGGATAATATTATTTTAGTATCACCCTAATGTGATGCTCAACGCTATCATCCCATCGAACTTGATGACCTTCCATTAAAATCAGTTACCATGATGTTGTTTTTCACCAAGTCTTTTTCACTAAAACCAAACCTTTTGAACATTGTCCTGGGCAAGATGTTGACGGTTGCTCAACCATCAACCAATACTTTGTCAACCATTTGCCTTTCAATATCAACTTGTAACATCAAAGGTTTAAGATGGAATTTAGTCCCCTCGGAAGGTGGTTCGATATAAGTTACATCTTGATGCATCCTTTTGCATCTGGTTTCTTGAATCCACATTACCTTAGGCTCCATGTCAAGGTTATAGTGATCCTCTCAATGAGAGTTGTAGAACATCGAGCAATCCTTATGTAGACTTCAAAACTCCTTATGAAAAATTGAAATAACTCTTACATTGAAGTCTTGGTAACTTGGGTTCATGCCCCCAACTCGTGTAATTCAAGTCTTAACGAAGATCTTGTTGGTATATTGACATGGATTACCCTACTCGAAGCCTCAGTGATTCTGCACTGGCTTCTAAAATGCTTAGATCCACTTTCCTCATTGTTCTTTCTAAAAAAGAGGTCTCTGGAAAAGAATATTACCCTCAACATTTGTATTTAAACACAACCTATCAAACACATTCTTGCTCTTATGTACTACTTGATTCCTTGTGTACAAAGGGCATCTTCCAACCCACTTGTTTAAAGGTGCTCTGACTCACCTCAATCTAAGTTACCTATTGCTTATCCGTTGATATACTTGCTTTCTTACTTCTCTCATTCTCAAAAGCTTTTGCAAAGGATTTATCGAACACAATGCTACACCTAGGGCATAATGTTACATATTCATTCTTCTCTTTCTTTCTTGTTAAATAGTTATCAAAGAATCCCCTACCTTGGGGTATACTTCTTGTCCTAACTAGAACTAATCCAATTGGAACTAAAACTTCTCCTCGGACGTATTAACCTTCACATGTCGAGGATTGATATCTTCACTTTTGATATCAACCATCATGACATTCATCACATCACTATTACCGAAACCCTCAATAGTGTTGAAAATTGGCTCGATATATCCAACTTGATTCTTGAAAGGGTCAATATCCCTTTTCATTAGTTTCTCCTCAAATTTGAGCCTATTCTACTAAATTGCATCCTGGATAGTATTCCTGGAAAGCACACAATTATTAGTCATATGACCATAAGTAGTGAAATTTGCAATACTTTTTTCGTTTTCTTTGTTCCATAGAAGGTAATTTATGATCATCACTCAATTTAATTTGTTTATCTTTCAATAATACATCAAATATTTGCTCAACTTTCGATACACCAAATGAATAAATTTTTTTAGCCATTTTATAATTAACTTCACCTTTTTTCAATAATTTACAAGTATAAGGTGGTCTTACTTTCAATTCAGCTATATTAACAACTTCTCCTTCACTTGCACTATCCTTATCAATTTTAGATTCCTCACACATTATTCAAGGCACTTACATTAGACATTATTTCTTTCTTAGGCTTATCGAATATTCGACATCATTCTTTTTCATATCTAATTTGTTTAATTCACCTCACTTTACCAGCCAATTGAGCTATATCCCTCAATGACACATTAACTAGCTTTTTTTGCATATTTAAAACTCTAAACTTGTTGATGCCATCTTTACCAACTCATGTTCAAGAATCCGAGTGATGCATCGAGGCTTCATTTGCCTACATTTATTCAAGTAATCATCAATGTTCCCATTATTAAGTCTTTTCACAATCATTAGGTCCATTAAGCTCTCTTGAGTTTCTTCCCTAGAAAATTGTTTATGGAAATTTCTTTCCAATTACACCCAATTATGTATCAAATCATAGGGTAATGTAGTGAACCAAGTAAAGGCAGTTTTTGTTAAAGAATTGGGAAAATATTTTGTTTTCAAATTCTCAATCAGTGATAAAGCTCTATATTCAATTTGGTATTTTGTATCTTGCAACATGCTCTAATGTGGATTTCTCGATTTTCCTAGCAAATTTAGAGAACTTGGATATTTTGTAAGTTCTACGAAATTTAGTTTCCAATACAAAGTTTGAGAATGGAGACACAAAATAAGGTTGATTATAAAGGATTTCATACTCGTGGTGGATGCCTTGAATTATTTAAGGCATAAGAAAATCATATATCAGACATGCCTCATAAACAACATGTCCCGTGTCCGACACGTATCGGACACCGACACTCGTATAATACTTGTAGGACACACTATGTCCAATTTGAAAGATATTTTTTTATCTTTGACATGATTTTGATGATTAAAATAAGGAACAAATCTTATACTATCACTACTTTTCGCATATTAGATATTAGATAGATATATTAGAATCATTTTTGTATTAATTGACAATGTGTTAGTTGACAATTTCAAATTTAACATGTATATAAACGTTGTGTCTTGTGTCCTATATTTTTTCAATCTAGTCATATCTTTGTGTTCGTGTCTGTGTCGTATCCGTACCCGTATCCGTATCTAGGCAACATAGGATATAAGAACTTGAATTCTCTAGGAAAGATTAAAGGAAAAGAAACACTATTAAAAAAACTCATATTTCCTGTCAATTTTGTTTTGAAATTTTTTTCGTAGGAAATACTTACAAATTTTATTATGAAAAAAAAATTGCAAAAAATTGTTACCAATTTTTTTGCAAAATATTTTGTATAAAATATTTTTCGCAACAAATTTTGTAGAAAATACTTGCAAATTTCTTAATTTTGTAGGAAATGATTACGAATTACCTGCCAATTAAGATTCTTAGAAAAAATGGTAGAAAAAAGTTTTTTCTTACAATCTTCTTTAAGAAATTTACAAGAAAAATCTCATGTAATATGGGAATATTTAGTAGTGAAAGGAGAAAATGAGAAGATGAAAGTTATATTTTCTTTTACGGAAAGAGATGGATAGAAACTTTACTAATAGTACCAATTTCCTTCTAAACTCACCTTTGTCACTCACTTCTTTTCCACTTTCGATCTAGACTCAGCCCAACAATTTCAAGCCCACCACTATGTAATCAATACTTATCATATACTACACTAACATTTATGTATAATCTGCATATGAAACTTAAACAATTACCACTATGCCATTGTTAATATTATACTTACTTTTAAATAAAGGGTATTGATAACATATTTATTAAATAAATCCACTTTGAAATTTTTGTTAGACTTTCTCTACTTTTAGTTGTTTTGAAACTTTTTATTTCTCTGGGTATTGGTATTTATAATTTTTTCAAGAAAATGTTTTTATGGATTTTTAATTACATTAATACGAATTTTTTTATTTTTGGTATTAGTAATTTCAAATAACGAAAATCGTATGTAACAAAGAAGACAATTTCTAGGGAGTAGATATGATGAGGCGGAAACTGAAGAAAGGAAAATAAAAAATGAAATATTATTTTTCAGAAAGGAAAGAAAAAAAAATATTTTTAGAAGGAGAAAAACCCAATGTTGAGAAGCTATCCTTTGAAAATCGTTTGTGGAGTCTCTCGGGTCGTTTATTCATTGGTATCAATCTTAAATAATATGGAAAATTTTTACCATACGGAAACAATTGTAATCAAAAAATTATATTAAAATTCAATATAATAGCATATAAATATTTTAAACTGTAATAATATGTCAACAAAATATTATATCATATTACTAGATAATATTATAATATTTTGTTTAAAATCAATATAGCATTAATCAATTAATCTATACTACGGATAAAGAAGCCTTTTAATTGACTTTTCAAGTGTATATATTTCCTTAACCATTTTACTCTTTATGTTTTGATTTTGTAAATATAAATGTCTTATTTATATTGATTTATATTGATGGTTAAATTTCTTGTTTTAATTGGAATTAACCCGCATTGAATAGTATGGATATGGGTATGAGGATGAGAATGAAGATGAGGATGTACATATCCTCGTCATAATACCTATTCCCGTCATATATTTATACTCGTTTAAATTATTAAAATATTCACAATTAATTAAGTAACTATATATATATATATATATATATTCTATTTTTTATTTCTTTTAATTATTTGGTTTTTTATGAAACTCATTCACATCTCTAATACATTTTTTATTTTATCATAACCTTTATGTAATTATGTTAAAATAATGTATGTCAATTAAAAAAATGTATTTCTAACATTTGAATATTTATATAATTTTTTAATATTTTTATTTATTGTATATTTTTCTTTCAAATGAGAATGTTTAATACTCTCAATTTAAGTGTTTAATAGCATAAACCTTTCATTTACTAGGTAATATAAAAAAACATTTACTTATTATTATTAATTTTTGTTTCATTTGAAGAACTCTTTTGTTTCGCTAAAATATTTTTTGTTATTTCTCAACCATTGAATATATATGTTGATATTTGAAAATTTTTCTTAGATCTTTAAGATATTTTTCATCTTATCATACCCTTAATTATACATTTATTTTCCTTTGTGCGATTGCTTTCAATAGTCTCCAAATTGTTTATAAGACACACATTTGTTAATTTTTTTATTTTTTTATTTTTTGTTTATTTTCATCATGTAGAATACTATTTCGATATATTTTATCTAATTATTTTTTATTTTTTAACTCATTATAATCATACTTTAATTTTTTCACTATAATTGTATAAATAATTTTTATTTATTACAATATAAAAATTTAATGTAATTGTTATGAATATTTTTTTATCACTATCTAACATATATTGGAATTCAAAAGATACTAGATCTATGTGAAAATTTTATTATGTTTATTATTTGTTTTTTGCATCATTTTGATCAAGTGATGTATTATAACTTTTATTAGTGTATAAAAAAGATATTCATTATAATTAAAAAAAATTGAAGTAAATAAATATTTAAAATATATTTTAATTTGAATATTTTTTCCTTTTATATTTTTTTTTAAAATATTTTTAAATTTTATCAACTAGGTTTCATTAATGTTTGCAAATTTAATAAATATTTTGGTTTTCATGAAATTTTATTTGGTATTATAATCTAAAATGTAAACATATATAATTTACTTCAAAGTATTTGATATCGAAGAGACAATTACTCTCATAATCTTTTACCGTAATTTTTTATTATTTTATAAAAATTAATTAAAATTAATATTAAAGGAGTAAGAAAACGGACACGAGTCTGGGTATGAGATTATACCCGTTATCCGGTGTGGATGGGAATGAGACAAAAATTTGATACATGTTAAGTTTGAATATAAGAATAAATTTTTTTTACGAGAATGAAATATGAGATAACGAAACCCGTCCCCGTCCACCCGTCCCATTGTCAACCGTAACTGTTGTTGATTTATAGAGGACGACGATTTAGATGATTCCAGTAGTATTCAAAAGTAATTCAAATTTTAATTTGATATCCTCCAGATATTATTTTTAGGGTTTTAGGAGCAATATAGGGCTTTAGGAGTAATTCGAATTTTAATATGATATTATTTTCACGACGAAATTAGGAGCAATTTAATTTTGAAGATGTATTACAAAATCTCAGTGAATATTATTGAAAGTCTAAAATCAGTTTTGGTGATATATCGCGTGATATTATTTGCACGACGGAATTAGGAGCAGTTTGATTCGGAGGTTGGTCTATAAAATCGGACTCCAAATCACTGTTTTTTGTTTTTTTCTCAAACCAGTAGTATCAGTGTTTTGGGCCTTTGAGACTTGTATTCGTTAATTAGACTTCAACAATATTAGTCTGATTAATCATATATCTACAATTTAAGAGTTTAAATAGGAGTAGTTACTAACTATTTTAATTTTTAGCATTTGAAATTTGAGAAAATTTTCACTTTCTGTCTTCTGTTTCCTTCATCTTTATTTACAATTTTGGATTTTTTTTGTTTCATCCTTCACGAAAAAACTGAAAAGTTAAGGATAGATCTCTAAATTGATTTACAATTATTCTTCAAATATTAATATATTAGTAATTAAAAAAAAATTTCATGTACAAATTCTACCTTTCCTAATTTTTTGAAACTTAGTTTTAATATGAAAATAAATTGATTACTTAATTAAATTCAAAATTTTTATATTAGTAGGAGATTTAATTAATTCTAAAAATTAGAGATTTGTTATCAATTAATGGTCACCATAGATTTGATACATATAGGATTGATATGGTTGATTTGCTAGAATTATTCGTATGATTAATTACTCTCTATGGTTTAAATATTTGTATTAAATATTTGATTTACATCTTATGTTTATAAATAAGACTCTTGCTCTCATAAATAAGACACACAAGAAAATTGTTCTCCATTATTTCTTCTTCCTTCTCCTCTTCTCTTTATTTTAGCTTTATTTTATACTTATATCATGTTATCAACACCATGTTCCAACCAACTAAACGCTAGTGAGAGTGTTTTCTCTCTAAGGACAATGTTATGTGTGTCTTAATCCAAACAATTTTTAATCATTTCTTCATTTACAATTTTATCTTATCAATTTTCATATTTGTCTTATTATTATTATTATTATTATTGTTGTTATTATTATTATTATTATTATTATTATTATTATTAATAATAATATTATTATTATTGTCCAAAGTGAGGACATCACAAAGAGAGTTCGAATACAAAGAAAAAGAAAAGTGTGGTCTCAGAAATTTTGGCTATAAATGGCTTGTAATTGTTGCCTTTTCTTTGTTCAACTTCTTTCTTACAATTTAGACTAATTAGGTGTTTTAGGGGAAACTTAGGTGTTTAATCCCATCTCCTAATTAGAACCTCCATTCCATAGTAATTCATTTTTAGTTGGTGAAAGTTTTGAAGGTTCTAAGTGCCTTCTAACTTTATCGATAGGCCGCATATAATAGATTTATTACTTTCTTTACATCTCTTACGTTTTAGTGGCTTGGTTAAAGAGGTCAAAATCTTTAAAACCTTGTAAAATTAGGTGTCTACTCTAGCATTGTAGTTTTCTTATTATGTTTTGAATTTTGTTCTTTGAACACATTTGTGAAAAATCTTATAAACTCAAGAGCAATTCCTTTGGTGAAAGTGACAAAGTAAGTAGCTAGTTACACTTTGGCAAGGCAAGATTTGGTATTTAAGTAGTCTGTGGTGACTCACCTCTCTTACTTGGGAGTGTACTTGTGAAAACCTTTAAAACTTTCAGTCTAGGAAAACTTTTGAATTTCTAAGATGATGAAAAGGCGGAGTTCTAAACACAATGATAGTAGTTCTGAAAATAATGTCACTTCGCAATTTTTTGAAGAGTTTAAATAATTTAAAATCAATATGGAACAAAGGGATGATGAAAAGGAAAAGAGAAGGTGGAAAAAAGAAAGGTGAGCCGAGGAAAAAGAAAGGAGAGTTGAGGAAAAAGAAAGGAGAGATGAGGAAAGAATAAGGCACCTAGAAGAGTTGATGCTAGGAACAAAAAGGGGACAAAAAACTCCTAGCCTTCACAACTCAAGAGCAAACAAGTATGAAGAAGAAAAGGCAAAGAAAATAGCATACCCCTAAAGAAGTGAAAATAGACTTACCACACTTCTATGGCAAGGACAGTATTAAAGCACACTTGGTCGAGGAAATGAAGGTAGAACAATTGTTTGAATGATACCAAGTCTCAAAGAAAAGAAAGGTGCCTTTAGCTACTTTAAGCTTTCAAGGCTATGCCATGTATTGGTGGACCTCCTTGGTCCAAGAAAGGCTGAGTGTAAGATCCGTAAAATTTAATTAATTAAATAATTAATTAATTAATAAATGAGGGTGGTGGGAGCCTTTATGACATTAAATTTTAACTTGTATGATGTGGAAAAGTACTAGCTCAAATGGTTGAGAGTACTTTATTGTGTGGGAGGACTTGGGTTTGAGTCTTATGTATACCAATTGTGTGTTATTTAATTATTATTATTTTTAATATATGTTGATCATGTTGTGGGATAATATAATAATTGAATTATATTAGTTAGCATGAAACATGAATTGGTTGAATGGTTGGGCATTGATTTGGCATTGGCATGGTTGTGGATTCAAGCCTTGGAGAACCCAAATTAAACTTTATTTTTGCTATTTTTAGTTTTGGCTTGAATGTGAAAGGGTAGTGTAAACCCTAGCAGATATAGCAGCCAAGAGGGGTTGGAAAGTAGTCCTTAATGAGCCATTGAATGGTAATTATCATATACCTTAAGCCATTTTCTTTTGCCACATTAAACTCGCATTAAGACCCAATTAAAAGGTCATTTAGAGGTAAGAGAGAAGGTTTTGGTGGGCTGCCATTGTACTTGCAGAAGAGAGCACAAAAATTTGAGAGTGGTGAGGATTGAGTGAAGCTTTCAGGCTGAATTGAGAAGAACCAAGAAGGGTCATTGGTGAGCAAGGGATAATTTTTCCAAGTGTCAAAGTTTTAAGCAAAGGAAACCAGGGTAGGGGAGTTTTACACATTAGAATTTTATGCTTGGGTTTGACTTGCATGACATATGTTGAATTGTAGGAGTTTCTTTCATTTCTGGTTGAAATGTCGTGTTTCTGGAAAATTTCCAGAAACCGCCTGGTGGGCTGTTCATAGCCGCCATGCGGCACATGCATTGTGGCTTATTTCTAGATTCCTGAAAAGGAACCGCCTGGCGGTAAAGCTCTCGACCGCTAGGCAACACATACCAGTTTTACCCAATTTTATGGACTTTTATGAAGGGCATGGCAGTGGTGATTGACCCGCCAGGCGATGCGAACCATTTTGGTTCGATTTTTATATTTTCTGGGTTATGAGATGATGTCGATCGGAGGAAAAGACAATTTAGATTGTTAAGGGATGAATTACTGTCAAAATTCATTGAGTCTCGCATAATTGGGGAACAAATATGATGGAATAGTGCTAACATGTTTTAGGGTTGACAGATTTGAGAATTTGATTGATTGGAGTATCTTTATTGTGTAAATGCATTATAATCCTTGCTGGGTATATTTAGGATGGAATATTGTATTTGTAATGTTGCAATTGTGTATCCAAATTGAGGAGACTGGAAAGAGAAGGGCGAAAAGGGGTATGCGAGTTCTGATAGACGTAATAGAACCTGGAATATTTCATAGGACTGACGCACTCTCAACCACCAGGCGGCAGCGCGTCATCCAGCAGTGTTGTTCTATGCAGTTTGGAGAGCGTTGGGTTCGGGTTGGATACGATGATCATTTTGATATGGAATGGCATTGAAAAATCAAGTAAAAAGGATTCTCTAGTAATATCCCTAGAGTTGGTTAGTAAATTGTGAAGGAATGGAGATGGGGGTTATACAAGAATGTTAGGCTATGATTGAATTGGGGTAAATTTGGGCACTGTCATAGTGAACCTCGGGATATTTAAATTGGAGATCTAGTTGGATGGAAATGTAGATTGCAATGTAGCTTAATAGTGTGAGTGGAATAGTTAGGTTGAAAGTGAGATGAAGAGGCTTGTTAGGTATGATGGTTAGGCTATCTGAAATAACATGGAGGATGAAGTGGTACTGCAGAGATCAGCAGCATGAGTTAGCAAGTTGGGGGTTACCATAGAGTAATTTGGCCAATGGAGATTTAGGCAACCATAAAGGAGGGGCCTCTAGGATTGGTGTTGTTGTGGGAGGAACCACTTAGAGTCCTGTCAATAAATGATAAGTATTAATACTTGGGATTGTCTATATGACTAATGGGATGAATGCACAGGTGAGGTGCTAAGAGGTCTAGAACATCACGGTGAGTAAGGCTTCTGTTAGGGGTACACTGGAATGAGGGTAAGCGAGAGCAACATGTCCGAAATGTGCCATAATCTGAACTAAAACCAGTACTGCACGAGTACTAGTGTGGCGCCTGGCGATGATGATTGACCCGCCAGGCAACAGACGCAAAACAGTGGGCTCTGGAACAGCGTGGTGCCTAGCGGTAAGGATGGTTGCGCCAGACGGAGTCTACAGCTCAATGAGTTCTAAGGCGTGTGGCGCCTGGCGGTAAAGAGCGTTCCGCCAGGCGATAGATGCAGAGGCAGTGGTGTAGAGGCGCTTGGAGCCTGGCGGTACGTGTCCCCCCGCCAGGCGGTCTGGAAGCGTTGGGCGCCTAACGCCTAGTGTGTAGCGCCAGGCGGTATCGAGAAGCAAGGGGCTTTGCTTGTTTGGATGTTGCGTGATCTACAAGACTTTTAGTGATGCTTTAAAGGTGGGTTTGTTGGTGTTTCTTGAGTTGAGCTCGGAACGTATCCCTTGAGTTGAGCTCGGGATAGGGTTTAAGCACATGGCATTCCTCGAGTTGAGCTCGGGATGACGAATGAACACGAGAAACCCTTGAGTTGAGTTCGGGTTGGCGAGTGTTGCCGGTGTGAGTGTGCTGGTTGTGGCGAGTACGGATGGGTTCAGATAGATTGTCCTCCTTAGTAGTAGTTGACGAGTTTGGTAGTCTTGGGATGTTGTGAACTATGTTCGTATTTGGGAACTCCACCTGGCGTTACGGTGTATGATCCATAGCAATGGTTTCCCGCACGTGTTTTATCGGTTGTGGCTAATAGGTATGGCAGCAAGTCATCTTGAGGTAATCACTAGAAGATGTAGAACACGATTCACATGGTTGTGGCCATGTGGTATGGAAATAAAGCAAGGAAATTGTCCTTGTCGAGAATGATATGTCATATATAAATGTGTTATATATATATATATATATATATATATATATATATGTGTGTGTGTGTGTGTGTGTGTGTGTGCGTGTGTGTGTGTGTGTGTTTATTCTGTTAAGCTCACCCTATCTGCTTGTATTTGGCGATGATCGTGTGCGCGGTACACGTGAGCAGATGATGTGATTGCAGGTGGATTTGGTGAGGCTTAGCCACAGAGCGGGGACAGCTTGGGAGTGTTATATTTTATGTTTTTGGATTTGAAATAAATTGTAAAGGCTTATGACCTATTTTATATTACTTTTAGTTCTGTAATTATGGATTTCGTTATTATCATATATAAATTTTATATTATTTTATATTATTTTATATAAATTTTATATTTTATGTTTTTGGATTTGAAATAAATTGTAAAGTTATTTATCTAATAAAGTTTTAAATTTCCCACACTTTTGGAAAATAATGTTTTATCAAATGCAAAGTAATTATTATTTTCTTTATTTTATTATTAAAATCTGTAATATCATGACAAGATGTTACATTGAGACTCAAAAAGCCAGTCATTGAGTATTGTTTTGATCTTAAAGATGCCCATATGAAGAGACACATTCCTTCCTATTACCATAAGGAACTCACGAACAAAATCCAAAGACTTCAACAAAAGTATATGACTATGGAGGAATATAGGCAGAAAATGAGTTGTTCATGATTAAGGTGGGTATTGAAGAAAAAGAGGATATAACCATAGCTAGATTCTTAAGTGGGTTGAATTTTGATATAAGAGATAAAGTGGAGCTCCTACCTTATCATGATTTGAATGATTTAGTTCAATTATGTATCAAGGTAGAACAACAACTATTAAGGAAAACATCTTCTAAAATAGATCAAGCTTCCTCTAACTTTTATGTTAAAAAGGATTTCAAGAAAGAAAAAAGTGAACCCTCCAAAAATCTAGCTAAGGAAGGTGACAAGGGAAAGGGTGAAACATCTACATACACTCGCACTAGTGAAATCAAATGTTTAGGTTGAGGCCACATAATTGCTCAATACCCCACCAAAAGGACCATGATCTTGAAGGGTGTTGATCGTTATAGCAACCAAAAGTCCAACACTAGTGAAAGTAAAAGTGTGAGTGATAGTTCTCAAGAGTCAAATGGAGAGAACACATACCCTTGTAAAGGAGAGCTTCTAATTATTAGAAGGTTACTCAATAATCAACCTAGTGTTGAGGATATCACACAAAGAGAGAACATCTTTTATACAAGATGCAATGTCTTAAAGAATGTATGTTCTCTCATCATTGATAGTGGTTCATGTTGTAATTGCTGCAACACTAGGTTGGTTGAGAAGTTGAATCTAACTATGTTACCCCATCCCAAACCTTACAAACTTCATTAGCTTAATGAAGATGGGGATATCACAATCAAGGATCAAATGAAGGTACAATTCTCCATTGGAAAATACAAAGATGAAGTTTTATGTGATGTAGTTCCTATGGAGGCTTCTCATATTTTGTTAGGAAGACTATGACAATTTGATATAAAATCTATACACAACGGTTTTTCTAATGAACTTAACCTCCATTACAAGGAAAAGAAATTTGTACTTCATCCTTTTACTCTAAGTGAAGTAGCCAAGAATCGAGTACAAATGAAACTCAAGAGGGAGGAAAAACGAAAAAAAAAAAAGACCAAAAGTAGAGAGTAGGGAGTCAGAGGTGGGGGAATGTGGTGTTCCTTCCCCCAAGGTCATTCAACATGAAGTTCTTTTAACACAAAAATCTTTAGAACATGTACTTCATGGTGAACAACCTTTTTACCTCTTGTGTCAAGGAACACACACATGCACTTCTAATGAGTCTTCAACTAAGTCTTTTACCTCCTTCTATTGAAAATCTTTTGAAATAGTTTGAGAATATTTTCCCTAAAAAAGGACCAATTGGCCTTCCACGTTTTAGGGGAATTGAACATCAAATTGATTTTATGCCTGGGGCTAGTCTACCAAATAGACCAACCTATAGAACAAATCCTCAAGAAACAAAGGAGATAAAAACCCAAGTACAAGACTTGTTAGATAAGGGTTTGGTTCAAAAGAGCCTTAGTCCTTATGATGTGCCTGTTTTACTAGTACCTAAGAAAGATGGCAAGTGGAGAATGTGTTGTGATTGTAGAGCCATCAATAATATTACAATAAAGTATAGGTATCCAATTCTTAGACTAGATGATGTATTGGATGAATTGCATGGTTCCATTGTATTTTCTAAAATTGATCTTAAAAGTGGTTATCACCAAATTCGCATTAAAGAAGGTGGTGAGTGAAAAACTGCTTTTAAGACTAAGTTTGGATTATATGAATGGCTAGTAATGCATTTTGGCCTTACTAATGCACCAAGTACTTTCATGCGACTTATGAATCATGTCTTAATGGATTGCATAGGAAAGGTTTTTGTAGTTTATTTTGATTATATTTTAGTGTATGGTAAGAGTTTGCATGAACATGTAGTTCATCTTAAGTCAGTCCTCTCCATTCTTAGGGTTGATCATTTGTTTGCCAATGTAGATAAGTGTACTTTTGTGTTGATAGTGTTTTTTTTCCTAGATTTTGTGGTCAATAAAAGTGGGGTTCATGTGGATCCCGAGAAAATCAAGGCCATTCAAGAATGGCGTACCCCTAAAATGTAGGTGAAATTAGGAGCTTCCATAGTTTGACAAGTTTCTATAGAACGTTTGTTCCCAATTTCTCTATTCTAACTTCACCACTCAATAAATTAGTGAAGAAAGATGTTACATTCATATGGGGCAAAAACAACTAAAAGCTTTAGAGGAATTAAAAGAAAGGTTGACCAAGGCACCCATTCTAGCATTGCCAGACTTTGCAAAAACCTTTGAACTAGAATATGATTCCTCGGAAATTGGTATAGGTGCGGTGTTATTGCAAGAAGGCCATCCAATTGCATATTTTAGTGAAAAACTTCATGGTGCTTCTCTCAATTATCTCACCTATGATAAGGAAATGTATGCACTTGTGAGGGCTCTTCAAACTTGGAAACATTATCTTGTTTCTAAGGAGTTTGTCATTCATAGTCACTTAAATATTTGAAGAGTCAACTCAAACTCAACAAAAGGCATGCTAAATGGATGGAGTACCTTGAGCAATTTCCTTATGTAATCAAATACAAGAAGAGCAAAACAAACATAGTGGTTGATGCTTTGTTAAGAAGGTACACACTCTTTGCAAAACTTCGTGCTCAAATTCTTGGCTTTGATAACATTACGAAATTATATGCAAAAGATGTTGGGTTCTCCAACATTTACAAAGAATGTTTGAAAAGGTCCCAAGGAGGATTTTATATGACTAAGGGGTATTTGTTCAAAAAAGGTAAAGTTTGCATCCTCCCAAAGGATCACATAGAAAACTCCTACTCAAAGAGATGCATGAAGGGGGACTTATGGGGCACTTGGGGTAGATAAAACTCTAAGCATGCTTAAAGATAAGTTTTTTTGGCTTTATATGAGGAGAGATGTCCAAAGGTATTGCTATAAATGTATTACTTGTTTGCAAGAAAACTCTAAATTAATGCCTCATGGCTTTTATACTCTTTGCCTATTGCTTCTACCCCTTTAGAGGACATAAGCATGAACTTTGTCCCAGGGCTTCCAAGAATTGCTAAAGGGTTTGATTCAATTTTTATGGTAATGGATAGTTTTAGCAAAATGACTCACTTTATACCTTGATACACAAAGTTGACGATGTAAGCAATATTGCAAGGTTATTCTTTAGAGATGTGGTTAGACTTAATGGGTTACCCCGTACTATAGTTTTGGATAGGGATACCAAATTCCTTAGTCTTTTGGAGGACCTTATAGTCTAGATTAGAGACTAAGTTTAAATTTTCTACCACTTGTCACCCACAAACTGATGGGCAAACTAGGGTAGTAAAAAGATCCTTGTCTACATTGTTAAAGGTGACCTTGAAGGGTAATCATAAATCTTGGGATGAGTGCCTCCCTCATATAGTTTGCATATAATCGAGTAGTTCATTGAACCACTAAAATCTTTCCTTTTGAGGTTGCATATGGGTTTAATCCTTTGACAATAATGCGTACCAATTGGATCTTCTTGGGGAATATGGAGTACATATCACCTTTATCATTACTGACTTAATTCCTTTTGTTGGTGGGTATGATTATGACGAGCCCGTAGATTTGAGGACAAATCCTCTTCAAGAGGGAGAAGATGATGACTTAGGCCCAACCATAGGCCTAATCAAAGGCCTAGTCACTAGAAGCATGCTAGGGAAGACACAAGAGGGTATGGATTGTAACGTCCTAGTTGAAAATTACTTATTAAAAATAAATAAGAATATAAGATTTATAAAAAATCGCATTTATTCTAGTAATTGCCCAAAACCGCGGGAAAATTAAAACTTCAACGTCGCTTCCATAGTAATTAACCCCGCAGTGTTTAGTTATTACAAAACCAAACCATAAAAATTACAAAAGAAAATCCATAATAAAAACTGAGTAAATAGTTCCGTCGTGATCCTTACTCCGTTTCTACACATCTGCATGCTCACCTGCATCAACATTTGTTCCCATGTAACAATTTAAAATGATCATCGCCACACACACACAGATAGGGTGAACTCATTTAAATAAACCACAACAAATATAAAAAATAAATGTATATATATATATATATATATCTCAAAGTTATAACCTGGGTTAGTATCTTTCCCTTTTTCCTTAGTTCTCCATTTCCAACACTTGTATTAGACGTCTATCATTTCTATACCCTTTAGGTGAGATCAACGATTGATCTTTGCTGCATGAGTGTCTACTCGCCCCTCCGACTACAGGCCACCACCTGATAGTCCACACGTGGAAATAACTTTGCCACAGCATCTCACCGTGACACCAAGTCGAGCTCCCCAAAACAAACATAAATTTGTAGTTGTTTTCAGACTACCAAAACTCTATCAGATGCACTGAAAAGGGCAATCACCCGAAATCTTGTCGTACGAGCCATAACTCGCACACTCCACTGGACTTCCTAAACCACTAGGCTACAACCTAGAGTGGTCACGTGTTACCCCAATACAAGAAACACTCGTAACTGGGCCCCCAGCCAAAGCCTCGCATCATGAACATCACCTAAAGCTATGTAGAAACCCTTCCTCGCGCATCATCACTGCACCAAAACCGCCTGGCACGCATCTCACGCCGCTAGGCGGAATCTGGGTCCAGACCGCTTGGTGGGCATCACACACCGCAAGGTGCCAAGCGCCAGCTGAAACCTCACTACATCGTCACCGCCTGGCGGGCTCCACTCTGCCGCTAGGCACCTCGCGTTGATAGTGGCCACTGCCACTATTTTTGGACTCTACCGCCGGCGGCTTGCACCACGCTACTAGGCGCCATACCTGTAGCGTAATGCTACTAGTTTTTGGTACTTTAAACAGATCCCAAAGGATCTCAATCATACAACACATAAAAATATAGTTCCAGTATGGTTTTCCAGTCACAAGTCCATAACAAGATCACACCACACCTATTTAGACATGCCATCAAATCAATTATTGTCATGTACCCATGCTATCCTTCCTTTACCCTTTTAAACATGTCACATGCACTCAACATACAACCAGTCTTATGATCATACAATCTGATATTTATATAAACTCATAACTCACACTTTGGGCATTATTTCTTATGTACTTTACTAACAATTCCTAATCACAAAACCATGTCCAGGGAAAGATTATGCCAACCATACCATTTCATATAAATCCATCTCACTCTTATTACCAAATTAACATACTCTCTGGGATATAGCTTATCTCATATTACAACCATTTAAAACATCTGTTATATTATATCACCCTTTCCACTTTCGCTTTCGTTAACCTTATTTAGTTTCCTAACATGCCACTTGCAACTACATACTCCATTTTAGTCATATACATAATAATTCACCCTTTAAATACCTAATAACACGAAACCCATACAAAATCAACACAACAAGTTAAACTAACGAGCCGCCTGGCGGCAGTTCCTGTACCGCCAGGCGGTGCATGCATATCTGGGTTCTGCCCAGATTTTTCTAGCACTGAAATGCACCCTAATATCCCAATTATAGTACCCACCTTCATACTAACGAGTTTCTATATGCACACATCATACAAAGTTCATACATTATCCATATCATCCTCAATTCGGTAAAATCAATGTATCAATCATTGAAATAGTTCATGATTATAATCCCCAAACCCAGCATAAACCCTAACCCCCAATTCCATTCTCGAGTTCATGCAATTTCCATCAATTTAGTAACTGCAAACCATAATTCATCATGCCAACCATATATGTGCAATAAGAATACAACCCAAATACCACAACATCACTAACGAACCAAGAAAAACGGGAAAATGGGAAAACGCAAGTTGCGTCGCCTGCCGGGCCATCCTCAGTCGCCAGGCGGTTCATAAAAAAAAACCAGAAACAAGCTTAATCACATTGGGTTAATTGCACCAAAACGAAAATAGAATTAATCAAAATTTAATTATCACTTAATGGGTTTACGTGCCTTTTCACCTCCATGCTAGGGTAAATTTTAACAAAAAGAAAGTTATTGTGTGTTCAAGTTAAGTTTTGAACCCATCACCACACAGTTGTAATTCAAGTGTACAACCAACTCAACCTAGTCACCTTCCATGCCAATATTTATGCATCTAAAACTATCTACTTACTTATCATGCTCCAAACATGTCATTAGAAAATAATGAAATTTAAATAACAAACAATTGGCATACATAAGACTTGAACCCAAGTCCTTTCACACAATAAAGTACCCTCAACCATTTGAGCTATTACTCTTCCACGTCATGAAGGTTAACATTTAATGCCATAAAGGCTTCTCCGACCCGCATTTATTAAATAATTATTTATTTAATTATTTAAATTTAGTGGGTCTTACATGGATCTTCAAGGGCCCAATGGGCTCTGTGGGCTTCAAATGTTATTTTCTTAGGCCAAAGAAGACATAAATATATACTAGCTTATTTTTGGATCATTAGAGTAGATTTCAATTGGGCCAATTTTTTAGGCCTTGCTTTCTAAATAAATTGTAAAGCACCTTGTATCTAGTTTTGCAATTGGGTCAATTCAAGTCCAATTACAAGTCTAAGGCGAGAGTTGCTTCTAGACTAAGGAACGTTTTGCACATTAAGCACGTGTGTTTAAGCATGGAATGTGTGAGCCTTCACATGGCACATGATCCACACTTCATAGATCCTAGATCTAGATGCATGTGCTACACATGGCTTCTTCCATTTTCATTCCATTTGGTCGTGCATTAGTATTCCATTTAGGAGTTCACTCTCTACTATAAATGAGAGTCTCCATACCTTGTAAAGGTTACTCTTGAATAAATGCAAAGTTACTATGTTGAGATCACTCAATGAACCTTGCCTTTGAGAGTCCTTAGCTAGAGTATTCTCCTAGAATTCTCCTTTAGCCTTCCTCCTCTAAGTTGGCCTAACCTCTTAGATATCTCCCACCACCTACCATTCTGCGACCTTTAAATACCTTTGCTTCTACTCAATCCAACCATGAAGGCTCTTTCACTTTTCAAGCACATCCAAGGAGCTTTATGAGGCTAGGTTGAAGGAATCCTAGGCTTTAATGTCCAAAATCTATTGAGAAATGTTAATGAATGATATTATAATGAATTGTATGAATATGGTCATTTCTAAGGAGAAGTAGTGTATTGTATGCATTAATGTAGGGATTATGACATGAAGTCATCCTAACTTTACTAAACTCTCAAACTCATGGAACTTAGAGTTTATGTGGTAAGATTTGAAGGAGCTTCCTTGTCTTCGAGATCAGTATGAAATAGTGTGGTGACCTAGAGGATTCATAAGAGCTAACCCCATCATGATAAGTTAGGCTAAATGGAGTCAGGGTTGTTATTTTGTTATAATCAACTGTGAGATCACATGACAGGTGCAAAACTTCATATGTGTTCTCACACATTACATATATGTCTCTAAAACTAGAGTCTCATAGGTTTATTTTGTATCTGATGTGGAAGGATGAATTGAATGTACATATTTGATAAAATCATGAATTACATATCCTAAATGCATGATAGAAATGTATAAAAATAAATAAGCTTATCCTTATACTCTTTTTCTCTATAGTTAGTTGTCCACTTGCTATAATCGTGTGATACACATGAATAAAAAGTAATATAAGAGAAAGCAAGACTCGACAATAGAGATAATTTTGAGAAAAAGAGATGAAAGTCATGTTTAAATCTTTGTTATATATATGTTGTAAATGTATTATATATATATATATATATATATATATATATATAATATTGAGTTTGAAATTACCATTTTTATATTTATTTAGTTTTAAACTTTTAAATAGGACTAATGATAGTTTCATATATTTTTGTTCTTGTTCTTATATTGCTTATTACCAATTATATTGCGATTAAATTAATAATTTACTAATTATGCTTTTATCCTCATAAATATATTCAATTTTAATAACTTATGAAAAGACCCATAATAAGTAATAATCACGGTAAAGAAGAAATATAATTGCTTCTATTATAGGTATAATATTAAAAAAAATATTTTTTTATACATTTTCTTTTTTCAACGTAAATTTAATAATATAATATCTTTATTTTAATATTTTAATAATTATCATAATAGTTAACATTTTACTATCATAACAAATCAAATATATTTTCACCAATATAATATAATAAAATTATATTTTATTAATATTAGAGGGCTTAAAGAAATTTTCTCATGTTCCTCTATTTATATAAATTCAGAATTGAAACAATAAAAAAAGATGCAAGGAAGAGACTACCCTATAGTACTAGCTACAAAACTAGAAACACTGATTAGAGGTAACCCAATATACTACTCTCACTTTAATTTTGCTGACTACACTAACATCGATAGACTTAATCATTGTTCCAACAATTATAACACTAATAATACAACATGTAATTATCATGTTAATAAAATATAACCTATTAAATTATAATATTATATTATAACAAATTTTAATTTATATAATATAACTATTATTTTTGTCGTTCAAATATTAAAATATATATTACGAATTTATGTGTTTATCAAAGTTACCGATTTATATTTTTATTAAAAGAAAATTATTTGATACTAATAAAATAATTTAATTAAAAAAAGAATATATACAATATATATTATTTGATGATTAGATAAAACAAAATTGAAAAAGTGTCCACAATGTTCCAACCTCACATTCTCAACCAACGGCAATGGCAGCCTCATCCTCCTTCTCCTCCTTCCTCTCCTTTCTCCTCCCTCCAAAGCCACAACTGCACCCTCCTTCCCTCACGCGCTTTTCGCCTCGAAGCCACAAGGTCTGTGCTCAACATCAGGATCACCACTCACCGGAGCTGTCCTCGCACGCGATAATGAACCCTTCTCACGCGCACGCAAACATGCTCTTCTTCCGATCTGCGTACAACGTGCAGGTGGTGGTTGACGAGAACGAGCCCGAGGAGAGGCTCCTCAACCGCTTCCGGAGAGAGGTCATGAAAGCTGGAGTCATACAAGAATGCAAGAGGAGACGCTTCTTTGAGAACAAGCAGGAGGAGAAGAAACGCAAGAACCGCGAAGCTGCTAAGCGTAAAAGCAGAAGCAGGTTCGTTCCTTCTTTGCTTGTGCTTACACTCTCTTTGCATTTTAATTTCAATTTTTTACTGAATTACCAACCATACGTTATGTGGAATTAAGTCTGAGATTAGTATCAATAGTATGCAATTCATCAATCACCTTAGTTCAAAGTTTAAAAGAAGTATGTAACTTAAAAATATATCTTTAGGGGGACTTGCTTTGATGAAATATTTAGAAAATTTTTTAAGAAAATGTTTAGAATTTGTTAGCCTTAAAGACTAATATAACAACCCCTTACACTTTCAGGACGAAACTGGTAATTCTATTATTAACTTTCTGTTTGATATGTTTTATGTTGGATTAATGTTATTAAAAGGGCCTACTAATTAGGGATAAACCTGTTTAGTGGTTTAGTGGTTTAGTGGCAAGAGTATAATAGGATATGATAAGATAATTATCCTCTCATGCTTTAATAAATTATTTGGTATGCCGAGTTCCTCTTATCCTATTGTCTATCTTATATAATATCTTATATAATGTGCCTCTTATTTATCGTGTCGGCGGAGCTGAGTTAGAAAGTAACAAGATAAGATAGTCAACCTTCCTCTTCCTGTTAGACTACTCAACCTTCATATCAACCAGTGTCATCAATCATCACCATCCTTATCATCAATGTCCTCATTGTCATTCATATCCACCACTTTCATCATTTCTTTCATTGTCATTGCCACCATCATCAATTTCACAACCTTTGTTGTTACCTCCCCTTGTATATTGTCTCCTCTATACATCATCTTTGTCTCAACAACTGCCATTCTTAGTACCATAGTTGGTAACCAGCCAACGCAGGACGTCTTCCAGCATTTTTGTCAAAATTTTTGCAACCACTTCCACTATTTCCACTATTGTTGTCATCATTGTTATTATCGTTATTATCATTTTTATCATCACTATTGCCATGACATTTTCATTGCAACAACTACCAATACCTTATCACCGTCACCATTAGTGTCACCACTTAAGTTGTAGACATTGTTACTGCCACCAAATTATCATAATAACTGCTGTTACTTCCATTATTGTTGCTACCAGTCTCACATCATCTTACTACTGCCACTATCTTGTTATTATCATTGTCATTATCACCACTACAATGGTATCGCTATCACCACTGTCACCATAACCATCTATTGCTACCATCTCATCATTATTACTGTTGTTATCACTACCATAATCATCACCATTGTTACCACCATCACTACAACTATCACCACTGCAACATAAAATTATTTGGTGTTATCACTGTACACACTAAATATTAGATATGATTAATGTTTATATTGCTTTTATCTTATCTTTTTCTTATCTTGTCTTATCCTTTTATATCCTTATTACCAATCGAGCCCTTAGTTCATTTCATAATATGACAAAGAGTAGTTAGGATCTAACTCAGTAAGATAACTGGTTTCAGGGAAGTATCACCTATCGCCATTCTTATATTTCTTGGAGTTGAAAGCCTAGGTAACTTAAGTAAGGTTAAGACATAGTTTTGGTCCAGAACCCTGTTGAGTGCACTCACTTTTTCTGGCAATCATGCATTCAGCACCTTTATAACTGTTGGACAAAGATTAGATGGCTCTGATTTTGAATGCGTTTTAAGTTAATTGAGCAAGATAAAATGAGTCTTTTGATATTCATCCGACATTCTATATAGATAAATGTGAGGATAAGTTCAAGAAGAAAGTTGTGTCAAATAGTGCTCGGTGTGAAAATAGTCTCCTGTTTTGAGTTGTGACAAGTAAAGGAAATATTTTTACATGGGGAGTGCAGATAAGATAGTCGAAATGGGATTTTGGTTGCAATTATAATCTAGGTTATAGGATATCTGTATAAAAGTTCCCCGCTTCCCCAGCCTTATTTCTCATAAATTGCAAAATTAGACTGTGATAAAAAGACGGACCAAAACCATTGACACATGTTGGTCCATTCAGAAAGATCGCTAATTGTCAAAATTAGGTTTCATCCTTCCGGTTAGATAGTTGCCTTGAGAAAGATTATTTACCATTTGTCTTTTCTGCATTATTTTCAGGCGCCCTCAATCAAGATTTCAAGCACAAAACAAGCCAGATGTTGCAACAACCAAGAAGGTAGAGGATGATGATAACTGGGATCTTCCAGAAGTAGACGCTCCATATATTTCAACCACATGATCCACATACATTTTGTACGATTCTTCACATTTTATTGTGAAAGGCTTTTTATGCATGAGTTCTGTTAAGTCAACTCAATTCCTTGGACGCAGTTAGTGTAATGTTCAATTCACATTTCATTTTCAGTTATGCTATTTATTCATTTGTGCATCAAAATTTTGTTTTGGCATTGATTTTCTGAAATCTGGCCGCAGTCTATGTTTTATTCTCCCTTCTTGCATCAATCTAGAGTCCCTTTATGATGTTCATTTACCAGTGAGGCAAAAGTTACTTGTCAGATAAGAAGAAATGTAAGAGTTCCATGCACCGAAAATGTGTGACAAGAGAAAATTTCTGTTCACTGTACACTAAAATATTCTTCGTCTTGAATTTCCTAGTATAGCATCTTCAACTTGAGAGAGATTGGACAAGTTAGAAAAGCCAAAGTTTGCTTTAGTTTGGACTTTGGAGTATGTGCATGTCATTCCATTTACTGTCAATGATTTTTGTTACAGTAGTTAATTTGTCTGCCCTAAGCTTTCCTTCTCTTTTTTTTTCAAATCTGTGGTCTTTATCGTGCTTGGTTTTCCATCCATTTGAGCTGGTATATATTTAAGTTACTGAAATCCTTGACCTCAACAATACTAAGTAAGGGTTAGGTACAGGGTGTTCAATGAATTGAAAAACTTAGTTATGAAGAAGCAATGTAGGCAGTGGCAAAATATGGTCGTGTTTTTAAAGAGAATAATGTTTATTTGCTAATAAAATAAGTAACTAGTTTTATTCATGGTTAGGATCAATTGTTTAATTTTGACTGATTTTTATATTAAGGGAAGAAAAATTGGGAAAAATAGGATCACTATTTCTGAAATAACCTCAGGTCAAGACTTCCTGGATTAGATAAAAAGAGAGGGATATTTAATCACTTCTATTTCACTGAAATGCCAAAGAAAATGGTCTATATCACTGGTAAAGGTTACAAGTGTAATATTTTCCTTTCTTCGGCTCAACAACTTAAAAGTGCCAAAGCAGATGTTTAACTTTTCAGTAAAGTAGTATGTAGCATAGGCTTTCTGGAATTCTTAAAGTAGAAATTCATTTTATTAACCTAATTCTTTGAACTATTTTTTTGTCAAAACCACAATTGTCCTATATTTAAGCTATTTTATTTTATGGTGTTTCTATTTTAAGAGCTTTTCCAAAATAGAAGCAGAAAAAAACCTGTTATGATGCTCCTAATACATGGACATTGAAGCTAGACTGATAGATAACATATCAGTTCGGCTAAACATGAGATTCTATTCTAAGTATGATTTCTTCTGGAACACTTCTGCGGCCACCTCAAAGCCATTTTATCCAAAGCATTGTCCTCTGATGCACCTTTTCTGAAGCGGATCCAATCATCCAGAACAATATTCAGGTCATGAACTTTGCTTTTGAGATCATCACAACAGTTAGCTTGAATGGTATAAACCTCCCTGAACATATCCTTATTTAGCTGACAAAACCCTCCAAAAGAGCTTGTATTTACATGCTGAATCCGAAAGCCATACGTGTCAGCTATATCTTGCCTTTCTTTTATTGTTGTACACAAGGACTCTTCTACGGGATCGTTTGGATAAAGAATCTTGGTCAATTTCCAATAGTTGAAAAATTCGAAGGAAATGGTATTTGCTTTCAGGAAGAATATACCCTCATCATACAGGTAACTTCCTCTTTCTCCATTACTCAACACATTACATGAAATTGTGAGTTCATTAATTGGATTGAAGTTTATCAATGGACTCCTAAGCCACAGCACATCTGGATCCTGCAGAATTAAAGTCACAATCAATTCAAGTAAACTAATAACCATTCATCCATCACTCTTTACATCAAACTTGAAGAATGTTAACTCTTTTCACTGTGCTGAAATTTATTGAGACTCCAGAAAATTATGCGGTCTCAACAAAACGTTAGAAAAGAGTAGGTTGCTAGTATTGTTCACAAAGCCTTACCGTGAAAATTATGTTGTAACCCAATCGAATCACTTCAAACAAGACATCCTTTTTTGTCCAAGTGAATAACTTATCAGCCGAGGTTGTCATAATTGATTGTGTTTTTGTGGCAAAATGACGCGGAAAGATGGAAGGGTGGATGCAATAGGGGTGCAAGGAGCTGCAGTACTGAAAAGCTTGGAGGTCCATGGCAATGATCACTAAGTGATTCACTAACCTTTGAGTTCCTTCACCTGATTTGAAACTTTTTAGTAAAATTTGAAGGAGAGATCCAGGACTTGCCAATGATTCATCTACCATTGTTAGGATAACAGTTCTGTCTGGCATCGTAGCTCTCTTCAGCATATTCTCTAATTTTTCATTCTTTGGGTCGTACTGATAGGGAAGTAATAACAAATTAACCCAGAATTCAAAATTATTTTGATGATCACGTCAATGTATGTTTGCATTGATATTGCAGTAACTAACAAGCCTTTCAGGTCCATTCAATTACATATCAGTACATTATTAAACAAGTTTGACTGATATATAGTGCAACAACAGAATTACATGACGATGTAAAAATAATCCACTCACCTACAAAAGAAATTTGAATCCTAATTAGATGAAAATGTTAATAAAAGGTATAATCCTTTGTTAAAAAAAGAATTCTGCACATATGTGTCTTAGTTTCTGCATTCAATCAAATCAAATACTTTGGTAATCATTCATTCATACTAACAATATTTTAAATTATTCAATTATTATCAAACATTAAATGTATTTACAATTTATCAATATGAAAATTTTCTTTCAATAAATTATTTCTCATTTATAAAATGTTTATATTTATATATTTCCATTTAATTTTTTGTTTTGAAAACATACTTATGAATAAAATATTTTATACCTTATATGCTTATATTTATAAATAAAGTTTGATTATATTACATTCACAAATTTATATGCTTATTTTATACTTTTGTATCATCATTCAATCCACACAAACAGACAAAAGAGTCTAGAATTAATACACAAAGAGACTAAAAAATCAAATATATCAAATAACAGGGCATGCAATAAGAATCCTTAATATATCAAAAACAATAAATTCCCCAAGTACGCTGCAACATTAGTACTTGACTTAAAACAGAAGACACAATATACTCTTTTGCTTTGTTTTCTGAAAACGGTTTTCTTAATTTGGATTATATACATATGTGTAACTCTGCTACTATTTCACCTTTAGCATGGTATAGTTAAGTCCCTTAAACAATTTCTTCACACATAAAACTGTTAGGTTTAAAGAGAGATTTTACTAAAGAAACACAACATTAATAAAATTTGAGTCCAATTATATAAGAGATTGACACTACTCTTAATCCTTAATCCAAAACTTTAAAAGTAATAAGATTATAAGTCTTCACTCTTATATAATACTCTATTTTCTTATTTCTTATATAATACTCTATTTTCTTATTTCTACCAATGTGAGTTCCTAACAAAAACTAAATCAGAAATTAAACATGTATCACCGAAACCAATCACCTATTGCTACCAAATAAAACTCCATTGCCCCTACTGATTGGAGGAGACCTTATGGTAATTTGTGTGTATAATTGACAGAAACAAGCTAAAAAGAATCTACAGAGTGCTTACAGTTGATGAATGCTTGAACAGAACCATCTTTCTGAAACTACTTTCATTTGATCCAGGGTAGTGATATAGAAGGAGGCATGCCAGAAGTATGAAGAAAGCTGAGAGAGAAAGATACAGAGAATTTCTCAATCTGGAAGCTCTCATCCTTGTAAATGCAAATGGGTGGTTTATGGGCTTTAGGCCTAACTTAATCTTGAAACTTGATTCACGTTTATCCAGTGCTGTGAAAAAGAAACCAATGAATGTGTTGAGAGAAGAGAAGACCCCTTTGCATGAAAAGCCAGAATGAGAGAGATTTGAGAAAAAGCACGTTATACAAATTATATACGCTCAAATGGGTTGACATGTTGAAGGAATTCAATAGGAAACAACAAAGAAAAAGTTAAAAATAAATGCTCATAAATATATTTAACTATCCAATTAAACACTTTGTCTGTTGCAGGTCTACTTGAGAAATCTGATATGCTTTTGAAATTTGGCTTTATTATGGTAACTTTTGGTGACTAGGTCTTCTTCACCCTCTAAGAAAAAGGATTTTTAAAAATGAGGATCTTTTACATTCATTGGTAGATACACTATCCCCTTTCGATTGCTTTGCATAATAAAGAACAATTCTCTCTCTATCTCTCTCTCTCTATCTCTCTATCTATATGTAATACTCCCTCCACTTACCACAATGGCCACATCTCATTTTAAAAATATATATACAATTTTACATATGATTTTATACTATATACTTTTATGCATACTAAGAGGTGGATCACTTAAATAAGTTTTTATTATGTTCAATTTTGACTTATAATCAACTATTAGATTGATAAAATTCTATATTTTTATGAATTTATTTATTTTTTATAGTGTTTTATGGAAGCTACAACGTATAGTTTGATGACTGTACAAGCAGTTACTTTTGAAATAGAAAAAAAGGTTTAAAACGTATACAGGTTCATTTTAGATAAATATTTATTTATGAAACAGAACAAGCTTTTAATGCAATTAATAATTTATTGAATGTCATTTTATAATTCTCTTTTAGTTTAATCTTTAGTAACATATTGAGTATGGTTTACGCGAACCTTTTATCAATAAAAATAATATTTTAATACGTATTTCATAATTACAATTTTTTAAAATTAAGATTTTTAGTATAAATCACTCTTTAATTTTAAAAACTCGTATTTATATTATTCATAACAAAATATTAATCAAGCATTTCGCATGCTATACTTCCATAAAATCTCACCGTTCTGATTAAAACATGTTTTTCAAAATGTTTCCACAATTAGCTAGCATTGTCTATCTATAACTCCCACTACTAACAATATTATTTCTTTTGCTTTTTCTATGTTTATTCAACGAGATATTGATTTGGAAAAATTGACCATTAATTAAAATATAGTTTACCTAAATCAACGAGTCTGGTACCTATCAATTTCAAATGACATACTAATTTAATACTTAATATAAAAAATATACCCGTAAAAAAATAAATGAAATGCTTAACATAAAAATAGGTAATTTAATAGGAAGGGAGACAATTATTAAAAATGTTTATTTTGATATTAAATAAAGTCTTATTTTCATTTAAAATTTCAATAATTCTACAAATAATTTATGAGAGGTGTGTTTATGGAAATTGTTCTTGCAAAGAACAAACAAGATATGTTAGACACAAGTATTACCTTACCCTGGTCCGCCATCTCCTCAGTAGGCCTCTTCCTGGTTGATGTATGTCGCTTATGGGTATCTCGGAGTGGTCGGTTTGGACCCGGGAGGGGTTACCTGGGACTCCGAAGCTCAAGTCAGCGAAATCTCTCAAAAAGTCAAATCTGGTGATTAGGGAAGTAATGAATGCGTACCTTTAATTTGTGGGGTCCATACATATTTATAGATTATTAATTATGTCTGACCACGTCATGGGTTGGGCCCTTGTTTAGGTTGCAGGTGGGCCTGGGCCTTAGCCCAAGCCGTTAGTTTGATTATTGTGGGCTTGATGAATCTTAGAAGTGCTTTGATTTCGTTAAGTTCCTTAGAGTGATCGGTATAGGCCGGCTACTCTTTTAGCGGCTTAGGCTGCTATTATCCTTTTGTCAGCTTAGGCTGGTTATTCTTTTAGCGGCTTAGGTCAGTTAGGCTTAGGTCAACTTAGGCCAGCTACTTTATTTTTTTCGCGTATAGATATGATGATCGTTTATTATTATTATTTGGTTGGATCGGTTAGGTGTGGTACAGAAAACAAAATAGTTTTCTTATCACTTATTTATACATTAATATTTGCAATTAAAGTTTTAAAAAATAATCAAGATACTTAATATGGAATGTTATTAATTTAATTAATCACTCTTTCATATTTATCACAAAATATTAAGATTTAATATTAGAAAGAGTATAAAGTTAAAGTTTAATTTTCACTCATGAAAATATGATAGGTTAAATATATCTTTTTATCACCAAATTATTTTTAGAAGTTAATTTTTTTATAAATTAAATCATATATCTATTCTTTACTCAAAAAATATTTTTGTTTATTAAAATAATGTAAAATATTCTCCTCAACAAATCATATGAAAAAAGTTATATATACATGAAAAACATTCTACATGTTATTTATCAGAAAAAATATTTTGCTTAAGTCGTTGTTTTCATAAAATAATATCAAATTGATTTCTCAATTTTTATTTGTCTTAATTATATTTTTATTTTTGAAAATTTAATATAATTTGATCATTTCCGTTAATATTGTACTAATAATGTTAAAGAAGTACCAAGTTCCAATCACCAGTGTAATAAGGGCTTTTGGCCCCAGTTATTTTTGTCATTCTGCCTCGGTTTTAGAACCGAGGCATATTGGGGTGAGACCAAAAGGGGGTGCCTTTTGGCCTCGGTTATCACCCGAGGCCGTAAAAACACCTTTCTGCCTCGGTTGTAGAGGGACCGGAGCCATAGGTTCAACAATATTTTTTTTAATTAAAAATTTCGCAGAGCCTTTGGCCTCGGTTATGGTAAGAACCGAGGCCATATACCCCATCGCCATTCCCGGCAAGGTTATCGATCCACCGCCACTGTTCAATTTTTAGCACCGAAACTGTTTGGTTTCCCACTAACAGAGCAAGAGGAATTTGCAGAAAGGTGTTTTCGTTTCTTCTACTTCTACTTCTACTTCTACCTCTGCAAAGCACTTCCCCTCGCGCCCCATTTTCGTTTCTTCCTCCACCCACCTCACTGCTACTGCGTGCTCCCCTTCGGCGGCACACCGGTCCCAGAGCGCGAGCTT
>Ga0214544_1002049_pt1 | contig 42435 bp, 26 predicted proteins | sample CNSS3metaG_FD_160074 | JGI IMG/M metagenome (GOLD analysis project Ga0214544, IMG submission 160074) | Root nodule microbial communities from cowpea collected in UCLA plant growth center, Los Angeles, California, USA - CNSS3 | ecosystem: Host-associated > Plants > Roots > Nodule | place: USA...
TAACACAACTTCCACTATCAATTATGAGGGAGCAAGTTTTGTTGTTGATTTGGCACCTTGAGTGAAAAATATTTTCTCTTTGATTTTCAAATTCTTTAGGCACTTGGCCTAGCATGCGCCTAACCACCAATAAACCTCCTTCATTAGGTTTGATTTCATCCTCACTTGAAGATTGGGAAGAAGTGTGGTCCACTTTTTGCTCCCACTCAATGTAGAGGTTTGGATCATTCTCCCCCTTGAACTTTGGAATCTTGATTGGTGGAGGTTGTCTTTGTGGGAGTTGATTGCACCTTCCACCACCATCATGGTCGTGCCTTCTTCTTCTTCTACCATGGCTAGAGTCCTCGGAAGAGGACCTCCTCCTTCTCCTCTCATCTTCCCTAAGCTCAAGTCTTTGGATGTGCTCTTGTAGGAAGATCTCACTTTGCCTCCTATCCACCCTCAATTGGTCAAAAGTTTCTCTCCTACTCACTTCCATCTCACGTAAGATGTTGACAAGGGTCATTTGTTCACTTTCTTGGGCCATAGAAGTCACCATGGGAGGGGAATAAGGTGAGGCCGACTCCTCCTACTCTTCTACCTCCAATATTGGATCCATATTCATGTCCCTACACCAAAACTCACCAAAAACTGAGACAAGCAAGAGGTTAGTTAGCAAACAATGTAAAATCCGAGACCAAGTGTGGTCTTCTCAAGCACCCAAGTGTTTTTGATCACACTCCCAAAGCACACAAGCAAGGCTAGCACTCAAAATCCTTCCAAACAAGTGAAAACACCTTTTAAAGAGATGAAAACCTTTCAAAAGCAAGCAAGTGGCTCGGCCACAACACTCTAGAAAAACAAGGAAAAGAAAACAACTAAGACAAAACAAGGATTACCTAAAGACAAGCAAGCAAAGCTCAAAAACAAGAAAGTTTAACTTCTAATGAAATTTGTTTTAAAGACAAAACTTGAACAAGACTAAAGCAATGAAAAGCACTTTTGAAGACTCTATGGAAAGCATTTGAACAAGCCAAGATTATATCTCAAATTATGCATACACCAAGAAAGATCATAACCAAGTTAACTCATGGAACTAATTTGCCAATATCTCCAAAAATCCAAGTATAAAATTTGGTAGCATAACACCTAGTAAAAATGGCCAAATGGATTCACCAAGCAATGTTAAAGCTCTTGGACAAACTGTTTTTGGTCATGAAAACACTTTTTCTTTTCAAAACTAGGTACTTAAAATGATGAGAAGGATGTTTTAGGGTGTCTTGAACACTTAGTTCCTTAAAATTAGGTCAAAAATCAATTTCAAGGAGCATACAACAACACAAGGCATAGATCTCATGCAATAGTTCAAAAACTTAGAAACAAGAACAAGAAAACTCAAAGGAGCATGTGACAAGAGACTCAAAAGTAGCTAGGAACATTTTAAGAAGACTTTTAACATGTGAAGAAAAATTTTGGCATGGTAACATTTTAGCAAGCTCTCGGCCAAAGGAAACATAAACACCAAATTTTCATGTTTTCACTTCACCAAACAACATATATCAAGAGATAGGGATTTTAGATACTTTAACCTCAAGTGAAGTGGAAAAATTATGTGCACACTAACTTGAACACCAAAAAGCCGAGAGCTTCCCCAAGCCAAACAAGCCAACAAACAAAGGTTAACACAAGAAAAAACACCATATTCAAGATAACCTAGGCTCTAGATACCAAATGATGAAGGATTATCTTGTTTTCTTTCAGAGTTATGAATATGGTGAAGTTGTTTAAGAAAGATTTTTTAAAATTCCCACTGGACATTAAGATAGCAAGCTATCTAGATGTGAAGGTTCATTTCTCAAGCTCATGAAAGGAAGAAGAGAGTTGGATTCAAGCTTAAACTCACACGACATTAACAACACTTAAGAACCAAAATGAAAGAGGAAACATTAAAAATGGAAAGCATAGAAGATGAAACATGGAAGAAGCACACCACTCATAGGGGGGATCTAAGCCAACCAAGCCCTAGAGATGAGTGATGGTGCCGCCACTTGCAAGCAAGATAAGGCAAAGGTGAGTTCACTTCTAGGAAGGAGAGCTCACAGAAAAACAATGGTTGAAACACAATAGTTTAGCAACAAAATGATCAACCTTTTTACAAGACAAGGAGCACCCTTTAAATAGGAGTTCATAGGGGTCCTTTAGCAAATACAAAAACATGGAATGGACTAACAAGCAAACCCTAGAAACCTAGAACATGTGAAGTCTCGGCCAAGTGAAGGATCATGATTGGTGGATGCATTCCCATGAGGATTCTAGGCCAAAAGAGGAAGGAGACCAAGTAGCCTTCAAAGGAATAAACCAAAAAGGCAAAAGGAGACAAGGTACATGTCTACTTTTGCTTTTGCTTTATGCTTTTTGCTTTCCTCTCTCTTCCACATCATCCAAGTGCTGCAATCATCATGTGTCACCTAGCCATACTCTACTTCTTCTTAATTACCTACAAAAACAAGACAAACAAGGATTAGCATGTTGGTTTAAGTTAATCTAATCTTGGTCAAAAGGTCAACTTGGGTCAAAGTCAACAAGTCAACCAAAATAAGTCAACTCTAAACCAACTTAGGGAATTCAAACTAAAGAAATGCAAAACAAAGATAAAGATGATGGAATAGAAGACTCTCCTCTAGACATGCTTCTAGTGATCCTTCTTAAGGGAGCTTCTAAGGAGTTGGTGGTGGTGGTCACACCTTCATTAGTAGAAGAGGGAACAAGCAACAAAAATTGGACCTTATGGTTTTCTCTATCTTTTTCCAGAAAAAAAAAGGACTTTGATAATTCATAAATATTTATGATAAAAGATAATTTAGGAAAGATAATTTAGGAAAGTATATCTTTAGATATTTTATTTGATATTTTTAAATAATTATCTTATTTAATTATATCAAAAGATAATAACTACCAAACCTCTTTAAATATGGCGATATCTTTTTAAATCTTTTTAGATCTCCATAACAACAAATATATCTTGAAGATATTGAATTATTTATAAGATAATTTGAAGAGATTGCAAAGGGCTAATTTGGAAATTTAATGCAAATATTAGTTGGTGATAATTTATCATATATCTTTAAGTAATTAATTTATTTATTTAATTATATCAGATATTGATATTATCAACCAACTATATTTGCCAAATAGTCTATATCTCTCCAAATATTTTTAAATATTCATAATCACTACAAAGATAAATAATATTTATCGTTATCTTTATTTTAAAAGATATTTGACAGATTTTAGCAACAAAAAACCCCAGTCCAAGTCCTATATAAAGAGACCTAAGGGGAAGTAGAGGAAAACAGAGCTCAACACTTCGAAATTTAGGAACCCTTAGGGGGGCCTAATTTATTTCTCTCTCCTTTCTTCTTATATTTTTATTTTATTTTGTATTTCATGGAGTGCTAAACTTCTTAGGTTGATTCCATTGTAATTTCATTATGGATTCTGAGGTTAGAATCAAATAATTTCTTTGTTCTTTTTATTATTGTTGAAGTTTTAATTCATCTATGTCTTTTATCTTTGAATCACGTGAAAAGTAATAGTTTTTACATCATAGCTAATTAGTGAGATGTTTTAATCTATATACATATCAATCATATGAGTTCAAAGGTTTTTAATTTTAATTGAGAATTTACTTTGATTAAATTTAGAAACTTTCATGTGATTGAATGAGTTTTTACCAATGATCGAGAATGTACTTTGATTAGAGGTGAAAACTTTAACTAGAATTAATCAAGAATGTACATTGGTTAATTAGCTTTTTTCTTAATTTTAGAGGTAAAAGAATGGACATGATTAAGGATAGTAATATTTAATTGAGAATGTACTTTGGTTAAATTTACTATGATTAATCTACAAAGTTCTTGCTTTTGATTGAGAATTTACTTTGGTTAATAGTGAGAACGCCAACAAATTAGTTGAGAATTTACATTGATTAATTTGTAAATCTACAACAATAATTAATTGAGCAATAATCTTTAGATAACCGATGATGAATCTATTTGAAAAAGTAGTGAAATCAATCTATTTTTCTTTATCATTGTTTTTTTTATCTTTTTATCTTTTCAAAATTTTATTTCTTTATTCCTTATTTTATTTGATTAACCATTGTATATAGTTTTTATAACTAATTTTTTAAAAATCAATTCCGTGTTCGTTGGGAGACGACTTAGGGTTACTTTATCCTTTCTATTTTCTTAACTACTATCTTAGCAATACTGAAGTTGTTATAGTTTAGTAGTATTAATTTGATCACTTCATGGCATCGTTATCACCGTGATCCACTTCTATTCCCTTGGATGAAATCTTGTGGTCTAAAACAATACTTTCACGAACCATAAAATGACATTTCTCCCAATTCAACACAAAGTTCATGTCAATGAATCTCTTTAAGACAATGTCCATGTTCGTCAAACACAAATCAAAGGATGTTCGCAAAACCGAAAAGTCGTCCATAAACACTTTAATACACTTATGTACCAAATCATAAAAAATTGATAACATGCCTCGTTCGAAGGTAGCAGGTGCATTACAAAGACCAAAGGGCATCCTTCGATATGCAAACACACCGAAGGGGCAAGTAAAGGCGATATTCTCTTAATCCTCAAGATTAACTACTATTTGATTGTAACCTAAATAACCATCCAAGAAACAATAGTAGGGTTGCCCTGCTTACCGTTCCAACATCTGATCCATGAAGGAAAGCGGATAGTGATCCTTCCAAGTGGCTTTATTAGGCTTCCTATAATCAATACACATCTGTCATCCCGTGATTGTCCTAGTTGGTAGTAACTCATTCTTTTTAATCTGAACAATAGTCATTCCTCCCTTCTTAGGCACTACATGTATAGGACTTACCCAAGCACTATTAGATATAGGATATATTATCCCTACTTCCAACAATTTTAGCACCTCTTTTCTCACCACTACTTTCATAGTTGGATTTTATCTCCTCTATGATTGTGTTATGGGCTTAAATTATAAATTTGCCAACCTATAGCGCCTTGATTTGCTGTGAGAACCTCAACAAGCTTTTTCTCTTGAACTTTTGATAGAGAATTTCTCATAATGATTGGCTTCTTTGAATCATCCTCCAAAAACACATACGTGATATGACCAGGCAACAATTTCAATTCCATTTTGCCTTGATCATCTAACTTTCCTTTTTCCAACTTCTCCACTTGAACCTTAGTGGAGGTTACTTCTTTCAACTTGTCTAAATGATGTATAGCCTCTTCAACTTTAGATTCCTCATTTAAAGTCAAATCATCACAAGCATCTATCAATACTCTCGCGAAAGGAGACTTCACAAATATTTGGCTCTTTGTAGTGTCAATTATGTCATCTAAAACTTCCACATGAAAGATGTAACATCCCGTCAGGATATTACGGATTTTAATAAAATAAGGAAAGAATAAATAACACATCGCATTTAATAATACCTCATTTCCCCAAACGCGGGAAATTTAAACTTTATTAAATAAATAAAAAGTACTCAAATCCACAATTCTCAAAACTAGAATGTTATAAAACAAACACCCGTATGGGTTTACAACTCATTTCAAAACCACTAAAAATTAAAATAAAAGATTCCCGAGCTATCCCCTCTTCGTGGCTAAGCTCCACCAGAACCACCTGCATCAACATCATATGCTCACGTGTACCGCGTACACAATCATCGTCAATCACAAGCAGATAGGGTGAGCTTAACAAATAAAGCATATAAAATAGCATACACATATATAACACACACACACACACACATATATATATATATAGACAACACATTCATCTGAAATGAATTCCAACCCATCTAATTCATTCCACCTGGCCACAACCAGGTTATTCGTGTCCTACCTCTTCTAGTGATTACTTCAAGGTGACTTGCTGTCATACCTATCGGCCACAACTAATAGAGCACATGCAAGAAACCATGTTACGGAGCATACACCGTAACGCGAGGTGGAGTTCCCAAATACGAATATAGTTCGTAACGTCCCAAGACTACCAAACTCGTCAGCTAATTACTGAGGAGGACAATCCATCTGGACCTATCCGTACTGGCTACAACCAGCACACTCACACCGGCAACACTCGCCAACCCGAGCTACAACTCAAGGGTTCCTCGTGTTCATCTGCCATCCCGAGCCACAACTCAAGAAATGCTATTCCGAGCCACAACTCAAGGAATACCACGTGCTTTAACCCCTATCCCGAGCCACAACTCAAGGGATACGTTTCGAGCCACAACTAAAGGAACACCAGCAATCCCACCTTTGAAGCATCACTAAAAGCCTTGTAGATCATGCCTACAGAATCAACAACCTAGAGCTGTAGCAGCAAAATCGCCTGGCGGGGGACACGTGCCGTCAGGCGTTAGCTTCCAGACTGCCTGGTAGGGGACGCGTACCGCCAAGCACCAAGCGCCCTGTTGCTCATTGTTTCACCGTCACCGCTTGGCGCATCATCCATTGTCGCCAGGTGCCACACCCTCTAATGCTCACTAGAACTACAGCTATCGCTTAGCGGTCTAAACCCACCATTAGGCGTTGTATCAGTACCTACATAGTTCTGGTATCTAAGTATTTCTGCACATATTTAATTCTTCACTCAAAGCATCAATCCTCAGTTTGCCTTTCATCAATCCAGTTGAATCGCTCTCCCAGTGGCTAACTTACTATCCAGTTTCCTACTTCTATCTAAGGCCAACTATCCAGGTGCATAAAATTGGTTTTCTTAAGAAAACCTCATTCATCACTCCATAACACAATGTGCCCACAATACTTATTACTTACTGTCACAATTGCCTCAATGCCAGATTCACTCTCGTAATTATTCAAAATCCTGATTCTCAATGCACCACACATTAGCCTGGCTAAGTCTTAAATCTCTAATATCAAACAGTTTACTTAGCAATCATTTTCATCCCATTTAAAAATACATTCTTTGTTCCCTCGAACTATTTTCCCACCTGGTTATACCCTTCATTACTCTAGTCATCTAATTTCCAATATATCATGGTTAGGCTTTCGTATTAGTTACACTAGATACTCTCACTTACACACATCTTCTCATCCATCCCTCATTCTCAAGACTATACACTACCAACCCCGATCAATTTCCCAATATCCACTACACATCAAAACATCCAAAATAGAACTACACCTCACAGCCACGCAAAGGTGTTATCCCTCCGTTGGCGCCTGGCGGCAAGCCTCGTGCCGCCAAGCGATGCATGCCTTTCTGGGCAGTTCCCAGGATTTCATCACCCTGCGCGAACTCTACAAAAATTTCAAAATTCCCAGTTCATCAATTTTCCCACTCAATTCCCCTCTATTATATATTTAAGATTAATAATTCTATGTTAAACCTAAAATACACAAAATTTCCTTGTTTTGACTTACATAATTCATACCAATATGAAAAACCCCAATTCTCGAACCCAAAAGTCATATTCTCAAATTGTTCGTTCAATTAATTCCCAAACGAAATGGCTCCAGGTTTATATGATTCCCAAACATTCATAAATCCTTAGAACATGATTTCTCCCCAATCAGAATCCTTCTAGAACACGAAAAACATAAAAATCGAGTCAATTCAACTCGCATCGTCAGGATGGTGTTCATCACTGCCAGGCAGCTCATCCAAAAACTCATAATTTTGGTATAGCGTCATGCGTCGCCTGGTGGTCGAGAATGTGCCGCCAGGTATGAATTTTGGTATAACATCATGCGTCGCCTGGTAGAAATTTTCCAGAATTACAAAAAATGCAATCAGAGCAAGAACATGCATACAGTTCATACCATCATTCATACGATTCATACTCAAACATAAAAATAGCGTGTAAAACTCCCCTAACCTGGACCCTTTTACTTAAAAGTGGATTACTTGAGAGCTTCCAATGATCACCAATGACCACCCTTTTGGCTTTCTCTCAATTCAGTCCCAAAACCTTACTCAACCTCACCAATCTCTATAAGTCGTGCTCTCTTTTCTGAGTAAAATTCCAGCCTTGCCAAACCTTCTCTCTTACCTCAAAATGGCCTTTTAAATGGGTCTTAACGTGGGTTTAATTATCAAAAACGAAAATTGGTTTTAATGTTAATGATAATTGTCATTCAAGGCCGTTATGGAGTTGCTTTTCAGCCCCTCTGGGGCCTTAACGTGGCTGCTAGGGTTTCTACCCCTTCTCTTCTTCTTTGCCAAAATCAAGTTTAGGAAAAGGAAAGCTTAATTTAGGTTTCACCAAGGTTTGAACCCATAACCACCTAATCACAAAGCAAGTGCACAACCAATTCAACCAATCATGTTTCATGCAAACTAACATGATCACATATATAATCAAAACAAAATAAATAAATAAATAACACATAAATGACATACATAGGACTCGAACCCAAGTCCTCTCACATAATTAAAGTACTCTCAACCACTTGAACTAGTACTTTTTCACATCATACAACTTAGATTTTAATGTCATAAAGGCTTTTCCTACCCGCATTTATTAATTATTTATTTATTTAATTAATTAAATTCTATGGATCTTACAAAAGAAATTACTATTATCTCTTGGATCTTGCATGGCTTCGTTGAGATTGAGAGTCACAGTTTCATCTTGCACACACACCTTGAGATGGCCATCATCCATATCAATGATCATCCTAGCAATCTTCATAAACGGTCTCTTTAAAGTAAGAGGAACCTCAGTGTCCTCCTCCATGTTTAAAATGACAAAATCCACCAGAAAAGTGAATTTAACCACATAAATTTTTGTGTAAAACTCCAAATAAGATGATTCTTGAACTTAACCCTAGGCCTTCATACCCAAGGAATCCATTTTTCAACTTTGAATTTCAATATAATTTATGAAAATTTCAAAATCAACAAGACAAATTGTATACTTAAAGAAAACTTGCTAAGATAAAGACTTCAAGATTTGAGATAGACCCCCATACGTTGATGATGCAAAATATACTTTAAGATGGAAATGAAGACCTCAAGGTGCTATATTTCCTCTCATACTTCAATTTTCTCACAAGAGTTTAGACCTCTCTTTCTCTATATTTTTTTTGGATTTTGTGAAGAAGATGTGGGAAATGAAGTCCTATGTATAGAAAAAACCTTGCCCAAATGGATAAGGATGAATTGATGGGTTTATGAGATTCCTTAGTGAGGATAAATTTATTTTTACCATTAATAGAAGCTTGGTCGAAATTTCAATAGTTGGCAACTTCATGGTAGTTGTAAGGAGAGTTGTTTACTTTCTAGAAAACTTGTTCTTACTCCAAACTATAAAATTCATGTCTTACCGCACACCTATATTTGTAAATCCCTATGGTAAAAATGAAGCCTTATGTCTCTATAACATCTCGACCAAATTTAAGCTCAATCCAATGGTTAATAAAATTGAAATAAAATTTTTACTTAAATAACTCAAAATAGGACGTAAGTGACGCCAGTTCAAACTACAAAAATTATTTCTCAAACCACAAACCTCTAAATCGCAATCCAAACGCTCAAAGTTAAGTACTATGTCTTATGCACTTTGCATAAAAATTTCATCTCGATTCAACAGTTAACGAAGCGAGAATAAAATATTTACCTAGGCAACTCAGACTAGACACCATGTGGAGACCTAACTTTTACACTAAAGTGCGGGAATTACTGCTCCTTCCATACACTTCCAATTCAAAATCACACTGGTCACAGTGAAGAACTATGTCTTAAGAATGCACTATAAAATTTTCAGCCTAATCCAACAATTATAAGGGTTTGATCACAATGTTACTTAGACAACTCAAAATTAGGAAGTAGTTAGCACCCAAAAAAAATCATCATTTACAATGTACAAAGCCCTTTATCAATTTACTTATGAAATCATAAAATTATTTCATATTGTATATTTAAGCAAGAAAGGTAGATATATGTAAAATAGAGGGTGTTACAGGAATAACACAAGAATGATCCAGACATACTGTTCTGATCACTTATCAGTAGAGACTCATATTGATGATTAAAAAGACGCATGCAAGTGGAAGAAAGCTCACATGCAACAGAAAACAAAAATAGACCAAGAAAAAGGGCTAAAACTTAACTTATGTGAATAGAGAAATTGATCAGTTCAAATTCAAGAGCTCATCGGGAAGATCAATCCTACGGTCTTTATTCTTCAATTAGACAAGCAATGAGGAAGAACTCATAACCTCAATTCTAAAGCTTGAATTATCCTATACACTTGACAACAATTTTTATCTACTATAATGAACTCATCTTCCATATGCTCTCTACTACCTCTTGTAGGTTTTACCAAAATCTAAAGATAGCCTTAGGTCTCAATCTAAAACATGTTAGTTATCACTTCACACCACCTTATTCACTCCCTGAAGTATTACTCAATTGACTTGATCACACATGAATTTTGGCCTACTGTAAATAAGGGAACACTCTTGGTCACCTTATTCACAACCACCCTCATAACATCATGCTTCCTTTACTAGCTTTGGCTAGTGAGTAGTCCATAACAATGTTATCCCACTTCCAAACTATAACTTTCAACTATTGCAATGACAAAACTCATTTTGGCATTCCATCTTCATTTTCTAATCTACTAACCTTTAACCATCCCTCAATAACATCTTGGTTTAACTTGAAATCACTAGCTTTATCAGTACCTAACATCTCTATAATATTTCTCAACCTAATATTTTTCGATTTGCCCCTTTCCCAAACATTTTGAAACACTCACTAGCTATAATCAGTTGACTACACGAGTGAAGTCTCACTCCCCAAGCTTCAATCCCTGAACTTCTTCACCAACGCTAACACCTTCCTCATCAAAACAACGACTTGAACCACTTTTCTATTTAAGCATCTACTGTTACTTTCTCACTTCAAGGTTGACACCACAATTTGAAACCAAAGCTCAATTCATCTCATTCGTGTCCTGTCCAACTTCCCCTGTGAAACTCCACACTACTAGCTCTTGATGATCATTGAACACCGTTAACTAATCCTCATAAAGACAACAGCTTTGTTATGCCACTCTAATCAACATACATTCCTACATCAGGTGTGTTGAGTCACAGTAGACCTCAAAGGCTTTCGTGTGCCAAAAATGATTAGCATTGAAGTGTTGATCAATCTCTTTTTCAACATCCATAAAACTCCCTTCACTCTTCTTTGCCTACTTCAAAACGATGATCCTTTCATCTCAGTTATTACAAGGAAACAACCACACTTGATAAACTTACCACAAAACCTCTATAACAACAATAAATCACTTGAAATTCCTCATTTCAAAGACACTCTTAGAACTTCCCTTCCTTCATCATGTTCCCACTAATCATAACCATACATCCCAAGAGATCCAACTCCTTTAAACAAAACCTATGCTTGAATATCTTGACATATAACTACGTCTCCTTCCAAATTCGTTAAATTGTATTTGGTCATGGTGACACACTGAGACTAAACCATTGCTTTTCTAATAGCTCCTCCATTTTCTTCTTCTACTCCACACTCTCATTAAAAACCATCCACTAAGGAACTATTGACATTGGTTTTGCTTCAGACATTAATTCAATAGTGAACCTCACCGCTCCTAGGTGGTATTCCTAGTATATGCTTCAAAACACATCTAAAAACTCTTCCACAATTATGATCCCTCACACCTATTCTTCACTTGCCTTTTCCATACAACCCTTATCCACATAAGACTTTGCCCCCACATAAGACTTTGCCCCCCACTTTTCAACTTGATCCACCTCGATCCGCAACAATTGACTCACATTTTGAAAAAAAGGAAAAACACTTCTTTGGTACCACAATATTCCAGAATGAGATCGGAAGACAACCAATTCGCCCTTGAGATTATGTCCTAACCTTGCAAAGGAAACAAATCAAATTGACTTTGAATTTGGATCCTTTTACCACCATCAAGCATAATGAAAGCTTGACCCCTTCTAAGGATAGTGGCCTAATACATATGCCTAGGAAAACCCACATGGGAGTTACCTAATCTCTTCCATTATTTTAGCTTTCATTATGTTTGAATTTTCCTAGGTTGACTTATTGACCTTTGACTAGGGTTGACTTATTGACTAGAGTTTACTTAACCTAACTTGACATACTAAATCCTTGTTGATTTGTTTTGTAGGTTTGCTTATGGTAATTAGGAGAGGATGAACATCAATTGAAGTAGATTAAGGCATGTGTACATGGAAAGCATAAAGCATAAAACAAGTATGATGTGGAAGAGAGAGGAAAGCATAAAGCAAAAAGCACATGTACCATGTGGTCCTCCATGGGCTTGGACGAAATTCACATATGGAGACCACCTTGTCTACCACATGTACCATATGGTTTCACCTAGTTTTTAGAAACTAGGGTTTTCTAATTATTTAGATACTCTTTTACACTTTTTTTCCTAGAGAGCCCTAGAACTCTCTATATAAGGGGTGCTCATAATCTTGTAGAAGGGTTGAACATTTCGAAGTAAAACACTTATATTGTCTCAAAAAAATCGTGAGCTGTCCTCCAAGGAGTAGAGTCTTTACCTTGTTTATCTTGTATAATTGGTTTCTTTCCTTCTCTTTGATCCTTTTGAAATGCAACTTCACATCTAGATAGTTTGCCACCTTAATGTTCAGTGGGAATCTTTACTAGGTTTTCTTAAACAACTCATCGCCATATTCAAAAGTCTAAAATAAACCAACTTAATCCTTCATCAAGGCATGCCACACACTAAAGTAGTCTTTCATCAATCAAAGTTGTCACAAAAACCACCATCTCAAGCTCCAACTGCCTTGTAGGCAATCCAACTTGTTTACCTATGCATGTGACACAAAGGAGTGTGTTGCCCCAGCTAAACCAAAATGCTTAACACAACTGCAATTTATGTAACATACATGTTGAATGTGACCATTTGTACTAACGACTTCAATATTAGATATTGCAAACACCCTTCCAATTACTCAAGACCTTTCCTCTCCTTTCTCCCTTAACTATATTATGGCATTACTTGATGCCCTTCCCTACAAGAATAATATTATTGATGTGCTTCTCCCTTTAGTACTTGAAACCCTTCACCTCAACCCAGGTCAAACCTTCTTCCTGTGTGAACCACTTTATTTGGAACGTCCCTTCGAATTTCTACTTTGATGTTGTTATTGTTGAGAAGATCCAACTACCTCTTGCTGATGCTGAGTTGGGTATAAAACCCCTAATATACTTCACTCTCATCAAAAAATTATTTTCCCTTTTCTTAGAAAACACCCTTATGCTTGAATGATCCTTAAAGCTCTACCTCATAGCCTCCCATTAGAGATTTTCCTTCCTTATACACTTCATGGTCTCTACCTGTTTTATCTTTAACCTCAAATCTTCCACCTTCAGGACTCAAACATGATCGGGATGTAAAACCAAGTTGATTTCTCAAACCTTACTACACAAGCGTGCACTGATATCTCCCTTTATTCTAACCTCCTGACTCAACTCCTCTTGCAAAACTTGTGGCATCCAGTCCGAAGAAATTATTCTTGAAGCTCCGTTAGTCCAAAACATTGCTTCTAAACTCCAACATCATTTCTCAACCTACTAAACCCAAACTTAGTATTAGTCTTACACCGATATACAACCTATTACAACTTCACATCTTCAAGGCAAGAGATTGTCTCAGAGCCTTACCTAACTCTTATAAAGGTAAGCAAGTCAAGTTGACCTTAAATCTTCATTCTTCTACCACTATAGATACTGAACACAAACCATGGAGGTGTAAATATAACAAGAATTGGTATAGAAGAAGAAACTCAAACTATAACTTTAACAAACCCAACTATTTCTTACCTATATTCTTAATATCTACTGGCTCAAAGCCTACTTTTTACCAACAACTTACTTTTTATGACTTTTCTTTCCCCAAACTTTCATAATTAAGAAAAGGAAATCTTTGATATAGTCATGAGTGTGCACCCTTATCACTCTATCAAGACATTTTTTATTCTTAATACTTTAAGTTTGATAACCAACTACAATCTAAACTTAAACTCTTAAACTTTGCTAGACATGGCAAACCCACAACCCTCAAGTCATCCTAAGGATGAACTGATCTGACACAAAAAATGTAACATCCCCTTGAGTAGCATAAAATTATTAAATAAGACAATATAAGATCAATAAAACAAAATCAGATAGCCAAAATATATAGAATTAATAAAATTATCCCAAAATAATAACCATAATAATATAATATATACAAAGAAACTTAAAAGAGCATGAGTCTTTCAAAATCTAACTCCTATACAAGGAAACCACTACAAGCTATGAGACTACTATGCAATATAACCACCTCCCTCTCGAGACACATCACCACCAAACTCTTCTTGTTGCTCACACTATTAAGTGATCATTACAAAAGAGTGAACAAAACACAAGAAACACAAAACACATAACAAGGTAAGCTAGTGTACAAAAGAGTTATCCCTAAACAATTACAACATATCAAATATAAACTAAGCATGGATAAAATATAATGAATATTCATATGCACACAAGCAGTTGACACTAAATTTAATTATTCAGATACATGCCTTTTGTTGTTTGAATTCACTAGAGGCATGCACTTGTAGTAGTCTCTATGCTCTATAGAGCCATAGACAAAAGAGTTATCACCTTGTCACTCACAAGGTTAATCCTCTTCGCATTTAGGACCTAACAAGTCTAGTGACTAAGATCTCCTACAACTCTCCCCATATAATCCATTCTTCAAAATTCTCAATATATAAGCCCATCACCCCAAACATAATATTCCATTGTTCCTCAACCATTCATCATTCACAACACAAACAACGTACATCCTTAACATTTCACATCACACAAGTACTATATATATACATATACATATACATATACATATACATATATATATATATATATATATATGTTTTAATGAATTACACATTAATCTGCACATCCTCCACAAGTATTGAAAGATAAAAGAAAGAAAACTTGAAAAAATAGGTACAAAATATTTGGGATTTTAGAAATAAAATCGCAGCATGTGCAAAACTCCAAAATTTTGGTATACATATATTTATTTCTAAAATCCCAAATAGTTTGTATCTATGTTTTCAAGTTCTCTTTCTTTTATCTTTAAATACTTGTGTAAGGATGTGCAGATTAATGTGTAATTCATTAAAAAGTATATATATATATATATATATATATATGTATATATGTATATATATATATATGTATATATACACACACACACATATATATATATATACATATATATATATATATGTATATAAATGCTTTTTAATGAATTACACATTAATCTGCACATCCTCACATAAGTATTTAAAGATGAAAGAAAGAAAACTTGAAAACATGGTACAAACTATTTTGGGATTTTAGAAATAAAATTGCAGCATGTGCAGAACTCCAAAATTTTGGTTTTTACATTCAAATGGAAGATAATTGAATCAAGAACCCAATACAAAAAGAATCAACCTAATTGGATAACTGTATAAAATTTTATACACAGAACAAGCAATAAAGGTCAAAGTTGTCAACAATCTAATCTATGGGAACCTTACAAGAAAAATTGTTTTCTCTAAAGCCTTCTAATTCAAGATTTGGCATGTTAGAGTGGCGCTAAGCACTAAAAATACTATTTAGCTCTTTGTGACGAGAATGCTCTCTGACTTTGGAATTTTTAATTGTTTCTCAACGGTACAAAGTCATTGCTTAACACTCTATCAGTGGTTTTAGTGAAATCGGATTTTCAATTCTTGCACAATTGCTCAATTTTGCACCCTCTAATTGTTTCCTTCTCAAATCAATTTTAAAACCTCTTCTTAATTGTACCAATTTGGCCAATTATCTAAGTAGAAACCTCTAATCTCATCAATACCCCTAAAACACAACCCAAACATCTACAACAAAAAATTTCCAATAGCAAATCATAACCCCAACATTACATGCAACAACATAATCAACGGTCCTCAAGTGTTGATTTAGACCTCTAATTTGTTGCTTTGGTTCATTTTTGTCCACTTATTATTTTTTGGTTCAATTTAGACCTCAAATGTTTTAAAAATGTTCAATTTAGTCCCCTTATTATTTGTGAGTATTTAGGTGGGGTGTAAAAAATTAAATAATCTGAGTATTTAGGTAGAGTGACTTGATGTATAAATTATAAAAAAAAAAATTCTAACATGTATATATAAGTCGTAATTAAGTTTAATTACTAATTTGGTCTCAAATTGGAGAGGACAAATGATAACATTGTCGTTGATGCGATCAAATTGATACTACTAAACTATAGAAACGTTAGTATTGCTAATACAGTAACCAACAAAATAGAAAGAGTAAAGTCAACCCTAAGTCGTCTACCAACAAACATGGTTGATTCTTAACAAATTAGAATTTATAAAAACTATACAAAAGAGTTAGTCAAATAAAATAATAAAAATATAAGAGAATTAACATTAACAAAGAAAGAAATAGAATTGAAAAGATAAAAAGAGATAAAAATAATAATAAAGAAAACAGGTCGATTCCACTACTTTTTCAAAATAGAATTCATCATTGGTTTCTAAAAATTATTGTTATTGATTTCTTGTCTAAGATTTCAAAATAATCAATATAACTTCTCAATTAATTTGTTTGTGTCCTCACGTTTAACCACAGTAATTTCTCAATCAAAAGTAAGAACTTTATAGTTAAATCATAGTAAATTTAACTAAAAGAACTTCTCAATTAAATATTACTATGCCTAGTCATGTTTATTCTTTTACCTCTTGTATCTAGTAAACAACTAATTAATCAAAATAACTTCTTGATTAATTCTAATTAGAGTTTTCAACTTTAATCAAAGTAACTTCTCAATTATTAGCAAAAACTCATTCAATCAAATGAATGTTTCTAAAGTTAACCAAATTAACTTCTCAATTAAAATTTAAAAACCCTTGGACTCATATGATTGTTATGGTATGTAGATTTAACATTGTGCTAACTTGCTATAATCTAAAAAATCATTACTTTTACTAGATTAAGAACCAAAAGACCTAGATGAAAATAAATCACAACAAGAATCAAAAGAACAAACAAATTTATTTATCTAACCTCAAAATCCAATTAAGAAATTACAGCGGAACTAACCTTTAAAGCTTAGCCCTCCCTAAAATGGAAAATAAAAAATAAAAAATAAAATAAAAGGTGGAGAGAGAGAGAGAATGAAATTAAGCCCCTCTAAGGGTTCTTAAACTCCGAAGTTCCGAGTTTTTCTTTTTTATTTCCCCTTGGTCTCTTTATATAGGACTTGGACTAGGTTTTTCTATCACTAAAATCTCTCAAATATCTTTAAAATAATCATAAATATCATTTTTTTTTAGTTTTATGAATATCTAAAAATATTTGGAGAGATATAGTCAATTTTAAAACTATTTGACAAATATAGTTGGTTGATAATATCAATATCTGATAAATTAATTATTTAAAGATATTTGATATTTTATGACATAATTAAATAAGATAATTATTTAAAAATATCAAATAAAATATCTAAAGATATATTTTTCCAAATTAACTTTTATCATAAAGATAGAGAAAACGACAAGGGCCAATTTTTGTTATCTGTTTCCTCTTCTTGGCTTAGCCAAACTTCTTCACTTTTTGAAGCTTTTCACGCCTTCTTCATGCAATGTTTGCTTGGAGGTGCCATGAAGCTTTAATCAATTTATTTCCACACTTTCAAGAGCTCAACTTAGCTGCAGTTGCACTAACACACTCAAAATATCCAAAGAACATTTATGCAACTAAAAAGCTATTTTAACATGTTTTTGTATCACATGCTCAATAAACTCAATTATAAGAAATCTCAATTAAATGAATATTTTAAGAACAAAAATTCAATTAAATCCCCAAAATTAAACATTAAATGAGGGCAAAAATATGAATTCATCAACAAAATTGGATCATTTAAAAAAAGGACTAAATTGAATGAAAAATAATAAGGGGACAAAATTGAGGACTAAATTGATCCAAAAAATAATAAGAGAACCAAAATGAACTAAAGTGACAAATTAGAGGACTAAATCACTAATTAAGCCTAACTTTAAAATCCACATCACAAATTTAACATAAGCAACCAATTGACAAAAACAAGAAGAAAACCAACATACAATTTTGTGTGAACTTTAGCTTCCCTTACTTGTTAAAACTGTTCAACAAGCTATAAGACACCGAAAACATATTTAGCTCCACCAAATGCTCTATTTATACCTAGGAACAACAAAGGAACGACCAGAAGATACCGTTATGATCATTGATTAGCAGAGACTCATACTGATGATTAAAAGATGCATGCCACTAAAAAAAGACAAAGACCAAGAAAAATGACTGAAACTAAACTCACGCTAATAAAGAAACTGATAAGTTCAAATTGAAGAGCTCGTTGCGAGGATCCATCCTATAGTATTTTGTTCCTGCAGAGAACAAATAAGATGAGTCAAGCACAAGCGTCACCTTACCACGTAGTTCGTTATCTCCTCAGTTGGGTAGAGGGAATGGGTGTTTGTTGAGTGGTGGTGAAGGTGTGAGGAGTGAGGTTGTATTCGCTTTCCTCCTCCGTGGGCTGGAAGGTCGGAGACCTTGCAGCTTCAGAGGTTTCCTTGGCTTTCCCCTTCAGGTTGGGATCAGCTTCGATCTTTCGCCTCAAGCGAGAGTTCTCTTGTCGTAGCGCCTCCATCTCGTTGGCGTTGCGTTTCTTCAGATTTGCAAGTTCTTGCTGCACCTTCGCTTGGCCGTCTAGGATGGCGACCAGATTAGGGGTGATGCCAGCAGGTCCTGAGGGACCAGCATCCGCCTGCTTGTTCACTCCAGCTTTGCTACGGGTGGAAACCATCTTCAAAGAAAAACGGGTACTAAAGGTGTTCGTCTCGTGCCCCACGGTGGGCGCCAATTGTTCCTGTAGAGAACAAATAAGATGAGTCAAGCACAAGCGTCATCTTACCATGTAGTTCGTTATCTACTCAGTTGGTTTCTTCCCAGTTGGTACATGTCAGCTTGAACCCAGGAGGGGTTACCTGCAGAAGAGTCTCTGAAGCTCAAGTAAGTCAAAGTTCTCAGAAGGTCAAATCAGTGATTAATGAATGCGTACCTTTAATTACTAGGATCCACGCCTATTTATAGAGCATTAATGATGTCTGATTACCTCATGGGTCGGGCCTTGACTTGGGCTCTAGCTTGGGCTGTGAGTGGGCCTGGGCCCTAACCCAGGCCCTTAATACCTATTGAACGCGGGGGCTTCTATTTTCACTAAGTTTATTGGAGTGCTCGGCCTGGGCCTTAATCTTACCAGGTCTGTTGGAGTAGTCGGCCTAGGCTGGCTACCTACCTTGACGACTTATGTTGCTTATATGAGGTGCAGGTTATTCCTCTAGATGTTTAGGTTAGAACTGGTACAAGTTAGGCTGACTCGTCCTAGGCTGAATACTTGGCTGCCTTGGTATATGCATTGTTTACTTATTTGGTCGAGTTTGGCTAGGTGTGGTACATATTTGTTCTTAGAGAGATGTCAAAGAACTCTAGAAAAGTGGTTTCTAGAGAGATAATGCGTTTTAAAAAAATGAAGTTCGTTTATAACAAAATTATTTACACTAAAAACTTTTAATGTTAAAATAATTGAATCTAACTATTTTTAAACCGGTGTCACTTCTAAAATACAATTTTCTAGGTCTTCATATAAACTAAACATGACAAATTTTAGAAACACAAAATCATTTTATCGTTATTATACTATTTAATGTTAATTTAATTTTAGAAACAATTTATTTTAAATGATTAAATATAAAATACACAAAATTTATATACATATAGATATAGTAAATAATAATAATAATACAAAATAATAATAAAATCATTTTTAAATAGTATTCAAAACTGTTACACATATTATCCAACTATAAATGGTAAATTTATATGATGTATACTTTAATTAATGTAATATATTATTATAATATCGTGGTAAAGATTAAAAGTATGCACTAATTGGGTTTATATATATTTAAAAATTTCGGTACAATTATTTTTTTAGTTATTAAAAAATCTACATAAATTAGTCCTAATAAAATAAGTTCTTTTACAGGTATTTATTTGAAAATAAAATGAAAATTAGGTTTCTACATAATTTAAATATTGACTCATTAAAGAAATAAAATCCAAAACATGTTGGAAAATTTTCAAATATATGATATGTGGGATAATATGAAATATTCACCTAGTTAATTCTTTTCATATATGTGGTCCATTTGTCAATCAATTTTATAACTTTTTCATAAATTTTGATATTGTAATCCATATCATTGGCAATAATTTATTATGTCAACTATTTTGCAATGGGTAGAGAACCCTATAAATTTCACAGGTACTTTGTGTTTTAGGGTCACCAAATCTGCTCTCTCTTCTACAGTATACTATACCATCAAAGTTGAGAGAGTGAAGGGTTTGAAATGAAAAATTCTCGTGACAATGACATTTATTAGAGCAATGTTAAATAGCTTTGTCTTGTTCTTTGAATCTGTTGTGATTATCCTTTTGGATTCTTTATTTGTGTTTTTCTAGTGTTTGATGTTGAACCTAACATTATCGGTGTTGAAGGTGTCACTATTGATGAGGTGGCGCTAGGGTGTTATTATTATGAGTACAGAAGATCTCAAAGCATTAGCCTTGGGGGTCTTTGAGGCTTTCCCGAAGTTGCTCTAAGGAATCTGAAATTTGTTTTTGTGTACTCATGTAGTATGGAACGCTATTACTTACTTATGGCAATTGACACAAGTTTTTTTTCTTTTGGACAGTGGATGTGCCAATTATTTTGAGGTTAAAGATGAATTAAAAATGTACCTTTTATTTTGTTAAAATAATGAGGAATATATAATTTTGTTTTATATCAATAGTTTAACGTGAAATATTTGATGGTGTAATGGTCAAGTAATTCTATTTATTTGAATTACTGTATGGGTTTATTATGGATTAACATATGAGTTTATTTGAATTGTTGTACTATTAAGTTTTTGTATGTAATAAATGTTGATATAAATTATATGTTGTATATTTTATTTATATAATAAATATTATTATTTATTTTGATTGCATTATAAATAATATTGATGCAAATATTTATTTCAAAAGTTTGAATGGCTTGGAAGGTTCATTAATAAATTAGAGAGTAGTCATAGTATCTCTAATCGATTGATATTTATAATCACATAATATTAATTATAATTAATTATATGTGATGTTGTGAGTTCTTACCTAGAGGAATTACATTAATTAGTATGATGAAATATTGGATTATATTTCTCAAATTGTCAGGAGTCGAGAAAAGGAATATAGTCTAATAGTTTTATCATGTAGTTAGGTTAGTCTAATTGAGTAAGACTTTAGTTCATAGACAAGTTTTATATCACTAGATTCATTCATTAAGACGTTGTTTTTTTATTGGTGAAACATAATAGTATAATAGTTTTATCATTTGGTGATATGAGTTTAATTGAGTAAGACTTTAGTTCACAAGCAAGTTTTATGTCACTAGATTCATTCATTCATATGTATGTTTGCATCAGTAAAACATACACTACAAAAAATGTGGTAATTACCGAAGAAAATAAATTTGTCGGTAACTATCATTTACCGACAAATTTAAATATTTTAATTACCGATGGATAGATCCATCGACAAAACAAATTTTAATTACCGATGGATAAATCTTTCAAAAAATTCATCAATGATCACATACCCTAATATATGTCTGTAAATTCGTCGATAATTGATCAATCAAATCAAAAATAATTAAAAAGTTAACAATAAAGAAAAAGATTTTCAAAAAGAATATAACATTCATAAAAATACTTTATTATTGAAAATTATTTATTCCAAATTTTAACCATAAAAATATATTTATTTATAAAGAATATAACATATAACATTTATATATAGAAAAACATTTATTTCAAAATTTAATTCTTTTATAATATTTTTGTTACTAGGAAAATATTATTTTTTAAACCTTTATGTTAATTCATCCATTATTACTATAAAAAATCATTTTAATCAGAAAAAAATACATATTTCAAATTTTCTTTTAAGATTTTTGTAGTTATTAATTATTTAAAATTTATTATTTTTTTAAATTTTTTGCTAATTCATTCCTTCATTCATTTAAATTTTAATGTGAAACATAACTTTAATTATATATGAATTGATTAAAACCTATATGTAATTGATGTGATCAAATTAAAAAATAACTAAAAAATTAAAAATAAAGAAAGATAGCTTAAATAAGAATATATCATTTTAAAAACTGCTATATATAAGAAAATTATTATTTCGAATTACTTTTATAAGGAAATGTTCACTACAAAAAAAAATTGAAATTACCGATGAAATTTTACCGACGGATATACTTCTGTCGGTAAATTTGAATTATCGACGGATTTTACTGACGGATTCTCAAATTTTAATTACCGGCAAAAAAATTCGTCGGTAAAAAAAATTTCATTTATCGACAGAAAATTTGTCGGTAAAATTCGTCGATAATTCAATTTTTTTTTACCGAAAAATTACCGACGGATTTTTTCCGTCGGTAAAAGAAACAGGAAATTTCCCGCACAAATTTGAATTACCGACGGATTTATCGATGGAAAAATCCATCAATAAAAGAAGCGGGAAATTTCTCGCCCAAATTTGAATTACCGACGGATTTTTCCGTCGGTAAATCCATCGATACTTACATAACTCAAAATCCGTCAGTAAAATCCGTCGATAATTTAATTTTTTTTTTATCGACGAAATTACCTACGGATTTATCCGTTGTTAAAAGAAGCGGAAATTTTCTCGCCCAAATCTCACCTTATAAGAAGATGAGGAGAAGAAGAAAAGAAGAAAAAGAAAGAGAAGAAGAAGAAGAAGAAGAGAAGAAGAAGAGAAGAAGGAGAAGAAGAAGGAGAAGAAGGAGAAGAAGAAGAAGAAAGAGGAAGAAGAAGACGACGGCGACAGCGGCGGCGACGGTGGCAGTGGTGACGGCGATGCGACGACGACGACGGAGACGACGACCACGAAAAAAAAATGAAAGAGGGAGGAGGAAGAAGATGAATAGTGTAACAAATTTATCGACAAATTTTTGGTAATTACCGACGGATATTTCGGTCGATAATTACCGACGGATTTTTTCGTCGGTAATTACCGACAGATTTTACCAACGGATTTTTCCGTCGATAATTATCGACGGATTTTTTTGTCGATAATTACTAACAGATTTATCGACAGATTTTTCCGTCGGTAATTACCGACGGAACATGATTTCTGTCGGTAAAATTTTACAGACAAGCATTTTACTGACGAATTTTTGACCGTCAATGATCCGTCGGTAATGTTAATTTAACAACGGATTTTGGCCATCACTGACGGATTTTGACCGTCGGTAATAATGATTTTTCTTGTAGTGGTTTATTTATAAAAAGTATAGTATTTAATTATAGAAAAATATTTATTTTATTTTTCTTTAAAAATATTAGTTTTTACACAATTAATTGATGAAATTTTATTATTATTTTAATTTTTGTGTTAATTAATGTATTAATTCATTTGAATTTTATTGTTAAACATAATTTTAATTATATAAAATTTTTATATTTAAATTAATATAAAAATTTAAATTTTAAATTAATATAAAATTTTAAATTTTAAATTAATATAAAATTTTTATCACTATTAATTATTAATATTTTATTATTTTTTAATTTTTATGTTAACTAATTAATATCTATCTATAATTGATCCAATCAAATTAAAAAAATCACTAAATGATAAATAAGAAAGAAAAAGGATCTTTAAAAAGAGGATATCATTTATAAAATCTTCCGTAATTGACTCAATCAAACTAAATAAATGAAATAAAAGATTTTATTATAATATTATATTTTTATAATTTTATTATTCTTTTATAATATTTGTATTTTATTACTATTAATTATTCATATTTTCTTATTCTTTTAATTCTTTTTTAATTAATTCATTCATTCATTTAATGTTATACATAATAATAATAATAATATATAACAATTATCCCAATTTTTTATAGTATAATAATTTTACCACTCTTAATTATTAATTCGTTTATTTTTTTATTTAATGTTTTGTTAATTAATTTTTCATTTAAATATTTTAAACAAATGTAATTTGTAAGGCCTGTTTATTTTCTACCTTATTCTTAAGTGTTGATCCTAAGCAGATGGGCTTAAGGGTTGGCCCATAGGGTGCCAAGGCCCCTAAAGTAGCTAGGGTTCACCATTCTGCACTCATTTGTAAACGCTCCAATCTCTCAAACTCTTCTCTTCATTGTAGAGCTCTGCTAGGGTTTTGACTTCTCTCTTTTTCAAGCTAGTTAATCGATCATTTCTGTTCTTCTACTCCACGTAAGTTGCTCCTGAACCGTGCTCTTCTCGTTCTAATTTGGTTCTCATGGTTATGTTGGGCTTACTGTAGCAACCTCGTCATTTCTTATGTCTTTATTCTCAACTCTTGGGTCCGCTTTTGAAGTTGTTGGGTTCGTTGAGTCAGGGTCGAAGTCTTTTGATAAACCCTTTCCAAGTAAGGGAAGCTAGGGTTTAAGGTTATCTATGTTTTTTGTATGTTTTTTGAGTTTAAGTCGTATGCTTGAGGTATGCTAATGGTTTGACTACTTGGTATTGGTTAAAATGTGATTTGGTGATGTTCTTGCATTTCTGCACGAGTGAACAGTGGTGGGCACTGTTTTTCTCGCCCAAGCGAGCTTGTCTCGTCTAGGCGAAATTAACAGAGGCTCGCCCAGGATCTGCTGCTCGACGGTCACTTAGGCGACGAGTTTTCTTTTTGAGCGAGGAGTGGCCTCCCCTAGACGAGAAGGGGCTCGCCTGAGCGAGAAATCGCAGAATCCATTGTTCCCCTATTTGAGCCCTCGCCTAGGCGAGAAGGGGCTCGCCTAAGCGAGACCTATTAGCTTGAGCGAGACTGGGGCGGGTTTTGGTACTATTGTTGAATGGTTCACTGATGTGTTGCTTGCTTGTCTGATCTAAATGCTTTACTAGAAGGGTTTGAGGGATGATGCCATGATTAATATATGAGGTTTAGATGGAAATGGTATGTTGCTTTATTGTGTATGAATTGGAAAGCATGAGTTGTATGATTGGTTGTTTATACATGACATTAGTATTATGGGAACTTTCTAATTGGTTAGTGAAACATGTACAAAGCGTGAGTAGGGCGTAATTCCATGACTCTTGTAGTGAGAGCTCATGGTGGTGCCTCATCTATAGGACGTAATCCCATGGACCTTCCTAGTGAGAGTCATTGGTGGTGCTTCATCTATTGGACTTAATTCCATGAACCTTGTGGTGAGAGTTCATGGTGGTGCCTCAACATAAAGACGTAATTCCACGCGAGTATCATGGTGGTGCCTCAAGGCCAGGACGTAATTCCATGAAGGCCACGTAGTAGTGCTTCATGTAAGGGTGTAATTACGCCAAGGCCTCGTGGTGATGCCTCACTGCTAGGACATAATTCCACTGTCTCGTGGTGGTGCCTCATTTTACGTATCCGGATAATCAAGTCTTGGGGTCTTAAATGATTTGGTAATCTATGTGTGAATGTTTGTTAGTTATGTCTGACTTTGAAACTGCATGTTGACTATTATGATATAATATTCCTTTACACTAGCTTACCCTTTTTGCTTGCGTGTATGTTGTGTGTGGCTTTCTCTATTGCGATGATCATCAATTTTATTGATGTGAGCATATGTGAGAATCCCTAGTAGTGGTAATGATAGTAGAGACACCGCAGCTTGATGGTTGGACGGGTTTTGGGCTCACTATGGAGCCTACAAATGAAGGAGACCTGATAGGTTATGATTCTCTTGTCTTGGACAGGACCTTGTACTACCTTTAGAACTTTTAAACTTTGTTTTATGCAGTGTGGTGCCTTTTTCTTTTGTTATGGACATGTTTGGTGCACTGTGTACCTTCATATCCCAAACTCCGTACTCTTTGAATATTCATGTATGCGACGTTTTGTTAAATTGGTTTTATCTATTTAATTGGGACGTTACATAATTTTAGTTATAAAAAATATTTATTTAAGTTCTTTTTTCTTTTATAATATAAGATTTTATTACTATTAATTATTGATATTTTATAATTGTTTTAACTTTTAGTTAATTAATCAATTCATTCATTTAAATTAATTATTACCGACAATGCTTTTACCGACGGATTTTTATTCTTCGATAATCTGTCGAAAAAATGTTGTTATTGACGAATTTCTTTAATTATCGATTAATATTGGCTATTGGAAAATCCAATTTTTTTTGTAGTGATAATAGTATAATATTTTTATCATTTGATATTGTGAGTCTAATTGAGTAAAACTTTAGCCCACATGCAAGATTTATGTCACTAGATTCATTCATTGAGACATATGTTTACATTAGTAACATAATAGTATAATAGTTTTATCATTTGGTTATGTGAGTCTAATTGATTAAGATTTTAGCACACAAGCAACTTTTATATCACTAGTTTCATTCATTAAGACATGTTTGCATTGGTAAAACAAAATAATTTTATCATTTGCTTATGTGAGTCTAATTGAGTGTGACTTTGGCCCATAAACAAGTTTTATGTCACTTGATTCATTGATTAAAACATGTTTCTATTGACAAAACATTCTTTATTATAGTCTCAAATTATGATAATGAGCATATATTTTAAAAATTTTGCAATTTCTCAATCTGTAAATTTTTCTTATATCCATTATGGTATTCCCAAACTAGAAAATGGGATAATTATAAGTTCTGGAAGGAGAAAGTTATTCTTTATTTAGGTTGGATGGATATTGATTATGCTACTACAAAACTAGAATCATTGTTATTATTGAGACCAACACTCCAGATGTTGTTTATTTCTATGAAAAGTGGGAGAGGTTAATGTCTCTTTGTGACATTAATAAAGACCAACTTTTCTACTAGTATTTAGGGTTTTCTAAACCAACATGACAATGTGAGATATTTGCTAAAGGGTATTGATGAATAGTTGATCACCTTTGATAAATCTCTTATCAACATTATTATCATGTATTTTTCATCCTTAAAGCTTACCATGACTAAAGAAGTGCATGATCATCATGTGCATAAGAGACATTGTGGCTCAACTAAAGGCCTTAGAGGTTATCATGTCTAATTCCCTTCTAGTACATTATATTTTGTATATTTTACCTCATCAATATGCTCATTTTAAAATTGCTTACAACACACATAAGAATAAGTGGTCTATTAATGAATTAGTGACCATGTGTGTTCAAGAAGAGGAAAGGTTGCTAATGGAGGAAGGTCAAATGGTAAACTTGACTACTTCTCTCAAGAATAAGAAGAATTAAGTTAATCAGAAGGGAAAGATATTTGTTAAGCTAGTTACAAAGGAGACCAAGTGTTCCTTTTGTAAAAGGAAGAGACACATGAAGAAGGATTGCACAAAGTTTAAGAATTGGCTAAAGAAGAAAGGTAATTATTTTGCTTTTGTTTGTTATGAATCTAATATGAATAATATTAATCATAACACAAGGTGGATTGATTATGGAACTACAATCCATTTTTATAATACCATATAGGGTATGCAAAACCTAAGGAGATCAATTGAAAGTGAACATTGCATCCATTCATAAATAAATATGAGTTCACATGTGAAGGTCATTGGGACATGCAATTTGATTTTAAGTAGTGGTTTTATTTTGTATTTAGAAAATATCTTTTTGTGTTCCTATTTTTGATAAAAAAAATTAATTTCCATTTTTCAATTAGCATCTTTGGGTATTTCCTTTGGGTATTTCCATTACGTTGTTGGTTTTGTGAACTGTCTGATGGTTTTTACTCCATTAAATTACAAACTACACTGCTTAAAGTTCAATGCATCTTTCTACTGGGTTAAAACAATGTGTTGTGAATGAGAATTCCTCTATGTTATGGCGCTGGAGATTGGAACATATCTCTATTAAGAGAATCAAGCAATTAAGAAATGATCAAGTACTTAGTAAGTTATATTTTGCTAATTTTGGGACTTCTATGGTTTGCATTAAGGGTAAGCAAACTAACAAGTCCGAAAAAAATAAATAAAAGGGGTGCTAAAAGGAGTTCAAACCTACTAGAAATAATTCATACATATATTTATGGATTCTGAGATATTTCATCACCTTTATAAATGATTACTCACAATATGTGTATCTTTACTTGCTTTGTTCTAAGGATGAAGCTTTAAATGCCTTTAAAGTTTTTAAGGTTAAAGTAGAGTTACAATGCGGAAAACAACTTAAGATTGTGAGATTGGATAGAAGTGGAAAATATTATGGTAGATACACTATGAGTGGACAAGCACCTTACCCATTTAGCAAATTTTCTTCAAGAACATGGGATTATTGCAAAATACACTATGCCTAGTTCTTTGGATCATAATTATATGGTAGAGGGAAGAAATCGAACATTGATGGATATGGTGAAAAGCATGAAGAGTCTTGCAAAACTTCCAAAATTCTTGTGAATTGAAGCACTTAATACAATTGTATAGTGAATCGAAGTAGAGTTACAAAACGAAAAGTAACTTAAGATTGTGAGATTGGATAGAGGTGAAAAGTATTATGGTAGATACACTATGAGTGGACAAGCACATAGTCCATTTGCGAAATTTCTTCAAGAACATGGGATTGTTGCCCAATACATTATGTTTGGTTCTTTGGATCATAATTATGTGGCAAAAAGAAGAAATCAAACTTTAATGGATATGGTGAGAAGCATGAAGAGTCATACAAAACTTCCTAAATTTTTGTGGATTGAAGCCCTTAAGACGGTTGTATAATGAATCGAGTTCTAACCAAGGTTGTTTTAAGAACACTTTTTAAGTTATTCAAAGGTTGGAAACCCAATTTACGACACATACGCCTTTGGAAATGCTCATCTAAAAGTGACATTTTATAATCCACAAGAGAATAAATTAGAACCTAAGACTATTAGTCAATATTTCATTAGATATGTTGAAAAAGCTCAAAGGTTATAATGTTTTATTGTCCATCTCATAACACTATAATTTGTGGAATCAATGAATGTAAAGTTTCTTGTAAATGACTTGATTAGTGGGAGTGATTTAATTCAAAATAATCATAATCAATTTCAACCCTCTAAATCAAATGATAGATTGGTAGTCATTCAAGCTCCTTTGGATAAATAGCGTATTAGACAACTAGTTATTCGAGTTCCAAAAATTGTTGGAGATAGATCAAGTTGCTGAAGAACCAATTGAACAACAAGTTTCTCATCAAGGTAGTAAATAACATTAGAGCCAAAATATAGAATATGAAGTGTATTTTTATTTATTATGAAGTGTATTTACAATAATTAGAATATAACATTGGAGCCGAAAATGATCTTGAATAGGAATAGATGAAGAATGTTTCATATGCTTCAGCCGTTGGAAGTCTAATGTATGTTCAGGTTTGGACCAGATATGACATTTTACAATTGGAGTTTATGTAAGACTCGGAAAAAAATTAGACTAAAGGAAAACACATTGGAAAAATTAATGGCTTGATTAATATTATTGATTTATTTAACTTAATTAGGTTATCAAATTATGAAATATTGAATATATATATATATATATATATATGTGATTATTTTATTTATTTTAATGATTATTTTTAATTAAATGAGTGATTAAAGTTATTATTTATTTAATTTAAGGAAATTATGGTTTGTGAAGTATAAGTGTTTTAATATTTATAATGCATGTCATATCATATGATGGCACGTAGCCTAATAGTGAAAGTTGCGTGCAGAGGTGAGCAAGTGCAGGGCTTTGAACCTGGTTGGTGGAATTGTGTTGGTTAATTTAAATTTAATTTTTCTTTTTTAAGAAGCGAGACCCATGAAACATAATTTATTTTCTCTTTTCTTAGTCACGAGAGTGCATTGTTTAGTGAAATAACTATATACGTATAAAGCTTGTTGGAGTGCAGCAACAAACTCACGTATATTATTCACATTGCATCAAATTTTATATATATATATATATATATATATATATTTTTTTTTTTTTTTTTTTTTTTTTTTTTTTTCTTCTTTTTTTTTTTTTTTTTTTTTTTTTTTTTTTTTTTTTTTTTTTTTTTTTTTTTTTTTTTTTTTTTTTTTTTTTTTTTTTTTTTTTTTTTTAAAAAAAAAAAATATTAAATAAAAAAAAAATAAAAAAAATTTTAATTTATATATAAAAAAAAAAAAATATTTTTTTTTTTTTTTTTTTTTTTTGCACGTTGCACCAGATTTTATTTTTTTTATTGTTTTCCATCTTTTGAATTGTGATTTAAAATATTACAACAACCAAGAAAAATATATTTAAATGAGAGAATATTAACAGAAAGATTGTGAATGAGAGGGTGTTTATAGGTTGAAAGTTAGGGTTTTAGAAAGGAAGCGTGGAGAGAAACAAGAAGAGAGAACAAGGGTGCAAGATTTCAGCGGCTGTGGTAGAGAAGAGAAACATTCCAGAGACCCATTAGGTAGGGGAAACTACATTTTATTTTGTTTTCCTTGTTTTCTAGTTGTTGGATGCATGCAGCTTGATTTTTCTTTTTTTCTCTATACTTTGGTCTCGTGAATGGTTTCTTGGCTCACGTTCATGTATAAGTTTTTGTAGTTAACCCTTGTTTTTCATAGCATGGTGGGTGCGAAAGGAGTGCAGCTTTTGAGTTTCCAATGGGGTAGTTTTATATAGGGTTTTATTTGTCTTTCTTTTTTTAAAAAGCTTTGAGTGCAGGACACAATTTTATACATGACTATATGTCATCTCCTAGCCTAGTTATGGGGCAGCTTTCAAAACTGGTTCACGCAGTCACATGCTTTTCGTAGGCACATTCCCTTTTCTTTTCTTTTGGAGTTTACCTTAAGCGTTATTTTGGTGCAGCCACCTTTCCTTCTCTTTTTTCTGTTTTGGGCCAAGAGTTTTTCGAAGTACATGGAACCGTGTTCACTATTTTCACTGATCTATATGCTATTTATTTTGTAGTTATAGGATTCGTGCATTGAGGTTCAAGATAGGGGTGCATGGGTTCCTTAATTCTTTCTCTTTCTTCTTCTTTTTGTCTTTTTCCGTAAATGCATGTGTATGTGTGGGGAAGTACATGGCTTGCATTATCTTGTTTCTCTTTCATCACATGTGCTTAAGACCCATATATATATATATATATATATATATATATATATATATATTTTTTTTTTTTTTTTTTTTTTTACATTCATGGTGTGGTATTATGGTATAACTTACGTAAAGTAAGGTGCATATGTTAGTAATTGGAGTTTTGGAACTTGAGATTACAACCATGGCCCACATTTATTTAATAAGGTTCTTTAATTTCTTGGATATTTGGGACCCATTTGTGTCTTTTATGAATTAATATTGCATGTTCAAAATCATGTATGACAACTTTTTAATTCTCTTTAAATTCTCATACTTTTGGTTTGGTGCTTTTTATTTTGGTTTTATTAATTGTGTTATATTTCAATGTGTTGGTGACCATTGATGAGATGAGTGTGTGGGTTGGCTTTACTTTTGGACTGATATAGTATGATGGTTAGTTTATTGTACGTGAGTTATATGGCCATAGTTGCAATGTCAATGTTATGTCTTTTGCTTGGTTATATTTTAGTTGCATGGTTATGGAATTAAAATGGTGGCTTGATACTATAGCTGTTGTTGTTTATATTGGTTTGGAAATTATTAATAGAGTTCATTGTACGAATGTATTATTTGATAAGTTAATGGGTTTATGTTATGGAACTTTATTTTCCATGCATGATGTGATGGTATGTATTTGTTAGCAATATATAAATTCTCATGTGTTGCATGTTGAGAGTGTTTTGCCTTGTTGAGAACTCTTGGTGGAATTAAGTGTTGTGTGAGGTTTTCCGTACCTAGGAACCCAATGAAGAGTCTTTCGCCTGTGTGAAGCAGTGGTAGAGGATTGGTTTGAGTGTTGTACCCTCTCACCTATGTGAAGCAGTGGGGAGGGGAAAGATGTTTCACCTTATTTCGGCTCGTTGTGAGTATAGTGCCCGATGTGCGATGCATCGACGTTTTTACTCATAATTCCTTGAGGAATAAGGGAGACAGTCTGGTTGCGATAGTGGGACACATTGAACCATCTGTTCTAGGAAACTAGATGTTGTTGTGGGGTGAGCGACCGCGGAAAACCAAAGCTTGATTACGATCACTATGTTGGAAGATTTTAGATGAATGTGATGCTATGTTGGGTTTAGTATGATTGTTTGGATTTTGGGGTTTGTGTGTCCAAACCAAAGATTGATTGTGATCATCATGCTTAAGTGTTACTTGAATGCAACATTGAGTGTTATTTGTCGTGTTTTATTTATGAAATTCTTTTATATATCATTGTTTATGATTAGCTTACCCCTATTTGTTTGTATGTTTGTTGCTTGTGTGATGATCGTATAACGTGTGTGTTATACGGGAGCAGATGGTAATGCAGATGTTTCTGACTCAAAGTAGATTGCGGAGAGGATGGAATGAACTCGGGGGTTTATTATTTATTTAGTTGATTTCAATCAAACAGTGAAGACTATGAAATTTTCTTCTGATTTCTAGTATTTAGTTGGAACTTTGATTTTTTATTACTATTTTCAATGGATGTTTTGGATTACCTATTTATATTTAAATTTTAAGTTTCTTTTAAGTGCCTTTTTGTGATATAATCGTTTTACTTTTAAACAAAATGAGCAATGATAGTTTCCAGTGATATCCTAAATTTGGGGTGTTACAGTTTGGTAGGATATCAAAGTAATCCAGGTGTTGACCACTAAAAAATTGCAAAGAAAATACTCATATTTCTTCAAGGATTAAAGGATTTCATGCTCATATATAGACAAATTGATAGTTTGGAAGTGATAGGCTACTTCTATTTAGATTTTGTTGGTTGCATTAATACTAGAAAATCAACATCTGGTTATATTTTTATGCTAACTAGTGTAGCTATATTTTGAAGCAGCAAAAATCAAACCTTAATTGCTACTTCCAGTATCCAGTATGGAGGTTGAGTTTGTTTCTTATTTTGAGGATACCTCACATGGTGTATAGTTGGAGTTTAATATTTGGGTTTAGAGTTGTGGATTCAATTGTTAGGCCATTGAAGTTATATTGTGATAACTTTGTTGCATTATTTATGGCTAAGAATAGTAGAAGTGGAAGTCAAATTAAGCACATTGACATTAAATATATAGTTATAAGAAAACGTGTTAAGTGGTCATTGAGCATGTTAGCATTGAGTTGATGATTGTCGATCCTTTGACTAAAGGCATGCTATTAAAGAATTTTAAGGATCATTTAGCACAAATAAGAATTGGTTCCATGTTGTGACAATCATTATTTTTTTACTTTGATAAAAGTCTTATTCATTTTTTTCTCATTTTTTGTGCACATATTTGATTATTTTGAGAAATTTCATTTGACCTAGAATAAACATATGGTTTATTCATTATAGTTAAGAGTCTTTGATGAGAGACTTGATATATTGTTATACATACGAGATAATACTCACTTTTGGAGGACTTGTCACCATGATCCTTGTATTTAGTTTCTTGTATTGATTGATAATGGGATAAATACACCGAGTGGAAGAATGTTGGAGATATTTCAAATATGTGATATATGGGATAATATGAGATATTCACATAGTCAATTATTTCCATAAATGTGGTCCATTTGTCAAACAATTTTATAATTGTTGCATTAATTTTGATACTTAAATCCCAAGTCATTGACAACAATTTATGGTTAAATATGTTTTTGATCCCTTAACTTTCAGTAAATTTTGGAATTAGTCCATTTTGAAACTTTGGACCAATTTAGTCCTTGATCTTTCGAAATACGTGGATTTAGTCTTTTTAATCAAATTTTGGTAGATTTATTTTATGTTTCGTATGCATTTCAGAATTGTATTTGAGTTGTTTATATTGTTTGACACATTTTTGCTTTAATGTTAAGTCAAATACTATTATGAAATGCGCTTGAAATGTCAAATAAACTTAACAAAATTTGATTAAAATGACTAAATCCACGCATCTCAAAAGATGAAGGACTAAATTGGTCCAAAGTTTCGAAATGGACTAATTCCAAAGTTCACTGAAAGTTAAGTGACCAAAAACATATTTAACCCCAACAATTTATTATGGCAACTACTGTGATGGGTATAGAACTCTAAAAATTTCATAGGTACTTGGTGTTTTGAGTCATAAATATGTTTTCTTCTATCGTATATTATACCATTAAAGTTGAGAGAGTGAGAATTTGAAATAAAAAAACACATTAAAAATTCTTGTAACAATGACGATGATAGAAGATTAATACTTATTTCATTATTCGCATTAGTTTTACATAACCTTCTGCGTAAACACAACCTACTCAATGAAAAACATAATTTTCGTGTTCTTATACGTAAACTTTGTAACCTTTTTTCATTCGTATTAAAGATTTAATAAAAATTTATAAAAATTAATAAAAACTAATATAACTAAAGCAACTTGTTTTATTTTACAATATTTATTAATCAAATATAGTAATTGGTGATAATGTATTTTCCGTTTGTCGGGAAGGGTACACAGTTTTTTAAGAATACTTTTTGGAGATTATATTTAAAAATGTATACGATGCTATTGTACTTTTTTTGGAGGAATAAATTCAATATATTTTAAAAAATTAAAACATAATTGTGTCAAATTTAGGGACCGAAAGCATGTCTAAAAAATAATTGCATACGACATTGTTAGGTAATACAATGGTAAATTTAAATTGGTAACTTATTTGGTCAACGTTCTAAAATAAATCTCATAGGTGTTTTTGTAGGCTACTTCCTTTTATATATATATATATATATATATATATATATATATATATATATATATATTTTTACTAAATGCACTTTCTTTTATTTAAAATGATATATTTATGATTTTTTTTCTTGTTTCATGCTGAAAACATTTTGGAAAGATAGTTTGGAAACCTAGATTATGAGTTTTAATTGCATGTTCTAGATATGGTGCTTGTGTGGGAGTATTAGTTGATCTGAAAGATAGTTTGGGAAACCTGAGTAGGGTAAAACAACTATTGATTCCACGTGCTAGGCATAAATATGTGGTTAGTAGTCACAAAATCAACATATTAACCATTAATGCAAACATATTAGTAAAATTACTAGACATAGAGTTTTTATTATTTTAGTTTAGGCTTGTCTACAACGAAATTGAAGCATGTTACAACCGATGTGAGTGAGAGAGACAGAAATAGGAATATATTATTTGATGTTTTAACTTTGAATGGAATCATGAAACCTAATCCCGGTGAAGTTTTTATCTTATATTTTTCTCAATCAAGTTATTTGTTTTCATTATGTCAGTTTCTGTTTATATTTTACATCTTAATTCTACATTTATTTTTCCTTTAAACAACAAATGTTTTGGTACTTTCACCCTTTATCAATAACAAATCAATTAATTTAAACCACATTAGTCCTTATGGGATACGATATGTGGACTTGCCCACTGTATTACTTGTACGATTTGGTACACTTGCCAACACGTAACAAGAGGCATATATATATATATATATATATATATATATATATATATATATTGAAAGCATTTGCAAAATACAAGAGAGTTTAGTTGTTACATTTACCCCCAACAAAATAGTTTTAGCTTTCCATTGTCATGGAGAGCCCAAGCTTACAAAATGGAAGATGGAAGAAGAAGAAGATATAAAGAGGAAGAAGGGATGGTTCCCATAAACCCTAGTAGACCTCCAAGCTCTCCCAAAGGGTGTTTTTTCGTCTCTAACCACCAAAGATGCCTTTCCTTTGAGCAACCAAGTAGAAATAGGGCAAAATTGCCATGTTAGCATAAGTGCCGTCCGACCTTGTGTAACTGACGCTAGTGTTGGCCAGCCTTGGAAGTGGTCTGGGCTCTCTAACTTGTTGGCGTCCGACCTTGTGTAGTTGGCGCCTGATGTTGGCCACCTCTGGAACAAAATTGGTTTCTAACTTTATGGTGTTGAGCCTAGTTTATGTGGGCTCGATGCACTGCACTTCTTTTAATTCAGGTTCTTGATTGCTTCTTCATGCTTCTTAGGATTGTGGGTTGAGACAAAAGCTTCCTATCACATAATTTACACAAAAAGAATGAAGATTAGTGGTAAAATTATATTAGTGTAACCCAAAATTTAATTATTTACAAAAGCAAGCTAAAACTGAAGATAACAAGGTTTAAACGCTAAAGAAGAGTTGATTTTGTTAATAAAAGATGACTAAGATAATGGTAAAAAACATTATCACTTAGTTGATCAATTAAATCCAATTGATTTCTAAAAAATGGCCAAAATGCAAATCCTAAAAAAAAAAGTATGCTTGGCCCAAATATAAGGCCTAAAGAAAAGACTTACACAAAAGGACTAATCTTATATAAAATTCAGTACTCCTAATCACATATTTACAAACAAGGAAAAAAGCATTGGATCTTGCTATTGACCCATGTTGTAGCTCCTTGATGATGGTTTCCATACTTAGGGATAACTTATAAGTACATCAATTTAGTATTATTGGCTTCTACTTTTTTTTGCTCTTTCTTAATCCTTTTTATCGTCTAATTCTAAGATTAATTCTAAAAAATATACTTTTTCTTTGAAAACAATATAAAAGGGGTAAATATGCCATTTGAAAATTAAAGAATAAAAAATGGGAGTGTATATAAAAGTTGAAGGTGAGCATAGCTAGAGCCTTTTTTAACGATACAATACAAAGCATGTTGGGCCTTAAGTGATTGGGTCAACTACAAACAGTCGTACCCGTAATGATGGCGTATTTTGATATTGTTTATTTATTGTTATTTTTATAGTAGAGGTGTTGTTCCTCTTCGCAGTGCTTCAGAGAGCGAGAAGCAAGAGAAAGAAACAGTGATGGAGGCAGAGGAGGAGCAACAACGCCGTTTAAAGATTGAAGAGGCCCTTGAAATCCAATCCCTCAGACGCATCATTAGCGCTTACCTCAAGTAATTCTTCATTTCTTCTAATTGTTTTTCTTCAATTGTTTTTACTTTTCAAATCACCGTTCAACAATCTAAGCCAAAATGAAGTGTGTTTTTACTTTTCTTCTTGTCATTTCATGATGCTCAGATTCCCGAGCTAGTTCAAGTGTTCCAAGAAAAAATGAATGCTTTTAACTTTTATTTATAGTTCACTGTTTTTTTTTTTTTTACTTTCCTTTTTATCTTATTTTGGTTTCAAGAGAAAAAGTGTAACAATTTCGCTAATACAAGAAACTGTTTGTTTTGATTTATGTGGCAAAGGTACTTTTTTATTTATTTGATTTTATGAATAATAGAACTGAGAGCGTGATGCAGGTATCTGGTTTTGGGTTTCTAGATGGAAATGACGTTTTTTATGTTTCACTAATTATTTCGAATATGAAAAATTTAAATTTTATCGTTGTATTATTTAATTTGTTATTTTTTTTCTTCTGTCTGTTACTGCTAATGTTATTTCATCAAATTAAAGTAGCGGTTCATGGTCGAAATTCAAAAGCTCTCAGCCACGTGTGTGTAAAACCACAAGAATATTGTTGAATTCTTTAGCTGTATGTGTAAATATTGTTGTATTTTGTTTTTGTATGAAATTTTACAGTGATTTTACATGTCATATTTTGTTTTTATCATTCGATTATTTACAAAAAAACATGTCCCTAGTAACACTGTAGTCTAATCTTTTGCTTGTTTGTTCCGATGCAGCTATCCTGATGCTGCAGAGGAGGACATTAGAAGATATGAAAGGTCTTACAGAAAGCTTCCACCGGCCCATAAGGTATTTTTGTCCTCTACTTTTGCTTGATATTCTGGTAGTGCTACGTCGTTAACTTGATGTTTGACTGTTCAGTTTCTGGTTCTTTGTTTCCTTTTTCTGGCACTATCAGTCTTGTTCGGAATTGCTATGATGTGGCATAAATAGAATAGGACTAAGCTTTTAAATTCTGGTCGCAGTTAAGTTGTGGTTTCCTGGAGGTCCTTGACAAAGTGGGAAATTGCAGACAAATAAATGCACCTACAATTTTGAACATAGAGAGTCCAAAGAACTTAAACGTAATGGCCAAAATTGGGGTTTTAGACCTTGTTTTTAAACCTTTAGTAAGATAAGACTTAGGCGGGTTCTTTATGTGATTTTAGAAGTTTCGACTCACTAATCTATGCCAATCTTTATGAAAAAACCTTGTTACTCAGATCATTGAGAGATGTCAAACTCCAATTTTTATTGGAGAATAGTAATAAAACTAGAGCTTCTAAGGAATTACATATTTTATTGTCCTAGAGAATAGCGATATTTCCTTGGGATTACACTGTTATTTCTGGCTTATATCTTCCTAAGCTTGAGCAAGATGGGTACACTTTGGTCAATTCAGACTGTATGGATTGATATTTTGTCTGATAGTCATTATTCAAAATAATGCAGAAGAAAAACATGACAAACACTTAATGGATCGCTTGGATCGGCTGCCACTTGGTTTTGATTCTGTCCAAATTTCAATGTTGATTGTTATTGAATCCCGCTGTAAAGAGATGGGTTGAAGCCTGATTTCCTGTCATGAAAATAGAGATAATACAGAAAGAATTGTGTGAATGATCCTATCTAAAACTGCATAATTTTATTCTTTATCCAGGATTTATTATAGAAGTTATTAACTCCTAATCTAGCTTCTAAATTAGAGCACTGATGGACTGTACGGTGTCTAACAATCTGATGCACACAGTTTCCACAGTTCTTTAGTTGTTTTCTTGTAATTTCTTCATGAAATTTCTGTTCATTTTTATATTCCCTTCTGTACTGAACCCTATTTTGTGTTTATAGGCTTTGTTACCCCACTATCCTGAAAAGTTTCAAAGATTACGCAGGTATATTTAACTTCTTTTCACTGCTTTATAATTTTTCTCTCTTTTGTTTGTCTTGTAAAGAAAAAGTTGTCAAGAATTCTGAAGTTGATCCTGATGATGCTTTATTTCTGGAGCAAGAAAAGGAATTTCTGGAATTATTTTAGTTGAGATCAAATAAGGAAAGAATGATGTTTTAATCTATGTATTCATTGTTATAACTCAACAGTAATGCTTTTCTCTATTTCCACGGGGCAAAACTCAGATGCAATTCTTTAGGTACTTTTAGCTCTATACATCACACACAGTTATTAAATATCAACTTTTATAAAAACTAAACATCTTTCTTAGAATGGTACTTTTGTTCATCTCGTATAGTTGTTCAAATTTGTAATTTAACATGTTTTTGAAAGAGTTTGGAGAAGTTTATAAGAAACATAATTGAACCCTCCTTCTGTGTTTTGTTGTGTTTTTACCCAATCTGATAACTTAGATGTAATCAAGGAAATATCAATATGATATATAAATAATTAATTAGAAGAGGTGCTGTAGTTTGTGTTTAACCAAAACTCAGCCCAAGGCAGCCAACTTGGCCACTGTTTGGGGTGAGCATCTGTCATGAATCTTAAATAGGTCTCTAGGCAACAATTCACAGCTTTAGTTTGGCCATCCAATTGTGGGTGATAGGTTGTGCTGTAGTTCAATTTAGTACCTGCATGTTTGAAAATTTGTCTCCAAAAGTGGTTGAGAAAAAGCTGGTCTCTGTTTGAAACAATGGATGAAGGAAATCCGTGTAATCTAACAACTTCATTTACAAAAATCTGAGCCACTTGTACAATAGAATAAGGGTGAGATATTGCTTGTTGTGGCAAGTGTGATTAGGGTTATACTTCTCATCACTTCTAAAGCATAAGCCCTTTTTGATTTTGTCCTGCATTTCGTCATTTGTCAAATATCGAAAGGAAGATCCTCTATTTTGTTGTGGCCCTTGGCTTTTGCCCATCACCTTGTGACCCCTTCCTGCTTCTTCTTTTCCTTTCTCTGTAACCGCCAGTTGCGGGATTCCCTCCCTTGAAAATCGAAGTCATCCAATTGAATTTAGATGTTGTCACGTTCTTATGTTCCCATGGGCCTTTGCCTTTAGATAGGACTAGAATTTTATCCTCAACCATTTTGGATGTCATCATCAAATCAACTAAATTGGAAGGTTTAAACAATCTGACTTCAACCTTGATCTCATCTTTCAACCCATTCAAAAATATCTCTATTAGAGTATTAGAATAAAATACTATATTTTGTACAACTGTATGTTTTATACTGTAATATGTTTAGATCTGTTTACAGCTGTAATGGTGTGGTTACAAAACCACTTACTTATAAATACTCTAAGTTTACATGATACAAGTTAGTTTTCATTCTCAATAAAATCATTTTGTTTAGTTCTCTTCTTCTCTCTTCTGTTCTCGTTATCTAAGATGGTATCAAAGCCTGAGTGGGGAAGTATCTGATAACATTGGCAGTATTGCCTCTCCAAAGAGCAATCACACCCTCATCCTTCATGGTTGGAGCAAAACAATCACCAATTCCCTTGTATGGTTCAGATAACCGACCACTTTTGATCATCTCATCCTGATTTTGAATGAGCAATTTTACTCTCTCAATTGGAGCAGCAGTTGTCTTTGATACAGTAGCAGATACTCCGCCTATTAGAAAATCCACCATAAAAGCACCTGGTCCTTTCTCTGCTGGAGCATGTGAAGTAATTGGAGATACAAATGACAAGGCAGCTAACCCAGAAGTGTGCAGTCCTCCATTGAGGTTAATACCAGTTGCAGAATAATTCCTGGAGTGGAAGTTGGGGCTAAGCCTGGAGACAAGGTAAGATTGTCCAGCTAGCTTCTGAACAACTGATGGATGCTCCAGTCCATCAGCCATGATTGCAGTCTAGGTAGCAGCTTGAAGAGAGGGTACGTGAGAGAATGGAAGAGACGAAGATTGAGTTGAGACTATAAATGGAGCACATAACCAACTGCATTAGGGTTTTACATAATGAAGGATATGCCCTTCACTATTTTCCTTTTGTCTTGGACCATTTTCTTTCGGCCGAAAAAACTGAGAATTGTAAAATTAAACAAGTTCAATCTGACTGGTGTAGTGAGTTTCATCCTTTCACCAATTATTTAGCTTATCATGGTATTGTTCATAGACTCATATGTCCTCATACTCATCATCAAAATGGTGTCATTGAACGCAAACATAGACACATTGTTGAGTTAGGTCTTACCTTATTACATCAAGCATCTCTTCCTTTGCATTTTTGGGATTATGCCTTTACTACCCACTATATCTTATTACATCAATCATCAAGCATATCTTATCAATAGATTACCCACTATATCTTTTCAGTTTGCTGTTCCTTTTTCTGTCTTTTTTCATAAAAATCCAGATTATCATTTTCTTAAAACTTTTGGCTGCTCATGTTTTCCTCTGTTACGACTTTATAAAAGTCACAAACTTGACTTCAAATCTGAAGAGTGTCTGTTTCTTGGTTATTCACATCTTCACAAGGGATACAAGTGTCTGGCTTCTAGTGGGCACATCTTTATCTCTAAAGATGTTTTATTTGATGAATTTATTCTGAGTTGTTTCCTCAGTCTCCTAATTCTATTAAAGATATCAATCAGTATTTTATACTACAGCCTAACTTGTCACCACCCGAATCTTCTGTTTCTCCTGTTGTGGCTTCTTCGATTCAGGTTTCTGCTGACAGAACCTCCCCATTCAGCTCAAGTATCTCTTTGGAGGCTGAATCTGTTTCTTCTCCTGAGACAATCCTGGTTCTGATTCTGTTCCTGCACTCTGTAAAAACATTCATCCTATGCAAACCCGATCTAAAACAGCTGCCCATCAACACCAAATTCATCCTTCTCTGTTGCTGATGCAGACCGCCACAAACAAATAATATAAAGATAGAAAAAAACTAGGTAAAGGTGGAATGGATACGGTAATAGTATTATTTATCGCTGAAATCGGCAAAAAAGATGTACTAGAAAGGATACGTCTTTCTAATACCCCAGAGCACTGCTCCTTACAGAGTAGCGTAACAACTACTCGGTCCAACCATAACACGTTCCTCCTCCTCCCCTCTACTCTCGTACCTCCTTAATAAAAGGGATTCTATTCTCTCTCTATAACTAATTCCTTTTGCCAGCTCATTTTTTTCCTTTTATTTTGTAAACAATCCACTCTTTGGGCTTTGTGGCTGCTTCTTGGACAATCCTTTCTTCCGGCCCAATGCTTACTACTCGATCCCCATCATTGCCCCCTCCATTAATAGTAATCTTGTCCTCAAGATT